>JAEEGL010388792.1_pt1 | contig 26512 bp, 32 predicted proteins | sample 9134231 | NCBI WGS metagenome assembly JAEEGL01 (sample SAMN16246548, study PRJNA631951) | gut metagenome | biome: gut microbiome; feature: rumen; material: fiber-attached | host: Bos | place: Iran: Karaj | collected 2018-10 | reverse complement strand
AGTGACTTGGCACATTGCGCCTCCTGCTTTTACAATGAAAGAGAACGCGCCATCACCAATCGTGACACCCGATTTATTAAATATCACACTATTCAGTGTGCCGCATCCCTGAAACGCATTGGCACCAACACTGGTGACCGACGGCAGAGTGATATTCTCGATAGTAGTGCCCACGAACGCCGAAGCCGGGATGCTTGTCATCGAAGTCGGAGTCTTGTCGCTTGTGTTGCCGGTTTTCACATGCTTGAACTTGGAGCATCCCTGCATCGTCGGCATTTGGCTGACAATGGTGTTGTCATAGAAAGCCAGAGTCTCAAGTTTGGTAAACCCACTGAATACCGAGCCATCGAAGTTTGCCACCTGCGCGCCGTCAATATAGAGTGGTACGGTGATAGAGGTCTTGTTGGTCTTAGTGCCTTGATACCCCGTAATGACGCACTTGCTGTTGTCGGAGTTTATGCTGACGGTCCACCCCTTTGTGGCGGTGGCGGCGTGCATGTAGATGTAATCACCGCCAGCACCGGTGTTTAGGTCATAGCCTGTGGCGCCGCCATTCACGCCAACAGCACCATTCTGTGAGTTGTTGAAGGAGATGGAATTCACTGCTTTTGAGCTGTAATTCACATTGTCGTCCTTGCAGTAATAGAGATGGATGTAGGCGCTGCCCGAGCCGCAATGGCTGTTAAGGTCACCCTTGCTATTCTTGAAATAGGTGCTGCCATCGCAAGGCACAAGGGTATAGGTACGGCCATTGTAGATGACATTATCGGGGGCTGTTCCAGTTTCGTTGCTGATGTAAAAGTCAGTGATAAACGCGCCGGCATCCTGGCTCGTGTTATTCGCCGTCTTGTAGAGCAGGAATATGTAGTCGCTGCTTGAGCCACAGCCCGCATTCAAGTCCTGGTCGATGACCGTCCAGCCTTGACCCGTGTAAGAGTCCTTCAGGTTATTAACCTCGCTTTTCGAGCCGCCAATCACCATCACGTCGGTGATGAAGTCCGCAGCCCAAACGGTGGAAGTGGCAAACAGAGCCACAAGCAATAGTAGAATCTTTTTCATAATATTATAGTTTTTAGTTATGAGTATTTTGTTTTCTGTTACCCCTTTGACAGTCATAGTTTAGGTTGCAAAATTAAACAAAAATTACGATAAATACTATATTTTACAACAAAAACATTAAAAAGCCACACAAATTATTCAATATTTATGAAATTTACTTACGTTTGCTTTTCGGAGATATATTATTCATCAGCCGTTGGTAACTGTCTTGCGCCTGTTTGGATAAACTTGGCGGCACCTCAGCAAATCAAGCAAGCTTGTTTGCGTTCGGCTTGCACAAGTTTTGATACCGAGATCACCAGTAACGGTGTTCACGGTAACAAACGGCTCATACAATCGTATTGTAAGTGTCATGAAAAAAGCGGTTGGATTACACAAAGGTAAATCAACCGCTTTTCTTGTGTTGGCAAGGCTATCTACTACCTCTCAACTGCCATGTCTTGTAAAGATATCAACTATCCACTTTATGATAAGTTTCTTTATAGCCGCTGAAAGTTAGGATGTTATCTTTGATTGTAATCTCATGTGTGGTTTCGGCAGAGTCGTAATTTCTAATCAGTTTTAGAGTGTTTCCATTAAGCTCCCAAGTATATGACACACGCACGATTTGTGTGTCATTCTTATAGCCAGTGTGATAAAACTGGTGCTCAGAATCGAAAATGGCGATATAATGATACTTATCTCCATCTATCTCCCATGAGCTTTCCCACTGGCCAATAAGTTGATGTTCTAAAGATTTAGGCTCGTCTTTATCGTCGCCACAAGAAGTGAGCACAAAAGGCAGCACGATTGCCATTAACAAAAGTATTTTTTTCATATAAAATAAGTTTAGAGATTACTATTGTTTGCAAAGGTAGTCATTTTTCTCTCAACTTGCACTAATTATGGATAAATTAGGCTGCAACTCTGAAAAACTCAAATAAATTTGGTTTTTCTCTTGGTTTGCACTAATTTTGGCACGCTATTTCAAAAAAACAATACTATGGGACTAGTAATAGGAATTGATGTGGGCGGAAGCACCACCAAGATTGTGGGACTGAAAGACGGGCAGATTCTCTCGCCCATGTTTATCACTGCTGCCGACCCTATCACATCGCTTTTTGGAGCGTTTGGAAAGTATATCTATGATAATAATATAACTCTCGCCGATATTGAGCATGTGATGCTCACAGGCGTGGGCAGTTCGGGTGTGACCACCCCCATATATGGCCTGCCAACAAGTAAAGCCGATGAGTTTCTTGCCGATGGTCTGGGTGCTCGCTTCGACAGCGGCTTAGATAAGTTGACTGTGGTGTCGATGGGTACCGGCACTACGCTGGTGAGTGTGGATGGTGAAGAAATCAAGCACTTGGGCGGTATTGGCATTGGAGGCGGTACTTTAATGGGTTTGGCGCATCTGCTGCTCAAGACCGACCACATAACCGATGTGATAGCACTTGCCGAGCAAGGAGATATCACTCACATCAATCTGCAAATTAAGGATATCTGCAAGACCGACCTTGAGGGTCTGCCCCTGCATGCCACAGCGTCGCTCTTTGGCAAGGTGCGTCAAATCACCCCTAGCGACAACGATGTGGCTTTGGGCATCATCTGTATGGTGCTAGAGTCGATTGGTTCGGCTGCAGTGCTCTCTAAGCTCAACACTGGCGTGAAAGACTTTGTGCTGATTGGCAACCTCACTCGCCTGCCACAATGTGCAGTGGTGTTCCCACGCATCGAGGAAATCTATGGTGTGAAATTCCATATTCCAGCCCACGCCGAATACTGCACAGCACTAGGAGCAGCGCTGGCGTATGCACCTGCGGTGTGAGGATTGGAGGTCGTTTATCGTTATTCGTTTATCGTTTTTCGAAGGTCGGGGATCGGGAACTCTGAACTTTGAACTCTGAACTCTGAACTCTGAACTTTGAACTCTTAACTCTTAACTCTTAACTCTTAACTCTCACTTATTCCATGTGGAATTGGGCCTTTAGCCACTTCATGGCGTTCTCCACTTGCCAAGGGTAGAGCCAGTGGCCTGTGTCTCGGCCTACTTGGAGTTGCTTGGGGGCGGTTATCACGTTGTAAGCACTGAAAGTTGAGGTGGGGCAGCAAGCAGGGTCGTTGAAACCCCAAGCATAAAAACCTGGCGCTTGCAGAATGCGGGCGAAGTTCACCGTGTCGTAATATCGCGACACTTCCATGCGTGCCTTAATATTTGGCTCATTGGGATTTTTAAATAGATGCGGCCACCCTGCGCCGCGGCCATTGTAGTAGCCCGTGAGATCGCAGAAAGCAGGGAAATAGGCAAACAAAGCACTGATGTGCGGACTCAATGCAGCTGTCATAATTGACAGCATGCCTCCCTGACTGCCGCCATAGGTGGCGATGCGTGTGGAGTCAACGTCGTCGCGTGTGCATAGGTAATCAACAGCACGTACACATCCCAAGATGGAACGCTTGTAATAATAGGTGTCGCGATTGTCGATGCCAATGGTGGTATATCCAGCCAATGCGCCAGCCTCAAGTTGGCGGTAAATCTCCTTGTCTTGGTCAACAGGAATGCCATGCACGCCAATCTCCAGTACAACAAATCCTTCGTAGGCTAGCTCGTTTGGACCATTAAACGAGCGCACGGCAGCGCCAGGCAGACGTAGTATTGCTGGTTTGCGGCCTGCTGTCTTGGGCACTGTGAGCACACCATACACATAGTTTCCTTTTTTGTAAGACTGCAGGCGCAGGTAATATACATCAACCTTGTCGTTGCTCTCCTCGTCGCTGTGGCGCAGTGTGGGCTGCATGGGCACTTTTGAAGCCTTGAGCATAGCGTCGTCCCAAAACTGCTCAAAGTCATCGGGCATAGTGGTAGTAGGCTTGATGTTATAAGGGTCGAAGGCGATATTTGTCATCGAACTGTAGCTGTGGCCGTCGAGCTGCACTTTTACTCTCACGCTGGTGAAGCCTGGTGTTTTGGCTCCTGGCACATCGAAGTGCGCCACACCGTTGCGGTCGGTTTTGATGGTCTTGGTGAAGACAGCATCGAGTTTGTCGGGACCATAGCTGTAGGTGATTTCGGTGTCGCGCATGTGCACGTTTTCCTTGATAGCGTAGGCTGTGAAATGTGCTGTCTCACCACTGTGATAGGTCCAGTCGGCATGGTCAGGTTCAGCCACCACAGTCACATACTGGTGACTTGACGACTGCGCCATTGCCATTAGGCTCACGCACGTCATCGCCACAAGTGCAACAAGTGATCTCTTCATAAAAAATAGTTTATCGTTGTTCGTTTATCGTTGTTCGTGGATCGTGGGTCGGGAACTCTTCCCTCTCACTCTTCCCTCTCACCTATGATTTCTTTGCTTCGCAGATAGTTAGATAGTTGCAATGCATCATCTTGCCGTCATCGTCACGCAGATGGAAGGGGCCTCCAGCGCACCAGTCCCACACCTTGCATTTGGCGCACTCGTCATGTTTCATCCATCGGCGGTTGCGCATCTGCTCAAAGCGGTTGTTCCACACGTCGCTGAAACGGTCGTGGTAGATATTGCCTTGATTGTAATGTGAGCGAATGCTCAGGCAACCGCTGATGTCGCCGTTGGCAAGTATCGACGCTGTCATTGTGCCAGCATCGCAGCGGAAGATGTGACCTCTCACTACTCCCTCATAGTCGCCGAGAAAGCCTTCGCAGCTGTAGGATAGGTTAATCTCGCCCCCTTTGCGTGTGGCAGCGATGAAGTCCATGAGTTCCACATATTGCTCAGAACTTAGATAGAGCTCATTGTTAAGTTTTGCCCTGCCTTGTGGAAATATGGTGAAGATGCGCCATTTAGTCACGCCAGCATCGATAAGATACTGCTTGAGTTGAGGCAAAGTGGAGAAGTTGCGCTGATTTACGCAGGTAATCACGTCCCACAGCAGGTTGCGTGTGCGGGTAAGGAGTTTCACAGCGCTCATCGCTCCGTCAAATGACCCACCACGAAGCCAGTTGTGCTCCGTCTCGAGTCCGTCGAGGCTCACAGCCACGGTGCGCAGCCCTGCATTAAGCACGTCGCGAAGCATCTGCTCGGTGAGCAGCACGCCGTTGGTCACGAAGCCCCATAGAAATCCTCGGTCGGTGATAGCCTTGCCACATTTCACAATGTCGGGGCGCACTAGAGGTTCACCGCCCACGGTGTTGACCAGTACTTTCTTGGGGTCAATCATCGTTGCCACATCATCGAGAACAGGCAGGAAATGCTCAAGAGGCATATCGGGCGTTACCGACACCTTGCGGCAGTCGCTGCCACAATGTCGGCACGAGAGGTTGCATCGCAGTGTGCACTCCCAGAACAACTGCCTCAGTGGATGATTCTTCTCAAGCCATCGGCGCTCGCGGCGCGTGTTTTCAAAATCAATAAACTGGCGAGTGTTCATTATTTCGCTTTTTTGTTGCTTTCAGATGGTTGAGGCTCGTCGATAATAGCGGGCTTGGCTTCTTGGTCTTCGAAATAAGAAGGAGGACCATATACAACCTCTACCTCGCTAATATCTTCAATAGGCGGACCATAAACATCCTCAACTACGCTCACATCACTTACATCACTGACCTCGCTGGTTGCTGAGCTTGAGAGGCTTTCGTCGGCATCACTGCTGTGGTGCTTTTTAGCGTGATGGCAAGACGTCACGCCTATCAAAGCGCCAACAACTACCAGTCCACGCACCAGCCATTTTTTTATTATGAATGTCGATTTCTTCATTATTCAGAATTTTTATTCTTTTTCAACTCTGGCTTATCGGTTGCTCTAATGCTGTCTATCTCCTCTACTGGAGGACCATAAACGTCTTCAATCACATCTACCCTATGAGGGGAGTAACCTGGGGGAGGACCATACACGCCTTCGGCGGGATTAGGGCCAACCTTATGGGTGCATGATGAAATGCCAAGCATCGCACCAATGGCAACCAATGCACGCACGCCCCATTTATGAACATTAAAACTCAGTTTTTTCATGATTATTCATCTTCTATATGTAGAGGTTTGATCACTGGCGGGTCTGAGAGTATTTCGTTCTGAATAGTATCATATACAACATTGCCATTCTCATCGATGCGCTTTTTAATCGTTGCTGTACGCGACTTTCTTATATCAACGAGTGGACCATACTTGAGATTATGAATCGGAGGCGTGTTGTTATGGTTATAGTTATAGTTATAGTTGTCATCTTCTACCACTTTTTTTGTGTGACAACAAGCTGAGATGCCAAGCAAGGCACCAATCGCAACTAAAGCACGTATCGACCATTTCTTGACACTAAAACTTACCTTTTTCATAGCTGAGAATCTAGATGGACATAATTAGCACGCAAATATAAAAAAAGTTTTTCACTTTTACAAATATCTACACCATAAAAGACATGTGTGGAAATTTTTCAAGAAACGACGGAAAAAATTGCGCCTGACGACCGATCTGGGTTAAAGCAAGTAATGAAAAGAGCTTTCAACCAAATAGTATTCCGCTTATAGCAGCTTTGACATTGCGCAGAGTCACCTCGGTGTTGAGGGCTTGGTCTAAAGGCATCTCGGGTGGTGTAACTGCAATCACTTGTTTGAACCCCATTTTGGTGGTATCGGTGCTTGGTGCTATGCATCCGCATAATGCAATTACTGGTATTCCTTTTTTCTTTGCTGCTTTCAGCACTCCTGCTGGCGCTTTGCCGTGGAGAGTTTGGTTGTCGATGCGTCCCTCCCCGGTGATGATGAGGTGAGCATCGCCGATGATGTCGTCGAAATGTGCAAGCTGGAGCAGAGTGTCGATGCCTGGTTTGATGATGGCATTAAGCAAGACCATCATCCCTGCTGTTACACCTCCAGCAGCTCCTGCCCCTGGCAGGTTGGCGATGTGAGGTGGCAGCAGTGTGGCAAAATGCCTGAGGCCTTCGTCAAGCCGCTCTACTTGCTGCTGTGATGCCCCTTTTTGCGGAGCAAAAATGTAAGCAGCCCCATTGTCGCCATATAGTGGATTATCAACATCGCTCAGTAGAGTGAATTTTGTGTTAAGCACATTGACATCAACCTTATCGCCATCAATGCGTGATATTTTTGCAAGACTTTCGCCACATGGCGACAGAAGATTGCCCTCCTTGTCGAGGAACTTGAATCCTAAAGCAGCGAGAATGCCTGTCCCTCCATCACAAGTGGCGCTGCCGCCAAGTCCAAGCACTATGTGCCTTGCGCCTTTGTTGATGGCGTGGGCAATCATCTCCCCAGTGCCAAAGGTGCTGGCCTTCATCACGTTGCGGCAGCTATCAGGCACCAATGCCAGTCCGCTAGCTGTGGATAGGTCCATATAGGCTGTGTCGCCATCGATGATATATTGAGCCTCAACTTGTGGTAGATGCTGCAACGGTGCAGTCACGCTCACGCTGCATGTGGTGGCTCTGTTGCCTAAGATGCTCTTGATACATTGCATTGTGCCGTCGCCGCCATCGGCAATGGGCACTGCCACTACCTGCGCATCAGGGCAAAGGCGTGAAATCTCCTCGCCTATAGCTTGCGAGAGCTGCTGGTTGGTGGCGCTACCTTTGAACTTGTCGATGGCGATTACTATTTTCATGAAGTGTGCAGCAATGCGGTTTTCCCTCATTCGATTATCACCACGAGGTAGTTGCTATACTCCCAAAAAGAGGCTGGGTCAAGTATTTTGATTATAGTCTTATCCTCGGTTTCTTCGGTGGAGAAAGACGATTGGTCGTGGTTGGTGATTATAGTGAATTTCTTACTGGGTATTGTAATCTCGCTGAGGGTGCGCTTGTCGGCTTTGGTGAAATAGGATATTAATAAGTTCCCGCTTTGCATTACCTTAGTCTTTTTCAGGAACTCCGAGTCGATTATTTTGCGGTTTTTCAGCTCCTCTCTGGAGCCTATAACATAGTAGCACTCATTTAGCTCTTTGTTGAGCATTTCGCGCTGCTCCTTTTGTTGGTGTTCTTCCTCGGTGACTTTTTGCGCTGTTTCGTTTGATTGGTTATTGACCACTATGGAGTCGGTAGCTTCGTCATGGTTTTTTGGTTTTGGAGCAGAGTAATTTAGCTTCGCGCTTAGCTGGTTGATTCTAGTCTTTTGAAAGTCAAGTTGCTGCCGCAGATTGTTTATGGTTTGCTCCACTTCGGCTTTGCTCTTCTCGTCGAGATTTTCGAGGTCGTCTTCAAGGTCTGAGAGTGTTTTGCGTTGGTCCTGAATTGTGCTCTTCATTAGCAGGATGTTGTTACGCAACTTTGCCCTTTTGCTTTGCGAGAGTTGAGAGATGTCGGTGTCGTCGATAGTTTGCTCAATGCTTGTTATCTCGTCAAAACCGTCGTTGATGTCATTGGCGAGGCCATTGAGCGAACTTTTGAGCTGCTGTGGCGCAGTGAGAACGTCTTGCGCCGAGGGCTTCAACTCGTCGTTGCTTCTAATGACTTGTGGGTGATCATCTTCGTCGCTCTTGTTCTTGTCGCGGCAAGCAGTGAAGACAGTTGCTACCATTATGGTTAAGAGTGATAAAATGAAATATCTAAGCGTTCTCATCGTGCTGGATGTATTTGTTCTTGAACTTAGCATATTTATCAACTTTAGTGTGAGTCTCGCTCTCTTTGCCTGCAACCACTATCACAATCTCGCCACGTGGTGCCTCATGCGAGAAATGCTCATGGAGTTCACTGAGGGTGCCGTGGTGAGTGGTGTCGTGGAGTTTGGAAATCTCGCGGCACACCGACGCCTCTCGGTCTCCACCAAAGGCCTCGGCCAACTGCTGCAGAGTCTTCACAAGACGAGTGGGCGACTCGTAGAAGATTATGGTGCGCTGCTCCTGTGCAAGAGTTTCGAGGCGTGTTGCCCTGCCTTTCTTTACTGGCAGAAAACCCTCGAAGACAAATCTGTCGCACGGCAACCCCGAGTTGACGAGAGCTGGCACAAAGGCTGTTGCTCCAGGTAGCGTCTCTACAACGATGCCGTTGCGGCGGCACTCTCTCGAGAGCATGAAACCTGGGTCGCTGATGCCTGGAGTGCCGGCATCGGTGATGAGGGCGATGTCGTCTCCTGCCTCAAGTCTCTCAATGATGGCGGCTGTGGTCTCGTGCTCATTAAACTTGTGGTGGCTGCGCATGGGCGTGGTTATGCCATAATGCTTCATCAACACGGCGCTGGTGCGTGTGTCCTCAGCAAGTATTAGTGCAACATCGTTAAGCACTTTCACCGCGCGCATCGTCATGTCGTCGAGATTTCCCACTGGCGTAGGCACCATATATAATTTTCCTGCCATGATATGTCAGTTATCAGTTATCAGTTGTGAGTTGTCAGTTATCAGTTGTCAGTTTTGAGTTATCAGTTATGAGTTTTGAGATGAGAGTTAAGAGTTAAGAGATTGTAATGCCTTTACTCAATTCACTGTCTTCAATAAACGAAAAACGATAAACGAAAAACGATCTTCGATTCTCGTTACATGCACTGCAGTTGCTCACTTAAAACTTAATTCAATGAGTCGCACAAACTCTTTTACCACTTCGTTGCTGCGGTCTAAACCAAGAACGTCGTTGATAAAATCCTTAATCTTGTCGATGTTGGCTAGGCGCTGCATCACAGCGATCGCGTCGGCATACTTCTGCTTGTCTCCGTCGAAGAGTTCACGCTGGAACAAGAAGCGATCGTTGATAGAGAATGCCGAAGTGATGTCGAGCGATGTCGGGTTTTTGGGTGCAATAGGGGGCTCTGCCTTCACTATGGGTTTTGACTCGGCAACTGGCTTGGGTGTGGGTTCTGGCTCTACGACAGTTTTTTCAACTGGTTCTTGCACTTTTGTGGCAGATGGCGCTACAGGTGTGGGTGCAACAGGTGACTGCTCAGTGGGAGGAACAAAAGTGGGAGGCAGAGGCTCTGACTGAGGAGTGTCGGTTTTCTTAGCAAAGTTGTCAAGAAAACTAGCCTCAGCAGCTATCTCGTTGGCTTTTTCTTTGAACCTGTCGATTACCACTTGTGGGACTTCGTCGTTGTGGCGTTGCATTACCAGCAACAGTCCTTCAAGCTCATACACGTTGGAGAGCAATTGGTCGATGGTAGTGTTCATATTTATTTTACTGTCTGTGTTATAGTTTATACTAAGGAGCAAAAATTCCTAACAAGAGGCGGTCAATCATCTCTTTGAGGTTAGGGCGGCTGCCGTGCCAGTTGTTGACAAGCACTGCCCAGGCATATTGCGGATTATCGGCAGGAAAGTAGCCCACGTAGCACTGCACATCGCGCATGGAGCCCGATTTCGACGCTATCATGCCGCTAATTGACGAGGCTGGAATCTGTGTGCCTATCTTAGCGTTGATGCCGAGTCGCGTCATCAGGTCAATAAGTCGCAGTTGATGAGAACCAAAACGGCGGTCGCTCATGTAGGAAAGTATGTCGGCAAAGAACTTGACAGGAGCCTTGTTGTTGCGTGCAAGGCCACTGCCGTCATATTGGAATTTGCCCGATGCATCGATGCCGCGTGCCGTGAACAGGCTGTCAATAACCTCTACGCCCTGTGCCGCTGTGGGCTCGCGATGACTGTTAACGGCGATGGCTTTGAGCAGGCCCTCGGTGAACAGGTTATCGCTACGCTCAAGGAGCGAGGCGATGATGTCAGATAGAATGGGCGATTTGTGTGTCAGGAGTAACCAGCGGCGATCGCTGTGAGCAAACGCCCTGTTGCCAAGTTTTATGCCCGAAGTGGCGAGAGTGCGGCTCAGGATGTCGGCTAGCAGGGCATCAGGAGTTGGATTTGCCACATCAAAATAGTAGGTGGTGTCGGCAGCGGTGCCTGTGAGAACTATTGCTGGGTTAGCATATTCGAGCAGCACCACCACATTATCCTTGTTGCCTGGACGCAGGTGGTTGATGATTTGCACGCCTGGCACGTTGGGCTCAAAGTGGGCATTAGCAGCGGTGCCGTCACCCTTGCCGGTAAACACGAGCTTCATGCGGTTGTCACAGTAGTTGAGGGCGTGTAGTCCCATGCCGAAGTCCCACGCTAGGTCGTCGGCGCACCAGTCGCCGTTGAAGGGGGGGTAGTAGTATAGGCTGTTATCCACAATCACTTTGCCGTCAATGGTGGTGATGCCTTGCTTGTTGAGGGCCCCGACTACTTCGTGAACGATGTCGAGGTTATCCTTGAAATATACTGAGCCTAGAGTTGGGTCGCCTCGGCCCACCACCACGAGGTTGCCACGCAGGGTGTTGCCGTGAATCTCTCCGTCAAGATATACGGGAGTGTCAAAGGTGAAATCGGCGCCCAGCAGCTCGAGCGCTGCCGACGATGTGACGGTCTTCATCGTCGATGCTGTGATGCATGCCAAATTGATGTTGCGTCCACCTAGCATTTTGCCACTCTTGATATCGGTGACTATAACTCCCACGGAGGCGTGTCGCATGAGGGAATCATCGACAAAACGGTCTATAGCCTTTTGGGTGCGTTGCGCGGTTATTTCTCTGGCTTGTAAAGTGTTGCCAATAGCCGCAAGCAGCAGTAATGTGATTATAAATCGTAGTTTCATTTAGTTGTCAGTTATCAGTTGTCAGTTATCAGTTGTCAGTTTTGAGTTATTCTGAATGCATAAACTACTCCCACTCAAGTAGGTTGGCGGCGATGCCGTCGGCGAGGTTTACTAGTGAGCACAAAGGATGCTCGTCGCGGGCCGTGTTAAGGCATCTAGTAAGTTCCACGCTTTGCATGGGAAGGTCCCACGCGGCCATGTGCCAACGAATGGCAAGCAGTTCATCGTCATAGATCTCAAAGCCGCTCATCAGTGCGAGCATAGCCGATTTTTCGCCATGTCCCATCGGGAAGTTGCGGTAGCTCACCTCATAGCTGTTCACCTCACGCCAAATGCCATCGGCGCCTCGTTGCTTCTTAATAGCTGGTGAGTAGATGTCAGCCTTGCAGATGTCGTGCAGCAAAGTGGTGACAATCACGCTGTCGCGGTTAAGCTGGTCTTCTAGCTCTGGTTTCATGGCGATGACCATCTCTCGTAGCTTGAGGCCTGCCTTGCAGGTGTTGAGCGAGTGCACAAGCAACCCTCCGTCGCTATTGAGGTGGTGGTTCACGCTTGCTGGTGCGGTGAAGAAGTGTAACTTTCCTTCGTCGAGCATCTCGATGAGGTCGTCAATGCCCTCTCGACCTGTTGATTTAAGCAGGTCTATGAATTCGGCCTTATAGTTTTCAATATCATGTTTATCCATATATGCTAATACTTTTTATTCAAATTTCTACGGAATCTTTTTCTTGGTTTTGGCCTCTTTGTTCCCTTTTTCTTGCGCATGTATTTTATCCATGAGTAGTGCTTGCGCTGTTCGAGGTAGTCGTGATTGCTCTCATTCTTATAGGCTTCGCGTTCAAAACTGATGTTAAAATAGGCGTTGCCCTTTAAAAACAGCCTAATGAACCACTCAATGAGATAAATGATATAGAACGGCAAATAGAGCAGCTCGCGCATCTGTGCAGTGTGGATGCTCTCATGGTTGATAAGGCGCTTATCAACCTTCACATCGGGATGCACAAAAAACACGCCAAACAGATTAATGGCAGAGTAATTGCGTGATGGCGGCAGATATTTGGTGCGGATTATTATCATTTATCTTTGAGAGGTGAATCTATTAAACCGCAAAGATAATGAAAAGTTTTTAGTAATTAGATTTTAGCCGTTAGTTTTTTGGAGTTGATTTGCCAAAAATGACCAAAACAAAGTTTAAAGTGTAAAATCTGATTTCGGATTTCTTAAATCTGAAAACTTTTCACTACCTTTGCGCCCGATTTTAAGACAAATGATATTATTTACAAGTAAAAACAATTCATAATGCTTACTCTCGACAACAAGAAAAAGCTTAAACGTGAGATACTTGCCTATTTTTTGCTTATTGTAGGCAGCGCTCTGTTTGCCATTGGCGATGTGATGTTTGTTAACCCATATCTGATGGCTCCTGGTGGCACCTATGGTCTCAGTAACGTGTTCAACACTCTGTGGCCCTGGAAGATTTCGCTTTATGCCCTCTGTATGGATGTGCCACTTCTCATCATTGGCACATGGATTCTCGGACCCAAGTTTGGTGTGAAGACCATTGTCTCAACTGCTTTGATTTTTGTGTTCACCTTTATCCTTGAGAGCTGGTGGGGCTACAACCCAGTGATTCACGATGGCGAGATTGTTAATCAAGCTGGCGCGTCGATGGTGGAGATACCTCACAACGGAGGCTGGTTTGCCCCCGACTATTTCCTTAATACTGTTGTTGCTGGTATTATTTATGGTTTGGCAATAGGTCTCATTTTCCGTTCGGGCGCTACTAGCGGTGGCAGTGACATCATTTCGATGATTCTGCACAAATACACCAAAATTTCGCTAGGAACCCTCGTTATGATTGTTGATGGCATCATCACCTTGAGCACACTCATTGCATTTGGCGACATCCGCCTGCCAATTTATTCGGTGATTATCATCTTTATTGAGGGTAAGGTGATTGACCTTGTGGTTGATGGTATGAAGAGTTACAAGACAATGTTCATCATCACCGATAACCCCGAGCCAGTGCGTGACTTTATCATCAACAACCTCAAGCGTGGTGGCACTTGCATCACCGGTAGCGGACTCTACAAGGGCAACGAGCGCAAGATGGTTTATGTCACCCTTGACCGTGCCGACATGATTAAGCTGCGTTCGGTTCTCTATCGCATCGATCCTAAAGCTTTTGTAAACATTATGGAAAGCTCTGAAATTCTGGGACAAGGCTTCCGTCGCTTGCCACAAGAGTGACAGATTTTGAGTTTAAGTGATAAAAAACGATGACAAAGCACAATGTTTGTCATCGTTTTTTTATGTCTTGAAAAAAGTGATTATCAGTCCGCTGCTTATATTTTTTTAGTGTCTCTCTCAATGAGTTCTTTGGCAAGCATTAGGTGGCTGATGGCGCCGCGGCTCTGGGGATCGTAGAGAATAGCAGGCAGGCCGTGACTTGGTGCCTCGCTGAGCTTTGTGTTGCGGGGTATCACGGTGGTGAATACCATGTCTCCAAAGTGTGATTTAAGTTCCTCATAGATTTGGTTGGCAAGCCTTAAGCGTGCGTCATACATGGTGAGTAGGAAACCCTCGATGTGAAGGCCTGTGTTGAGTTTCGACTTGATGATGCGCACTGTGTTGAGCAACTTGCTGATGCCCTCAAGGGCGAAATACTCGGCCTGGACAGGTATGATCACGCTGTTGGCTGCCGTGAGTGCGTTGACTGTAATCAGACCCAATGAGGGACTGCAGTCGATGAGGATGTAGTCATAGCGGTCGCTCACGCTTTTGAGGATGCGCGTCATCACTTTCTCGCGGTTGGGCTTTTTGATAAGCTCAAGCTCAGCTCCCACAAGGTCGATGATTGAACCTAACACGTCAAGTCCTTCTACGCACGAAGGCACCACTGCGCTCTCGATGGGATATTCATCGACAAGACATTCATATATGGAGGCTTGCAGTTGTTTTGGATCGATGCCCAGTCCAGATGTTGCGTTGGCTTGTGGGTCGGCATCGATGAGCAACACCTTTTTGTCGCATCGTGCCAGTGATGCTGCCAGATTGATGGCGGTTGTAGTTTTCCCAACGCCACCTTTTTGATTGGCTAAAGCTATTATTTTTGTCATGATTTATCTTTAGTAGTAAGTGTTAAGTGAATTTTTCTTCGAAAAATACTAAAACTCTGAACAATTAACTCTAAACTGTGAACTACGAACTTTGAATCCACAAATCTTTAATTTTGCGCTTTATGGCCAGAATGTTGCCTAACGAAATGAGTGACATGATAATTACAGCCACTATTAGTGCAATGATTATGTTACCGCCTTTTACGTCCATCGCATTAAGCATAGGTAAGTAATAGGCTCGCATCAGCAGCATAAGAATCACCGAGACTACCATCACAGCGCAGTTGATGTAGATCACCATATTGATGTAGGTGCGTGACACCTGGTCGGGAGAGTATCCCAGCACCAGTAGGTCTTGCAGTTTCTTTGTGTTCTTCTGCAGAAGCAGATAAATGCTCAGCATAAGGATAAAGAAAGCCAGAACACTAATGATGACGCCCACAATGATGACGATGCTCACGATAATATTAAGGAAGCCTTGTGCCTTGCTTTGATTCATCTTGTCACCAGCGACCTGATATCCATGTTCCGAGAAATATTTGCCTATTCTTTCGTCACCAGGGCTGTTAACCTCAACAATGAGTCTTGATGGGTTTCGCTCAGCGCTGTTACCAAATTTTTCGTTGCTCCACTTCATGAAGTCCTCGGGCACAACAATGGTGTTTAGACGTGACGAGAATCCTACCAAGGTGCCTTCAAAAGTCTGAATTTCACCATTGCCGCGAAGGGTGAATTGTAGATTCACCGCCTTAGAAACCGCCAGTTCGCTAGCCTGTGGCAGACCTTGACTGGGTGCAAATCCGAAGTTGTAGAGTGTGAGATAATCTCTTGAGATGATTACAGGAATCTTAGGATTATTGGGGTCAAATTTCCAGTTCTTGTCGGTTACATCTAGGAACTCGTCGGGCAAGGATTCAAAGAACATCATTGTGCGCATGCCTTGTCCACTCACGCTTATAATGGCCTCAACGCTGTAGTCGTTGCTCGAGAATTTACCCACCTGTCGGCACCAAGGCTGGGCCTCAATGTCCTCTATGTCGCTAGTAGAGAACTCATTGCTTCCTTGCAGCACTGTGGATGCAGTTGACACCTCGCGGGTGATGATGATATAGTCTTTACGCAAAAAACTGTCTTCATCTTTAAAAAGAGGCTTCACGTCTTGATGGAACTGCACAGCAAGTATCACAATTGTAAGTCCCACTAAACTGGCGAGCGAAAAACCGATGAGCTGCGACTTGCTGATGTGCTTGCGCAGCAACTTCCACATCAGTCCGCGGCTGCTGTAATCAGTATTATTTATATCTTTCTTGCTCATAGTTTGAATTCTTTATCGACATTGATTTTCACATTGTTGCCCACCGAGGTTGATATGATGCCAGCACCTTGACGCATAGCCTCGGAGGTCACCATCTCGGCAACTATGCGGTTGTTGGTCTCGTCAAGGTGGCTCACTGGCTCGTCGAGCATGATAAAGTCGCAAGGCTGGCACAGGGTGCGGATTATCGCCACACGCTGCTGCTGACCTATCGAGAGCTTTGCTACTGGACTATCAACTTTTTCTACAATGCCTAGGCGTTCCATCATTGCCACAATTTCTTCATGTGTCTTGAAGTTAGTGATGCTGTTCTTGAGCATGATGTTTTCCATTGCAGTGAGTTCGGGGAACAGGCGCATCTCTTGTGCTAGGTAGGCGATATGATGGGTGCGAACTTTGCACCACTCTGCCACGCTCAGTTGCTTTATGTCGCGGCCGTCAAAGGCGAAAGTGCCGCTATAGTCAATGCGGTAACCATAGATGTAGCTGCATAGTGACGACTTTCCCGTGCCACTCTCTGCGCTGATGAGATATTTCTTACCACGCTCAAATGTCACGTCGCGAAGCCATATTTCGCTGCCAGTATCTTCACGGCCAGCAAACACAGCCGGAAGGGTGTTGTGAAGTGTGATAGTGTTCATTTTGTTGATACTTAGGTGGTTGTTAATTCGCCTATGGAATTGTTCCACTAATGGGAACAACTGTGGCGAAAGTAACTTGCAAAAGTAGCGATTTCCTCTCAATCGGCATTCATTATTTAAGTATTTTTATAAGAAGTTGTGTCGCTTTGTTGCTTCTTTTTTTGCTTGTCCCTCTACAAAAAAGAAATCCACGACATCACGTCGGGGATTGCTTAACTAATTAACCTTCTAATACCATTAACATAAACCTTAAACAATGAAATAAGTCGTCGTCACGACGATGCTATTTTCTTTTCAGAATACTAGATATGTATTCTATAGAATCAATAGCAAATATGATGCCATTTTTGACGTAAATGTGTTTTTTGTAAAAAATGGCAGGGGGAAAGGCTGGAAATTAACAGTATTTAATATTTTGGCGTATCATTTGTTCATTCAACTTTCATGAAAGCAAAATATACTGCCATGATGAGAAGCATGAATGATACAAAGTGGTTCCAGTGGAGGTGCTCGTTCTTAAAGAAGACTGTCACAAACACAGTGAACACAGTCAATGTGATGGCTTCCTGAATGACTTTGAGCTGCATTAATGAGAATGGTCCACCATTGTCGGAAAACCCGATGCGGTTGGCAGGCACCATAAACATATATTCAAATAGGGCAATGCCCCAGGAGAAGAGGATTACAACGAAAAGCGGCCAGTTGGTGCTTACGCCCATCTGCTGCAACTTTAGGTGCCCATACCAGGCAAATGTCATTACTATGTTGCTCACGAAAAGCAAACCTATTGTGGCAAGTGCGGTCCAGTTCATTTGTTATTATTCTTTATACACGACGATTATATCGCAACATGGTAGTAAATATCAAAAAACGGCTGCAAAGTTACTGCTTTTTGTGGGTTTTCAAACACTTACCGTTAAAATAAAAAGAAAAGTGAAGAAAAAGAATCGCTGCTTTTTCTTCACTTTGTTCTTTATCTTAATTTTTTCTATGGATCGATGTGGATATCTTCGTTGAGATATGGAACCAGTCTTCCTCTTAGGGTTATGCGTCCATTGCCGAGGTTGGGAAATACGTCGGCGATTGCCTGATCACTTCCTTTGAAGATGGTAATGGTGACGCTGGCGTTCATGCGACGTCCTATCATGGTATAAGTTAAGATAGTGTTTCCTTTCTTGTCGTGACTGAGTGTTTTGTTGGTGATGCGTCCGTGAAGGGTGATGCCTCCCAGACCGTTGGCACCGGCGTTCATGTTGTTGAAAGCCACTTGGAAGATGCCTTTGTCACCTTGCATGAGCATGAAGTTGGTGTTGTCGTTGAGTCCGAGTTCATAATGTCCGTAACTGTTTCGCACTTCGGTAGCTTGCAGCACGAAATATCCGTCGTCGGCAGCAAGTTCAGCCTTGAGGTGGTAGATTGAGTCAACAATCTCGTGGTCTTTCTTGATGCGCTCTTTGCGTTCTTTCTTTGTCTCGTTTTCTGGAATTGGAGCGGTCTTGTCAATCACATATATGTCATCGTCATAACTTTGTGCCCAAGCTGTTGTAGGCACGCTGACAAAAGCCATTAATAATAGTGAGAATATAAAATTTAAAGTCTTCATAACTTTTGATAGTTTTAGAGTGTTGTTGCAAAATTACACAATATAAACACACAAAGCATCAAAATACTGCATCAAATATTGTGTTTTTTTGTATTTTTGCAAAAAAAATCGAGAAATGTCTAGATATACCAGTTTTTCTTGGCAACTGAAAATATTATTCCTTTTTTGTGGAATGATGGTAGCATTGTTTGTGGTGGCTATTGCAGTCATGCTGATGTTTGGTGAAGATTCACAAAATGTCAACTACATGGTAGCTATGTCGATAGCGCAGAATCTGGTGATGTTCATATTACCGGTTGTGATGCTAGCAATGTTGAGTAAGAGGACAGACCTAATACCAATGTCTCACACCTTGTGGATGACCAAGGGTCCAACCTTGAAATCTATCCTGCTTGTGGTGCTAGTGTGGATAGCTGCTTTACCCGCTATGAATTATGTGGTGGAATGGAACCAGAACATTGAGTTCCCATCATGGCTGCAAGGTCTGGAAAATCAGTTGCGTGATATGGAGAGCGACGCGACAGCGGCCACCAACAAGCTGCTCGATGCACAGTCGCTAGGCATGATGATATTTATGGTGCTAGTTGTGGGCGTGTTGACTGGTTTGGGCGAGGAAATTTTCTTCCGTGCAGGTTTGCTGGGCACAATGCTACATGGCAAGGTCAACAAGCACGTGGCAGTGTGGGCTGTGGCGATTGTTTTCAGCGCTTTCCACTTGCAGTTCTTTGGATTTGTGCCAAGAATACTGCTTGGTGCATGGTTGGGCTACCTTTTGGTGTGGACTGGCGAGGTGTGGACACCCATCATCGCTCATGCCCTCAATAATGGTTCGATAGTGCTGGTCACTTACCTTGCTAATAACAACTATATATCAGACAATTACCTTGAGACTACTGGCACAGGAAACCATTGGATGGCGCTAGGCAGTGTTGTGGCAACAGTGCTGCTGTTGGTGGTGTTTATGAGGAAATCTCCAAGAACTAATAATGAATTTATGACATGAGAAAGTTGATTATGCTATTATTGTTGGCGGTCAGTGCTGTTGCAACTGCACAAGAGGTGATTTGCCATCGAGGATATTGGGACTCCGAAGGCTCTGCACAGAACTCACTTCGATCGCTTGTGAAGGCCGATTCGATAGGGGCATGGGGCTCGGAGTTTGATGTGTGGATGACGGCCGATGGTGTGTTGGTGGTAAACCACGATGCTACTTTCGAAGGTGTTACTATAGAGACTTCAAAATGGAAGCAACTCAAGAATATGCACCTCAAGAATGGTGAGCTGCTTCCCACTTTGGAACAAATGCTAGAGTGTGGCAAGTTGCTGAAGACACGCCTCATAGTTGAGATGAAACCTCACACAAATCGTGAACATGAGCTTGAGGCTGCACGCAAGATTGTGAAGATGGTAAAGAGAATGGGATTGGAAGACCGTGTGGAATATATTACTTTCTCTTATCAGGGCATGAAAAACCTGAAGGAACTGGCTCCCGATGGCACTCCAGTCTATTACCTCAATGGCGAGTTGCCGCCATCTCAACTCAATGAACTGGGAGTTGCTGGTATCGACTACAGCATCAGGGTGATGCGTGATCATCCTCAGTGGATTGACGAGGCACATGCGTTAGGCATGAAAGTGAACGTGTGGACAGTAAATAGTGACCGTGACATGCAGTGGTGCATCAACTATGGTGTGGATTTTATCACCACCAACGATCCCGAGCGCCTGCAACAACTGCTTAGAAACGAATAACAATTATTCTCATAGAAATAAGTGAAAGCAGAGAAAAACGATTATCTTTGCAGAAAAATGTAATCACCAAATCCTTTTTAATATGAAAAAGATACTTTTATTACTGGCAATAGTTCTGCCATTCGTTTTTAGTTCATGCGGCGATGACAATGATGTTCTGTCTTCTCAAGAAGAGCAACTAGTGGGCGAGTGGGCCATTATCAATGAACCTGGATCGCAGGCCGATGATTATCATTATGTTTTCAAAAAAGAACGCACAGGTTCTAGGAGGCATATAGAAGATGGCAATGTGAAAACTGATGTGCCATTTAATTGGGCCCTGAAAGGCAACAAATTGACACTTGATTATGGATCTGGTCAACAACTGGTTTTGGAGATTTCCATAAACATCGATAAGATGCATGTGGTCTATGTTGCCACAGGACTTGTGCAAGACTACAAAAAGGTTGTCAGTTCAGAGGAATAAATACGATTGAGACGATATTTGTAAATAAGCAAGAGTATATTTGCCCCTAAAAACATGAAAAAGATAATTTCCAACGATATTGTTACGTTACGTTCGCTTGAGGTTACCGACATTGATGTCCTCTACAAGTGGGAAAATGACTCTTGGTTGTGGACCGTGAGCAATATTATATCGCCTTCACCTAAGAGTTACTTGTGGCAGTATCTACAGAACTACGACAGTGACATCTACACAACACGCCAACTGCGACTGATGATAACTCTCACCGAGAGTGGCGAGCCTGTGGGCACCGTAGATCTCACAAACTTTGACCCATTCAACAACCGAGCTGAGTTTGGCATTATGATTGACCAGACTCATGAAGGAAAAGGTCTAGGCGATGCGGCGTTAAAACTTACTATTGGTTACGTGCGTGATTATCTAGGCTTATTTCAAATCTATGCTTTGGTGCCAGTTAATAACACGGTGTGCATTTCACTGCTCAAGAAGCATGGCTTTGTTACCGCAGGATTTCTCAAAAAATGGATAAACCACGGCACCCAAGTCCATGACGTGGAGATGATGCAGCTAATCTTTTGAGAAGGGGAATGAAAAGGTCAATAAGGTGATATTTGAAAATAAGGTATATTAATTCTTGCATTATCAGACTTCGTTCCTTTAGTTCTAATAGGTGGCCTAAAACATTGGGTGTTACTCATGGAGTGGAACATTGGGATAGGGTAGCAAAATTCGGAGAAATTCTTTTAACTGAAGGAGCTGATAAGGATGTGATAATGGCTTTTGCTTACCTTCATGATTCCGAAAGAAAGAATAATGGAGAAGATTCTGGTCATGGAATGAGAGCCTCGTTGCTTATTGATATCATACGTGACACAGAATTGTTTTTTCTGAATGATTCGCAAATTGAAAAACTGAAACGAGCTTGTGAATTACATACCATAGAACACAGAACAGGCGACGAGACAATTGACATCTGCTTTGATGCCGATAGAATGGATTTGTTGAGAGTGGGCATAATGCCTGTGCCTGATAAGATGGCAACTAAGCAAGGAGCAGAACTGGTGTCTAGGCCTGAATTCTTGGATTTTTATGCGATGTTTAATAATAATTTTTTTTATTGAAAGATTGCTTTCTTCAATTCCGCTTTTAGTTATTGCACTTCCTATGTTAATTATAGTCTAACGACGTTTCAGATTAGGTGGTGTGTGTTGCTGTCTTTTAGTTCAAGCTTACGTCATCGGGCCAGTTTCTCCAAAGTTGATATTGGTCACCAAAGCGTGCTACTGCGTTACTCCACAGTGCTTCATTGTTACTGCTCATTGCCAGTTGGGTCACATCACCTTTAAGTACAGCCCAATCGTGGCGTTTTACCTCATTGTCGAGTTGGCCAACAGTCCATCCACTGTATCCAACCATAAATTTCACTTTCTCGTTGATGTTTTCGCCATCGGCAAGAAACATTTTGATGACTTCAAAATCGCCACCAAAGAATAGGCCTGGCGCAATCTGCTCGCTTCCGGGAATCGTTTCTTTGCCCAAGGTGTGGAGAAAAAACATCATGTTTGTGCCTACAGGCCCTCCCAGGTAGAGAGGTATATTCTCGTTGCACACCACGTCGGGAACGAGCTCATTGAGGGTGAAGCGTGTAGGTTTGTTTACTATCACACCCATTGAGCCGTCCTCGTTGTCATGGTCAACGAGGATGGTAATGCTGCGCTTGAAGCAAAAATCTTCTACAGTGGGTTTCGCCACTAGCAGTGCGCCGCGTGCGGGTTCAGGCTGATTGTCTAGTAAATTGAATATGTCGAGGTTTAAATCTTCCATTTCGCACGCAAAAATAGTCAATTATTGCAATTTTTACAAGATTTTTGGGCACATATCAAGAAAAAACACTAACTTTACGCGCAATTTAGATAAACACTCATGAAAGTACTTAAATTTGGAGGAACATCGGTAGGAACAGTAGAGTCTCTACGCAATGTGAAATACATTGTTGAGAACCAAGATGAGCCAGTCATTGTTGTGGTGTCAGCTCTGGGTGGACTCACCGACACGCTCATCAAAGCTGCTAACTTGGCTGCCAATAACGACATTGGTGCCTACCGCATTGTGCAGGATATCACCGCGCGCCACAATGAGATTATGAACAAACTCATTGCAGGCGAGCAGATTGACGATGCTCTCAATCGTGTACGTGCTCTATTTTTTGAGTTGAGTAATGCCTATACCGACATTTCTCGCAATGAGGAACTCACAGAGGCCGACCTAGAGGAGGTGGTGAGCTATGGTGAGCGGCTATCGTCGCTTATCATCAGCCTTATTATTGATGACGCTACCTATTTCAACTCACTCGAGATTATGCGCAGCTCTAACCATGAGTGTGACCTGGAAGCTACTAATGCAAATATAGCTAATACGTTAGGTAAATTCAAAGGCAAAGTGGCAGTTATGGGAGGCTTCATCTCCCGGGATAGTAAGAGCCGCAGAATTTCCAATTTGGGACGTGGTGGCAGTGACTACACGGCTGCAATTGTCGCTAGCGCCCTCAATGCCGATAGTTTGGAGATTTGGACCGATGTTGATGGCTTCATGACAGCCGACCCAAAGGTTGATCCTAATGCCACCGTCATCCGCCAGATGACTTATGAGCAGGCACAGCAGATGTGCGACAAGGGGGCAAAAGTGATTTATGCTCCAACTATTAAGCCGGTAGCCGAGAAGCATATCCCCATCTGGGTGAAGAACACTTTCAACCGCACTGCATTAGGCACGCTTATCACCGATTGAGCCCTGTATGTTGCGATGCTCATCGCAACATAAAAAAGAAATTACAACTAAAATAACCATGTCTTACCCTAAATTCATCATCACCCAAGATGGTTTTCTCAGGCTTGGGATGGTGACGTTGCATCGTCATCTTATGGAGCCTGGAGATGTATGCCTTGGGGGTGGGTATTGGCGCATCAATCATGCGGCGCAGCAAGTGGAGTTGAGCGGAGCATCTAGCGACTACGGCAAACCTCAGTGGCACCACATTGACAAGGTTCTCCTTCCACTTGACTACGATGGTTACACATTCACTTGGCTTATAAATGGCAAGCAGCATCCCTTAACCGAGATGCTGCCTGTAGAGTATGTGTAGAAAAATACGTTATTTACATCACTTTACGAGAATCTTGCGGCCTTTTACTACGTAAATGCCTGGGGTAAGGTTGTTTACTTCTCCAGCCTTGATGTTGTTGGCTACCTTCATGCCAAGCACGTTGTAAACGTCAATAATGTCACTTGCTGCAGCGATTTCATTGATGCTAGTCACCTCACCAGCCCCCAAGTGATTAGGAATGAGGGTGAACTGCTGTTCGCCTGGGATGTTGATGTAGCAGTACGTAGCATAGAAGAACGATTTGTCGTTGTCGATAGAAGTGAAGTTGGCATCAACGTTGTTTATGGCGAGGATGCCATAGTGACCCTTGCCGTCGGTTCTGACAGCGGTACCGTTCATAGTCACCTCTACACCACCATTAGTGGTAAATGAAACCTTCGACTCTTTTTTTGTCACTTGTGTGATGACATGTAATCTCTTAGAGCCTGTTTCACCTGGATAATAGAGGATGTAGGGCATGTTGGCTTGTATTCCTTCAGCCTTGCAGTCTTGGAAGTTAAGCACTATTTCGTTGCCTTGTTGATTTACGCCCACTAGACGCTCAAGTCTCACACCTTGTCCCAGAGCGTCATCAATTTCTTGCTCTGTCATGGCGAAAGGCATTGAGATAGTGTTCCAACCGTTGAAAAGATAGCGGTCGGCAGTTACATCGCACAGTTGGCCGTCATAGCGGTCTAAAGATGTGCCGCTGTAGGTGCTAAGCCTCAGCGGAGTTTGCGACCAAGCGGTAAGTGCGAATCCCGCTAGTGCAATCATGCAAAGTAATTTTTTCATAATAGTACGTTTTATATTGGTTAAACTAAATGTGTTCTCGAAAGATTGATGCAAATATAAGCAGAATATTATAATAAGTCAATATTTGTCATAAAAAAATGATGAAAAAAGTATAGACTTATCGTCTTTGTATTGTGCATAAGACCTAATAGTATTCACTTAATTAAATCGTCTCTTTGAACTTTTTGCGTCGGAAGACGAAATTGCGGCCCAGGTATTTTTCGCGCACTACGGGGTTTACTGCTAGTTCTTCGCTAGTGCCCTGGAAGAGGATTTTTCCTTCGAAGAGCAAATAAGCCCGGTCTGTGATGCTCAGAGTTTCTGGCGCGTTATGGTCGGTGATGAGGATGCCTATGTTCTTGTGCTTTAGGCTATAGACGATGCTCTGAATGTCTTCTACAGCGATGGGGTCAACGCCTGCAAACGGCTCGTCGAGCATGATAAACCAGGGGTTGATGGCAAGGCATCGAGCTATCTCGGTGCGTCGTCGCTCACCACCACTGAGGCGATCGCCAAGGTTCTTGCGTACCTTCTCGAGGTGGAATTCCGAGATGAGCTCCTCGAGTTTGTCGCGCTGATACTCAGGAGTGGTATTTGTCATCTCGAGTACGGTGCGAATGTTATTCTCTACTGTGAGTTTGCGAAACACCGATGCCTCTTGCGGCAGGTAACCGATACCCAACTGCGCACGGCGATATACAGGTAGCTTAGTAATCTCTACATTATTTATAAAAACGCGACCTTCGTTGGGAGTTACGAGACCTGTCGTCATATAGAACGTGGTGGTCTTGCCGGCACCGTTAGGTCCCAGCAATCCCACAATCTCGCCCTGGCGCACATTGATGGAGACATGATTGGCAACAGTTCGCTGGCGGTACTTTTTCACCAGATTATCGGTTTGTAACACCAACTTACCCTCGTTGCCGCATTGCTTGAGCATGGCAGTCACCTTGTCGTTGACTTCGATGATTTTCTCTGCATTGGTGAGGTCATCGCCTGTCGCCACCTGCACTTGCGGGGTTTCGTATTTCTTCTTGTCGCGGTTGTTGAAAAGTTTCATGTTGATAAAGAGCCCTCAAAGAGTGGTATCACTTCTTTTTTAGGTTGAGACGCGATTTAATATAATCGGTGAGTAGGTTAATAGCTACTTCGTTGTGACCTCCCTCGGGAACGATGATATCGACAAAGCGCTTGCAGGGCTCAATGTGCATCAGATGCATGGGCTTGAGAACCTGCTGATAGCGGTCAATCACTTCTTGTGCTGTGCGTCCGCGTTCGATGCAGTCGCGTGAGATTACACGGATGAGTCGGTCGTCGCCATCGGCATCAACAAACACCTTGATGTCCATCATCTTGCGTAGGCGTGGGTCGCTCATTACCAAGATACCCTCTATGAGCACAACATCGTGTGGATCCATGTGCACTGTCTCTTTTTGACGTGTGCAGGTGAGATAACTGTAGGTGGGCATCTCTATTGACTCGCCCTTTTTGAGCATCTTCAAGTGCTCAAGCAGTAAGTTCCAATCAAATGCTGCTGGCTCGTCGAAGTTGATCTTTTGACGGTCCTCGACAGGAATGTGACTAGAATCCTTGTAATAGGAATCTTGAGATATTATGCCAACTTCACCTTTAGGAAGGCGTTCCATTATTTTGCGTACTACAGTGGTCTTGCCTGATCCTGTTCCGCCTGCTATACCAATGATAAACATAATTATGAGATATTTTAAGTAATGTAATTCTAGTTTTCGCCTAAAATCTTACAAAGGTACAGAATTTTGAAATATAATTCAATACTTGAGCAAAAAATATTACAATTTATTTATAATAAGGCTAGCATGTAGAGTCAACTGGCAAGTGCAAAATTAGGCAAAATGTTTGAAGAACTCTATCTTTGGTGTTGAGAAATTTAGTTTTTCCCTTGGCCTTCTATTGAGTTTCTTCTGTACTGTAATGACAAAAGCATCGGTAATCTTATTGAAATCAGTCTCTTTGGGTATGTACTGCCTGATGAGCTTGTTCGTGTTCTCAATGGCACCTTTTTGCCATGCTGAATATGGGTCAGCAAAGAACACAGTTGCCCCAAGCCTCTTCGTGATGTCGAGATGT
>JAEEGL013526466.1_pt1 | contig 26515 bp, 15 predicted proteins | sample 9134231 | NCBI WGS metagenome assembly JAEEGL01 (sample SAMN16246548, study PRJNA631951) | gut metagenome | biome: gut microbiome; feature: rumen; material: fiber-attached | host: Bos | place: Iran: Karaj | collected 2018-10 | reverse complement strand
TTATAACTATAGGCTCCTTATTTGCAAGTACTTATTACTTATAATAAAATAATGGATATGCCGCACAGAAAGCGGCTGTTTATGACAGGGGATTCTGACATATGATTTCATTTATTACAATGGCTGCAAATGCGCTGGGGGGACTGTTGGTAAGTGCGCTAAAAGCCTTCTTTTCTCTTTTATCATGGTTTATTAAGCATTTTTTGAATGTACTTAAAGTTTTTTACTGCGCTCTTCCACTTGCTGCAGTCTGCTTTGTATTTCTTTTTGTTATAAATATCATTTCGCTGCTATTCGGAGAGTTTTCCCTGTCTGATTCTGCTGACTCTTCAGCTATCAGCATTCTTGCCCCGATCCTCAATAAGGGTTTTAGCTCCACCTTGAAAATGTTTTCTGATCTGAAAGACTTTTGGATTTCATCGATCTATGTTTATCATGGAAGTGCTGTATACATCTTGCTTTTCATCCTTACAGTCCTTATGTTTGTTCCTGTTGTGAGCGTTCTTCTGACCATTTCTGTCTTTTCGTCGGGCGCTCTTCTGATCTTCTATGCAATATGCATTGACGCTGCTGTTTATCTGCTCAGAGCCGTTCTTGGAAAATCCTTTATAAAGCAGTATCTGACAAGGTACTTCAAGATATTTAAAGAAGCCGGGAAAAAGCATGATGAAAAAAACTACGAAAAATGGCTTCGAAACCACAGGGAAGAATTCGAAGAGGATGTGGAGTATCGTCCAAGAAGAAAGCGCCGTGACTTTTATGAAGACGATGATGAGTATGAGCAGGACTACGAAGATGAGTATTTAGAAGAATATGATGAGAGCTACGGAGACGATTATTCCGAGGATGAATACGAGGAAGATTGCGACAAAGAATATGAGGACGAATACTCCGAAGATGAAGACTACGAGGATTACGGCGAAGACTACGAAGAAGACGAAGAATACGATGATGATGATTACGAGGACGAGGAATACGACGAAGAATTCGAAGAAGATTATGAGGATGATTATGATGATCCGCGAAGCAAAAGAGCTTCTTCTGCTTCATCTACCTTCGACTTTTTTGCCGGCTGTAACTCCAGAGAAAGTCTCGATAGAAAGTACAAATCTCTTGTAAAGCTCTACCACCCTGACAATATGGACGGAGATACTTCCGCACTTCAGGAAATCAACACCCAATATGATAAAGCGAAAAAAAGCGGCAGATTCACATGATCTGTCGCTTTTACTAGTGTACTGACTTTAAACATATATTCTGGGAACTCTTTTGCTGATATCACAGGTAAGCTCGTAGTTGAATCTTCCACTGATCTCCCCAAGGGTTTCTGCGGAAAGCTCCTCTCCCGCTGTCTTATCAAAGCCCATGAGGACAACCTCATCTCCCTCACTGACATTATCAATATCAGTAACATCGACCATGAACTGATCCATGCAGACTCTTCCGAGAATCGGTGCTCTTTTTCCCTTTATAAGAACATAGCCCTTATTAGAAAGGCTTCTAGGATAGCCATCTCCATAGCCTACAGGAATAGTCGCTATTCTGGTGGTTCTTTCAGTAACAAAAGTTCCTCCGTAGCTTACAGGAGTTCCCTCAGGGACCTCCTTGAGCATTACTATGTGGCTGATAAGCTCCATAGCAGGCTTTAAGCTTATTATGTTCTTGGGAACCTCCTCTGAAGGCCACATGCCATAGATGGTAACTCCTGCTCTCACCATATCCATGCTGGAAGCAGGAACAGCTATGATGCTTGCGGAATTTGCACAGTGCTTTATAGGAATGTTTATTCCAAGTGTCTGCTCAGTAGCCTTAACAAAGTCAGCGAAAACAATCTCCCTTTCTTTTACGTTTGTAAGGTCCTCTTCATCAGCTCTTGCAAAGTGAGTGAAAATGCCTTCGATAGTGACTCCCTCAAGAGTGCTTACTTTTTTAACAAAAGAAGTGCCACTTGCATCGGGAGTTATTCCAATCCTGGACATTCCTGTGTCAACGGCGATATGAATTGGTGCTTTTTCTTTTAAAACACCGCTTTCTATAAGCTCCAGAGCGCACTTGGAAAGCTGGATTGCCATATCCTCCCTGAATACTGTCGGTCTTATGTTCTCAGAAAGCATTCTTTTGTAAGCGTAAGGGAAGGTATAACCAAGGATAAGTATCGGCTTCTTAGCACCTGCATCTCTAAGCTCAAAGGCTTCCTCTGCGGTTGCTGTAGCATACCCCCAGATATAATCAACCGTTTCCAGCATCTTCGCGATAGGGATAGCGCCATGTCCATAGGCATCTGTCTTTATGACCGCCATCATTTTAGTGCCTTCCGGAATATTGTTCTTCATGGAATCCAGATTAAACCTGATGGCATCCATATCTATTTTTGCATATACTCTGGAATAATCTTCCAACATTTCATTTCCATCCTTTAAAAACTTAATCTAAGACTAATGGTAATGCGTCTATTATATCAGATGCAACCATAGCCCGTCTGCCAAGCTTCTTAGCAGCAAGGTCTCCGCATATACCATGCAGGTATGTGCCCAGGCAGGCCATTTCAAAGCTGCTCTCCTTCTCAGATGCAAGCGCCCCCAGAATCCCGGCGAGCACATCTCCGCTGCCTGCAGTTGCCATGCCATCGTTTCCACTGACATTTATATAAATCTTTCGGTTGCAGTCGTCTGCAACTATGGTCCTTGCATCCTTGCAGACAACAGTCGCGTGAAGTTCATCTGCAAGTTCCTTAGGAAAGCTCAGCATTCCTGCCTTGCACTCCTTAACGCTCTTTCCAAAAAGCCTTGAAAACTCTGCAAGATGCGGAGTAAGAACCAGTCTTTTGCCTCCGGCGCTGTAATTGGCCACCAGCTTTCTTAGCTCATTATCCTCAGAGATAATATTAAGACCATCTGCGTCAATAACAAGATTCTTATTATAGTTTTCAAGGACAAAACGCACAAGCTTTTTTGCCACAGCTGATGTAGAAAGTCCGGGACCCAGAACTGCCTGAGTGGACCATGAAAGTGCCTCGGAAAGTTTTTTTGTAATATCGTCATCCTCGGTGTAGGTATCAAGGAGAGCTTCAGGTAAAAGACTCTTTACCACCTCAGCGTTCTGCATGGCAGTGAATATTCTAACCATTCCCGCGCCCAGATGAAGAGCTGCCTTGGCACTTAGGATGCAGGCTCCGCTGATACTTTCCGATCCTGCGATTATCAAAACTTTCCCATTGCTGCCCTTATTGGAGTCCTTTTTCCTCGTCGGAAGAAGCTCTTTAACATCTTCATCATAGAAAAAAGCTCCGGGCTCCTTTAAGCGAAAGCTGTCCTGTGTTATCCCCACATCTCTGACTTCAAGATGTCCTGTGTATTCACAGCCGGGATAAAGAAGCTGCCCGATCTTAACCTGATTGAAGGTCACAGTGGTATCTGCGATAACGGCTGCCTCACACAGCTGCCCGGTGTCTGCATTTATTCCTGAGGGCATATCCACAGAAACAACAAAAAGCTCGTCTTTTCGCAGTGCTTTTGCGTTGTTAACATAGTCTACTGCGGCTTTGTAGTCCCCCTTCACGGGTCTGGACAGTCCTATGCCAAACATTGCATCTACAATGATATCCCAGCTAACATCTGATTTGTTGTCCCTTATATTGGAAAATGTGTCAGCTTTAAGATTATACTTTTCTAAAATATGGAGCTGTTTAAGTAAAAGCTCAGAGCATTTTGTGTAGTCACCAATTACGCAGTAGCTGACACTATAGCCCCTCTGGTGAAGAAGTCTTGCGATTGCTGCCCCATCACCGCCGTTATTTCCCACTCCGCAAAGAACAAGGCAGGACAGTCTTCTCTTTGTATTTCTCTTTTCCCGAAAATCATCAATAACATCACACACCTCGAGAGCAGCGCGCTCCATTAAAATAGCGCTGTCTATCCCAAAGTACTCCGAGGTATTCCTGTCACAAATCTTCATTTCAGCACTGCTTACAGCATATCGCATGGCATTTTCTCCGATAAAAATCACAAGGGCCGCCAAAAAAGGCAGCCCATATTTCATTCTACATATTCACTTTCATCTCCGGCCAGCGGTCGGCGTATAGGGTGTCTTCTGTCAGGATCATATTTCATGTCAAAGATCTCGATAACCTCAGGGCCAAAGATCTGATGCATATAGGAGTAAAGATTGTAATTCTCCATCTCCGTTTCCTGCAGCCTTATGATATTCTTTTTAAGCTCAATTCTGACCTTGGATACCCATTCATCCATAGCCTTTATATAGTCGGTGTTCTCATGAAGTCGCTCATAGCAAACCTTCATGGTCTCAAGCATAAGCTTGTAATCGACATCGTAGATCTCTCTGGAAAGATCAAGAAGTTCATCACTGTGACTGTCCAGTCTTTCATTACACTCATTGATAAGTCTGGTTCTGTCTTGAATTTCCTTCTCGATTGCATCGGAATTACCGGCCTTGTTGGCCTGATCACGCAGTGGGACAATCTCGCCCAGAAGCTTCTTCTTAAGCCTCTTGATATCCTTCGTCTCCGTGCGGATCTTACCATCCCGCTCAACCAGTGCATTCAGTTCGTTCGCGAGCTGTTCAATCTCGGGAGTCATGTCAGTCTGCGTAAACAGCTGGTGCCATTTGTTATCCAGCGTCAGAATGGGAATACTCTTTCCTTCGAGGGCAGACATGTACACTTCGTCATTCTTTGCCATCAGTTTATCTCTCCATCACAACTTCAGTTTACTTTTCTGAAGAAGGATTAAGTGTTTGTTCGTACCTATTTATATTATACGATAATTTCATTAAACTGTCAGATAAATGTACATTTTCTACCTGAATACTGTCAGGAACTTCAAGATCAACATGAGCAAAATTCCATATAGCCTTGATTCCACAGGCTGTCAGCTTCTGTGCCATGGGTACTGCCTGTTCCTTAGGAATTGTAAGAACTGCTATCTCAATCCCATTGTTTCTGACGAAATCCTCCATCTCCTCTATGGGACGAACCTCAACATTTCTTATCATGGTTCCATAAAGCTCCGGGTTACAGTCAAATGCTCCCTTAAACACAAAGCCTCTTCTTGTAAAATTGGTATAACCTGCCAGAGCCTTGCCAAGATGTCCTGCGCCAATGATAACGAGACTGTGCTGCTTATCTATTCCAAGTATCTTACTGATCTCATCATAGAGATATCCGACATTATAACCATAACCCTGCTGGCCAAAGCCGCCAAAATTATTGAAGTCCTGCCTGATCTGAGAGGCTGTAACCTTCATGATATCGCTGAGTTCCTGGGAGGAAATCCTCTCGATTCCTCTCTCCTTGAGGTCTCCCAGATATCTGAAATAACGCGGTAATCTGCTGATCACCGCCTGTGAAATCTCCTTCTCTGCCATGGTATCTCCCTGTTAAATCCCCTTATCCGGCATTATTTCCGGTCTATTTGTTAATTAATCAACAATATAATTATAGCCATCCGTTAAATAAATGTCAATCAAACAGGGCCTCTAAATCTGCAATTGAAAACTCCTGTTCAGGGCAGAAATCATCGCATTTCACATAGTCATAGATGCATCTAAGAAGTGCTCTTGCTTCCGGATAATTTTGAAGCTCTTTAAGACCAAGGGTAGATACCATAACCCTGCCATTTTTGCAGCGGCCCTCAAATAACTGGGCCATTTTTCTTAGATATGAATAGCTGTCCATTTCGATGATTATTGGCTTTATGTCTTTATTTAATATGACAGCTCTCTGATTAGCCATTGGCCACCACTGCCACTGGGTATAGCTCTCTGTAGGGAAATTCCTGAAAACAGGATGCTCCTTATCTATGTACTGGCCCATTCCTCCCTCCTGAAAATCGAAGGTTCCAACAGACCAGAAATCTGTAGAAAACTGTCCCTTGATAGAGTTCGGAATATGCTCTTTGTCAGAGGGAGGTGCAAGGAATACAGTTCCACCTTCTTCAAGCAGCTTTTTTGCCTTGTCATCAAGAGTTTCAGTTTCATAAATATCAGAAGGACAGATTGGCACCAAATCAGGATATATCCAGACAGGATATGTATTTTTGACGTCCTCTTTTGTCTTAGATAAGACAACAATGTCTAGTCTACGGGCAGTGTCACTATCTGCAAAAACATCTTTTAGCATAAAGGATGTTTTGCCGGCGCTCTCAAGAGATCCCTTTGTAAAGACCTTATCTTCTCCAAGATTCCTTGAAGCAGCTACTCTCTGCGATCCATGTTCAATCAGCTTAATCTCAAAACCACCTGTAAGCTCATCTTTGCTGTAATTTGCAACAAGTACTTGAAACTCAATAGCTTCTTCATAGGTGTAGGTATATTTTTTCAAAAGAACAAGTGGCAGACTCTGGGTAAAGAAGCTTCTGAACCTGCAAGGATCAGAAAAGTCAAAAGGCTTCTTTTCAAGATGTGAGTTCATCATTCCAACAAGAGCTGTTCCCTGCCCTGAAAAATCCTGAATTCCAAGAAGTGAAAGTCCCGACATTTCCTTTGTTCTAAGAACCGCCTCGACTTCTTCCCTGTAGCACAAAAGAGCAAGTTCTCCGGTGGCTTCTACATATTTCTTCCAGTCAGGAAGCATTCCTCTTTCTTTCGCTCTGTTTTTTATGATCTCAAAATTATCAGGTCTAGTTACACCCTTAAAATCCTGAAGCTCATCAAAATCAGGAAGCATTTCGAACTGCCCGACTTCAAAGCCAAATACCGGCTTATCGTAAGTTTCTCTTAGCTTTGACATAACGGCGCTGTAATCATGGCAAGAACCCGGATATTCCTCATTTATGTGGCCTGTCATGCCTGCGGAGGTTCCTCGGAGCATCTCTGTAAGGAAGTTACTTGAAGTGTAAAAATCACTCTTTTGATTGCATCCTTTTTCGCCGTAAAAGTTATTAGATCCCCAGGTATAAAGTCTTGTACTGTCTTTTTCTTTTGTGATATCAAGAAGCTTTTCCATCCTCCGCACACCTTCATCATCGCTTTTAAGCTCATTTCCCAAAGAAAGCATAACAAAAGAGGGATGATTTGAATATTCATCCAGAATTTCCCTAAGCTCTTTTTCATAATATTCATAGCTATGCTCGGGCAAAAAAGCATCCACCGGGTTCCAGTGAGAAAGCTCCGGCTGAACCATGATTCCAAGCTTATCCGCTGCCAAAAAGGCCGCCTTTGGCGGGCAGTGTGAATGAAATCTTACGCAGTTGATGCCATAGGACTTGTACTTTTCCATGATATCTTCCCAGCTTTTTTCATCCATGGGCCAGTGCCCCTCTTCCGGGAAAAGTGCGCAGTTTGCTTCTCCCCTTAAGAAAAACCGTCTTTGATTGATAGTCAGCCTTCCTTCTTTGTCATAAGAAAAATCTCTGATTCCAAAGCACTCCGTAATAGAATGGAGCTCATTATTTTTGTCATCGCAAAGTGTAACCAGACACTCCTCTAGATTTCCTTCGTATTCATCCCACAAAAGTGCGTTGCAAGAAAGAGCCATGTCTTCTAATTCAACGCAATAACTATCATTTTCAGAATCGATGCTAAAGCTTTGAACATATTCCTTCTCAAAGGTTTTACTTCTTATTGAGACCATTCCGTTAAAACCCTTATATGCAGAACCAGTCACTTTCGCGTAAGCCTTATGTCCATGAGTATATATATGAAAAGCTGAAATAAAACTCCTTGGAACAACTTCTATTCCAACCTTTCCAAGCAGTCCATTCCAGTTAGTCTGTGTCTCATCTGTGGCTGCCGAGGAATAAATGATATTTGCCATAGGGAGCTCTTTGTAGCTGTTGTCACAGACAAACTCAATAGTGCTGCCCTCATTTAACAGACCTGTCACCTCGAAATAATAGGGAGTTGAAAGGCTTCCTCTTGTAGATGGAATCATTTTTCCATCAACGAATAATTCAAGAGCTCTTGATCTTTCAACTATCAAAAATGCTCTCGAATCTTCCTTCATGCCTTTTATATCTTCACTACTGATGGTCTTTCTATAAAAAGCCGGTCCCATGTAGGAATACTTTCTTGTAAACCTTGTAGCAATGGGCCCGTCTACCTTTACAAATTCCCGGCCTTCTTTTTTTACCAGGATATTGTCCTTATCTCCAATGTGGTTCTCATCCAGCGTCCCAGGAATCACAACAGGGTAAATCTCCCCCTTTACCTCAACAGACCAATTTCCGCTTAAGTCAATAAACATTTGGTACTACCTCCTATAGCTATGATATCCCCGTGACTACTTCCAGTAAAGAAATAAAAAGCCATAGATTCCATTATTTTTATGGAACCTATGGCCTATCAATCATAAACGTTATTCTAGCTGGTCCTCATGATGCCAAAGTCTTTAAGTCTTAAAGTAACTTATCGCATCTGTCATTCCGGAAGCAAGCTCCTGCAGCTTAGATGCTGACTGAGAAATGATTGCGAAGGTAGCATTGAGCTCCTGCATGGATGCGTTGGTCTCCTCTGTAGACGCTGCGTTCTCCTGAGAGATAGCTGACAGATCGGAAATGATCTCAACGAGCTTATCCTTTGCAATATTAAGCTGATCTACATGGCTTGCGATGCTTCCTGTTGATTCTGATACATGAACCACATTCTCCGCCATGCTCTGCATGTTTGTCTTGGTATCTCCAAGCTGCTGCTCCTGCTGCTCAAAGCTCTCATTAAGTCTCTGCATTACTTCTACGGAAGCTTCTGAATCAGCAACAAGCTTTTCAACAATCTTCTTGATTTCTTCTGCGCTATTACTACTCTGAACAGCAAGCTGTCCGATCTCTGTAGCAACAACCGCGAAGCCCTTACCTGCATCTCCTGCTCTTGCAGCCTCAATACTTGCATTAAGTGAAAGCAGGTTGGTTTGTGATGCGATTTCTGTAATGGCCTGGGAGAACTTTGAAATCTCCTTCGCGGAATCATTTGTTGAATCAATCGTCTGACCGATATCACGAACAGAATTCTGAACTTCGCTGCTCTGCTCGATAAGTCTGTTAAGAGCATCCATTGCAGCTTCGCAGGACTCTTTCATCTGAGTTGAGTAGCCGTTAAGCTGCTGAACATTATCAGCAACTTCTTCGATATCCTTACCAATATTCTGAGTATTTCCGGCAGCATTTTCTACACTTTCAGCCTGTGTAACAGCGCCCTTGGAGATCTCATCAACAGCCTGACTTACCTGTCCTGACGCATTGGAAGCCTGATTTGCAGAATCGGAAAGCTCTGCTCCGGACTCATTAAGCTCTTTGGACATCTCCATTGTTGTTCTGATAACTTCTCCCAGCTTATTGCTAAGTATCTGAGCACCTTCTGCCAAAAGACCAATTTCATCATTTCTATCAATAGAGGTCTGATCAATGTTAAGCTTTAACTCACCCTTTGAAAGCTGACCAAGCTCATCTGCGATTGCTCTCATCTTACTGGAGGACTTATTAGCAACAACAATACCAACTACTGATACGCCAATTGTAATAACTACTGAAATAATGATCATCTTTAACAGTATGCTGTTTATAGCTTTCTTTACATCATCAGCCTTTCTTCCGGCAAATACCATTCCCACAGCTGATCCGTCAGAATTTTTAAGAGGCAGATAATAGCTATAATACTCTTCTGTAGCACCGGCAGGTGTAGTCTTTGCGTAATAGTCCTGCTTGTTTGTTACAACAGTATTATAAACCTTGTCAGATATCTCATAACCGACAGCTTTGCTTCCGCTACTGTCTATCAATGTAGTGATCTCTCTCTTTTTTCCATAGAAAAGAGAATACTCAATACCGGTATTTGATTTAAGGTTGTCCATGATTGTTTCGTACTCAGCCATGACGTTTTCTTCGCCTTTGTAAACCTGATTATCAACAAAGGACCATTCACCGTCCCAGACATTATTCATCTCACTATCAAGCTGTTCAACGGCAATCTTAAGTTCCTCCTGCACCATGTTGGCATAAGTCTTATTGATCTCAATACCACTAAGGATAGATAATGCGGTTGCTACCACAACAATTGCTGCCACTGCTGCAATTATAAGTTTCTGAATAAGTTTACCTTTTCTGACTTTTCCTTCCATTCTGGGCGATGCCTCCTTATTTTTTTGAAATAACAGCTTATCAAGTTATCATTATTATGTATTATTTTTATCGCTATCTTCTTTAATTATACAAGAAAACCCCTGACATTTCTGCCAGAGGTTTTCTCTTATTTTATTAAATTTTCATAAACATAAACTTAGTCAACAAGCACACCATTTTCATCGAAAGTATAGGTCTTAAACCACTTTGTTATTGTGGTGTTCACAACCATGTGACCTTCAGCATCAAAGTAATGAGTTCCATCTGAAAGATCCACAAAGCTGCTGATTGCAACCTTTCCATTGTCCTTAGCGTAGTATACGTAGCCATCGCCTAAATCGAAAAGTGTGTTTACATACATAGCACCATCTGCGTCATAGCAATAGGTTGCGCCCCACTTTTTAATGAAACCGGTAACCATATGGCCTTCACCGTCAAAGTAATAGCTCTTGCCATCAAGCTCAACGCTTGTGTTCTTGACCATCTTGCCGTTTTCCTTGAAGAAGTAGGTATATCCGTCAATCTCCCACTTTCCTGTGAGGTAAGAGCCATCCTCAGCAAGTACATAGTAGGTTGAACCCCACTTTGTCATAAAGTTTCCTTCAGGAGTAACAACAACCGGCTCTTCTTCTCCGTACCAGGCTGCACTTGTTATAGCCTTACGAACTACAATTCCGCCTACTCTTGGAGTATTTGTGCCAAAGGTGATTGTAAGCTGTTCATCTTCAACAGGTACATCAACAGTTGCTATTGCATAAGTTCCGGCTGCGTTTGTGATACTGAAGTTTATGCCTTCTGCTGCTCCTGCTGCAGTACTCTTATAAACTGAGTTACTGATAACATCGAGCTGATAATCACCATTTTCAACATCTACAAGGAAGGTCTCACCTGCGGGAAGAGCGAAGTCATTGTATACGTTAGCAGGAAGGATTCCCTCAAACTCGTATACTTCAGTACGTCCCTGCATCTGTGAATCAGGATTTTCAAAGCCATACTTTGTATCCTTGTCATATGCACTTCCAAGCTGTTTAACTGTTTTTGTTCCATTCTTTGGATTAACAGTAAGAGTTGTCCATCCTTCTGCTCCTCTTGCTGCCTCAATACCAAAGTCAAATCTGTAAATTGCAGGATATCTTACTGTTGCTGCAAGCTCTGCGACACCTTCAAATCCAGATACAGCTCCTTCAACTGTGAATGTTGTTCCAAGAGATGAAATATCGATGACATCCTTGTTCCATACAACTTCTTCAGCTGCTGTCTTTCCACTTGCATAAGTAACTACTACTGTCTCAGGAAGCTCATAGCTCTTTCTTAAGTAGTCAACTTCAGCGTAGGACTTAGCAACAGCTACAATGTAATCATCTACAACCTTAACAGTGATGGTTACTTCATCCTCAGTTCCTTCTACAGCACCCTTAAGTGTGTAAGAGCCGGCCTTCTCAAGGTCAAGCTTTGATGTATCCCAGGTTACTGCAACTTCTTTGCTTGAGCCATTAAGGAAGGTTGCTGTTACAGTCTTAGGAAGCTCAACATCATTTCCAAGAATTACTTCAATATCCTCAAATTCTGCATATCCTGTTGGTACATTAGAGATAACTACAACAGTTACTTCAACAGGATTCTGTGCATATCCTCTGATATTAGCATAGGCTGTGTAGGTTCCGGGTGTCTCAAGATCAACATTTCCTGCATCCCAGGAGATTACTACACTCTTCTCATTGCCATCAGAATCAATAACTGAAATGTACTGCTTAGCTGCTGAAAGAAGATCTGCAACTGTCTGGCCTTCAGCAAGAACAGTATCCTCTACAAGCTCGATAGTTCCGATCTCTTCATTAAGCTTATCGATTGCTACAGTTGTCTGAACTGTTACAGGAGCTGAGTTAAAGCTCTTCTTTCCATCTACAATTGCAACTACCTTGTAGGAGTAGAAAGCTCCGCCGTCAAGGTTATTGTCCTTGAAGGTATAAAGAGCTGTCTCTTCTTCCTCTTCTTCCTCTTCTACAATGCTAACTTCTTCATAAACAGGAGTAACCTTTGTGATCACTACTGCATTAAGAATTGCAAGGTTTCCGCTGTTTGAAGAAATAACCTCGATTTGTGAAGCATCCTCAAAGGTTAGATAAGCACTCTTTACGATATCTGCAACCTTTGTAGACTGTGAAACAACGCCAAGATCCTGACCATTTACAGAAATAGTTGTTCCATTGTATGCGTTGTTGCTATATGCAGCACCTGCGTAAACATCAACCTTATAGCTTCCTGCCGGTACATCAACAAGGAACTTAAGCTCATTGTCTGCTCTGGAAAGGTCACAACAAGCCTTTTCAATATCAGTCTGAGTATCGCCGGCATTCTCAATACCTGCGCCAACTCTGTTCCAGTTTACACTTGCTCCTGTTCCTTCAGCCCAGCCATAGCCTGTTGCTGCTGAGTAATCATCAGCAAGAATTCTGACAAATCCATTCGCATTTCCGCTCTTATAGCCTATGTCGTAGGCAGCAAATCTTTCTCCCTCTTCATAGCCCTTAAGAACCTTCTCAGTCTTTGAAGTCTGGCCCTGTCCGGCATTTCCTGAGAGCTCATCTGCTGAAAGTGTAGCAATGGTGCTGTACTCTGAAACTACCTCATTGCCATTTTCATCAACTGTCACATCAGCTCTTAAGATTTCATAGCCTTCAACTGCATGGCCATATCTTGTTCCATCATTTGCTGCAGTGAATTCAATCTCTGCTGTTGAAGATTCAACATTTCCAACTGTAATCTTACTTGTAAGAAGTCCCTCTGAAATGAGATAGCTTGTGTGTGCAGGCTGGTTATAGCCAACGTTCTGCCAAGCAATGCCTTCTCTGTAAGCAAGGTCTGTAAGAAGACATGGAACAACATAATCAGTCTGGATTGTTGTTGAATATACTCTGATCTTGCTGTTATCAGTTGAGCTTCTTGCAATGATCTCTTCTCTCCAGTCTCCGAGAATATCGCCAACAAGACCAAGGTTACCCTTTGTTCCGTTGCTTGTATGAACCTGTGAAGATTCAAAGAGCATTACTGATTTCTCATTTTCATAATCCCATTTTTCAATGGTTGTTGTAAGCGGTACATAAGCTGCCTGGTTGAAAGTGTGATCCTGCATCTCAGCAAGAAGGTCTCCATCCCAGTAAATTGAGAAGTTAACAGCAGGTGTTACGCCATTAGAAAGAGCTATCATTGACTCGTTTGTCTTGTCAGATGCTCCTACAAGTCCTGAAGCTGAACTGAATACGCTTGCATTTCTGGAATCCCATGAAGGCTCGTCATCACCTGTGTAATTAGGATTAGCTATTGACCAGTATTCTGCACCGGCTGCTGTAGGATCGATATCAGATGCCATTCCACGTCCGGTATCTCTTCCTGTGTAATAACCTGTAAGTATCTCACCGGTCTCAGCGTCATGGATCTCAACATGATAAGCTGCATTATCGTGCTCGTGAACATCCATAACCTCAAGTCCGGGATTGCCGGGGATCCAGTCACTTACATGCATCGCATCGCCATGGCCAAGGCCTGTTGAATACATTGTTGTTCCGTCATCATCAATTGTGAGGGAACCATAAATGATCTCGTCTTTGCCGTCACCATCCACATCGTTGACTGAAAGTCCGTGGTTACCCTGAGCCTCGAAAGCTGAGCCTCCTGAAATATCATTTGTATCATATTTCCAATAAACACCGATCTGCTCTACTTCATTACCATCAGCATCTGTTGTCTTTGTGAGGTAATAAGCTGTAAGAGCTGTTCTTGTATAGTATCCTCTTGCAAATACTGCAAAAGGAGTTGTTCCGTTGAGATAAGCTGTAGCTGAAAGGAATCTGTCTACACGGTTTCCGTAGCCATCTCCCCAAGCTGATACTGAACCTCTCTCAGGAAGGTAATTAACTGTATCGATAAGTCTGCCTGTGTCGCCCTTGAACATTGAGAAATACTCAGGTCCGTCAAGTACATAGCCGCTTGAATTTCTGTAGTCATGTGCGGGACTTACAACATCTGTAGGAAGTTCATCTGTGCTGCAGGCTCCTACGTGGCCTGTTTCAACTAAAGCTCCATTCTCGTTAATAAAGGTTGTTGTTCCATCTGCTGTCTTTACTGCAATCTCAGCGATGCCATCACAGTCAAAATCCCATACCTGGAACTGTGTATAGTGTGCACCTGAGCGGATATTAACACCAAGGTCAATTCTCCAAAGAAGCTCACATGCGCCTGTGCTGAAGTTTACTTCATAGCCGTCAAGGAAGGTCTTTCCTGTGTAGCCTGATCCTGAGTTATCCTTTGCATTTGAAGGATACCACTTTACGATAAGCTCAAGCTCTCCGTCGCCATCAAGATCTGCAACAGACATATCGTTTGCTGTATATGTGCAGGTTGTTCCATCAGGCATTGTCTCATCTTCAGGCTTAACGAGTTCGAACTCCATGAACTGATCAGCCCATACACTTGTCTCTACAGATGTAAGTCCAAGTACCTTATCATTTGAACCGATTACTGTGTATGTGTCACTAGCGCTTCCGCCCTCATCAACAAGGTTTGTAACCTTAAGATCAGAAACGATAAGATTTCCGTTTCTGTATACATCAAAGGTTGTTGTAAGCTCGTTTCCGCTAAAGTCTTCTTCAAAAGCTCTAAAGGAGAGGTAAACACCCTTTGTAAGCTCATTTCCATCCTTATCTGTTGCTGTAACCTTTGTCTCTGCTCCGGCATTTCCTGCAAGGTTAATTGCAACAAGTGCTCTGGAAGCATACTTCTCAAGGCCTCCGGCTGCAAGCTTGCCTGCAACAGGTGTTACGCATACTTCTGAAAGCTCGCCCACACCACCGGCGTTCATAGCAGCTACCTTGTAGTAATAATGGATGTTTGTGGCAATGCCTTCACTGTCATCTGTAAAGGATGTAGTTACAGACTCGCCAACCTTTGTAAATTCCTTAAAGCCTTTTTCATTCTCGCCCTTATTTGAGCGGTAAATGATGTATCTGATCACATTATCAGATGAAGCATTTTCATCCCATGAAATTGTAATGCTGTTTTTAAGCTCGCTCTCACCCTCTTTAGGATCAACACAGATCACTCCTGTAGGAGCTACAGGAACTGCGATTGAAGGATCAAGCATAGACTGTGTTACTGTATTACTTGGTGCAGACTCTGTGCCATCTGCTGTCACGCAGGTCATATAGTATGAATAAGTCTCGCCAAGAGATGCTGTCATTGCTCTGCAGTCAAGCTCGTTTTCTACAAGCTCCTCTGCTGTAAAGCTCTTTACAACCTTGAAATCCTTGTCTGTCTCACCCTTCTGATAAACCTTGTAGGAAACAGCTTCATCAACCTTTGTGAAGGAAAGAAGGAAGGATGCAGTTGTTGAGGCAAAGGAAAGCTCAGTAATGGCAAGATTTCCGGGTGCCTTAAGAAGTGAAGTGATTGTAAGGCCGTTGATGTACTGGTTAGATCCGCCAACAGTGATATTGAGCTGTCCATCAACTACATTGACAGTACCTGTGCAGCTGCCGAGAGACTGTTTGCAGGAAATTGATCCGATTGAAATACCCTCAGCAAAATATGCAGGCTTGATGGTGCTGGTGCCGGAAAGAAGGTCGCAGGCATATACTGTGATCTCATAAGATCCGTTTGGTATATCTACTGCAAACTCTCCTGCTCCAAGAGCAAAGTCATCAGCCATTGCTGAAGAGTCGGCATTTCCGTTGTTACCTCTGTATCTTCCGTTTCCGGGAGCTGAAATCCAGCCGTAACCCTTTGACTTGTCGTACATCTCATTCTGGTTAACGCCTGTCCAGCCATCCATGGTAGGTGAATTGTTGTAGTTGAAGTCAAATCTGTAGCCTGCTGTCTTTGTTCCTACAGTAAGCTTATTTGAAAACTCGCCTACGCCAAAGCTGTTAAAGCCTGCAACTGCATAAACATAAGTTGCACCGCCCTTGCACTTTGAATCAACATAGCTTGGCTTTCCTGATACAGAGTACTTAGTATCACCTGTGAAATCCACATCATCCTCAGTCTCGCCTTCAGCCAGCTCATGTCTGTAGATGTAGTAAAGCTCAGAACCCTCTGAAGCATTCCACTCAAGAGAAATGCTGGTAGCACCGATTGAAGTTGTCTTAAGCTCTGTAGGCTGCTCAGGAGCCTTTGTAGCTGTCTTAACCACTACCTTGGAAGCAAGGTCTGAAAGCTGATCGTCAGCGTTATCTACAAGTCCCTGTGAATAATCAACAATACCCTGAGCTACACATCCTGCAAACTTAAGAGCTCCGTAGTACTGAAGGTGTGTTGAATCGTCAACACCGCCTGCATAAGCACCTGAAGCAACCTCACCGGCTGCGAGCTTAAGGAAAAGCATCTTTGAACCTTCGATTCCAAAGCTGTTGCAGACATCGATAGAGCGCTGTGTCAGATCAACATAAGGAATGTTGTACTCTTTTGCAAGAGAAAGCATTACCTGACGATAAGCCTCAAAGTTACTTGCAAAGGAAACAAGATCGCCGTTAGCATCTGTAGTATAGCTGTAACGAGCTACAGGTGTTACAAATACAGGAGTTGCTCCTCTGTCATAAGCACCCTTTACATACATCATCATCCACTTCGCAAAATCCTCAGAGGAGACATAGCGGTTAGGTCTTGAGTATGTAGCATCGTTGTGTCCCCACTGAACAAGGAGATAATCTCCGGGCTTAATGTCCTCTAAAAGGTCATCAAGTTTTCCTTCGTCAATAAAGGACTTAGATGAACGACCGCCGATTGAACGGTTTTCAACTATTACGTTTTCTGTTTCATAGGTCTGTGACTGGCTATAACCGCAGTCATCACACTCTCTTTCCTCAACAGCCTCTCCAAAGTATGTTGAAAGGACCTGGCCCCAACCTGTCTGAGGATAGTAGTATTCCTCATAGGTCTGAACTGTTGAATCGGAGGCAATAAAGATAGTAGGCTTTTCACCCTTCTCTTCTGTGGCAAGTCTGGTAATCTTAACCTCTGAAACATAGACTGTTGTAGTCTTAGCATCATCCATAGTTGTAGCATTGCTGCTACCAAGGAATTTAAGATTCAGATTTCCATCAATAAGATTGGCTTCAAAGCTCTTAGAAACGCTCTTACCGGCACCTACTGTAATCCCTGATACCTTAGTGATGTCCTCTGCTTCAAGTGTAGCAGTGTAATCAGAAGATGTAGGGTTTGTAAGTGTTACATCAATTCTGTAATCAGCGTTATAGAGATCCACATCAAAGCTTGAAGTGGTTTCATATGTATAGACACCATAACCTGTGCTCTCTGTCTCAGTCCAGATTTTGCTGTCAATAGCAACATAGTTTTCATCGTCAGAAACATGTGCTGCTCCTGCCGAAACAGCGGGTACTCTTGGGTAGTATACGTTGTTTACCCAGCCCTTTGCAGCTTCAGAATAGTCTGCGTCACTAAAGCCGTAGCCCTTTTCCTCGCTGTAAACATCTGCAGAAGAAGCGTCTTTACCGCTACCGAATCTGATATCGGCTATAACAGTATCCTCTACAAAGTTCTCATAACCATCGACTCCCTGGTCAGAAATAAGGTCATCAGCATTTTCTTCGGAAAGAGCTGAAAAATATCTCTCCTCCCCCTCACTGCCTGTTTCCTCTTCAACCAGAACATCTTCTTCCGTGCTGCCAGACTCTGCTTCAAAAGTCTCAAAAGACTCCTCAAGTAAAGTCTCTTCTTCGCCCTGTTCCTCAGAAAAAAGCACTTCTTCATCCAAAACAAATGTTTCTTCCTCTGCTGCAAATGCAGTAATTCCGTTTGCTACCGCAGACAAATTAGAAGCAGCCATAGCAATACTCATTCCAAGCGCAATACTTCTGCCCTTGAAAGTGCCGTGGATGTTGTTCCCCTTATGCATCCCAACAAATCCTCCTTTTCTTTCCCCTTTGTTTGTCACTTTTTCATCATTCTATGCAAAAAAACATGTTTCCCCTTAAAAAAGTGACAAAATTATATTTACGCATGACGATATTTTATGCAATTTGCATTTTTTTGGCGACCTATTTTCAAGCCTAAATATTGCAATTTTGACCATTATAAAATTCTGTCAAATATTTTTGTTTTTTCTAAAAAATAAACAGAAAATAAGCCTTAGTTATCGCTTTTGATGCAATAACTAAGGCTATTATCAACAACTCTTATTTATCGTTTACTTCTTTATTTTTGCCCGTTCTTTTATTTCCTTGAGCTCATCTACTGTGAAGGTGTATTTCTTGTTGCAAAACTGACAGCACATCTCGATTTCCTTGCCATCGCCTATCATTTCCTCAATGTCCTTCTGACTGATGAGCATCAGTGCTCTCTCAACTCTGTCTCTGTCGCAATTGCAGTAAAAATTCAGATCGATCTTATCGGTGAACTCAATGTCAAAGCCCTCAAGAATAATCTGCAAAAGCTCCTCAGGAGTCTTTCCTGCTTTTAATATATCTGTCACAGAAGTGAACTTCTTAAGATTTTCTTCCAAATGGCTTATAGTCTCCTCATCGGCAAAAGGAAGAAGCTGAATAATAAATCCGCCTGCTGCGATTACAGAGAGGTTTTCTCTCTCAACAAGAACACCAAGACCTACTGAAGAAGGGGTCTGCTCCGACTTGGTAAAATAATAAGTCAGATCCTCCGCGACCTCACCGGTATAGAGAGGAACCTGGCCAACATAAGGCTCTTTAAGTCCCATATCTCTGATTACGGTAAGTGTTCCTTCTCCGATTCCTCCGCCAACATTAAGATGTCCTGAAGCATTGGGCTCCATGATCACGTAGGGATTTGATACATATCCTTTTACATTGCCCTTGTTGTCTGCGGTCGCCAGCACTCCTTTTAATGGGCCATCGCCATCCATCTTTACAGTGATGAGATCATCTTCATTATCCATCATTGTTCCCATCATAGCTGTGCCGGTCATAAGTCTGCCGAGAGCAGCTGCTGCGATTGGAGAAAGGCCGTGAACCTTTCTGCCATACTCAGCAAGATCTTTTGTTGTTGCAGCGAAGGCTCTTATCTGAGCATTTCCTGCAGTTGCTCTAACCATATAATCCTTATATTCCATAGTATTCTTAATTCAGTCCTTTATGATAGTTTATTCAGTAATAGCTTTATAGCATTCAGGCCTTCTGTCCCTGAAAAGTCCCCAGGACAGACGATTTTCCCTTATCTGTGCAAAATCGTATTCGGCGTAGATTATCTCTTCTTTATCTCTTGAAGCCTTTGCAAGAACATCGCCGGTCTCATCGGTCAAAAAGCTGCTTCCGTAAAAAGAAAGAGATGAGCTCTGTCCGCCATTTTCTTTACCGGGAGTAACAGTCTCTGTACCTATTCTGTTGGCAGCTGCCACAGGAATGATGTTTGCAGCTGAATGTCCCTGCATAGTGCGCATCCAGTGACCTGCGCTGTCCACCTCCAGTATGGGCTCAGAGCCTATAGCTGTTGGATAAAGAATGATATCTGCACCGTTAATAGCAAGGCTCCTTGCAGTCTCAGGAAACCACTGATCCCAGCAGATTCCTACTCCAACCTTGCCATAACGGGTGTCAAACACCTTAAAGCCGGTATTACCCGGTGTAAAATAAAACTTCTCCTGATAGTAGTGATCATCAGGAATATGCGTTTTTCTGTATACTCCAAGCTCAGTGCCGTCTGCATCAAGCATTACAACTGAGTTGTATAATACATTTCCATCTTTTTCATAGATGCTTATGGGCATGACCACTGACAGTTCTTTTGCCAGCTCCTTGAAAACCTTTACAGCATCATTGTCGGAAACGCTTTTGGCAAAGTCATAATAGTCATATCTTCTTTCCTGGCAAAAATATTTTCTCTCAAAAAGTTCTGACAAAAGAATTATCTTTGCTCCGTTTTTAGCAGCCTCTTTTGTAAGCGAAACTGCCTTTTCTATATTTCTCTGAACCTGATTGTCGTCATTGTCATCCGGCCTTACACAGGAAAACTGTATGCAAGCCACTTTAGTCATTGTTCCCATATTAATTCTCCGGTATCTGCTGCGTTATACAGTGGATATTACCGCCGCCAAGAAGAATATCCCTCGCGGGTATTCCGATTATTTCCCTGTCAGGGCAGAGCCTTCCCAGTATCTCAAGTGCTCTCTTATCGCTCTCTTCATTTCCTGCCCCAAACTGCGGAACAATCGCAGCTCCATTTACAAAATAGAAGTTCACGTAGCTTGCTGCCAGCCTTTCGCCAACTTCTCTCTCATCTTCGCCTTCTTCAAAGACATAGTTATCAAGAGCTTCTTCATCAATCAGCACCGGATTATCCGGAATAGGAAGCTTGTGAACCCTTATCTTTCTTCCCCCGGCATCAGTACATCCCTCCAGATAGTCAAGACATTGCTTGGAAAGTGTATACTGCGGATCGCTCTCATCATCTGTCCAAGCAAGGACCACTTCACCGGGAGCTATAAAGGCGCAGACATTGTCCACGTGTTCATTCGTTTCATCGTTAAAAATACCTCTTGGAAGCCATAGTACCTTTTTTGCTCCAAGATATTCCATGAGCTTTTCCTCTATCTCCTCCTTCGAAAGAGAAGGATTTCTTCCCTCGCTCAAAAGACAACTCTCAGTTACCATAACCGTCCCTTCACCATCGCAGTGAATGGAGCCGCCCTCAAGCACAAAAGGATCTGCGTCATACATATCGATCCGGCAAAGCCTGCAGAAGCTCTCTGCAACCTTGTCGTCCATTGTCCAGTCGGCATAGAGGCCGTCAACCTCTCCGCCCCAGGCATTAAATCTCCAGTTTATTCCACGTATTGAAGTCTCCTGCCCCTCTATTTTTTTTACAACAAAAGTAGGCCCAACGTCTCTTGCCCAGGCATCATCAGATTCAATCGGGAGAATAAGGCATCTGTCCTCAAGCGCATCCTTGATAGTATACACGCCCTCGACGTTGGCGCTATAGTTCTCCATCTCCCGAAGAATTCTCACCTCATCTTCATCGGTGCAGGGACAGTCTCCATCCCTATTACAAAAATCTGTGATCAGGGCATCCAGCAGATCCCTTGCCTCAGCAACATGAGCTTTATCTGTTATAAGATAAAGGAACTCTCTCTTTATAATTTCAAGAAAAACTCTTGAAAAGGCCTTAAGCGCACCTGTTCTGTCCTTTCCCCAGCTTCCGGGGCGAACAGGATAAATCATTATGGTTCCATCATGTCTCGAAAACTCAGCCGGCATATAATAGCCATCCATAGAAGGATTACTATCCGTAATTTTCTGCATGACATCTCCTTTCATTATTACAGTCGCATTTTAAAGTCTTCATAGCCAAAGCGCTTTATGACTTCTACTTCACCGTCTTCATGCATGATTGCAATATCAGGAAGAGGCATTCCGTTGAAAGTATTGTTCTTAACCATACTGTAGATTGCCATATCTTCAAAATACAGCCTGTCGCCGATCCTCTTTTCCTTCTCAAAGCTGTAATCACCGACAATATCTCCGGCAAGGCAGGTCCTTGAGGAAAGCCTGTAGGTAAAGGGAAGTTCTCCCGGATCCTCAGCATCTCTAAGAGGAGGAACATAAGGCATTTCAATTACATCAGGCATATGGCAGGTTGCAGAGGTATCAAGAATAAGTACCGGCTTTCTGTCAGTTTCAACAATATCCATGACTGTAGTCACAAGATAACCTGCATTAAGCGCGATTGCCTCACCCGGCTCAAGATAGACCTCAAGGCCATAAGTACTCTTAATATACTTAACCAGCTCGATAAGACCTTTTCTGTCATAATCATCTCTGGTTATGTGATGTCCGCCGCCTAAATTGATCCATTTAAGCTGACTGCCTTCAGAGTACTCTCCCTCTGAATAGAAATGCTCTTTTTCAGGCAAATATGCAGCAAAAGAGTCCTCAAACTTTTTGAAGGTATTATAAAGAGGCTCAAAATTCTGCTCACACAGGTTGTGGATATGAAGTCCCTCTACACAATGTGGCAGATGTGCCGGCATCTGATGTTTTCTGATTCCAAGTCTTGAACCCGGTGCACAGGGATCGTAGATCTCATGCGCATCTTCAGAGCTTATCTCCGGGTTGATCCTAAGACCCACCGAGATTTTTCTTTCTTCTACATACTTTTGCCAGACAGGTCTGTGGTGCTCCAGCTGATTTAATGAATTAAAAACGATGTGGTCACAAATATCGCACAGTTCTTTAAACTCTTCGTCCTTAAAGGCCGGCTCATATACATGATTTTCAAGTTTTCTAATGCTACCATTATCACTATCAGCCGGTGCCTTGAACTCTTCATGAGCCAGCTTAGCCTCATAGATACCGGAAGCTGTGCAACCGGAAAGGTACTGCGCTATAAGAGGATATGTCTGATACACAGAAAAAGCCTTCTGCGCAAGTAATATCTTCGCCCCTGATTCTTCCTGCACATCCCTCAATATTTCAAGATTTTGCTTCAGCTTTTTTTCATCAATAACATAAGCCGGTGTTGTAATCTCTTTAATATTCATTCACATCCCTGCCTTTTTGCAAATTATTTAATCAACCATCACGGGGTTCTCGTCAACTACCCATGGAAGGCCAAACTCATTCAGCATCTCCATGTATGGATCTGGATCGAACTCGTCTGTGGTGTAAACACCGGGTTTCTTCCACTTTCCGGAAATAACAAGAGCTGTTCCAATCATGGCAGGAACACCTGTTGTATAGCTTATAGCCTGACTTCCGAGCTCCTTGTAGCATTCCTGATGGTCACATACATTGTAGATGTAAAGAGTCTTCTCTTTTCCGTCCTTGATTCCGCGGAAGATACAGCCAATATTTGTCTTTCCGACTGTTCTTGGTCCAAGACTTGCAGGATCAGGTAAAAGGGCCTTAAGGAACTGAATAGGTACAATATCTTTTCCCTCAAACTTTATAGGAGTTGTTGAAAGCATTCCAACATCCTCAAGACATCTCATATGATCAAGATAGCTCTGTCCAAAGGTCATAAAGAAGCGGATTCTCTTGATTTCAGGGAAGTTTCTTCCAAGGGCCTCGATTTCTTCGTGATGAAGAAGGTACATATCCTTCATGCCTACCTGATCAAAATTGTACTCTCTCTTGATCTCCATAGGCTTTGTCTCAATCCAGTGTCCATCTTCCCAGTAACTGCCGTTTGCGGAAACTTCACGAAGATTGATCTCAGGATTAAAGTTGGTAGCGAAAGCATAACCGTGATCTCCACCATTGCAGTCAAGAATATCAACAGTGTGGATCTCATCAAAGTAATGCTTCTTGGCATAAGCAACAAATACACTTGTTACTCCGGGATCAAAGCCTGTTCCAAGAAGTCCTGTGATTCCTGCCTCCTTGAACTTGTCCATGTAAGCCCACTGATAGCTGTAATCAAAGTACGCAGTAAAGCCTTTTTCCTTGCAGCGCTTCTCATAAGCTGCTCTCCAAACAGGCTCATCAGTGTCCTCCGGTTCGTAATTTGCTGTATCGATATAGTCAACCTTGCACTCAAGACAGGCATCCATAATCGTAAGATCCTGGTAAGGAAGTGCAACATTAAGTACCGCATCAGGCTGGTACTCCTTAATAAGCTTTATAAGATCCTGTGTATCATCAGCGTTTACGGTAGCTGTAGTGATCTTTACAGGGCAGCCCTGCTTCTCAAGCTTCTCCTTAAGAGCATCACACTTAGAAACTGTGCGGCTTGCAAGACACATTTCTGTGAAAACCATGCTATTCTGCGCACATTTCTGGATTGCAACCTGAGCAACACCACCGCATCCGATAACCAATAATCTACTCATGTTTTTTCTCCTTTTTAATATAATTTACTTAAGATAACACGTTCATAAAGTATTTCCCCATATGCAAGCAAGCTTGCAATGTGCTCATACTTTTGACCTTGTTATCCAGACATATTATCTTGACATCGCTTCTTCTTCCTGAAGAAGGTCCTCAACATATTTGGGGAGCATAAAGGCTCCTTTGTGCAAATGCGTTGTATAATACCAGGTCTTAATTCCTCTCTCATCCCATCTGTCAGGATTAAAGTCCTTAAGGGGATGATACTTTTTGCTGGCAAATCCAAAGAGCCAGTAGCCTGCAGGGCAGGTTGGAATGTGGGCCTGATAAACCCTGTTTATCGGAAATACTCTGAAAGCCTTTCTATGCATGGCTCTGCAGCTCTCCTCGTCCTCATCATAGAAAGGACTTCCGTGCTGATAAACCATGATTCCGTCATCATGCAGCGCCTTATAGCAGCTTCCGTAGAATTCCTTGGTAAAAAGACCTGCTTCGTGTCCAAGAGGTTCTGTAACATCATTTATGATAAGGTCATACATATCATCGCATTTGCGCAGGTACTTAAGGCCATCCTGATAATAGATATGTACTCTGTCATCCTCAAGTCCTACTGCATTATCCGGGAAATACTGTTTGCAGACCTCAACGAACATATTGTCAGGCTCTACAACATCAATTACCTTGATCTCATCATAGTGAGTAAGCTCTCTGGCAACACCACCGTCGCCACCGCCAAGAACCAGTACTCTCTGCACCTTGGGGTGAACCGCCATCGGTACATGAACGATCATCTCGTCGTAGGTAAACTCGTCCTTCTCGGAAAAAATAATATTTCCGTCCGAAGCAAGAAACTTGCCAAATTCAGGAGAATCAAAGACATCGATTCTCTGAAATTCGCTTGTTCCCGAATACAGCTGCTTACTAAGTCTTATATTTATTTTGACATTGTTGGTGTGCATATCGCCAAACCAATAATCCATATCCGACATATCGTTCCTCCTATATTTACTATGTTATCTTGTTATTCTGTATAAAGCAAATCTCAATTATTTTTCGAAGCTGCATTTGTCAGGAAGCGCCTTATCAAACGCTGCCTTAAGAGCATTTCTGTAGTCCTCAAAACTGTCGTTTTTGCTTTCAGGAAGTGTATCGTTTATGACAATGACAGCCTTTTTCTTAGTTTCTACAGCTCTGCAAATATTTTTCAGAATCTCATCATCCTCGCCAAATTCATAGTATCCGCAAAACTTTGAAGCATCTATAGGTTTAAAGTTACCGGATACAAGATCCCAATACCTGGCTAACCAATGATTTAAATCAAGCGGACTCCTGAATCTGTTTTTGCATACCTGATCAAGGTACTCTTCCTCCAACTTCCATATCTCTTCAAAGGTGCTCTTTCTATATGGAACAGGAAAATGAGAATCATAAAACCCGGACATCCTCTTAGAAGACATCTTGTAGAAGTTTTCCAGGTTGTTATGCATGGGATAACAAAGATTTACCCATTTTGAAAAATGCTTAAAAGCATTTTTTCCGGCTTCGAAATATTTATTTATCACTCCCATGTCATTAAAGGCCATATGCCAGACATAGGAACCCCGGTCATAATTTATAAGGTTATTTGCAAGCAGCATGTCACGGGGCAGATCTTCTTTTGAAAAGAATTGCTCTCTGCTAACCTTATCCACCACAAAAATATCATCATTGAAAAGGATAAAATTCTCGGACAGATCTGATATTCTGTGATAGTTAAGTTCAATAACATTAGAATTAAAGGTCGGAAGATATTTGCCCGGAATATAATCTTTATGATTGACTATTCTGAGCTTTTCATGATCGACCTTAAGAAAATCCGGAACATGCCCCCACGTAACAAAATAAATCTTGTTTATCCAGGGCATATTTTTTTCAATTCCCCTAAACCAGTAGCGCATCAGGTCATAATCCCTGAATCTCGCAACGCAGTTTCCACAGTTTGACACATTTTCATTATCATATTCTGCCTTACATGCAAGCCATTTCTCATCGTTTCCGTCAACCCATGGAACTATAATGTCTACTTTATTCACACCATTTCCCCATTTATCGAAAAAATTAAAAAGAACCTTACACTTCTATCTTCAAAAGAAAGCCGAAAGCTTTATTTCCATAAAGCCTTCAGCCTCCTCAATGATTTATTTGATAACAAAAAGCTCTGATATATCTTCGCTCTCAGGGCCCTGCATGGAACACCCCTTTTCCATGGCAGTCATTATATAATCAAGTATTTCTTCTGTTATAACCTCACCGGGAGAAAGAATCGGTATTCCCGGAGGATAACACATTACTGACTCAGCACTTATTCTACCTATTGTCTGCCTTATAGGCAAGGACTCTTTTTCAGCGTAAAAAGCTTCCTGAGGAGTAGCCTTTACAATAGGAGTTACATACTCAGCTGAGAAAAAGCTCTGTTCAGGCTTTGAATAAAGCCTTCTGATATCTGCCAGAGCTCCTGCCAGCCTCTCAATATCCTGAAGTCTGTCTCCGATGGAGATGTAAGCCATGACATTTGAGAGATCTCCAAACTCCATCTGAATATCATATTCATCTCTTAAAAGGTCGTAAACCTCAATTCCTGTCAGTCCGATCTTACGT
>JAEEGL010232660.1_pt1 | contig 26516 bp, 22 predicted proteins | sample 9134231 | NCBI WGS metagenome assembly JAEEGL01 (sample SAMN16246548, study PRJNA631951) | gut metagenome | biome: gut microbiome; feature: rumen; material: fiber-attached | host: Bos | place: Iran: Karaj | collected 2018-10 | reverse complement strand
CCACAATTATTGGCAATTGCACCTGAATCTGCAAGAGCAAACATAAATTTGGGGATTCTTAATGAGATACCGATTATTGATGTAAGTATAGAAGAACAAGAATGTTTTTCAGCTTTTGTTAAACAAGTCGACAAATCAAAAATTGTAGATTTCTATAATACCGATAACATTACCGTATAATCAGCTTAAAGGTGCTTATGAATATTGATGATAAAGCCAGTCCTAAGAAGAGAATATATGAAGTTGTAAAAAGTATTCCTTATGGTCGTGTTGCTACCTATTCGCAGGTGGCAAGGCTTACGGGTAATGAGAAGATGGCGCGTGTAGTAGGAAATGTGCTTCATCAGAATTCGGATCCGAGAGAGGTCCCTTGTTATCGGGTGGTAAATGCGAAGGGAGAATTAGCACAAAGATTCGCATTTGGAGGCATTTCGGGACAAGCGAAATACCTGGCATCGGAAGGTATAGAAGTAGCAGACGGAAAGGTTGATCTTTCTAAGTATCAGATGGGCGATAATTGACGGGAGGTGGATCCATGACCAATTTCGATTATTTAAAAAAAGAGCCGAAATTCGATACTTTTTCCAATGTGGCTATTACTGCAGAGAAAATAATATATATAGACCCTGCCTCCTGTATCATCAATTGCCGCAGAGCCATGGAGTTTGCAATTAAGTGGATGTATTCGGTAGATGCTTCCCTTCGCATGCCTTATCAGGACAATTTGATAAGCCTTATGAGCACGGAGGAGTTCCGGGACATTATTGATGCAGACCTTATGAAACGAATGGATTTTATCCGAAAGATGGGGAATGCTGCGGTCCATACTGGACGAAAGATCACAGAAGATCAGGCGATTCTGTGTCTGGAAAATCTTCAGATTTTCCTGGATTTTGTAAGCTATTGTTATGCAGACGCTTATGAAGAGCATATTTTCGACAAGTCCCTGCTTGATAAAAATGGAACTGAACAGGTTGTAGCAGAGTTTGCTGATATTGATATTGAAAAACTGAAGGAAGAAAATGCAACGCTTAAGAAAGAACTGACCGCGAGGCGTGAAGAGCAGGCTGAGACTTATGTTCCGAAGCCGTTGGATTTGTCGGAATATCAGACAAGGAAGATTTATATAGATGCCATGCTGATAGATGCTGGCTGGAAGGAAGGCTCTGACTGGTTAAATGAAGTTGAACTACTTGGAATGCCTAATAAGTCAGAGGTGGGCTATGCGGATTATGTCCTTTTTGATAATGCACACAAACCGCTTGCGGTAATTGAAGCAAAAAAGACCTGTGTGGATGTTTCTAAAGGACGGCAGCAGGCCAAGCTGTATGCAGATTTATTAGAGAAACAGTATCAGAGAAGACCTTGTATTTTTCTTACAAATGGATTTGATACTCGGATTATCGATGGCCAATATCCTGAGAGAAAAGTTGCCTGCATATATTCGAAGGCAGACCTTGAGAAGATGTTCAATCTCAGACGAATGAGGACTTCTCTGGAACACATTACCGTAGATAAGAAAATTGCGGGTAGATATTATCAGGAAGCAGCGATTAAAGCGGTTTGTGACAGCTTTGATAAAAAGAACCGCCGGAAAGCGCTTCTGGTAATGGCAACCGGTTCCGGAAAAACCAGAACGGTAATCGAATTATGCCATGTTTTGCTGGATGCGGGATGGATTAAGAACATCCTGTTTCTTGCGGATCGCACTTCCCTTGTTACGCAGGCTAAAAGAGCATTTGTAAATAATTATCCGTCTCTTTCAGTAACAAATTTATGCGAAGAGAAAGATGATTATAATGCACACTGTGTTTTCTCCACATATCAGACAATGATGAATTGTATCGATTCTGTAAAAGTGGAGAATCAAAAACTGTTTACTAGCGGTCATTTTGATCTGGTAATCTGTGATGAAGCGCATAGATCAATCTATAACAAGTACAAGGATATCTTTACATATTTTGATGCGCCCCTTGTAGGTCTTACTGCTACTCCCAAAGATGATATTGATAAGAATACTTATGAGATTTTTGATTTAGAACAAGGCGTTCCGACATATGGATATGAACTGTCACAGGCAGTAACAGATGGTTATTTAGTGGATTTTCTGTCTGTTGAAACAAAGCTTAAATTCATCGAACAAGGCATTGTATATGCGGATCTTTCGGAAGAAGATAAGGCCGTGTATGAGAGTACGTTTGAGATGGAAGATGGAGATCTGCCGGAAGCCATAAGCTCTTCTGCGCTTAACTCGTGGATATTTAATGAGGACACGATTCGGCAGGTGCTCAATATTGTTATGACGGAAGGCCTTAAGATTGATTATGGTCAAAAATTGGGAAAAACAATCATTTTTGCGAAGAATCATGACCACGCAGAAAAAATCCTTGAGATCTTCAATAAGGACTATCCGCATCTAAATGGTTTTGCACAGGTGATTGATAATCGTATTAACTACGCGCAGACACTCATAGACGAGTTTTCTGAAGCGAAGAAGTTGCCGCAGATAGCAATATCTGTGGATATGATGGATACCGGTATAGATGTACCGGAGGTGCTGAATCTTGTTTTCTTCAAGAAGGTTATGAGTTATGCCAAGTTCTGGCAGATGATCGGGCGCGGCACCAGATTGTGTCCCGGACTTATCGATGGAGAAGATAAGAGTAAGTTTTATATTTTTGATTTCTGCGGTAATTTTGAATTCTTCCGCATGAGCAAGGGAAAACCTACTGCCAATATGATCGCATTGCAGGGAGCTATTTTTAATCTTCAATTTGAAATGGCTTATAAACTGCAGGATATAGATTATCAGGTGGATCGACTAATTGCATATCGCAAGAGATTAGTTGAATTGATGGCAGAAAAGGTATTGGAACTTCCGAGAGAAAACTTCGCTGTGCGGCAGCATTTAAAGTATGTTGACATGTATTCGGCAGAAAGCGGATACCAGACGCTAACTTACGAAGACACATTGGTAGTGCGCGAAGAATTGGCTCCTTTGATCCTTCCGGATGATGAGGAAGCGAGTGCAGTTCGTTTTGATGCATTGATGTACGGGATAGAACTGGCATTTCTTGCGGGCAAAAAGTATGGCAGGGCGCGCAGTGATCTCTATAAGCGAGTCTCTGGCATAGCCAGCGTAGCCAACATTCCGGAAATCCAGGTGCAGGCAGAGCTGATTGATCGGATTCTTCATACTGATTATATCGATAATTGTAGCATTGAAGATTTTGAAGATATTCGTCTCAAGCTGCGTGGCCTCATGAAATATATACCGCATAATAATCTGCGATATGATACCAATTTTGAAGATGACATTCTGGATATCACCTGGAATGAATCAGACCTGGAAAATGATGATCTGAAGAATTACAAGGCGAAAGCAGAATATTATATACGCGAACATCAGGATAATGAGGCTATTCGCAAGTTGAAATCCAATATTCCTTTATCCCAGGAGGATCTTGAGGAACTGGAGAAGATCCTCTGGTCAGAGCTGGGGACAAAAGAAGAGTATGAACAGGAATATGGTGCAAAGCCGCTTGGCGAACTGGTTCGTGAGATTGTTGGCCTGGATATGAATGCTGCAAAGGCTGCATTCTCAGAGTACCTGGAAGGCAGCAGTTTGGACAGCAGACAGATTTATTTCGTTAATCAGATTGTGGAATACATTGTTCACAATGGTATGATGAAAGATTTGTCTGTCCTCCAGGAATCACCATTCACAGATCAGGGCAGCGTAGTGGAAATATTCACTGATCTGAATGTCTGGGCAGGGATACGGAAGGTTATTGATACGATTAACGCAAATGCCGCAGCTTAACAAGGAGAAATACACTATGGAACAAATAGTTGAAGTGATAACAGCAGCAATGACACCGGCGACTAGACTTATCGACGCGGTGACTAATGCAATTGGAACGGCGTATGCACCGAAACATATGAGGGATATGGCAGATGCAACAGCATATCGTATCGAGACGATTTCTAAGGCAATCAGGAATAATTCTGATTTACCGATTGTGTGCGATGGGACAGGAAACATAACAATAGATATTTCGAATTATGAAGCGCTTGCAAAAAGAACGGGGAAAAGACTTGCTTATCAAGAAATTAAAAAGCAGGAAAATATAGAGGCGATTGTTGACTCTGCTTACGAATCTCTTCAAGATATAGCAGAACCTAGTGAAGGAGTTATTTCAAGTGAATGGATGCTTCGTTTTTTGGAAGCTGCAGGAGATATTAGTTCAGCAGATTTGCAAAAACTGTGGAGCAAAGTTTTGGCTGGAGAGGCTATGCGGCCATCATCTTTTTCTATAAGAACACTAGAATGTCTGAGAAATATTGAAATGTGTGAAGCTGAACTGTTTGAAAAATTATGTGAAATAGTTGTATACAACCAGTTTGTGGTTAACGACAGGGATTATCTGCAAAAATATGGAATTTGTTATGATGATATTCTTAGACTGGACGAATGCGGATTAATCAATGCGGGGCCAACAGTAATAGATGGGCCTATTGATAAAGAATCCACTGTAGTTATAGATTTTGGAGAATATGTCCTCAATGCAAAAGCTGAGAAGGAACGTTATTTTTCTCTTGGTACATTTCCGCTTACCAGAGCTGGTGGCGAAATAAGTACAATTGCAGGGAAAAGTTTAGATTTTGAAAAAATCAAAGAAATATGTGTATTGACCCAAACGAAGAATCGGGGAATTGACTTTACGCTTCATAAAGTAAATTCGCGAGATGAAGGAAAAGCCCAATATGATTCCTCGTCCATATCGTTTGCAGAGTGATCCGGAGGTATATGCAAATATGAGAATGTTCGCTACAAATCAGTACAATTCAAGGTGAACGAAAATGAAAGAATACGACATCTACCTCTTTGATCTGGACGGCACACTCACGGATTCCGGTCCCGGGATCATGCATTCCTTCGCATATGCAACCGGAAAGATGGGAAATGAGATCACAGATCCCGCGCTCCTTCGCAGGTTTGTGGGACCACCCCTGGAAGAATCCTTCGGAAAGATCCTGGGGTATTCGACCGAAGATGTACAAAAAGGGATCACTTATTACCGGGAATACTACTTCGGACAGGGCGGAGCACTGGAAAATATCGTATATCCCGGCATCCCTGAGCTTCTTGCAAACCTGAAAAGCAAAGGAAAAAAACTGATCGTTGCCACTTCCAAAAGTGAAAAAGGCACCAATCTGGTGTTAGACCATTTTGACCTTCGAAAATACTTTGATCTGGTGGCATCCGCCAATGATACGGACCGCAAGACCAAGGTCCAGGTCCTTACCTATGCCTTCGAGACCTGCCATATCACAGACCGGAAAAAAGCAGTCATGATCGGCGATCGCCACTATGACATGATCGGCGCCCGGGAAAAGGGCATCGATTCCATCGGCGTACTCTGGGGATACGGCAGCAGAGAAGAACTGGAGCAGGCAGGAGCAACCTGTCTGGTAGAAAAGCCGGAAGAGATCCCGGAGATATAACTTTCCGAAGAAATCTCAAAAACAAAGATGAGCAAAACAAAAAGACTCCGGAAAAACCGAAGTCTTACAAACTGGAGCATACGGGACTTGAACCCGTGACCCCCACACTGCCAGTGTGATGCGCTCCCACTGCGCTAATGCCCCATAGGAATATGACAACACTATGTTACCATGTTTGGCCGGATTGTGAATCATTTTTTTACAAAAACCGCTGCGGTAACGTGTTATACTACGAAACGAACAGATAATCTTTCCGGAAGCGTAAACTATCATGAAAACCAAAGTGACCATTTACGACATCGCCAAAGAGGCCGGCGTATCGCCTTCCATGGTTTCCAGAGTCTACAACGAGAAAAGCGGTGTCAGCAGGGAAAAACGGGAAAAGATCAAGGCCCTGATCGAGAAGCACCATTATGTGGCCGATGAATACGCCAAATCCCTGAAAAACGAGCGGACAAGATGCATCGGTATCGTGGCTTCCGATGTGTGTAATCCCTTCTTTGCCCGGATCATCTACGAATGCTCTCAGATCGCAGGGCAGAACGGATATACCGTTTTTTCCTACGAAACCCATGATTCCCAGGAAACGGAGATGCAGTTTTTGGAGCTTCTGGCGGCCCAGAAGATGGAAGCCATCATCCTCCTTGGCGGAGAGACGGACTGGGTAGATACGGATCCGGAATATTATGCATGTGTGAAACGCATCGCTTCCCATACGCCCATCATTACCATGGGCCGGATGCGATGCGAGAACGTATACAACGTGATCACGGACGAAGCAAGGGCCATGGGCACCTTACTGGAGTATCTCCTGGGCCTTGGCCATCGCAGGATATTGTTTTTGGGCGGTATGGCAAGGACCAGTTCCTATGCGGATAAGGAAAAGGCGTATCGCAGGATCATGGCAGAGCATGGCGTAAAGGATGAAGACCTGCTCCTTTTACCCTGCGGCTATGAAAAAGAAGACTGCTACAAGGCCATGAAAAAGTTTTTGCAGGAGGAAGTCCCTTCTGCGGTCATCGCCGTGAACGAGACCGTGGCCATCGGCGCCATGCGGGCTATCAAGGAAAGAAACCTCCATATACCGGAGGATATTTCGGTGGCATGCTTCGATAATTCCTTTATTTCCGAAAGTGTTACCCCCACTCTTACAGCGGTGGGCTGCAGCTATGAAAAATACGGGCAAAAGCTGATCTATACGGCATTAGATGCCATAGACGGCGGCGCCTTTCTGGAAGAAAAAAATCCGGAGATCGTGGAGTCGGTCTTCGTGATCCGTGATTCTGTAAGACTCTATCATCAGGAAGGGTGAACCGGTGGGCAAGAATATTACCATCGTTGATATCGCCAGAGAATGCGGCCTCTCCATCGCGACGGTATCCCGGGCCTTAAACGGGGACGGGAAGGTAAAAGAAAGCACCAAAGAGCGTGTCATGGAAGCGGCAAATGCGCTGGGATATCAGGAAAACAATCTGGCAAAGCGGTTAAGCGATACCACCGGCAACATGATCGGTATGCTGGTCCCGGATATCACTACGCCCTTTTATGGCAGGATCTTTGCGGAATGCGAAAAGAGGGCTTTGCAAAAAGGCTATGTGCTGACCCTTTGCAACTCCTTTAACACACTGAAACTGGAGACCCATTATTACGGTCATTTGCTGGCGCAGCATGCCTGCGGCATCATTCAGATCGGTGGGTCCTTAGATCAGATGACCATCCCCCAGGCCCTTTATAATCAGATCCGCCAGACCGCTGAAAAGATCCCGGTGATCACCTCTTATCCCGTGCCGGATACCAGGTGCCGCTGCGTCTACGTGGACAGCGAAAAGAGTATGCGGACCCTGATGGAATATCTGATCGGATTAGGACACAGAAAGATCGCCTTTGTGGGAGGCAGAAGCGGCATAAGGTCCACGGAGGATAAGCGAAAGACCTACCTGGCGATCCTTAAGCAGCACGGCATATCCCGGGAGATCATCTGCGAAGGCGGTTACGGGCAGGAGTTCGGAAACCGGGCAGTCAAGAAGCTGTTTCGGGAGGCAGATCCCCCCACGGCCATCATCGCCATTACGGATATGTGCGCCATCGGCGTATTAAAGGGTCTTAACGAGATGCACCTGCAATGCGGCAGGGATGTATCCGTAGTATCCTTCGACAATACCTACATTGCGGAAATGATGGAACCGGAACTGACAAGCGTGTCAGCTAATTACGAAATGCTGGGAGAGACCATCATAAATACCATGGTGGACATGATCGAGAAAAGACAAACCCACGATGAACTGGATCTTCCCATTGATTTCTCCATTCGAAGATCCTGCTTTGCTGTGGAAAATCCCTGATCATCAGCAAAAAACAGAGAAAGACAGATCCCTTTTTATTTTATGTGTTGACAAATGAAAAGGGATTTTTTATACTCTGAAATGTAAACGATTGCAAGACAAGAAGGAAACGGACGCCAGAAAGAAGATGAGGCGACTGACACAACGCGCATATACACAGCAATTACTTACACAATAGCAGAATGATAACGATTGCAACAGGAGGTTGTGTAAATGTTTCAAAAAGAACGGCTGGACTTTTTTTCCATTGGTGGACAGGTCAATAACAGCAGCTCCGTAAATCGGGAAAGTATCGATCGGGGCTTTGAAGCCATAAAGCGTTTCGGATTAAACACAGCAGCATTCCCCATCTACTGGAGCTTTTTTGAACCGGAAGAGGGACGCTTTGATCATTCTCAGGTGGATTACATCTACGAGCAGGCCTGCAAAAATGATCTGAAGCTGACGCTTTTATGGTTTGGCACCTGGAAAAACGGTGCATCGCACTACGTACCCGAATGGGTGAAGAGAGATCATGTACGTTTTCCCAGGGTGCTGGATGCACTGGGCAACGAAGCCATGGTGCTCTCCCCTCATGAGGAGGAGACAGTGAAAGCGGACACCCGGGCATTTGTGCATCTGATGCAGCACTTAAAACAGCTGGATAGCGATCACAGGATCCTGGCAGTACAGGTGGAAAATGAACCGGGGATCCATGCATCTCCCAGAGATTACGGGGAAGTGGCCAATGCCCTGTTTGCAGGAGAGGTTCCGGAAGAAGTAAAGAACCTGGTCCTGGAAAAAAGCGAGCCCTATCTTACGAAGATCTGGGGAAGAGCCGGAAAAAAGACAAACGGTAACTGGGAAGCGTTTTTCGGAGCAGATGCGGAAGAGTGTTTTTCCGCTTACTACTTTGCAAGATACATTGAGCAGGTTGCAAAGGCAGGGAAAGAGGCATTTGATGTTCCCCTGTACGTTAACGTCTGGGTAAGAGAAACCCAAAACCGCATCCAGGGACTGGATTTTCCCTGCGGCGGTGCGACCAGTCTTACCCTGGGCCTCTGGAAGCGGTTTGCGCCCACACTTTCCTGCATCTGCCCGGATATCTATTTTGATGACCGGGAGACTTATATGGAGGTCTGCGAGCAGTACGCAAGAGAGGACAACGTGCTCTACATTCCGGAGTCCCATGCGGACGGCATCAATCCCCTCCGGGTATTTGAAGCCATTGAACGCTTTTCCTTAACCGGCATCCATGTATTTGCCATTGATGCCACCATTACCGAAGACGGGGGCCTTACCCCTGCGGGAGAAGAGTACAGACGGACCGCAAGGATCTTAACTTCCATGAAACCTCTTCTGGAAAAATACTATAAGACCGGCAGGATCCATGCGGTGGTACAGCATGAGTTTTCCGACGGCATGTTCCTGGATCTGGGAAGCTGCTATGCGAGAGTCCTGTTTTTTAACACCCTGACGGAAGAAAAGTACATTCATCTGGATAACCGTCATGAAGATCCAAAGTATCTTAAGATGCGGGGGAAAGGCCTCATCGTGGACGCCGGAAACGGAGAGTTTTATCTGGCCGGGGAAGGCTTTAAGGTCCTTCTGATCCCTAAAAAGAGCGCAACGCAGATGGCGTCCCTTCTCATGGGACATCGCAGCTTATCTGCCAACAATACGCCTTATTACCATGTTTCCGAAGGTTACATAGACGAAAAGGGTTATTTTGTTACAACCCGTGAACGTACCGGAGACGAAGACGATAACGGCCTGTGGGTGACCAGTGATGTAGGGCTTGTCCGGGCAGTTTTAGATACACAAGGTGGTTGGTAAAAAATGAAGAAACGTGATCTTACCAAATATCTGTTTGCATTACCGGGGTTTTGCTTTTTTGCCTTTGCCATGCTGATCCCCTTTTTCATGGGAATCCACATCGCATTTACGGACTGGGATGGCGTAGCAAGCGTTCAGCAGTTCGTGGGACTTGCAAATTTCGGAGCGATCTTTCGGGATACCCGGATTTATGCCCCTTTTGTAAATACCCTGAAGTTTGCCCTTCTGGGCACGATCATCGGTAATCTGGTTCCTTTGGGACTGGCCCTTTTGATAAGCGGGCCGGTATCCCGCTTAAACAATATCGCCCGGGTCATTTTTTTCGTACCCGTTTGCCTTAGCTCAGTACTGACCGCATTCCTCTGGAAATTCATCTACCATGAGTTCATTCCCAAGGTATTCGGCCTTAAGAACATACTGGGCAGTACCCGCTGGGTGATCCTGGGGATCGTGCTGATCGGTGTCTGGAATACCGCCGGAACCAACATGCTGATCTATTTATCCGGGATGAAGAACATACCCATCGAGTTATATGAGGCGGCAAAAATGGACGGCGCATCTGTGATCCAACGCTTTGTAAGGATAACCCTCCCTCTGTTGATGCCCTCCTTCTCTGTATGCGTGACACTTACTTTGACAGCCTGGTTAAAAGAGTTTGCCACCACATTGTCGGCCACCGGGGGCGGTCCGGGCGGTGCCTCCAGGACCATATCCATTTACGTCTTTGATAACCTGTACAAATACTACAAGGCAGGTTACGGACAGGCCATATCTCTTTTGTTTGCGGTGATGCTCATCGTGGTAGGCCTGCTGGTATCATCCTTCTTCCGCAGAAGGGAGATTGAGCTATGAAAAAGAAAAATCTCTGGATGGTCCTGTACATCCTCATAATGCTGGCAGCGGTGATCATTTTTGTGACACCCGTTGCGCTGGCAGTGCTGACAAGCTTTAAGAGCAAACCGGAACTGGCGAAGTCCGTACTTGGCCTGCCCCAGGGGCTGTATCTGGACAACTACAAAGGGGCCATTGAGCGAAGCGATTTCCTGCGGTCCCTGAAAAACACCGTGCTGGTAGTTGCGCCTTCCGTGGTCATCATTGTTTTATGCGCTGCCATGAGCGGGTATACCGTTGCCAGACATTACAGGGAATCAAGGATTTTAAGGCTTCTGGATAAAACCTATCTGGCATCTTTGATGATCCCTTTTCAGATCCTGATGATCCCGGTTTATAAGATCTACAAGAATCTGCACATGTTAAATACTCTTCACGGCATGATCTTCATGCTGGTGGGTACCAGTATCGCCTATTCTTCCTTCCTGTACGTGGGATTTGTCAAATCCATCCCCCATGAGATCGAAGAGTCGGCTTATATCGACGGCTGCAGTGAGTTTAAGTGCTTCTGGCTGATCACCTTCCCGCTTTTAAAAGCGATCTCGGCAACGGTGGCTGCCCTGCATACCATGTGGCTGTGGAATGATTTCAATATTGCGGTGATCCTTCTCCAGAAGGAAGCGGTCCGGACCATTACCATCAAACAGTTCTATTTCTTCGGACAATATACCGCAGATTACGGAATGGCTTTTGCGGCTGCCATCCTGTCCATGATCCCGGTTGTGGCATGCTTCATGCTGATGCAGAAGTATATCGTGAACGGTATCGTGGTGGGAGCGGTGAAGTCGTAAAACATAGATGCTAGGAAAGAAGGTAAAGGAGAATGAAGAAAAGATTCATTGCTATGGGCATGGTGATCGCCATGTTATTGACGGGGTGTGCGCAAAATGCAGCAGACAACCAGACGGAAACACCACAAACACAGGAGGCGCCTTTACAGGAAGCGCAGGCAGATGACGCCGCTTCTTCTGACGGTGAAGTGATCACCTTAACCTGGTTAAATCACTACGCAGAAGCCGGTAAGCAGGCATGGGTACAGAGCGTAAAGGAACAGTTTGAAGCCAAGTATGACAACGTTGTATTAAACATCGAAACCGTAGATGCAGACAGCCACAAGACCATCTTACAGACCAAACTGGCCAGCGATGATGCACCGACTATTTTTGACTTAAGCAGTAATGCCGATCTTCGGATCTATAACGAAGCAGGCTATCTGGCAGATTTAAGTGATTTTGAATGTTTACAGAATGTGGACGCAGGCCTCTTAAAGGAAGGCCAGGTAGACGGCAAGCAGGTAGGTATCCCGGTAGAGCTTTCCGGTTACGGTGTGTTCTACAATGTGGACATCTTTAACGAACTGGGTCTGGAAGAACCCACCACTCTTTCGGAATTAAAGAATGTGTGTGAGACCTTAAAGGCCAACGGTATTACCCCCTTCGCCACACCTTTTGGCGAGTCCTGGGCATTCAGCTGCTATCCGCGTGTTCTCTACGATGCAGTATGCTGGAACAACGACGGACAGTTCTGGGCAAAGCTGGCAGACCGTTCCTTAAAGTTTGCAGATTCCGAAGACTTTAAGAAACAGATGCAGACGGTATGGGATTTCCATGAGTATTGGGGTGACGACGCTTTCGGTACTTCCTGGGATTCTGCACAGCAGATCATGGCAAACGGCGAAGCAGCAATGATCGCTCACGGCTCCTGGGCAGTAGACGGTATCACTTCCTATAACCCGGACATCAACATCGGTGTATTCCCTATGCCTGTCAGTGAAGATCCTGCCGATCGCAGAATGATCAAGGAGCCCGGTCAGCAGCTGGTACTGTTCAATTACCAGGATGAGAAAGTCATGGAGGCAGCCCGCAATCTCTACAACATGATCTACTCTCAGGATTGCATGCGCGTCTATGCTGAGGAAGCACATCAGATGCCTTCCGTACCCGGAGATTACAACATCCTTCCTGCTCTGGCAGAGATCGTGAACTATCCTGCAGAGGAGTCCTTCAGCGAAGCGGGCCTTCCCAGAAATGACCCCGAGCATGAGGATGTGCTCTTTGAAACCATGCTGAACGCTTATACCGGAAGCAACTTTGATGTAGAGGCTCTGGCAAAAGATCTGGATGCAGGTTTTGACAATATCAAGAAATAAGATAAAGCAGGGATAAACAGGCCGGCCTTTCTGCGGGAGGGCCGGCCCGCTTTTTCCCATAGAAGGAGGCTATGAGCCCATGGAGATCAGATTAAACGAACAGGGGATCCGGATCGGAGAGGAATACCGCATTTTGCTGGCATCCTCCTTATTTTATTTTCGAATTCCCAGACAGCGTTGGGAGCAACGCATGAAGCTATTAAAAACAGCGGGATATAACGCCATTGATGTGTATTTTCCCTGGAACTATCATGAGATCGCTCCCGGTGTGTGGGATTTTGAGGATAACCGGGATGTAGAGGAATTTTTACGCCTTGCGATGGAAAATGATCTGTTTGTCATCGCCCGTCCCGGCCCCTATATCTGCTCGGAATGGGATGGAGGAGCGATCCCTGCGTGGCTTTATACCAGAGGGATCCCTGTGCGGCAGGATGATCCGGCGTTTCTTAGTCAGATGCATGCCTGGTATTCCAGGATATTGCCCATTCTTGCCAGGTATCAGATTACCCGGGGCGGCTCGGTGGTCTGCATGCAGGTGGAGAACGAACTGGATTTTTATGACTGTAAAAGCCCCATGACCTATATGGGCAAATTAAAGGAGATGGCGGAAGCCTTCGGTATGGAGATCCCGCTGTTTTACTGCTGCGGTCAGGATAATATCGTAAAGGCGGGAGGTCTTACACCCGGATTGTATTCCTCCTTTAATGTATACGCGGAAGAGGACTTCCCTCATCTGGAGAGACGCTGTCTGCATCTGTACGAAGCTGCGTCTCTTCGGAGAATGCCTTTTATGATCACGGAGACCAATCGTCGCCATGACTGGATCAAGCGTCTGCTCATCAGCGGTGCCAAGCTCCTTGGGCCTTATAATCAGACGGCAGGCATCACCATGGATAACTATAACGGCATCACCAACTGGGGGCCTAAGGAGGAACCGGTTGCCCTGATGACCACGGATTATGATTTTCATTCCATGATCGGATCGGCAGGTAATTTTAACGCGGAGATGATCCGCTCCAGACTGTTCGCGGGATTTTTACATTCCTTCGGCCCTGTTCTGGGAGAGGGAACACCGGCAAAAAGCGATCTGAAGATTAACGGCAAAAACATAAATTCCCTGATCCCGGTATTGCAAACGTCTGCGGGAGACTTTGCAGAAGTATCCAATCTCTCATCCGGGGAGGAAACATTAACCATTGCCTTTAAGGAGCGGATCGTAAAGCTGTCCATGGACGCTCTGGAAAGTCGTATCCTGCCGGTTGATGTACAGTTAAATGACCGGGTAACCCTGTCCCTTTCCACCTACGAGATCGCTTCAGTGACCCGGGAGGATAAAAACACCATCGTATGGCTTTACGGCCATGGCAGTGCCTTTCTTTCCCTGCGCTCGGAAACAGATGTGCAGGAACTGGAGTGGGAGGAGCCGGAAAACGGCTTCCAGGTTTCCTTCGAAAATGTGGTATTTCGGTTTGGACGTCCCGGATATGTATCGGAAAAGGGCCTGCCCTTTTTGCCGAAGTTAGCGGTCCTTCCGGAGGAACAGGAAGAAGAGATCCCCATATCCCGGGTACAGATAGCAGAGTGTAAGCTTTCGCAAAAAGCCCTTGTAAAAGGCCCTGTGCAACCCATGGAGCGATTCGGACAGTTCCGTGGCTGCGGAATGTATGACGTGGACATTCCCTGTGCAGGAACTTATCTGTTTTCCGGCCTGGCAGATATCGTTACCTTCTGCCAGGAGGAAACGGTGCAGACTCTCTACTGTAACGGCGCCACCAGGATCCGGGAACTTAAGGAAGGGAAGCTTTCTCTTCTCACAGAGATCTGGGGACATGCCAACTTTGACGATATCCGGGTAAAGAGCCTGCGGATGGGTTCCTTAAAGGGCGTGGATACGATCCTTAAGGTAGACCGAAGAGAGGACATTACCAGTGGCTGGATGGGCTACGAGATAACGGAAAAGCCTGGGGACACCTGCTTTTTCATGCACTCTCCCTATCATGCCATGATGAACGCAGACGGGTTAAACCGGGCCGTGTCGCCCCTTATCACCTTGATGAACCGCACCATCCATTCGCCGGAAGGAGAGGACGGACTGTTCCTTGGCTTTGAAAAAGCGCAGTGCATCATCGATGTCTATGTAAATAACCGGAAAGTCGCATCTGTCGTAAAGGATGATCCTTACGTGGATCTGTCCGCTTTTGCAGGTAGAGGAGATCTGGAATTAACCATTATGACCAGCCGAAGATATTATACGGATGAGGTTGGGAAGGTGACCTTGTACGCAGGAAAGAAGATCGAGACCTGCTCCTACAGTACCCTTTCGCCGAAAAAAGGAGAAGAACTGGCAGAGCAGCTTCCCATTACCTTTGCAGACTGCCGCAACAAGATGGTGGAACTTGTGCCGCAGCTTGATGCCGGAGAGGAAGCCAAGCTCTTCTTTAAAGGCAGCAATGTGAAGCTTACCGTTACCTGTGGCGGCCATATCATGGGCAGGATCTATCTGTCCGATGCTCCTACACCCATTGTTACCGGCGGAACGCCGGACACCGCTCTGGTTCTGGGAGAGTGGACGAAAAAAGAGCCGGTACGCATCTGGTGCCAGGCGCTTACGGAAAATGCAGTATTTACTTCTGTCAGCGCAAAACGCTACAAAAACGGCGTAAGCTTTTAACTTTAGAAAGCGCCCTTACGGGCAATCCCGGAACAGAGCTTCCAGGCAGTTTTTATCGTCCCCGGAAAGAGGGATACTTTTTTCCAGGGCGCGATATTCCGTCATAAGGACGCGGAGGCCTTCCTCCGCAGAATAGGGAGCATCTTCTTCCCGGTCCCACAGACATTTTTCGTGGTGCCGGGTATAGGAGATCTCCCATTCTTTTTGTTTTCCCATAAGGGGGATCAGCCTTTTAAGGATCTCCCATTCTCTGTCTGTCAGATCATGCATGATTATATCCTCCATACCTCATCCTGCGCCTTTCAAAGAGGCAAAGTCAAGGACTCTGAGGGGAAATATGGAAAAACGATTTTCTCCATGAGATCATTTACAAAAATAAAAAACATGCTACAATGTTAGTGGTTTTTTACCTTATGGAAAGAACGGAAAACGGGGGGAAATGATGGCAAAGAAAAATATGGAGTCTGTGGTTACCATCAAAGATATTGCGGCATCCTGCGGGGTGTCCATCTCCACAGTTTCCAACGTACTGAACGGAAAAAAGAAGAAAGTCAGCGAGGAAGTCGCATCCCGCATCATGGAGGAAGTGGCCCGTACCGGCTACAGACCCAATTATCTGGCAAGGAACCTGCGCTCCATCTCCACAAAGACCATCGGCATCATCGCAGAGGACCTGATCGTCTTCTCTGCACCGTCCATGATCGAAGGCGTTATGAACTGCTGTGAGGAGAGAGGCTATGAGGTAGTCATTGAAAATATGCGTCTGTTCGGCCGCTGGAATGGCACCTGGATGCATGATGAAGCTCTGTTTCAATCGGCACTGCAGCCGGTCCTTTCCAAGATCGATTCCATGAATGTGGACGGTATCCTCTATATCGGAGGGCATGAGCATACCGTCAATAAACTGACCAGCATCAACAATCTGCCCATCGTCATGACCTATGCTATCGCGGCGGATAAGGAGATCCCCACCTTCCGTCTGGATGACGTATCCGGCGGTTATGAAGTGGTGAAATATCTGATGAGCTGCGGCCATAAACGGATCGGTGTGATCGCCGGTGAATCCGATAACACCCATACCGTGAACCGTATGATCGGCATTCAGAAGGCGTTGTTTGAAGGAGGCATCCTCTTTGATCCCGGCCTGGTGGAATACCAGTCCTGGAATAAGACCGGTGGTTATAACGGTATGAAGGCACTGCTGGATAAGGATGTTACCGCAGTATTCTGTATGTCCGACCTGATCGCTGCGGGAGCGTATATGTTCCTGGCAGAGAAAGGGATCCGTCCCGGCGAAGATATCTCCGTCATGGGCTATGATAACCAGGAGATCTCCCAGTTCCTGACACCGGAGGTATCCACCATGGCACTTCCGCTGGAAGAGATCGGATATGAAGCGGCAAAGGAGATCATCGGCAGGATCGAGCATACAAGCGACGAAACCAGGAATCCGGATATCCGTATCAAGGGCAGACTCATTGAGAGAGCATCTGTAAAAAAGATCTGAAGAAACAGTAAAGACAGTAAAGACAGTAAAGACAGGACGGTAACATGGTCCTGTCTTTTTTTATTTGTTGAACGAAAAAGACCAGTGGCAATGGAAAAACGTTTCGCTTAAAATGGGCAAAAACAGGCCTTTTCTGTGAAAAAGCACCAAGGTTTTACGAAACTTTTGTGCGAAAATTACATATTGACCGAATAAAAAGGGCTAAATATAATGAGAAACGAACAAGGAAAAACGATTCACCTTGTTGACACATTATCAGGAGGTATTATATGAAAAAAGGTTTGGCATTATTGCTGGCTTCCGCAATGGTCATTTCCTGCCTGGCAGGTTGCGGTAAGACCGAAAACAGCAACACAAGTGCAGCACAGGACACCAGTGCGGCAGCAACTGACAATCAGTCCGGTGAAGCAGTAGAAGCCGGTGATGCAGGAGATGCAGGAGATGCGTTATCTCTTGCGCAGCAGGCAATTGAAGAGCGAAAAGCAAAGGCGGAAGAGTCCGGCGAATATGAAAAGATCGTCGTTTCCTTCTTTGACTGGACCGGAGCACCTGCAGGAATTGACAGAGTAAATGAGAAGATCAGCGAGCACACCAGAGAGACCCTTGGTGTAGACGTAGAACTGCTGATCATTGACGTAGCAGCTTATACCGAAGATATCAAGTTAATGCTTTCCTCCGGTGAGCAGGTAGACCTGTTCTCCACTTGCGGACCCGGATACATGACCTGCGTTAACAACGGTTACACCGCTGATCTTGAGGAAGACGGTCTGTTAGACAACTACGGCGCCGGCCTCAAGGAAGTGATCCGCAGCGATTACTTCGACGCTTGCCGCGTAGGCGGTACTCTTTACGGTGTTCCTCCCATCAAGGATTATGCGATCCAGACTGCAGCAGTTTGTATCGGTACCGAGTACCTTGAGGGCGCAGGCGTAGATCTTTCCGCATTTGAGAAGGATGACTTAGGTTACTACAAGTGCAGCTGGGATGATATTGATGACATGTTTGCAAAGATGCATGCAACTTATCCCGACAAGACCGTTTACTCCACTCAGGACAACATGCTGACACAGGGTAGCTGTGTAGACGCTGTCGGCGGTGACTACTACGGAACCTTATTAGATCCCGCAAACAGCTTAAAGGTTGAAAACGTATACGAATCCGAAGTATTCAAGACCTGGTGCGATCGTTTCTACAGATGGAATCAGGCAGGTTACATCTCCGGTGATGCTCTGACCGATACCAACGGTGCATCTGCAAGGATCAAGACCGGTTCCTACATGGCTATGATGGCCTGCGGTAAGCCCGCATATGAGAACCAGATCTCCGGTGAGTGCGGACGTCCCATGACGGTATTTGATGTAGGCGAGCCTTTCATGAGCTCCTCTGCAGTATCTTCCTTCCCCTGGTGCATGAACCAGAACTGTGAAGATCCCATTGCAGCAATGCAGGTTCTGGAAGCTCTGTACACCGATCCCGTTGTAGCAAACCTGGTTTGCTGGGGTGAAGAAGGTGTTGAATACGTAGTAAACGATGATACCACCATCAACTGGGCACCCGGCGTAGATTCCAACACTTCCGAGTACTATCCGAATGTTCTGTGGATGATGCCCAACCAGTATGCAGCACATGTTTGGGAAGGTGATCCCGTGGACGTTGGTGAGCAGACCGCGATCTTCAACGATACCTGCCCTGTTAAGTCCAAGGCTCTTGGCTTTACCTGGGATAACGGCGACTATGCAGCAGAGTACACTGCACTGCAGAACGCATATCAGGAATACTCCGGCAAGGTTATCTACGGTTTCGTAGATCCTGAGACCGGTCTTAAGGAATTAAACGATGCATTATACGATGCAGGTCTTGCAGAGTATATGGCAGCAAAGCAGAAAGCATTAGATGACTGGGCAGCAGCTGCAGGAATCAACTAAGAATAACGGATAATGGGGAGCCGGGTTCCTGACCCGGCTCCTGTTATAAGAAAAGAGTTTTTGATGAAGAAAGAAGCGCAAACGCAAACCAACAAAAAGACCCTGATCAAACGGATCAAACGGTATCTGCCTGTCTACTTCATGGCGATCCCCGGCCTGGTGTATCTGTTCATCAACAATTTCATGCCTCTGCCGGGTCTGGTGCTGGCTTTTAAGAAATTCAATGCGAAAAAGGGTATTTTCGGCTCCGAATGGGTAGGCTTTAAGAACTTCAAATACCTCTTCGAGACCAAGGATGCCTTTATCATCACCAGAAATACCGTAATGTACAACCTTGGCTTTATCGTGATCAACACCATACTGGCGGTCTTTGTGGCCATCATGCTGGCGGAGATGACATCGCGCCTTAAGAAGGTCTATCAGTGTCTGATCCTCCTTCCCTACATGATCTCCATGGTTATCGTAAGTTATCTGGTATTCGGATACTTATCCAGTGAAAACGGCTTTATCAACAATACCGTTTTACAGGCCTTTGGTTTAGACCCAGTCAACTGGTATATGGAAAAGAAATACTGGGCTTTTATCCTGGTTTTCGTAAATGCCTGGAAGGTGACCGGTTATAACTGCATCATCTATCTTTCCACCATTTTAGGTATTGATCGCGGAATCTACGAATCCGCATCCATTGACGGATGCAGCAAGTGGAAACAGATCACCAAGATCACCATCCCGCTTTTAAAGCCTACGGTGATCATGATGACCCTCCTTGCCATCGGCCGTATCTTCTATTCCGATTTCGGCCTGTTTTATCAGGTGCCCCAGAACCAGGGTGCACTGTTCTCAGTTACCAATACCATTGATACCTATGTATACCGCGGGTTACTGGAACTGGGCAATATGTCCATGAGTTCCGCAGCCGGTCTGTATCAGTCCATCATCGGATTCTTGCTGATCCTGGGAGCAAACCTCCTGGTTAAAAAGCTTGAGCCCGAAAGTGCATTATTCTAGAAGGGAGGCAGCATATGAGAAGTGATAAGAAATTTCAGATTTTTTCCCATGTGGTGTTAGCGTTCTTTTCCCTGCTGGCATTACTGCCCATGATCCTGATGCTGGTATCATCCTTAACGGATAACGATGAGCTGATCGCAACAGGCTACTCCTATTTACCGCGGAAGTGGTCCATCTATGCATATGAGTACGTTTTTAACACAGGAAATTCTGTGATCCACGCCTATGGCATTTCCGTTCTGTTAACCTTTACCGGAACGATCCTGGCACTGACGATCACCACACTCCTTGCCTATGCCATTTCCAAAAAGGAAATGCCCGGACGCGGCATCATTACCTTTCTGGTAGTGTTCTCCATGCTCTTTAACGGAGGCCTGGTACCTACCTATATCATTTACACCAATGTTTTCAGTGTAAAAAATACTTTCCTCGGACTTCTGATCCCCGGTCTTTTGATGAACGGATTTAATGTCATGCTGATGAAGTCCTACTTTGTATCCTCCATTCCGGAAGAGATCCTGGACGCTACCTACATTGACGGCGCCAACGAGTTACAGACTTTCTTAAAGGTTGTCATCCCCTTGTCCAAGCCGATACTGGCGACGGTTGCCCTGTTTGCCGGTATCGGTTACTGGAATGACTGGATGAACGGATACATTTACATTACCAAGCGTACGGATCTGTATTCGGTGCAGAACCTGTTAAACCGAATGATGCAGAACATCCAGTATCTTTCCCAGTCCAGCTCTAATGTGCAGAACGCCAACGTGGGACTTAGTGCGATCCCGATGGCATCGGTACGTATGGCCATGGCGACTTTGGGAATCCTGCCCATCGTACTGATCTATCCCTTCGTACAGAATTATTTCGTAAAGGGTATCACACTGGGCGGCGTAAAGGGCTGATATAAATAATCAAAGGAAAGCATAATATGAAATTAACGATCGACCTTAATAAAGAAATGGGATATATCGATCCCGATATTTACGGACATTTCAGCGAGCATCTGGGCAGAGGCATCTATGAGGGACTGTATGTGGGAGAGGATTCCTCCATTCCCAATACCGACGGCATCCGAAACGATGTGCTGGAAGCCTTAAAAGAAATCGAAGTACCGGTGCTGCGTTGGCCCGGCGGCTGTTTTGCCGATGAATATCACTGGCAGGACGGTATCGGCCCCAAAGAAAGCCGTAAGAAGATGGTCAACACCAACTGGGGCGGCGTAACCGAGGATAACAGCTTCGGAACCCACGAATTCATGCGCCTGTGTGAGCTTCTTGGCTGCAAGAGCTATATCAACGGCAACCTTGGAACCGGTACCCCCAGAGAAATGAGCGAATGGGTGGAATATATGACCGGAACCGGTGATACCCCCATGACCAAGCTTCGGAAGGAAAACGGACGGGAAGAGCCCTGGAAAGTAGACTACTTTGCAGTAGGAAATGAGACCTGGGGCTGTGGCGGTAACATGCGCGCAGGCTATTATGCGGATCTGTACCGTCATTATCAGACCTTTATCCGCAACTACGATCCCAAAAATCCCATCAAGAAGATCTGTGTAGGACCGGGTACTACGGAAACCGACTGGACCAAAACGGTGGTTTCCGCATGCTATGAAGGGGCTCAGAGAGCCTTCCACGGCTTTATGGATTATCTGACCCTGCACTATTACGTCTTCCCAGGCGGCTGGAGCGATAAGGGAAGTGCTACAAAATTTGACGAGGAACTCTGGTACAAGACCTTAAACAAGGCTCTGTACATGGATACGGTCATCGCCAAGAACGAAGCGGTCCTGGATGATCTGGATCCGGAACAGGGCATCGCCCTTTGCATCGATGAATGGGGCGGCTGGTATGAATGCGAGCCCGGCACCAATCCCGGATTTTTGTATCAGCAGAGCACCATCCGAGATGCTCTTCTTGCCAGTGCCACCATGGACATCTTCAATCGCCACTGCAAACGCGTGAAGATGGCCTGCATCGCACAGATGGTCAACGTCCTTCAGGCGGTGGTATTAACCCAGGGTCCCAGGATGGTGAAGACCCCTACCTACTACATCTTCCATATGTACAAGCATCACCAGGGCGCGACAGAGCTGGATTCCTACATTTCGGAGAACGGCTCCGAAGGACCGGATGACTTTAAGATCCCTACGGTATCTGCATCTGCCTCCAAAAAGGATGGCATCGTTACCTTAACTGCCAGCAACTTAAGTCTGGAAAAGGAAGAGACCGTGAACGTGGATCTTTGCGGAGCAAAGGTAAATGACCTTCTGACTGCCCGGATCGTTACGGCAGCCGATGTCCATGACTATAACGACTTCGGCAAGGAAGAGAAGGTTACGGAAGAAGACTATAAGGGTTACACCTTACAGAACGGAGAACTTATCCTGACCATTCCCGCTCACAGCGTGGTAATGCTGCGCTTTAACTAAGCGGTGGTCCCTTGGGGACGGGGTTAAAAGACCAAAATGGTCTTTGCTCATTTTGATCTGCAACCAAAATGGCCTTTGCTCATTTTGAGCTGCAATAAGAACGGGGATAGCATTTTAATAAGTAAAACACTGGCCCGGATTGGTGTGAAAGCATACCTGTCCGGGCCGCTTTGTCTCTTCGGATGTTTTTGCTATACTTGAGACATGAAAGTAAACGTAGAAAATGTTCCTTCCAAAGAGGAAGAACAGGCAACCCTGCGGGTTTTTGCCATAACTGAAGAGATCCAGTCCGCCATTGATCTGCTGGAAGAGAAAAGCCGCAGCATACGGGTACTGGGAGAACATGAAAACCTGATCCTGCCGGCAAACAAGATCTACTATGCAGAATCTGTGGATAAGCGCACCTATATCTATACCAAAGACCGGTGCTACGAAGCGACTTATCGCTTGTATGAGCTGGATGAACTGTTAAATACCGACTTTTTCCGTTGCTCGAAATCCCTTCTGGTTAACGTCCGAAAGATCCGCTCCGTAAAAGGCGAATTAAACGGTCGTATGGTGGCGGAACTGTTAAACGGCGAAAAGCTGATGATCTCCCGTAGCTACGTCAAAGATCTGAAAAGAAAGCTGGGACTGTGATATGAATAAACTGAAACTGATCTTTAGTCAGAGCCTGATGATCACCACCGGTATGCTGTTTGGACTGGGGGTGCAGGCCCTTTATATGCATTTTGCTTTCGGGCTGGAAGAACTGGCATGGGACTGGTACACACCACTTTCCATGGTGCTGACCGGATTGATCTGTGCGGTTCCTTCTACGCTGGTGGCGGACTTTGAAGGTCGTAAAAAGCCGGTTTCATTTATAGGGCTGATCCTGCATTTCCTGAGCATTCTGATCATCGTCTCTATGTGCGGATACTTCTTCCACTGGTATGACACCGTCACGGAATATCTGGTGATCGCTGCCATGTATGTAGTGATCTACTTTTTCGTATGGGCCGTTTCCCTCTGGCTTACCCGAAACGAAGCAACGAAGATCAACGCCGCCCTGAAGGATATCCGGGACGAGGAATGATCGGTCAATAGCCTTAAAAGAGATATAAAAGTGCATCTTGGTCACAGCTTTTTGCATGTTGGTCGGGAAGCACTTTTATTTTTTTTGCCCTTTGATAAGATGTGGCTATCGAAAGGAGCAAAACAAGCATGAATGCAATCACCGTATCTCATCTGACCAAATCTTATAAAGAACATCTTGCAGTGGATGACATTTCCTTTACCGTTCCCGAAGGAGCCCTGTTTGCATACCTGGGAGAAAACGGAGCCGGAAAATCCACTACTATTAATATCCTGAGCACCATCCTTCCCAAAAGTGATGGGGAAGTAACCATCCTGGGACACACCCTGGGAAAGGAAGATGATGCCATCCGAAACAGCATCGGCATCGTTTTTCAAAATTCCGTACTGGATAAAAAACTGACGGTTAAAGAAAACCTTATGACCCGGGCGGCCTATTACGGATTCGGGAAAAAGGAAGCGGAAAAGCGCATCGAACCCTTTATGGAGGGCTTTGAACTGGAGGAGATCCTGGATCAGCGATATGAAACCTTATCCGGAGGCCAGAGAAGACGGGTGGACATTATCCGGGCGCTGCTGCATCATCCGAAGATCCTGTTTCTGGATGAGCCCACAACGGGTCTGGATCCCAAATCCCGCCAGATCGTATGGGATTACATCACGTATCTGCGCAAGGAAAAACAGATGACCATCTTCCTGACTACCCACTACATGGAGGAAACCCGGGATGCGGATCAGGTGGTGATCTTAGATCACGGCAAGGTCATCGCAGAGGGAACGCCGGCACAGCTGAAAACCCGGTACACCCATTCCAAACTGGTATGGTACACGGGAAGGAGCAATGCATCGGAACAGATCCTCGGAAACATGCCGTTTTCCTATGATTTTGATCATTACAACGTGGAGATCGCATCTTCGGTTACAGATTTTCTCTATGCCAATAAAAACACCATTCTCGATTACGAGATCATCAAAGGCAGCATGGATGACGTATTCCTTACACTGACCGGAAGGGAGCTTGCATAATATGAAAGGTTTTATGGGATTTACCAAACGAAATTTACTGATCTATTTTAAGGACACCCAGTCGGTGCTGTTTTCCTTAATGACTTCGATCATCGTGCTGGCACTTTATCTGCTGTTTTTAAAGGGAACCTTTGTGGACGCCATGCATTCTGCCCTGGAGATGGCACCTCAGATCGCGGGCCTTGTCACCGACGAAGATATCTCGGTGTTTGCCAACTTAACGCTCCTTGTGGGCATCCTTGGCTCGGCGCTGATCACTGTCCCCTATAACTGCTTAACGCCCATCATCAGCGACCGGGAAAACCGCGTGTACTATGATATCTGCGCAACGCCTCTTGCCAGATGGCAGATCATTTTATCCTACTTTACGGCAGCAGCCCTTTCCTCCTGCATCATGACCTTTGGCCTTCTGAGTGCAGGCCTTGTGATCCTTCATTTAAACGGCGGCTTGTATCTCTCTGCTCTTGCCATTGCAAAAGCCTACGGCCTGGTGGTGATCGGATCTGTTTCCGCAACGGCGCTGTTTATGATCATTGTGCTGTTTTTTAAATCGACCAGAGCAAGCGGCGCCTTCTTCGGTATGTTAAGTGCAGCCGGCGGCTTTATCATCGGAGCCTATATCCCCATTTCCCAGTTTTCCGAAAATATCCAGAGCTTTTGCAATCTGTTTCCCGCAAGCCATGTGACCATCCTTCTTCGGAATGTGCTTCTTAGCGGGATCCTGGAAAAAATGGATGAGGGGATTGGCGGAATCGATAACGGTCTGTATACGGAAACCATAAGAGAGCTGTTTACCTTCCGGGCGAATTTCTTCGGATATTCCCTGGAACCGGCGCAGATGGTACTGTTTGTTACCGGAGGCATTGTGGTTTGTATCGCAGGGATGATCCTTGCATATTCCAAAGCGTACCGTGCATAAAAAAGATCCGCAGCCGTTATAAGGGGACCGCTGATTAAAAAACCCGCAATCTAATATGGGGATTGCGGGTTTTTGCATTCTTCTTACGAAGAATACGGGTTATTCAATTAAGCTTATGTCGTCGGCTTCTTCAGGAAGTTCCCGTACCTTGTGCAGGTACAGAAGGCTGTTGTCGGCTTCCTCCTGATCAAAGTCGAAATGGCCGAAATGGGCGACCCAGCCGGAAACGTCATAAAAAAGCCGGCACATGGCTTCCACGGCTTCCCACATTTCTTCCACATCGGCGCCGCAATAGGTATCCAGATAGGCTTCCCATTCGTTATCGGACAGCCATCTGCGCATATATTTGCCGGATTTGCCGATACTGACGGTATAATCCGTCATAAGACCGATCTTCCAGGAAAGCATGGTCTCCAGTTGCTTGCGGACGATGAAGTTCAGCATGTCCTGAGCATAGGTGACTTCGTGGCGCCATAGACCTTTGGCGATATTGTTAAGGCACCACCAGAATTCATTGCAGGTGGCGGCAAACTGCTGATGGGACGGGGGCTTTACCCGGTGGGTCTCATCGGAAGCGGGCGGGATCTTCGGTAAGATGCCGTCTTTATCCAGCAGGATGATGCATAACTTATCTTCCAGCACATTTTCCCTGGCGTGGTCGATGGTTTTTACGGTCAGATCCAGGCGGTTACCGTCGGTAAAGATCATCAGGTAGCCGTAGGAATGCTCTATATCACTGGAGCCATCCGGAAATTCATCCGGATACTGCATAAACAGGATATCTCCGAAAACCTCGATCCAGTGCCGATCCCGGATAAAGGAAGCGGTTTCTTCCACTACATATACAATGTCGTAATCCTGAAAGAGATCCTTGGGAACCTCGGGGTTGGTCCTTGATCCGTTCATGTAGACGGCCCGGACCCGCTTATCTGCCTTTGCGGTTTCCAGGATCAGGTCCATCATTTCCTGTTCACTTCGCATGGTCGATCCTTCCTTATTCGAATTCGCAAATGTATTTTTTGATCAACGTACATATGCTGGCTTTAGGTTTGTTTAACGGTTCATTTCTGAACGGTAGAGCCCTTATAAGTCGACTCCTATGCCTGCGTATGGAATGGCTTCCACCAGGCACTTTACGTAATCTTCTACGTCCTCCGGGTCCGGCTCCTCACCTTCCCTGGCGGCGCACTCAAACTCGTCCACAATGCCTTCGATCAGCACCATGTCGATAAAGAGCGGAAGCTTTT
>JAEEGL011144955.1_pt1 | contig 26517 bp, 19 predicted proteins | sample 9134231 | NCBI WGS metagenome assembly JAEEGL01 (sample SAMN16246548, study PRJNA631951) | gut metagenome | biome: gut microbiome; feature: rumen; material: fiber-attached | host: Bos | place: Iran: Karaj | collected 2018-10 | reverse complement strand
GAGTTGGTAATTGCCTGCGGTGGCGACAATGGGATTGTCGAGGGTTGTTCTCAAAATCGTAAGGGTATTGGCGGTAAACACCAGTTCCTTGCCTGCCAGTTCAGGACTGATGCCAATCAGATACGGAGTGTAGGCTTCCATGGCGTCGGTGTAGCCGAAGAGCACCTTGTCACCTTCAGTTCCGTTAAATTTCATGATATAGAGGCTCTTTCCTGTGTCGCTGTCGCTCTTCTGCCAGTCGATGGCTTCTCCGTCGGCCGTCACCTGAGTGGGTGCAAACGGCAGTGCGATAGTGCTCCATTTGTTGGCCTCGCTGATGGTGCGGTGGTAATTGGTGGTCTTAGAAGCGGAGAAGTCAACCGGAATGAAATATTCGTTCCCGTCATAGAAATGGATATTGGCGGTTGTCAACTTGCTGTTCATCACATTCTTACCTTTCAATCCCGTGGGTACAGAGGTGTCGAGCATGTAGATGGTGTTGGGATTGCTGTTGGCTTTCGCATTGCTGGTGTATGCGGCAATTAGGTCGGCGGCAGCCGCATTGTCATCCACGGTAAAGGTGGCCGACTGAGGTGCCACGCTCACTTCACCCTTGCCGTTCCACAGAATAGCACCAGCTTGGGGAATAAAGGTGATTTTGTCCTCTGCTATGTTTGTCGCGTCGAGGTTGTGAGTGGAAGTCAATTCAAATGTGTTGCCGCGTTGGGCCTTTGCGATAGGCACTTCATATGACAGTGTCTTGCTCTCGCCGGGTTCTACGCTTACAATCTCCTTGGCAATAGTGTTGGAGTTGCCGTTGGCCACATTGACGATTTCTGTTGTGATGGTATGCTTGTATAATCCTGTGCCTTCGTTCCTCAAATCCACTTGGCAGAGCACCTTGCTGCCATAGACAGTCTGTCCGTCTTCTGCCAGATTGAGTATTGACAACGTCTTCTTCAGGTCAGCGCCTTCCAGTGTGGCATTGGTGTAGAACCAGTTTTCGGCCCAATGGTCCACATTCAGATAATACACATCATAGATAGAGAAAGTGGATTTGTCGCCTATGTAGAAAGCCACTTGGGTCGTTTCGCCTTCTGCAATGGCTGCCTGTTCCCAACTGACTGTATTGAAATTACTATCCAACAGATTGATGGTGCCATTGTACTCTGTGCCGTTATTAGTGAAATCCACCACGATGGCATTCTTCCTCGCCGTCACGTCGTTGATGGTGAAATCGGGGAAGGGCACAGGGGTAAGTGTCATGGTGTTGTCGTTGATATTTACCTTTACATAATTGCGGTCCGAACCCACATTCTTTTCCCATTGGCCTGTGCTCTTGCTTTGGCTTACAGCGTATAAGGTGTAATCGCCGTTTTCCAAGTTTGAACCGAGGGAGACAGTCAATGCATTGTAAGTGGCTGCGCCTTGTCCCATGTTGATGACTGCCGTATAGACGCGTTTCACCATCTCATCACCTTTATAAAGGGCGTAACCCTGCTGTTTTGAATAGTAGCCGCCAGTGTTGTTGTGGACGGGCATGAACAGTCTTATTCTGAAATCCTCACTGCTGTTGTTGCGGGTCACCACACGGTTTTGTACACTCGGGCGGGTAGCGGCTGTCAGGTTATCGTGATAGTGCTCCACCGTGCTTTCGCCAGTGGGTTGTATCTCAAAATAGGCAACTTGTCCCCATGAGAACTGGTTGGAGGTGGCACTGCCGCCAATACCTGAATAAGACGCGTCGAGCACAGACAGACGGAACGGTCCGTCGGCATATCCGCCCCAGCCCCAGTTGATGTAGAATTTGCCGTCACCATTATATCCGTCGCAAACGAAGGCATGTCCCTCAAAACTGGATGTGTAGCCGCAATACAATACAGGACGATGATTGCGCAACTCATTGAGAATCAACTCTTCCCATTCGGCGATAGAATAATGGTCGCGAATCCCTTCCCATCCGGAATTGCTGTAACCGAAATATTCGTTCATGGCGCCAGGTATCAAATCGGTTTCATTCGAACCGGAACTCTCCTCACCATAAGACATGTGTACTACTTGACCTGCATAGCGCATCAATTTGCTGACGGCATCAACACGGGCATCATTCACATCCATGTTAGCTGGGTAGGAATCAATCATGTTGTCCCAATCGAAAGTCGTAGCGGGCAGGGCGTTGATAAAGTTAGATGAGCCTTTTTGGCGATAGCCGGGAATGGCTGCCGTCGCATCCACGGGCCATTTATAATAATACATCACTTGTGCCAAAGCGGTAGCTACACAACCTGTGGGGGCGTGTTTCCCGTTGACGGTAGGTGTCTGGTTATTATAAGGTGTGCCCTGGTCCCATTTTGAGGTTAACATGGGGGCTATCACTTCGGTTGAAGAATGAGCCGGACCAGCCGATTGTTCGGGCATGTTCGCTTTTACCCATTCTATCTGACGTTCGTAGCAATCCAGCCACCAACGCAGGTTAGAGGGGATGTTATCCGGGTCGAAAGCTCCGTTCTCGGTGTAACCCAACACGGCCTCGGTGCGGTCATCGCCCGACACGACGATAAAACCGTCTTGCTCATTGATGTTGAACACATAGAGGTTGCTCGTCTCCACGTTTGCTGTTTTCAAGTCCGCACCCTTATAAGCCACTCTCAATCTATGTTGAGGAGCATTGCTCCCTGACAAATGGGTGCTCAGATATGTCTGTGCAATCTCTAACGCCTGTTGCTGGTCAATCGGGCCTGCCCACAGGGCGCAAGCCGACACAAGCATCATGACAATGGAAAATAATTTTTTCATAGTATGAATGTTATAATTTGGGGCAAAGGTAATAAATAATCATTATATATCCGTCAAAAAAGAAGAAAAAAAGTATTTGTCAGTAACTCCGCCACATTGTGCTTTATTATAATCTTTGGACCCATTCAAATTTTTGATATAAATCAATTTGCGCTTTTTGCATATTTATCAGGAAAAGTGTAATTTTGCAGCGAATTTTATTATTACACATATATATGGGTGGCTTTTTCGGTACGATTTCGGTAAAAGATTGTGTCAATGACTTGTTTTACGGCACCGACTACAACTCGCATCTGGGTACACGCCGGGCCGGTTTGGTCACATTCGATCCCGCCAAAGGATTTAATCGTTCTATTCACAGTCTGGAGCGCAATTATTTCCGTTCAAAATTTGAGGATGAACTCGAGCATTTCACTGGTTCGCAGGGCATAGGCGTTATCAGCGACACTGACCCGCAGCCCATCATCGTCAATTCTCATCTGGGCAGATACGCCGTCGTCACCGTGGCGAAAATCAACAATTTGCGAGAGATAGCGGCTGATTTATTGGCTGAAAGAATGCATTTCAGCGAGATGTCGGCCAACAACATCAACCAGACCGAACTGGTGGCGCTGCTCATCAACATGGGACGCAATTTCGTCGAGGGCATCAACAATGTGTATCGTAAGATTCAGGGTTCTTGCTCGATGTTGGTGCTTACTGAGGACGGTATCATCGCCGCCCGTGATTTCTTGGGTCGCACTCCTATCGTCATAGGACATAAAGAGGGGGCCTACGCTGCCACCAGCGAGTCGTCGGCATTTCCTAATCTCGATTACAAGGTTCTGCGTGATGTAGGACCAGGCGAGATTGTCAAGTTACGTGCCGATGGCATCGAAGTGCTGCAACAACCGTTCAGCCGTTGCCAGATTTGCTCGTTCCTTTGGGTGTATTACGGATTTCCTACCAGCGATTACGAAGGTATCAATGTGGAAGCCATGCGTGAGCGCAATGGCGAACTGATGGGCGAGGAGGATAAGATTGAGGCCGACTGTGTTTGCGGTGTGCCCGATTCAGGTGTAGGTATGGCCGTAGGCTATTCCATTGGCAGCAAGGTGCCTTACAAGCGCGCCGTGCTGAAATATACTCCCACATGGCCACGCAGTTTCACACCCGGCAGCCAGTCGAGACGCGATCTCGTGGCGAAGATGAAACTGATACCCAACCGCGCCATCCTTGACGGCAAGCGTGTGGTGTTCTGCGACGACAGCATCGTGCGTGGAACACAGTTGCACGACAATGTCCGTATGTTCTTCGATTATGGTGCCAAAGAGGTGCATGCACGCATCTCCTGTCCGCCGCTTGTGTTCGGGTGTCCGTTTATCCAGTTCACTTCATCGAAGAGCGATTTGGAATTGCTTACACGTCAGATTATCAAGGATTTCGAGGGCGATGCATCGAAAAACCTCGACAAGTATGCCACGACCGATTCTCCCGAGTATCAGCGAATGGTCAATGAGATAGGCCGCCGTTTGGGATTGACCTCCGTGAAGTTTGCCAAACTCGAAAAACTCATCGAATCCATCGGTCTGCCCAAAGAGCGCGTCTGCACCCATTGTTTCGACGGCTCATCGTATGTGAAATAATTTCTGTCTTTTTGTAAGGGCATTGCCCCTGCGGAGTATCACCTCTCTGCTATCACTTCAATCTCTACCAATGCGTTTTTTGGTAGGGTCTTGACGGCGACGGCTGAACGTGCGGGGTAGGGCTGTGAGAAGAACTCCGAATAGACGGCATTCATATCAGCGAAATCACCCATGTCGGCGAGAAACACCGTGGTCTTGACCACATGACTCATGTCCAATCCTGCCTCTACCAGAATGTTTTTCACATTGGTTAGCGACTGGCGTGTCTGCTCTTTGATGCCGCCCTCGGGGAATTGTCCCGTGGCGGGGTCGATGGGCAGTTGACCGGATGTGATGACGAGGTTACCGAATGCGATGGCCTGGCTATAAGGACCAATGGCTGCAGGCGCTTTGTCTGTACTGATGGGTTTCATAATTCAAAAAACAATTATTATTGATTATCGTGACAAAAGTACTAAAAAAATGATTATCTTTGTCACCGAATAATAAATAAATCTCAAGAAAAATGACAAAATCAACCTTACTGAAGAACGCTTTTGGCGTGTTTTTCGCTTTTACACTCATGGCTTGCGGTGATAAGCCAAAACAGGCAAATGACAATTCATCCGCTCAGAATACCGCTCAAACTGTAGAGCAGACTGTTCCCACGAAGTCCGTCGATGTGGATGCCCCCGATTTCACACTCACGGATATAAATGGAAAACCGCTGACACTCAGTTCGTTGCGCGGTAAGTATGTGGTGCTCGATTTCTGGGGCTCATGGTGCGGCTGGTGCATCAAGGGCATCCCGCAGATGAAGGAATACTACAAGAAATATGCCGGCAAATTCGAGATTTTGGGCATCGACTGTAATGACTCCGAGGAGGCTTGGCGCGCTGCGGTGGATGAATATGAGTTGCCTTGGCTCCATGTGTATTGCTCAGACGAGAAGGTGCTCAAAGACTATGATATACAAGGCTTCCCTACAAAAGTCATCATCACGCCTGAAGGCAAGATTGAGCAGATGATCATCGGCGAGGATCCGGAATTCTATGCCATCTTGGATAAATTGTTAGGGTAGGATTTTGCATAGGTGCAAGGAGCAGGGAACAAGAGATTACCTTTATAATGCGAACCCTTCAATAAATAAAAGTTCCGCACTACCGTCAGGGCATTCAAAAAATGTACATGGCGCTCGTGCGGATTTTTCTATTTGCGGTTTGTTGTCTTCACTCCTCCACTCCTATAACATCAAGCATACGAGTGCATGCCTCCGAGCAAGTAATTGACTCCGAAATAGGTCATGAGGATGCTCAGGAAGGCGAAAATCATATAGACATGATAACTCATGGGGCGGCGCATGGCTGGTACCGACTGGCGATGTGCCGCCACTGCGTATATCATGAAGGTGATGAGTGCCCACGTCTCTTTAGGATCCCAACTCCAATACTCTCCCCAACTGATGTTCGCCCAGATGGCACCTATAAAGATGCCCAATCCCAATGTTGTCAGGGCAGGGTAGAGAAATAACCTGCTCAATATTGAGAGCGACTCTAATTGCTCTTGTAACAGGTCGTTTTGGCGGCGGTTCATGAAACGCAGAATCACGGCCACCACGCCGCACAGGAAGGTCAGTGCCAACAATGCATAGGCTGTCATGATGACCGACACATGAATGCTGAGCAGCGGCGATTGCAATACGGGCATCAAATGGGTAATCTGCGGGTCCATGTTGCTGATATGTGCCACCAAAAGGAAGAATCCGGACAGAAGGAACCCAAACGTGATGACAATGCTGAACCAACGACAGGTCAACATCGAGACCAACATGATGAGCCATGCCATCAACAGCATCGTCTCATAGCCGTTGCCCATCGGCACTGTGCCGCGTATCACCCATCTAAGAGCCAGACACAACGTGAGTGCCAGAAAAGCCAGCAGCATGATCGCGAACGAGAAGTGTAATACCCATTTATATGATGTCTGTTGTTTCTGGCTCGCACTCTCGTCATGTCTGTTTTGCAATCTGCTTTTCCCCGTCCTTGTCAACCGCCACATAAAGTACCCCAATGTTAGGAATCCCATGGTCAGGCATACCATAAACAAGATGGTGGCAAAAGGAATCGCGTTGTATAACCTTTCGGCATTTACCCGTGTCTTGCTTGGGAGTGAGTTGCCGCCGTTTTGCTGTTGATAGATGAGCATCTTGTCTAAAAAGACGTTTACCCGTTCGTCATGCCCTGCCAAGACATCCTGATACATCAACGAAAACACCTCTGTGATGTATTTTTTATGTTCTGCCTCTACCGTATCGGGTATGGAGTCGGCGGGCGAATACCACACCGTTTTGCCCCGTTCGTCAGTATAGGGCAACACTCTGAGCGTCGCCCCTTGACGCAGCGTCATGATGAGTTGCAATTTCTCGTCAGCTTTGTTCGCCTGCTGATGCAACGCGTCATTATTACCCTGATAATACTCCTGTATCAGCGGACCGATTTTATAACCTGTAGTACTGTCAAAAAAATCATTGAGCGACGCATAACCGTCGGTGCCGAGGCGATGGTTCAACTCGCCGCCTTTCACCTTGATGCAAGGCTCTGCGCACCACTGCTCATAATAAAACAGCCAGCCTGTCAGCACCTGTTCGGCGGTCAATCCCTGATAACTTTTCCGCCCTGTCAGTTTCTTTGTGAAATCAATGGCGTAGGTCTGCAACGGACAGATACGGTCATTGTAGTTGATCAGTAATCGTCCGAATTTCTCTGCTGTCGATGAAGGCAGGGTGGAGGAGGCGGCTTCCGATGATGTGACATATCCCATGATCAACAGGAGCCCCAGCACACCTCGTTTCAACGCTGGATGGCGCAATAGTTGGCGGAACGCGCCTTTGGGGTCTATCAGCATGTAAATCAGTGAGAAAAACAATAGCGCATACCCTATGTATGTGACGGGTACACCCCACGGGTCGGTGTTCAGTGCAAGAATGCTGCCTCGACCGTCATTGTCATAACTGCTCTGATAGAGACGGATATTGTGTTCACGGAGGATGTTGTTCATAGAAATGGTGTCATGGCGCATCTCGTCGCCGTCGGTCAGGGTCACTACTGAGATATAATCCGCAGCGGCAGCCGTACCGTCATGAAACATTACCATAAACGTGTCTAATTGCAATGTGAACGGCAGTGTTTCCTCTGCCATCTGATGCGGGTCGTCAGTCTTTATGTATTGGTTAGTCTGTTGGCCGATTCGCAGATGGACCATTCCCTTATGGGCTGTCAGGTGTGTGAGCAGGGCACCCAATAGTATCAACACCAATGAGGCATGTAAAATCACGACGGGCCAACGGCGCACTTTCCGCTTCACCAGCCATATAATGCCGAAAGCGGCCAACAACGCCCATAAAAGCACAAACCACCAGGAGCCATAGATGTGACTCCTGGTGTATTCCGTGCCTTCCATCTTTTCTAAGATGGTGGCGGCGCCCATCACCACCAACAACACGATATAAAGAAAAGCAAGTATTCGTCTCATTTTACAAACCTCAAATCATCCTAAATCGCCCTCAGGAATTTCACTACAGCGTCGCGGTCGGCTTTTGGCAGATAGAAGAACCGTTCTGTGCTGGCATAAGCGTCTGACTTCTTACTGTATGCGTGCCACATGATGGCCTCTATCTCATTGCGGGCGCGACAGTCGTGCAGACGGTCTTCGGCACCGGTGTTCAGCATCGACAAACCGCGACCCCACAACGGTGTGGTGCGGCACCATGAGCCGTGAATGCCGTTTTTCATGTACAAGCGGTGTTGCAGCATATCGGTATAGGGGTAAATCACCTGATAGGGATAGACTGGCAGATTGAGGTTGTTGCTCACGATGGGAGCCGATGCCCAGTAATTGTCCGGACCGGTAGTCCATTTCGGACGGTGACAGGTGGCGCAGCCAATCTCATTGAACACCTCCTTGCCGCGTTGCACCTCGGCATCGTTCAGGTCGCGTGCGCGGGGTACTGCCAGTCCGCGGTGCCATACCATAAACTGCCAGAAATTGTTGTCAGTCATCTCTGGGGTGAAGTTGTGGTAGGGGTTGTCAAACTGGTTGGTCTTCGGGTCGAGCAATGTCTTCACAGCTGCGGCGATACCTGCATCGGTGCCGTCGTGATAATAGGGCGACGATGGGTCGGCCTTAATCTTGGCTATAACCTCGGGATTCTCAGACATGGCGGTGGCCCATGCAGTGGTGGTATAGAGATAAGGGCGGTCGCTGCGGCTTACATTGGGAATGTTCCAGATGGCGTTGGCTCCTGCTCCGTCTTGCAACGACGCACGGGTCATGGCATAGGTGAATCGCTTGATTTTTTTAGTGCCGTCGGCCAATGTGTACCATGCTCCGGCTGCCCAGTCATTAGCGGTCTTGTCCCAGAAGTTGGGGTTTAACTCCACATAGGGAGCCTCACGCTGATACTGTTTCTTGATGGAGTCTTCTGGAATGGCGTCGAGTAGTCCGGTGCCATACAGACCGATAGTCGATTCTAGACGGAAAGCCAGATTTGAGGGTTTCGGACTGGTGTTGAACGCGTCGATGTCGATGCTCAGTTCGGGATAGATGAGTTCATAGGTCTCACCGTCAGGGAACTGCAAGGGCAGTCCGCTCTCCATGGCTGTCACCTTCTCCCAACTCAGGTGGATGCCTTTTTCATCAACGGGCGGCAGGAACGGCTCCACGGCACGTGTCTGAGGCATACCCGTCACTTCGGAGATGTAAGGACCGTCGTCGCTGTTGACTCCGTCGGCGGGGTGATAGATGACCAGCAGATAGCCGTTGCCACGGAAGTCGGCGTTATATGACAGTGTGCGTTTGCCATGACCGTAACCCGGATGACAGTGGATACACGAGGTGCGCACATAGGCAGGTCCCAGACCAGAGAAATCGGCAGTGCTCTTCTGGGTGAAGTCATGCTCAAAGAGCATTTCTCCTTTTTTGAAGGCATTGAACAGTCCGGCTTGATTGATGGCTTCTGTTTCTATCTCATAGCAGTGGGCGGTAGTGCTGTTGGTCGTGCCCAGTTCGCCGCCGGGATACCATTCCTCGGCCTTGAACCCCTTTGTGTCCTTGCCCACATATTTGTAGTCATCCTCTCCCGTGGTGCTCGCCATGCCTTCATCGGGGTCGGTGATACGGTCGTCGTCATGACAAGCTGACAAAGCGAATGCTGCTAATGTGCAGAATGTCAGATACTTAATGTTTTTTAGATAATCTTTTTTCATGTTTTTGTAAAATAGGTTTGTTTTTCACGATTGAACCTTCTCCCGCCTTTTGAGGGACGGAAGAAGGTGAAAATGATATATTTAGACTTATGGCTTATTTTTAGTTCATCAATATCCAGTTGGCTGTTTCGTTAATGCTGTCATCGAGGTCGCCGATGGCATCCATCGCTTCTTTTACTACGGTGGCACCAGGAGCCTGTACGAAGGCTTTACCGCTGCTCAGACATGCGTTGAGTGCAGCAATGGCCTCTTTGAGTTTGCTGTCCAATGCGTTTGCTTTCTCGGGTGCGTATGTCTTCAGATAATCCATGATGGAGTTTTTCTGTGCCGATGTGGCACCGGCTGCCCCATAGAGTGAATATTGAATACTCAGGATATTGCCCTTGAAGTCGGTATATGAGTTGTAACTGTAGGGCGACTCGATGTAGTTGGCGTCATCTTGTTCGGGTGTGCCGTCTTCACCGATGTGGGTGCTGGTGCCGCCGCTGGTGGTGGCACGATAAGCCTGTCCCATCTTCTGGTCTGCCACCTCGCCGCAGATGTTAGAGCATCCTGACACGAGGATGGTCTCCATCACGGTGCGCCATGATTTCATCGTGCTGTTGGATTGACCGGCTGCCAGCAGGTCCTCACCGTAACTGAGACCGTTTTTCTCGACGGTGGTCTTGAACTCCTCAACGTTTTGCTGCTTGCAAGCATTGATGCGGGCGATGTGTGCAGCCTGTGCTTTGTTGCCCAGCCATGACACTTCCAGTTGGAAGCACTTGTCGCGCAAGTCACCGGCCACGGCTGCTGCGAAGATTACTTCTTCCTTGCCGCTGACGTCCAGTCCGGAGAAGTTTGAATCGTCTTCTACTGCGTCATTGTTGAAGATTGCCACATCACGGTTTTTACCATTGCGGAAGAAAATGAACTCAATGCCATGGAAACCCAGATTCTCCGGGGTCAGGTTGCCCTCTGTACGTGCCCATTCAATACCGTTGGCACCGTCGAGGTTGGCAATCTTCGCATTGTCTTTCAGGTCTTCAGCCAAAACGTCGAGTTCCAATGGCCAGGTGTCGATGTGTGGGTCGATATCGAAGTCGGAAGCGGCTCCATAGAGGAATGCTTCACTCTCTTCCCAGTAGGCGCGGGCTTTCTTGTATGCGTCACAGATGGCGTCGATATCGCTCTGCTTAACCTTCGCTCCTGCCTTTAATTGGGTCTTCAACTCGTTTATCAGGTCATACAATACCTGTGACTGATTGGCGAGGTTGGTATAAGTGGGATAAACCACATCGTCGAGGTACTTTTGGGTGATTGCCTGCATTGCCTCGAGTTTCTGTTGCTCTTCAGTTTTTTTGTTGTCGGGTTTGTCATTGTCATCGTCACCGCAGGAAGTCACACCCATTGAAAGGAAGCATGCTGCGGCGAACATCATTGCGAACTTGAAAATCTTTTTCATTGGTCTCTGTTTTTTGTTATTATGATTGGTTGATAATATTTATCTTCGTCAAGAGAATCACTCATGTCCTAAAGCGGACAAAATCTTTTGGGCGAGGCTCCCTCTTACAAGAAGAATCCCTCGTATGCGATTCCTACGTTGATGGCCGGCTCGTTATTGTATTTGCTCTTGAATATGCGGTTGGTGTATTCCGCCTTGATGGCTATCTGAGGTATAGGATAGTAATTCACACCGAAGGCGATGTTCTGGCGTTTGGTGAAATCATACACCGGTTGGGTATCTTCATGGATATATGAGTCGTAATACTCATAACGGCCGAACACATAAAGTTTCTCTTTGGCGGCACGGGTGGCGGCTATCTGCGAGAAGATATCGTAACCGGCCTCGATGCCCACTGCTATGGCGGCCTTGCCCACTTGTGTGCGGTTATATGGGGAATTTTTAGGTTGGCGGCTCTTGGCGCTGCTCACATCTGCAGCATCGCTCAATGTTCCGTAATCTGCCTGACCACGTACAATCCAGTTGTTGCGGTTAAGTGTGAAGTCGAATGAACCGATCCACACATTACCTGTTACCTTATCGTAGGTCTTTCCATCACCTTCCAACAGGTTGGGATAGGTGTTGTGCATGGCGCGTCCGAAATAACTGCTCACAGCCATGCGCACTCCCTTGATGCTGTAATTATCCACACGGGCAGAGATGCCGTATTTGTTGGCGGGCTTGAACTCGAAGGCCGACTTCACTCCGTTTTTCGCCCAGTTGTCGCGACTGAACATCAAAGCGTTCAGACCGGCGGTCAATTGCACCTCGTAACGGAAATCGCCCGAACGTCCCCAGAAACTGATGCCTGTGTCGTGCCAAGTGCTTGGCAGAATGGTGCTCTCGCCCTCAGGACGATAGACCGTGAAGAAGTTTAGCGGCTCGTGGTGGGCATTGATCAGTCCCACCGGCACCACGATATGACCTATACGCAGGTTGGCGGCAGGCGAGAAACTCTTTTGTAACCAGAACTGCTCCAGTTCCACCTCACCGCCTTTCTCAATCTCATGCTCATATTCACCCCCTTCGTCGGTCTCTATCTCAATGGCGCTGCCTGTGCCTGTATGCTCAAACTCTATCTCGGTGCCCATGGTCCATCCCTTGCCGAAATCATAACCTAAATAGATGACGGCGTGTGGGATGTCGAAACGGCCGTTGCTCGGGTCGTTTTTATATTGTGAAGGGTTGCTGTAGCGGTAGTAATGGTCACTATAGAAATTTCTTGAGTAAGTCACCTCACCGTATCCTCCTACGCTCAGGCGGTTTCCCTTGGCATGGTTCATCACGCTGTCAGCAGCATTTACTTGGGCCTTGGCTGTCTGTGCTGTTGCGAATGCCATGACAGCACACATTGTAATGATGGTCTTCTTTGTCATATCTTACTTAATATGGTTTAGGACTTAGGTAGAGGTCTTGGAATGTAGAATTCTGGTCATTTTTCTTGCCCCTTGTCTCTTGCTCCCTCCTAGGAGGGAAGGACAGTTTTTCGGTCCTTCGTTTTCTCACTGCAAAGGTATGCTCTTTGACGACGTGACGCAATACCTTGATTTTAGTAAATGTGGTTTTGAAAAATACCTATAAATGATGAGGGGGTATTTCGAAAATAATGTGTATCTTTGCATGATTAATTGTAAGTTTTTAATCAGGGCACTGCGATGAAGAATCAGAAGATGTACGAGGCGGATGACAAGATGATATCTCTCATCCGTGATAATTACAGCCTGTTGCAGAGTCTGGGCAGTTTCGGCATCAGCCTGGGCTTTGGCGATAAGACTGTGCGCGAAGTGTGTGAAGATCAACAGGTTGATACCTATACGTTTCTTGCTGTGGTCAATTACACCATCAACGGACGCCATGACTTCGAGGAGATAGAAAAACTGTCTATTCCTACGCTCTTGCAGTATCTCAGGGCCAGCCATGAGTATTATCTCGGTTTCCAGTTGCCGTTCATCCGCAGCGAACTGGAACAGGCTCTCGACGAGAACGACAGTCTGGCACGCCTTATACTCAAACTTTATGATGAGTATGCTCATTCCATCCGCAAACACATGAAGTATGAGGAAAAGACCGTCTTCCCTTATGTGGAGGCGCTCATCGGGGGACAGCCGGTTAATAATTATGACATTGAAACCTTCTCGAAACATCACCACCAGACCGACCTGAAACTGCGTGAACTGAAGAGTATCATCATCAAATACCTGCCTGCCGACGGACTGCATAATAACCAATTGTCGGCCACGCTTTACGATATCTATAACAATGAGGAATGGCTCGCCCAACATGCTGATGTGGAGGACCATCTCTTCATTCCCGCCATACGATGGCTCGAAAGAAAATCAAAGCAGAGCGATGTCACCGCGAAAATATCCAATATGATAGGCCGTAATGCTGACTCTGGCGATACTTTGAGCGACCGTGAGAAAGATGTTGTCATCGGGGTGGTGCAGGGCATGACAAACAAAGAGATTGCCGACAATCTGTTCATCTCCATCAATACGGTCATCACTCATCGACGCAATATCGCAAAGAAATTGCAGATACACAGTCCGGCCGGACTGACCATCTACGCCATCGTCAACAATCTGGTTGATATCTCCAATATAGACCTGTAAACTCCACTCCGACACTCCCAAAAGCAGGGAGCGAGGTGCAAAAGATTTCCCAAGAACTTTCAAACCTCAACCCAGAACCAATGAACATGCAAGAAGGGCACCCTAAAATGGCTATTGTCAATCCCAACACGCTTGCCGTGATCGGGATGAAATCGATGTTGCTTAGCGTGATGCCTACATTGACAATTGATACTTTCGGCACTTGGTCGGAATTACAGGCGAACAACCCCGACTCGTATGTGCATTGTTTTGTGGATATGAGCATTGTGGTGCAGCACCGCGCCTTCTTCGCTGAAAGGAGAAGACATATCATCGTGTTGACTACATCACAAGATGCCGATAAACAACTTGCTGATTTTCATTGTCTTTGTGTCAGTATTCCAGAAAAACAACTAGTTCGCGACTTGCTCATGATGATGCAGCATGGGCATCGGGGGCACAACCAACTTCCTCAGACAAATAAAACACCAGAAAACAAAAACACAACGTCTGAAAATAAGGTGCTCAGTGCTCGTGAGATTGAGGTGCTTGCCTTGATTGCTCAAGGGTTCATTAACAAAGAGATAGCCGCAAAACTCAACATAGGACTCACCACTGTCATCACCCATCGGAAAAATATTATGGATAAACTGGATATGCACAGCGTGTCGGCCCTAACCATCTACGCAGTGATGCAAGGCTATGTGGATATCAATAAAATCTGAGGATAGCGAATAGATCCATATCATTGACAAACCCCTTTCGGCATGCCTGTTGCCGTTTTGGGGCTGACTACTAACTAATATATCCTATAACTATGAGAAAAATTACCTTATTGGCTTGTTGCTGCATGTTGCTGCTGACAGCCTGTGATCCAAGTAAGAAAAAGACTGAAGGGGAGTTCCAACTGCCCGAGGTTGCCGATATCGCCATGTATCAGGTCAATCCGCGCGTGTTCGCTCCCGACCATTCTCTCAATGCCGTGGCGGCACGCATCGATTCCATCAGTGCGTTGGGCGTCAATGTGATGTGGGTCATGCCTATCTATCCCATAGGTGTGGAGAAAGGCAAGAACTCTCCCTATTGCATCCGCGATTATAAAGCCATCGCCCCCGAATTCGGCACCATCGATGAGTTTAAGAATCTGGTTAAGGTGTGCCATGAACACAATATGGGCATCATTCTTGACTGGGTGGCCAATCATACGGCATGGGACCATCCTTGGGTGAAAGCGCATCCCGACTGGTACACCCACGACGAAAAAACAGACACCATCATCCATCCCAGACCTTGGGAGTGGCATGATGTGGCCGATCTCAACTATGACAATCGTGATATGCGTGATGCCATGATTGATGCCATGGCGTTCTGGGTAAAGGACTGCGGTATCGACGGTTTCCGTTGCGATGTGGCCGACGGTGTGCCCGCGGATTTCTGGAAAGAGGCCATCGACACCCTGCGTAAGGCTGCCGGCAAGCGTAAAATCGTGATGCTGGCCGAAGGCAAGCGCGTGGATAACTTCACCGTGGGTGGATTCGATATGAATTACGGCTGGGACTACAAAGACTCATTGGTCAATGTGTTCAACAAAGGCTATAGTGTTGAGAATCTGATAGCAGCCGATAAGGCGGAGTATGACAGCCTGCCAGGCGGCAAGGTGAAACTGCGCTTTACCACCAACCATGACCACTCCACAGAAATCACTCCCGTGAAAGAGTTTACCAACGAACGCGGGTCGATGGCTGCTTATGTCGCCTCGGTCTTCCCGCATGGAGGAGCGCTCATCTATGGTTCACAAGAGGTGGGTTATGAGAATCCCATCAATTTCTTCCAATATGTGCCTGTTGACTGGACGGCTCATGCTGACCTCTACAAGGAATATCAGCATCTGATAGGCCTGTACAATGACAATCCCGCATTGCGCAAAGCACAGCCTAAATTCTACCCCGATCATGATATCCTTCTCGTGGAGAAAGCCGAAGGAAAAGACTGCTTCCTCATCGCCGTAAATGTACGCAATCAAGAAGCGAAAATGGCATTGCCCGACGAATGGAAATCTGCAAAAACAACAGACCTGCAAGACGGCAAGCCCTTCGAGCTCCAAGACTCACTCCGCCTACAACCGTTTGAGTATAAGATTCTAAAAAAGAATTAGTCGGAACCCTTCAAACAACGGATGTCACGGTTGAAACGGATTGTCATATGAAATAATATAATATCCGTCTCATTCGTGACATCCGCTGCTTTTATTCCTTAGTGTTTAGTGTTTTCACCCCTCATTCTAATTCGTATAGTTCGGGAAATTACTTCCTTTTGTCAGTGGGTCTGCGACAAATCTCGTAGTCCTTAATGTGAATCCGTTTTATCCGTGACATATGCTGTTTTTAAGATTGTATTCGTTTAAACAATCTATGTAGTCAAGGAAATGGCAAGTTTTTGTGCCCTTTTTCTTTTCTTTTCGAAAAACTTTGTATATTTGCAGTCGCTATCTGCCCCATTTGGCTATGAGGCTCATCGAGTTGAGCTGAGCTTGTGGGTAGGGCGCTACATATTAAAAGGCGTTACTGACGCTTTGTTTTTGGGTCTCGAAACTACCACATTCGACAAGCAAACAAAAACAAACGCAGATGTGACAGCCACGGGGTGTGTCATAGCATCTCCGTAGTGTGCTGCGAAGGTCGCGTACCTTCTGGCACACTTTACGGTGTATCTATATGCTCCAGCGTGGATGTTTCTCTGTCTGTTTTTTGCTTGGGCTGTGGTAGGCCTCGAGGTCAAACAGGCATGAGTTAAGCATCCGCGTTTTTTATTTGTATGCCAATCATTGTTATCAACTTTCCGATTTAGGATGCTTGACGGAATAATCAAGATAGACACGGAAATAAAAGAAATCCTGAAAAATCAATAATTACGAGAATCATTTCGCTTCTGACAAAAGAGAACTGGAAATCTAACTGACGCAAGAAGCAGAAAAGATAATGACCTCGCACGAAAATGCGTGGGGGACTTGTTATGCTTTTCTTGCAGCGTTTCCAGTCGCTTCTTTTGGGCACGGCAGTCCCTGCGCTCTTCAAAAGCACAGGGGCTTTTCGTGTTTCGTGAATTGAGATGAAAAACATAGAGACAAAATTATCAGACTTCCCTGAAGAAGTAACTGATGATGGCTTGAAGATTTACGATGAGACTTCATACGAAAATCAAATGGCTGTGTTGAGCCATTTCTTGCATAATAACCATGAAGATGTATGCGAAGAAAAAAAAGAGGAAATAATATCTGCCATTCGTGAGTTCCTTTTTCGCAAGAAGTTCCGTCAAGGTGTGAATGAAAATGAACTTTCTGATGACCAAATATGGAAGGTTGCAGAATCACCGTTGGAATATAATCTTTTCAATGACTTTTTCAATATTCCATTTCCAGCCCCCGAACAACCGAAATTTACTTTCATTGATTTGTTTGCAGGTATCGGTGGATTCCGTATTGCATTGCAAAATTTAGGAGGAAAATGTGTTTATTCATCGGAATTTGATGCCAAGGCTCAGGAATCATATTTAGCCAATTATGGTGAGATGCCCTTCGGCGACATCACAAAGGAATCTACAAAAAGTTATATTCCTAAAGACTTCGATGTGCTTTGTGGTGGTTTTCCTTGTCAGGCTTTCTCTCTTGCTGGACGTCGTCTTGGTTTCAAGGATGAAACACGCGGTACTCTTTTTTTTGAAATTGAGGCAATCTTGCGTAAACATCAACCAAAAGCATTTTTCCTTGAAAACGTTAAGGGGCTTGCCATCCACGATAGAGGCCGCACACTAAAAACTATTCTCGAACATTTGGACGACGCTGGCTACGACGTAGTACCTCCGCAAATACTTAATGCGATGGATTATGGCGTACCGCAGCATCGTGAACGTATCTATATCATAGGCTTTCGTAAGGACCTCGGTATTAACATTGCAGATTTTCACTATCCCGAACCAACAACAATTGGCGATAAACGTCCAAAGTTTCGCGATGTGATGGAAAAAAGCGAAGTGTCCGTCAAATATTACCTTTCGACAACCTATCTCGAAACGCTTATACGGCATAAGGCAAGACATGAAGCAGCTGGCCACGGTTTTGGTTATAAAATAATTGATATTGATGGGGTGGCTAACGCAATCGTGGTAGGAGGCATGGGACGTGAATGTAATCTGCTAATCGATAAACGTTTAACCAATTATACTCCTGTCACACGAATCAAAGGAGAAGTGAACCGTGAGGGAATCCGAAAAATGACACCTCGTGAGTGGGCACGACTGCAAGGATTTCCTGATAAATTCAAAATCGTTGTTGCTGATGCCTCTGCCTATAAACAGTTTGGCAATTCGGTTGCTATCCCCGCTGTTCAAGCCACTGCTGAGAAAGAATTAAAGTTGCTAGGACTAATCTAAAAGGGAATATGGCACTAACTGGAAATAAAGGGGAATGGAGTGAGGTCTATACTCTCTTTCGTTTGCTTGGCGAAGGAAGAGTGTATGCAGGTGATGCAAATTTGAACAAACTCAATCTATATTATCCTATTCTCAACATCATCCGAGAGGAAAGCTTTCGTTACGAATACAAACCTAATACGGAACAGAATGTCGTAGTCATCGATGAAGATGGTAACGAGTACGCCCGTATTTCCATGGACAAGTTCATGGAGGAATCCCATTCACTTTTGAATACCATAAAAAACACCCAAAAGCGAGCCTTTGAAATTCCTAGTACAGAGTGCTTCATGAGTGAGATAGGTTGCACCAAGTTAAAAGCTCCTTCTAAAGATAAGGCCGACATACATATTGTCATTCACGATTTGCGTACGAATATGACACCAGAGTTGGGATTTAGCATCAAATCGCAACTTGGCAGTGCATCAACTTTACTTAATGCAGGTGAAACCACAAATATCAGATATCATATTGTCGGTGGAAATATGACCGATTCGGAATTGGATGAAATCAATGAAATTGAGGAACATTTGCCCCGAATGGTAGAAATCATTAATCGTGGCTTTACTCTGGAATATTCAGACATTGAACACCCAACATTCAAAAATAATTTGCTGTTTCTTGATACCTGTATGCCTAATTTTATTGCTGCATGTCTCATTTGCGATAGTATGCCCAATTCAACATCTTCTATTAAAGAAGCGGTAGAGATCGTAGCCTCTCAGAACCCTTTCGGATTTACGGGCAGTGATGTCGTGGCTTTCTATGAGCACAAGATGAAAGTACTTCTTCTAGATTCCGCACTTGGAATGACACCGGCTAGGGAATGGAAAGGTCGTTTTGATGCAAATGGTGGGTATCTCGTAGTTAAAAAGGATGGAGATATCGTTTGTTACCATTTTTACAACCGAAATGATGTAGAGGATTATCTTTATAACAATACTCGTTTCGAGCGTGCAAGCCGAAGTCGCTATCATTTTGGGTCACTTTACCGTGGTGAGGATGGTGAAGTCTATATCAAACTCAATTTACAAATAAGATTTACCAAATAAGTCATCATTCATACCAGTATCTATCGGCTTTGGTCCCACACCTTTGGCTGGAGGAAAGGGCATCACCTTAAAATGTGACGATACAAATTCGTATTATTCGAGAAATTCGTAGTCCTTAATGTGAATCCGTTTCATCGGTGACATCCGTTGTTTTACAAGAACGGTGCCAGCAGATGTGCGAACCATCCGCGGAACTTCTGCCAAGGTGTACGGAACTGGTCCCATGATTCGGGTGTCAGAAGGAATGACTGCTGTTTGTCGCGGTTGAACATGTCGCAGAGCTGCTGCGTCACATGGGGGTCGATGATGACGGCATTTTCCTCATAATCCCAACTCAGACTGCGCGCATTGAGATTGGCACTGCCAATCGTGCAGAAACGTCCGTCGACCATGATGACTTTCGTGTGGTGGAATCCCGGTTTGTAAATCCATACCGTGGCACCATGCTTCATCAACCGGTGGGCATTGTAAAAACCGCAGTCGGGTGTCAGGGGAATGTCGCTCTTGGCAGACAACATGATTTCTACCTTCACGCCACGTTTCACCGCATTGCGCAGAGCGCGTTTCAGTTTGCCGTTCAGGGTGAAATAGGGGTTAATCAGTTTGATGCTGTCTTTCGCGTCATTGATGGCATTGACGTAAAACTGCCGGATGATTTTATTCGAAGTGTGAGGCTCACGGTTGATGATGCCCACCATTTTCGAACCCGCATTGGCGGTAGTGTCGGGTTTCAGACCGGTGATATAGTCGGTGTTGCCCAATCCGCGGTAGTATTGCGGTCCGTGGACATCCTGTCCTGTCACCTTCTTCCATGCCTTGAGGAAGATGGCTTGCAGGGTATTCACCTCGTCGCCCTCTATTCGGCAGTGCATGTCGCGCCATTCGCCCACCACCTCGGTGCCGTTGATGTAATAGTCTGCCACATTCATGCCGCCTGTGTAGGCTATCTTACCGTCTATAATCACGATTTTGCGGTGGTCGCGCGAAAACACATGATTGATCCACGGAAAAATGATGGGGTCGAACTCATATATCTCGATGCCGCGTTTGCGGATGCTCTTGATGTGGCGGTTTTTCAGTGGGCGGTTGTTCGAGGAGTTGCCGAAGGCATCATACAGCGCGCGCACCTCAACACCAGCCGCAGCACGTTCTGCCAACAGGTCGAAGAGCATCGATGCGATGGAGTCGTTGCGGAAATTGAAGTATTCCAGATGGATGCTTTTCTGTGCTTGCCGTATGGCGGTAAACATATCGTCAAACTTCTCCTGCCCCGACTCCAACAGCGTCACTGAGTTGTTGTGCGTGAACTTAACACCCTCCTCGCGCAACTGATTGACAATCAGTGAATCCGATGTCTGAGCCGTCGCCGTGATGACGCAGAGCCAAAGAAGAATAATATGTCTAAAACGCATAAAACTTACATTCTCAAGTCTTACACCATACACGAATAGTGGTCGACTACGCCGAGCAGATGGCGGTCGTCGTCAATCACAAGTACGGAGTGTATCTTATTGCGCTGCATGATGCGTTGTATCTCAGTGACTTTCGTTTCCGGCAACACACATTTCGGAGTCACGGTCATGATGTCACTCACGGTGTGGTCAAAGAATTCCGCCTGCCAGCGCTCCATTGCGCGGCGAATGTCGCCGTCGGTGATGAGCCCCGACACGCGGCCTTCGGTCAGCGTCACGCCCAACCCCAATTTGCCTTTCGACACAAGGATGATGGCTTCGCCCAGATGCATGTCTGCAGGTAGGATTGGCAGGTCATCGCTGCGCATCACATCGCGGGCAGTGGTCAGCAATCGTTTACCCAATGAACCGCCGGGATGGAATTGTGCAAAGTCGCGTGGTTTGAACCCGCGCAATTGCATCAGCGCCACAGCCAGTGCGTCGCCCATGGCCAGAGCCGCTGTGGTACTGCTCGTAGGAGCGAGATTGAGCGGACAGGCCTCGCGGTCTACATGCACAAGAATGCAGGCGTCGCTGTATTTGGCCAACAACGAGTCGGGATTGCCGGTCATGGAGATGATGGGCACCTCCATGTGGAGTACCATCGGGATGAAGCGCAACAGTTCGTCGGTCTGACCTGAATTGCTCAGCGCCAGCACCACATCATCGTGCGTCATCACGCCTAAGTCGCCGTGATAGACGTCGAGCGGGTTGATGTAAAACGCCGGAGTTCCCGTGCTGGATAGCGTGGCGGCTATTTTCGCTCCTATGTGGCCGCTTTTACCCACACCTGTGACGATTACCTTGCCTTTGCACTGGTAAATCATCTGCACGGCGCGCTCGAAATTGTCGTCAATCTGCGGTATCAAGTCGAGGATGGCCTGCGCTTCGTCACGAAGACATTGGATGGCATATTCTTTTATCATGTCTTATGATAGCAGTTTTGAAATGGTTTCTTCTAATTGGTTGAGATACAACATGTTGGGGCCGTCGCTCAAGGCGCGTTCGGGGTCGGGGTGAACCTCGAAGAAGTAGCCCGTCGCACCGAAAGCCTTGGCTGCCAAAGCCATGGAAGGGGCGAAACGGCGGTCGCCGCTGGTCTTGCCGTCTCCAGCGCCGGGTCGTTGTACACTGTGGGTGCAATCCATGATGACCGTGGGCGTGATGGCGAGCATGTCGGCGATGTTGCGGAAATCGACTACCAGATTGTTGTATCCGAACATATTGCCCCGTTCGGTGAGCCAGATGTCTGTGGCACCGGCGTCGCGCGCTTTTTCAAAAGGATAACGCATGTCTGTGCCGCTGAGAAATTGAGCTTTTTTGATGTTTACCGTCTTACCGGTCTTGGCGGCAGCCACGAGCAGGTCGGTCTGTCGGCAGAGAAACGCTGGTATTTGCAATACATCGGCCACTTCACCTGCCGCCTGTGCCTGACTGCTTTCATGAATGTCGGTCAGAATGCGCAGTCCGTATTTCGACTTGATGTCGGCCAACATCTGCAATCCGTTTTCAAGTCCGGGACCGCGAAAAGAACTGACAGAGGTGCGGTTTGCCTTGTCAAACGATGATTTGAAAATGATGTCGATGGCGTACTTGCGGTTGAGCCTGACTAGTTCCTCGGCAACGGTCTCTAACAACTCTTTTGATTCGATGACGCAAGGTCCGGCGATAATTACTGGATTCATGTCGATTATTTGATTTATATCATGCAAAGGTACGTTAAATGCAAGAAACGGCAAAAATATTTGTACCCATTTTATGAAAACCATTAATTTTGCAGCGGTTTTCATACCAACAAGTATTAAATCAGGTAACATTTATCATTATTAAAAAGAAAGGTAAAAAGATGAAAAAGTTATTTTTGACAATGGTTGTAGCCGTTATGGCTATCAGTGCTAACGCACAGGTTTATGTAGGTGGTGGTTTCGGCATCGCAAGCACCAGTGTTGACGGTGGCGACGATGTGACCTCTTACAAATTTGTTCCCGAAGTGGGTTATGCTTTCAATAATGAATGGGCTGTCGGTGCTGCTTTCGGTTGGGAAGGTTCTGACAAGGGTCCCAAGACCGTTTCTGTCAATCCTTACGTCCGTTGGACTTTCGGTCGCGGCAATTTGGTGAATGTGTTTGTCGATGGTGGCGTGGAGTATGCACACATCTATGGCAATGGTGCTGATACTGACGCATTCTCATTTGGTCTGAAACCCGGTGTGGCTGTTAACATTTCAAAGCACCTCAGTTTTGTTTCTCACGTTGGTTTCCTGGGATATAGCCACGCTAAGGACAACAACACTGACACTAAAGCCGACGAATGGGGTCTCGACCTCGACTGGCGTAACGTCACTTTCGGTCTGTACTACAACTTCTAAAAAGTTGAAAATAAAGAAACAAAAATGCCGGCGCTGTTAGTTGGCGTTGGATAACAAAAGCCTGCGATGAATACTCACCGCAGGCTTTTTTATATCGCTATAACCCAATCGCTCATTAGTGTGTTTAATGGCCGATTGGGGTTAAATGATTTGATTACTTGTTGATTTTCCATTTTTGGGCTTTTGAACCGTTATTATGGTAGAGTTGAATGTTGTTGCCGTTGGTGACCGAACCCTTTCTTAAATCAATCACATAGTCGGGGTTAAGAGCCGATTGAATGTAGAAATAACCGTTACCGGCCGGTTCAAGATACCAGCGCTGGGCCTTCGTGCCGTTGTAGTGGTAAAGTTGGATGTTTCTGCCGTCCTCTACGATGCCTTTCTGAACATCGATGACATAGTCGGTATTCATCGCCGAGCGGATGAAATAAGTACCGTCGCTGTTGGGCTGAAAATACCACTTTTGGGCTTTTGTGCCGTTCGACCGATAAAGTTGGATGTTTCTGCCGTCCTGAACGATTGCTTTCTGCAAGTCGAGACAATAGTGAGTGTCTAAAGCCACATGCACATAATAATAACCTTTGGCCAATTGTGCCGATACTTTGTTCGTGCCCAGTATAGCCATCAGGCCAATCAGGCATACTAATAAAGCGCTCTTTTTCATAACTAAGATTTGTAAGTTTTTTATATTTTACTTCTTTAATTCTATGATGCTCTTTTCGTCCACATCATGGATGATGTGCAAGTCGCGCTGCGGGAAGGGGATGCTGATGCCGTTCGCGTTGAGTGTGTTATAGACGGTCTCGAGTATCTCGCCGTCATTGGTGTATTGTGTGCTTACAGGCACCCAGACCAGCAGTTTCAGCACCACGCTGCTGTCGCCAAACTCGCGCAACACTACACGCACACCCCGTTTCTTGTTCACACAGTCCAGTTTCATGATGGCGTCGATAAGCAGTTTCTTACACTTCGCGATATCGGTGCCGTAAGCCACACCCACCTCGAGAATGTCGAGTTCGTAACCGTGGTTACGGGTCATGTTCTTGTAGTTCTTCGTGAACAACTGGCTGTTTTGGAAAGCTATCTGTGAACCGTCAATGGCTTCGATGACGGTGCTCACATAACTGATGCTGCTCACCTTGCCACGCACACCATCGACCATGATCCAGTCGCCTATCTTGATGCGTCCGGCCATCAGCGAGATGCCGTAGTAGATGTTTTCCAGAATGTCTTTCGATGCAAAACCGAGACCGGTAGACAGACCGCCCGAGATGACCACCAACCAAGTGAAACTCACGTTGCAGATAGCGAGGCTGATCAAGAGCCAGATGCCCCAGATGAGCACTTGCAATACGTTCTTGCCCATCATCATGCGGCTCTCGGCCGATTTGGGGTCGGTCTGCATGAAGTGATATTTCAGGAAGGCTTTCGAACTGCGGTTGATGAAGTCGAACACGAACCAGAGCACCACTACCGTGACGATGTTGAGGAAACTGATGCTGAAGTTCTTTGTGTCGATGAATTTGTAGGTGAAAATTTTCCAAGTCTGGTCGCTCAGGTTGAACACGTCGGCAGCCCAATAGATAGCGAGGATGATGGAGGAAACCCCAAGCGTAGGAAGCAGCACACGATAGAGAAGGTGATATTTCCAAGTTTTGGTGATGGGTTGGTTCTCGATGTCATGGCGCTCGCCGTATTTGCGCACCCATTGGCTTACGCAGGTGATGGTGAGGATACAAGCCAACTGCATAATCCACCAGATGAGCATCTGAACACTCAGCAGTGTATAACCCATCCATGAACTGATGACCGCAGCCACGAACACGATCAGCGAGATGTATGTGTAGAAAACATCGCTTTTGGGGATATTGTCGTTGTGGTTACGTATCACCCACCATTGCCACAGCATGCAAAAGAGTAGGATAGGGGGGAAGATGAGGTTCACCAGGTCGTTGGGCACCAGTATCACACGGAGGGCGATAACGATGAATCCCACCACAACAAGCGGCATATAGATGTGGAAGGCACTGCGGATTTCCTCGCCGTCGAGTCGCAGCAGCAGTGAGATGAGTATTACACCCAACAGCCAAGCATACTGCATCAACAGTCCGCTCGCCATGATGATAAAGTTCTGGTTGGTCACCATCCTGGCTATGAAGAGGATGATGGCGAAGGTGATGACCGAGGTGGTCATGATAATGTATTTGCGCTTGTTAAGAAAACGCTCTGAGCGAAACCGCTTAGGCAGCAGATAGCGGATACCTATGACATTGAGTCCTGCCGATAACAGACCATAGCCTATCAGCATCACAAACAGCAACAGGATGATGCGGCTGTCCCATTGCGAATTAACTTTTTGATAGGGTTCGTATTTGTTGGATACTGTCTCTTTTGTAGCTGACAGATGGGCTGGCAACCGTGCGAGTATGCGGAAATAGCTCTCACCGCCATTGATGAAGATATTGTTTTGTATCTCGTCATATCGCTTGCTCGCATAGTCGTTGAGGCTTTTCAACCGTTCCTCCGTATCATGGTAATAGCGGATGTAATCGTTCATGCTCTGGCGGTTCTCTTCCAAAGTACGCTTGATGTTGATGGCGAGCGTCAGACAAACGCTGCGGTCCTTGACGGCCTTCTCTGACAACATGAGTGCAGGCATCTTGTTCAGGTTGATTACCAGACTGTCGTAGCGCGCTATCTCATAATCGTATTCCTCTATCACGTCGCGGAAAGGTTGGATGGTGCGCTTAAAAGAGTGATACATCTCCGTGGCCTCATGACAGGCGTAGGTCAGGTCGAACACATAATCGGGCTTCTGAGAGTAGAGCATCAGCGCATTCTGGTTGCTGCGCTGAACAATTTTCATCAGCTCGGCAAACACGGCACGGCGGGTGTCTTTATTCATTTCCGACTGTCGCTGTTGGTCATGGTAATAATTGGTCAGTTCCTGCCGCAGTATGGTCAGGGTGTTCTCCAAATCGGCTTCCTTCAGCACTGCGTGTGAAGGGATGGTGAACACCACCAGCAACAGGGTAATGATATATGCTCTCAGTCTCATGCTCATTATCTATCGGTTCAAATTTCTTGCAAAAATAAGGATAATCCCACTATCTGCCAAATTTTTATGTTATTTTAGTGACAAAACCAGACGAATGACATTGCCCCAAAGAATTACTCCTCCAAAAGCCATTCGCAATTGGAGGAGTAATATTTTTAAGGTTGTTAAAGTCTTTAATGTCTTTAACGTCTTGGATTCATCGTCTCTTAATAACCACTTTTTCGCCATGGTGCAGATACACGCCTTGCTGTGACGGGCGGTGATTGAGTTTCACGCCTTGCAGTGTGAACCAGTCATTGTCGTCGTCGATGTCGTCGAAGGTGACGGTGCGGATGGCGGTCGCTGCCACGTCGAGCACATAGGGCTCGTCCAGTGTGCCGAGGATGGCGTCGCTGATGAACGGT
>JAEEGL016427763.1_pt1 | contig 26518 bp, 20 predicted proteins | sample 9134231 | NCBI WGS metagenome assembly JAEEGL01 (sample SAMN16246548, study PRJNA631951) | gut metagenome | biome: gut microbiome; feature: rumen; material: fiber-attached | host: Bos | place: Iran: Karaj | collected 2018-10 | reverse complement strand
GGAGCTGTCTTAAATCCTCGTTCAAATATATATCCCACCAAGGTTTCTGTTGAATATAGTGGACCGCCCTGAGTCAAAACGTAGATTTGATCAAATACCTGCAAGGCAGTGATTAAAGTAGTCACCAGACAAAAGGCTATAGTTTCCCTGATTCCTGGTATGGTTACATAGATGAACTTTTTAAACCAAGAAGCGCCGTCTATCTCAGCAGCTTCATATAATGACTGTGAAACGCCCAATGCTGCCGCCGACAAAAGTGTTAATGTATATCCGAAGCTCTTCCACACGGAAACCGCAATTACGGTTCCCATTGCATAACCCTCTGTTCCTAATAAATTAGGGATTTCTATGCCGATTCTTCCCAGAAGAAAGGCTACCATTCCAGAATTTTTGTTAAGAATCATTGACCACATAATACTGATGGCAGTCATTGAACAGACATATGGAATATAGAACACTGTTCTCAAAAACTTGTGAAACTTATTATTTCCCAGCATCAAAAGTAAAATAAGTAGTGAAAGTGCAATCTGAAGTGGAACCTCTACTACCGTATATACGATAGTATTCTTGGTTGCATTCCATACTCTGGAGTCCTCCAGAATTCTCATATAGTTATCAAAGCCTATGAAGTTATAACCATTCATGTATATGTCCATGTTGGTTAAGCTAATGAAAAAGGCCTCAAAAAGTGGCACAAACACAAATATTATTAAGATCAACGATGATGGCAGTATGAATAGGTATGCTATTTTTTGATTCCTTTTCATGTTGTCTCCCTCCAATTAACTGGTGCTGCCAAATGGCAGCACCAGAATAAGTAATTCTTATAATCCCAATACCTCATCAAGCTTCTTAGATGCCTCTTCAACACTTGCCTTAACATCCTCACCTGATAAAATTTTTTCCATCATTGGCTGCATTACATCAGCATCAATCTGTGAGCCACAGTCTAATGTAAGATGCCAATCTCTACCAATTGTAGAAGCTGCAGAAACGTCTGCCAAAATCTTGTTAGCCTGAATTTCAGAATCCTTCAAAACTGAATTAGCCCATACAGGGAATCCATTTCTGTTTGACCATTCCTTCAATACATCATCACTAAGCCAGTAAGCCATAAACTTGTATGCAGCCTGCTTAGTTGCCTCATCTGCACCCTTTGAAAGCATCCATGAGCATCCACCTTCAGGTGCAAATGCTCCTGCTGAACCTGCTGGAATAGCTGTGATTCCATAGTTTACACCAAGCTGATTTAGACCATTTATATTCCAAGGACCACTTGTATACATAGCAAGTCTGCCTGCCTGGAACATTGTGTCAGCCTCTCCTGCATCAAGAGCCTTTGGTGAAACTCCTTCATCAATCATTCCCTGAATCCAAGTAAGTGTCTTAATATTTTCCTCAGAATTAAGGTAATTTTCTTTACCATCAACACTTACTACATCACCGCCGTTAGCCCAAAGGTACTCAACATAGTTTCCATAATTTACTGGAAGACCAAGTCCGTAAATACCATTTGCCTCATCTGTACAAGCAACTGCTGCTTTCTCCAGCTCATCCATTGTCTTAGGTGGAGCCTCTGGATCAAGACCTGCTGCCTCAAATATATCCTTGTTGTAGTACAAGTACTGGAGATTGTACTGCATCGGTACGCCGTACTGTGTTCCATCAAAATATGACTTATCTAAAACATTCTGGTTGAAATTAGATTTATCAATTCCTGTCACATCCCAGAAATCATCGATTGGCTCAATCATATCGTTTTCTTTGTACTGCTTAATCAACTCAACACCAGCCAGGATAAATGATGGACCAGTTCCGGTAGAAATAGCTGTTGGAAGCTTAGACTGAAGTGTTGCATAGTCCATAATGTCAATTTCAACCTTAACATTGTCTGTGTTTGTTGAATTGTAGTTGTCAACAATCTCTCTTAAAACATCACCATCTGAGCCTGTGAAGTTACACCAGAATGAAATTGTTGTTGCGTCAGCGGAACTAGGAGCTGCTGGTTCCTTTTCTTCTGTTCCCCCTGAAGTTGGCACTGGAGCATCTGCGCTTGCTGATGAACCGCATCCAGTCAGCATGGACATTGCCATCAATCCTGCCAAAAAGCCACTAATGAGTTTTCGTTTCATAATATTTTTCCTCCTCCTTATGAATCAATACCCCTTCCATCGTCTTTCGATGTGTTTGCGTACTCGCGTGCGCACTTTCCCAAAATATAAAGCACCTCACAAAGAAATGCTTTAAAATCGGGTTGCGTACTCGTGTACATTTGTTATCTTTAATTTACTCTTCTTATCCATATCTGTCAATCATACAGTATTAACAATTTACGTTTCACCATTTAGGCAGTTTTACACAATCCTAAATATAATGCTTCCTTGCAAACCTCCTCTGTAGGGTGTATATTATTAATATCGAACAAATTTTCGCATTATTCAAAGAAAGGAGGGTAGCCATGGATAAGGAACGCACTTATATAGCCATTGATTTAAAGTCATTTTACGCTTCCTGTGAGCTTAACGACAGAGAGCTGGATCCTCTCACAACCAATCTTGTGGTGGCTGACCCTTCTCGAACAGAAAAAACTATATGCCTCGCCGTCAGCCCTTCATTAAAAGCCCATGGTATCTCAGGCAGAGCCAGGTTATTTGAAGTGGTTCAGCGAGTAAAGGAAGTAAATGCCCAGCGATTGAACAAGGCCATCTCTCTTGGCGTCCTTCCCAAGGACCCTGAGACTGGTAAATATCACTTCACAGGCTCTTCCTCTGATGCAATCGCCCTGGAAAATGACCCTTCACTGGAGCTTTCATATATTGTTGCACCTCCTAGGATGAAGCGATACGAGGAGGTTTCTACCAAGGTCTTCTCCACCTATCTGCGCTATGTGTCAGACGAAGACATCCACGTGTATTCTATTGATGAGTGCTTTATTGATGTGACCGCCTATCTTAATACCTATTCCTGCAGTGCTTACGACCTTGCAATGAAGATGATTCGTGAGGTATTTAAGGTCACTGGTATTACTGCCACCGCAGGCATCGGGACCAATATGTATCTGGCAAAGATAGCTATGGACATTGTGGCAAAGCATGTACCTGCTGATAAATACGGTGTTAGAATTGCACAGCTTGATGAAAAGAAATACCGTGAGCTATTGTGGTGTCACCAGCCTTTGACTGATTTTTGGCGTGTAGGTGCAGGCATTACAAAAAGGCTTGCCCGCCTTGGTATATTCACTATGGGCGACATTGCAAAGGTAAGCATAGAAAATGAGGACCTTCTATACCGTGAGTTCGGTATAAATGCAGAGCTTTTGATAGACCATGCCTGGGGCTGGGAGCCTACTGAGATTGCCACCATTAAAAGCTATAAGCCTCAGACCAACAGCATATCCAGTGGTCAGGTTCTTATGGAACCATACACATTTGAGCAGGCAAAACTCATTGTAAAAGAAATGACTGAGCTACTTGCTCTTGATTTGGTTAGAAAAGACCTGGTCACTAAAAAAATAGAGCTTACTATTAGCTACGACAGAACAAGCATTGAATATAGCCACAAGGGAAAGGGCGTCAACGACTCTACTTTCATTATTTCAGGAACCAATAAAAGATTCACTGGAAAAGTCACCACAGATCATTATGGCAGGCCCCAGCCTTATCACGCCCATGGGACAGGTAATCTTGACAGGTGGACCAGCTCCACCTCCCGAATCATGGATGTGATGGTTGAGCTCTACGACAGAATCATAGACCCAGAACTTTTAGTCAGGAAAATCAATGTTGTAGCCTGCAATCTTATTCCTACCGACCAGATTCCAGCAGAAGAACCATTCCAGATGAATCTTTTCACAGACTACGATGCTCTAGAAAAGGAGAAAGCTGCCGAAGATGCGGCTGATGAAAAGGAGCGAAAGCTTCAAAAGGCCACTCTTGCCCTCCACGATAAATTTGGCAAGAATGCTGTTTTAAAAGGTATGAATCTTCAGGAAGGTGCCATGACCAAAAAGCGTAACAAACAGGTTGGTGGCCACTCTTCAGGAGAATAATCAGGAGGATTTTGATTTGACTAAAGGAATAACAGGAAAAGAACCTGATGCCAGAATTGTATATGGAGACATTATTGATATGCCTCATCATCAATCACAGACTCATCCGCATATGAGCCTGTATGACAGGGCTGCTCAGTTTGCACCTTTTGCAGCCCTTACAGGTTATGAAGATATGATAAATGAAGAAGCCAAAGAAAACCAAAGCAGATGGTAAGTTTACCGGTTATTCCTTCACCCAAACTGTCATCTCGTTCTCTCCTCTGACACTTCTTCTGTGTCCATCTCCAAGAGCGGTGCATGATTCTTATTTTTATTGACTATAAAATTCACAAAAGCCAATTACCATTTGGCTTCATCAGTAATCTATTGTATGATTATTGTAGATATTACACCTTATAGTTATTTTGGAGGATAATGTGAAAAGTTATAACGATTTAGATTATAAGCAGAAGGCTGCTCTGGGAGAAAAGCGTCGCAAGATACGAGTACTAAGACGCCGAATTCTTATAGGTTGCGCTGTGATTGGAGTTCTTTTTATTGGTTTTGGAAGCTTTGTAGTTGCCAAAAAGCTAGGCACTGATTTACAGGAGGATGAGATTGTCGCTTATGAGCAACCTGAACCAGAGATTGTAGAGCCCCAGCCAGAGGAAGAAATAGAAAACTTTGATGATGTAAAAATAGAAGTGGTTATCAATGAACCTGACGAAGAGGAAAAAGAAACAAAGGAATTAGAGAAAAAACAGGAAGAGCAAAAGAAAGCCGAGGAAGCAAAAAAAGCTGAAGAGCTGAAGAAGGCCGAAGAACAAAAGAAGCTTGAAGAAGCAAAGAAAGCTGAAGAGTTAAAGAAGGCTGAGGAAGAAAAGAAAGCCGAAGAACTAAAAAAAGCTGAGGAAGAGCGATTAGCTAAAGAACAAAAAGAAAAAGAGGAACAGGAGGCCCTTGAAAAAGCAAAGGCTGAGCAGGAAAAAGCTGCTCAGGAAGCAGCTGCTAAAGCAAATGAGGGTCCCAATATAAAGAAAGTAATTGATGTGTCTGTATTCCAGGGTTCTATTGACTGGGCCCAGGTTGCTGCATCGGGAGTTGATTGTGCCATCATTCGTGTTGGCCTGAGAAAATCCACCACCGGTGAAATATTAGAAGACGGAAATGCCAAGTACAATTTATCAGAAGCAGCAAAGAACGGCTTAAAAGTGGGCGCCTATTTCTTCTCAACTGCCGCCACTCAGGAGGAAGCTATTGAAGAGGCAAACTGGGTTGCAGATTATATTTCTGGCTATTCTATTTCTCTCCCAGTAGTTTTCAACTGCGAAAACTATGAAAAACCAACCAGCAGACAATACAATCTGACCAAGGATGAGCGCAGTAATATCGCAATGGCATTCCTAGGACAGATTCAAAATCGCGGATATACACCAATGTTCTATGCTTCACGAAGTGAGATGGTTAATAACACCAAGTGGAACACCTCTCAAATTGAGCAGAGCTATATGATATGGCTTGCATGGTACAGCAAAGACCTTTCCACCTTGGAAACTGGTCCAAATTATAGTGGCAAGTGCTCAATGTGGCAGTACACAGATAAAGCCATTGTCCCAGGAGCTAGCAAGCCTGTTGATATGTCAGCAGCATATTTTTAGATTAGGGCTTAATGTCCCTACTCAAAACGACATACACATAAAAAAAGTATCACCAGAGTTTAGTCTCTAGTGATACTTTTTTATGAATTCATCCACTGGAAGAGGTTTTGAGAAGTAAAATCCTTGAAGGTACTTACATCCAATATCCCTCATCTTATTTGCCATATCTTTATCTTCAATGCCCTCTGCGGTAACATCAAGACCTGAATTTACAAAGGCTTTTATCTCATTAGGAAGAATCTGGTCAGGTGCACTACAATAATCCCAAACGATACTTATATCCAGCTTGATATTTATGAAAGGCGACTTCCTCAAACGAGAAAGGTTTGAATATCCCTTTCCAAAATCATCAAGTGCGAACTTAAAGCCTTTATCCATAAGAGCCGCAATCTGCTTTTCCATTAGCTTTTCATCAATAAAGGCATCCTCTGTGATTTCCAGATGAATACTATCAACGTCAGCTCCAGCTTCCTGCACCACTCTGTACAGGGTTTCATCCAAATCCTGCCTCAGGAACTGGATAGGCGAAAGATTAACATTGATATATGAAAGATTCAACGCTTTAATCTCATCCATATTCAGGTATTTACATACTTTTCTAAACACCTGTCGACCCAGCACATCTATCTTTCCATTTTGCTCGGCAATTGAGATAAACTGACCTGGCGGAATAAGCTTTCCATCTGCACTCTTGATTCTAGAAAGTGCCTCCGCTCCTACCAGCTTTCCTGTAGAGCTTTCAATTATTGGCTGAAGGTAAACCTCAACCTGCTCATGCTCAATAGCATATTCCAACGCACGTTTTATTTCATTCTCATCTATAATCTGCTCTATGCTTTCTTCAGAAAATACTATAAGCTCGTTATCTATCGATTTCTCAGCAAGTTGTGTTGCCTCATTAAAAACATGGACTAACACTTCAAAAGGAAGCTGTTTCTCGGTCGGATCTATATTTATAACGCATCCACATAAATCAAGGTATATATCCATTTCACGAGATATCCACGGCTTTTCGAATCGTTTACTGAGTGTGGAATACGTACCTTCCCATTCAATTTTTTCAGTGGAAACAAAAATAAACTTACCGTTTTCAAAATTAAATATCTGATACTTAGGAAATGTCTTCCTCAGATAATTTTGTATCAAGAAAACTGCCTGATAAATTTGTAGAATACCATAAATTTCAAGCATATCCTGATAATTTCGGATACCAAAAACAAGTGCACTAATGTGCTTTTTCCCATTTAATTCAGAAAGATACTCTCTAAGAGCAATTCTATTAAAGATGAATGTTCTCTCAACCAGATAAGTATCTGGATTTTCAAAGCCCAAGAATAGAATAATAAGTGCACTGAGGTAAAAAATGTCCATCAGCAACAATCTTGGGAACGCATATCTGAAAATAAGCCCTATTGCAAGCACTGTATTACAGCCAAGTATGATTTGAAGCTCTCTTTTCCTGATAAAATATCCTCTTCTCCTGTAAATGAAGATAAATGAGAAAAGAATGTAAGACCCAAAAACAGGATAAAGAATATTGTATAAAGGACCAGCATGATAACCTGTATCGTCAATATAGTAAAACCATTTGGTCCAAGGAGCTATGAGCACAAGGATAATGCCAATATTAACAGGAATTTCAACCAGTATCCTCAGTAGCCGTCTTTTCGTTAAATCCACCTTTAAAAGATTAACTGTGAATAGGAAAAACGCGAACGCAAGAGCAAAAAAGGCTATAAAATATGCCGAATTTAGAGCATAAAGAACCCAATCTGGAAAGATCTCACGATTCATATCAGCCCATGTTGAAACTACGTCTATCGTCATAGCCGTAGACTCTACTACTATTAAGTAGATAAATATCAAATTTCTTCTAACCTGCAATCTTGGTAGCGAAATATAATGTCCAACTATTACTGCTAGGATCATTAGGCTAGGGATTGCATAATTAAAGTTCCACATACAGGCCCTTTCCCATAACACATACGGTCTATAAGGAAATAGTAGCATTCAAACGCCACTATATAGTAATCCACTATTCAACCCGATGATACACTAATTTTGTGAAGATTTAGTAGAATGATTGTTACCAGAATCTGTTATTTTCTTGTCCGCCATATTTCCACAGCTTAAAAGATTTCATCTGTCATCCCACAAAATAATAAGGCCGCACCAGCGCGTGCGACCTTATGAAGGAGAATATTAATGAAAAGAAAAATATTGGGTAAACCATATATGTTAAATAAAGCGATTAATTTGTATTGCTTTATCTGTCACCTATCATAGCAATGAAACTGTCACAGAAGTGTCACACCCAAAAAATAATCTGTGTGACAGTTGTGTGATAGTTGTGATGTTACAATGCGTAACGGAACAAGACGGGGACAGATTTTGCAAAGGAGTATTGCAATGAACAGAAAAAAGTTTGCAAAGGTGTGCTGTGGTACACTTGCTGTGGTTTTGTTGATGGGGGCTATGACAGTATGCGGGAAGTCACTTACAAAGCAAGACTTTATAATAAATGGCGGTTTAAAAACCGTAGATTTATATTTCGATGAGGGAGTTTACACTAGATATTTAGCTGATGAAGCTAATCCAGATAAATCTTGCTTCTTTATTTTCAACGGCGACGGCACCGGGAGCATAGAAAATGGCAACGATGGCACCGCAAGCTATATGGAATATGAGCTGGGCAAAGGCAAGGTCAACTTCAAAATAGGAAGCATTGACCCAGTCGATGAGAAATTAACGGTAAAATCCTTTGAAAACGGCTGTGTGACAGGTTCTTTTGAGGATGGTCCTGATTTTGTATTCGAACCACTTGAAAATGTAGATGTGAAGACCTTCGATGCTGTAAATTATGTTAGAGCGTCCAAGGGAGAAGATTTAATATACACTGATGCCAACGGATGGCGGGTAAAATATGATCCAGACCATTTTGTTATAAATGAGGGTGGCCCTATGACAAGCTTTGTGTACAAGGGTGAGTCCGCTGGTACAAATATGATAACAGTGACCTACACTGTTGGCTCTAATGCACAAGCTACAATAGATAAGCTTGGGGAAATTCTAGGGGACAAGGCTCAGTTCTCAGAAGGTATTTTCCCTGGCACCGAGGATATTCCAGGCTACTGGGTTCAAACTGCGCCAGCAAAAGAAAGCTCTGGCGACTATATGACAGCTGTGGCCAGAGATTATATGGATGGAGTTCTGATGTTTGAAGTAGACGGACATATGGTTGAAGATGAAGAAACGAGCATGGAAGTATCCGATGCCCTTGCAAGCATAATTGACTCCTTAGAGTTCCTTTAATCCAAAAAATAACGATAAAAAGCTCTACTAGAGTAATTCTCCTTACATACTCTAGTAGAGCTTTTTTAATTTCAAAATTAATCTCTCTTGAAAATATCTCTTGTGTAAACCTTGTCAGCCACATCATCCAGGCAAGTATCATATCTGTTGGCGATTATGCTGTCGCTCATTTTTTTGAACTTCTCAAGGTCATTTACAACCAAACTTCCAAAGAATGTATCACCGTCATTGAGATTTGGCTCATAGATAATGACTGTTGCACCCTTTGCTTTCACACGCTTCATGACGCCCTGAATTGAGCTCTGACGGAAATTGTCAGAGTTAGACTTCATTGTAAGCCTGTACACACCTACTGTAACCTGCTTCTCACTTTCAGCATTCCAGGTATTTCCCTCTGAATAGCCATAGTAGCCGGCCTTCTTAAGCACTCTGTCGGCAATGAAGTCCTTACGGGTTCTGTTGCTCTCTACAATGGCTGTCATCATATCCTGTGGAACATCCTTGTAGTTGGCAAGAAGCTGCTTGGTGTCCTTAGGCAGGCAATATCCGCCATAACCAAAGGATGGGTTGTTATAATGAGAACCAATACGTGGATCCAGGCAAACACCATTGATAATCTGCTTTGTATCAAGGCCCTTCATCTCCGCATAGGTATCAAGCTCGTTGAAATATGAAACTCTAAGTGCCAAATATGTATTAGCAAATAGCTTTACTGCCTCTGCCTCTGTAAATCCCATATAGAGAGTGTCTATATCTTCCTTGATTGCCCCTTCCTGAAGAAGTCCTGCAAAAGTATGGGCAGCCTTAACCAGTCTCTCATCATCCATATCTGTTCCCACAATGATTCTCGATGGATAAAGGTTATCATACAATGCCTTGCTCTCACGGAGGAACTCTGGGCTGAATAAAATATTCTTGGTATTAAACTTTTCTCTTACTGATTTTGTGTAGCCTACAGGAATTGTAGACTTAATAACCATTATAGTCTCTGGGTTGTGCTTAAGAACAAGCTCAATTACTGCCTCCACAGCAGATGTATCAAAGTGCTGTGTCTGGGAATCGTAATTGGTAGGAGCTGCGATAACTACAAACTCTGCTCCCTCATATGCTTCCTTTGCATCCAAAGTAGCTACAAGGTTCAATTCCTTTTCCTTCAGATATTTTTCAATATATTCGTCCTGAATTGGAGAAATCCTGTTGTTAAGCTTCTCAACCTTTTCAGGAACTATGTCTACTGCATATACTTCATGATGCTGGGAAAGCAAGGTGGCAATTGAAAGGCCAACATATCCCGTTCCTGCTACAGCTATTTTCATAGTTAAATCCTTCTTTCTCATAAGAATAATTAATAATTATTTTAGCCATTTATAAACAATTACTCAACTGTCTAATTAATCACTTCGTATATACGAAATATTTTTCCATTCTCGATTGTAGCGTAGCCAACCCATATGCTATACTCAAAACTAGGAGCATTAACCGGTTTTATTAAGGAGAATTACTATGGAAGAACGTTATTTTGGGGAGAAAACACCTAAGCTAGGCTTTGGTCTTATGCGTTTGCCAAAGGAGAAGGCCAACCCTTCAAAAATCGACATTGAACAGACCAAGAAAATGGTAGATATGTTTATGGAAGCGGGCCTTACCTACTTTGACACTGCCTATGTATATGACGGTGGTGACTCAGAAAAGGCTGCAAAAGAGGCCCTGGTAGACCGTTATCCTAGAGAAAGCTACACTTTGGCTACAAAGCTTGCTTCCTTTGCCGCTCACGACGAGGCCAGTGCAAAACAGGAGCTTTTGACAAGCTTAGAGCGGACAGGCGCAGGATATGTAGACTACTACCTGCTTCACGCTCTCGGCGATAACAATTATAAAAAATACGACGAATGGCATCTTTGGGACTACGTTAAAGAAATGAAGGAAAAGGGCTTAATCAAGCACTACGGTTTTTCTTTCCACGCAGCCCCAGAGCGCTTAGACGAAATATTGACAGCTCATCCAGATGCTGAATTTGTCCAGCTTCAGATCAACTATGCAGACTGGAATGACCCAAATGTTCAATCAAGAGCTTGCTACGAGGTTGCCAGAAAGCACGGCAAATCAATAGTTGTTATGGAGCCTATCAAGGGAGGAACCCTTGCAAATCCACCAAAGGCTGTCCGTGAATTGCTTAAAAAAGCCAATCCAGAAATGAGCATTGCATCCTGGGCAATCAGATTTGTTGCTTCTTTAGATGGAATTATCACTGTACTTTCTGGAATGTCTAATATAGAGCAGATGGCTGACAACCTGTCTTACATGACTGATTTTAAGCCATTATCAGAGGAGGAAAAGAAGGTTATAGCAGAGGCGCAGGCAATTCTAGGCGGCATTGATTCTATACCTTGTACCTCTTGCCACTACTGCACTGACGGATGCCCTATGCAGATTCCTATTCCTGAGATATTCTCAGCTAGAAATAAGCAATTAGTATGGGAGCAGGCAGAAGCAGGGCAGAATGACTATGATAGAGTTACTAAAGACCGTGGTTTAGCCAGTGCCTGCGTACAGTGTGGTCAGTGTGAAAGCGTTTGTCCTCAGCATATAGATATTATCAATAGGCTTCAGGATTGCGCGTCTGTATTTGAAAAATAACTATATACACACCATAAGGAATAACACCAATGAATGATGAAATCAAAAAACTGCTAGAAGGTGTTCAAAACGGAACTGTTTCAGTGGATGAAGCCTTACATCACTTGAAAACAGAGCCTTTTAGAGATATAGGCTACGCGAAGATTGATACCCACCGGGCCCTGAGAAAGGGTGTCGGTGAGGTTATTTACGGTGCCGGCAAGACCTCAGAGCAGATTATCGGCATTCTAACCAGTATGAAAGAGGCAGGTCAGGAACGTATTCTTATCACACGCCTTTCTCCTGAAAAAAGTGCTGAGGTGCAAAAAGTCCACGATTTGACCTATTACAAGGACGGCAATATTGGAATTCTCGGCGGAATGCCAGCACCAAATACCAAAGGCAAAATCGTGGTGGCTACTGGAGGCACCAGCGATATCCCTGTGGCTGAGGAAGCTGCACTTACCGCAGAATTTCTTGGAAACAATGTAATTCGCCTGTATGATGTGGGTGTTGCCGGTTTACACCGCACGTTGGCACATCTGGACGAAATCGTAGATGCCAGTGTTATTATTGCCATTGCAGGTATGGAAGGTGCTTTGGCCAGCGTTTTAGGTGGTTTGGCAGAGTGTCCTGTCATAGCAGTACCTACATCTGTGGGCTACGGAGCATCCTTCGGAGGTATTTCTGCACTCCTATCTATGCTTAATTCCTGTGCAAATGGCATATCCGTAGTCAATATTGATAACGGCTTCGGCGCTGCTTACCAGGCCAGCCTCATTAACCACAAATAGTTTTATTTGAGGAATAATTATGAAGACTTTATATATAGAATGTAAAATGGGTGCCGCAGGTGATATGCTAACCGCTGCCCTCCTTGAGCTTTTTGAAAATAGGGATGAAACCATAAGTCAGCTTAATTCTATGGGAATTCCTAATGTCACTTTTTCTGCAGAAACAGTTCAAAAGCACGACATTAACGGAACTCACATTCACGTAAATATAGATGGTCACGAGGAAAGCTCAGAGCATCACCATCATGAGCACGACCATAATGAGCACCATCACCATCACCATTCTCACCACTCTCTTTCAGATATTCAGACTCTTATTTATAGCCTGAGCGTTCCAGAGATGGTGAAAAATAATGGTTTACGGGTATATGAGTCTCTTGCAAAAGCCGAGGCCAAGGTTCACAACACAGAGGTTACTGATATCCACTTTCACGAGGTAGGTACAATGGATGCTGTTGCAGATGTTATGGCTGTCTGCTACCTCCTCTATCTCCTAAATGTGGATAGAGTTGTGGTATCTCCTGTACACGTGGGAAGTGGCACTGTTCACTGTGCTCACGGAATACTGCCAGTACCTGCACCTGCCACCGCTGAGCTCTTAAAGGGACTTCCTATTTATGGTGGCACTATTGAAAGTGAACTTTGCACACCTACAGGCGCCGCGTTGCTTCGCCACTTCGGTAGCCAGTTTGGCGATATGCCTGTTATGACTATAAGCAAAATCGGCTACGGTATGGGGAAAAAGGATTTCCCTGTAGCAAACTGCGTTCGTGTTTTTCTTGGAGAAACCTCTGATTCTATAGACCAAATCCTTGAGTTAAACTGCAATATTGATGATATGACTGGGGAAGAGTTAGGCTTTGCCCTGGATGCCATTTACGACGCTGGAGCAAGAGAGGTCTTCTTCACCCCTGTTCAAATGAAGAAAAATCGCCCTGGCACCTTGTTTACAGCCATTGTAGCCAGAGAACAAAAGGATGCCGTTGTTAAAGCAATTTTTGCAAACACAACCACCATCGGCATTCGCGAAAAGCTTTGCGATAGATATGTATTAGACCGTGAAATTAACTCTGTTGACACTCCTCTTGGGTCTGTCAAAGTCAAAAAGTCCGCTGGTTACGGCACTTCACGTTCTAAAGCAGAATTTGATGATCTTTCAAAAATCGCAAAAGAAAAAGGGCTTACTCTTGCAGAAGTAAAATCTACAGTAGCCCCTTTTATTAACGAGTAGTGTAATTACACGACCTTTATTAAATTAAATTTATCATCTAGTATAAGTACATCTGCCCTTGCGCCTATGCTTAAGCTTCCAATTTCCGGGTACATCCCGATGCTTTTGGCCGGCGTCTTTGTGGCAGATGTAATTGCTTTTTCAGCAGGTATTCCAAATTCTATGGCCTTTCTCATACAATCAAATAGATTTGTAGCCGATCCAGCAATAGTTCCGTCCTCTAAGGTTGCAAGATTTCCCCTCTTTATTACGTGCTGTTTTCCCAGCTCATAATCACCATCCACCATTCCAGTGGCCTCCATAGAATCGCTTATTAGGGCTATTCTATCCTCACCAAACAACTTGAAGATGCTTCTCACCATGGCCTGATGAATATGTATTCCATCGCAGATTAATTCCACAACTACATTTTCATTATCTACAGCAGCCCCAAAGACTCCTGGTTCCCTGTGGTTAAAGGCAGGCATTCCATTGCACAGATGTGTCACGTGATTTGCTCCAGCTTTAAACGCCTTGTCTGCCTGTTCATAACTAGCAGTGGTATGTCCAACAGAAATACTTACCAAATCCCTATATTCGCCTATAAATTCTATTGAGCCTTCCTCCTCAGGTGCCAATGTAACAAGCTTTATCATATTTCCTGAGGCTTCATTGCATTCTCGGAAAAATTCAGCATTTGGCTTGCTTATATATTTTCCGTTCTGAGCCCCCTTCTTTGCATCTGAAATAAATGGCCCCTCCATATTGATTCCTGCAAAATAAGCCAGCTCCTCAGAAGCCTCTACCTCCGTAGCTGATTTGAATATTTCTAGTAACATATCCTTTGATAATGTCATAGATGTAGGACAATAGCTTGTCACTCCGCAGGATTTCTCATATTTTAGTATTTCTCTTAACCCCTCAGCAGTACCGTCGCAAAAATCATGCCCTACAGCCCCATGGGAATGTATGTCCACAAGCCCAGGAATAACGTACTTTCCTTCGACATCTACAACTATTCCATCCTTCGAAGCCAACTCTAAATCATCAGTAACACGCTTTTCATGCACCAACACATCTTTTTTATGAAAATGTCCATCCTCACAAAAAACATTTCCATTTTTTATTATCATTTGATATGACCTCCCTGGGTAATTTCATGCTCTTTTAGTATCAAGCTTAACGCCGCCTCATCAGCAATGACAGTCACATTATTGTGAAGCTGTAAAATTGATCCTGGCACATTTGGAGTAATAGGTCCAAAGAATGACTCATAAAGAGCCTTTGCTTTCGCTTCTCCAGAGGCAATCAGCAGGATACCCTTAGCCTGCATGATATTTTTAATGCCCATTGTATAAGCATATTTTGGAACATCCTCTCGTGAAGGGAAAAATCTGGCATTTGCATCGATAGTATTGTCTGTCAAAGTCACACAATGGGTCTCTTTACCAAAATTATTTCCAGGCTCATTAAAGCCGATGTGTCCGTTTCCACCTATTCCCAATAATTGTAAATCTATCCCTCCCAGGAAATGTAACACATTATCATACCTTGTGCATTCTTTCTCAGAGTCCTCCTCTAATCCATTTGGAATATTGGTGTTTTCGGGCAAAATGTTCACATGATCAAGTAAGTTTATGTGCATATAGTAGGCATAGCTCTGTTCATCCTCAGGAGAAAGTCCCTTGTATTCGTCCAGATTTACAGTCCTTATTTCAGAAAAATCCAAGTCACCCTTTTTATACCACTCTATGAGCTGTTTATACGTGCCTATTGGAGATGCTCCTGTGGCCAGGCCAATCACAGCATCTGGCTTCATAATAATCTGCGCAGATATGATATTTGCCGCTTTTCTGCTTAAATCATTGTAATCCTTCGCCTTGTATATGCGCACTTTCTTACCTCCTAATTTACATATAAACTCATCCTAACCTAATTATATTGCTCATCTCATAGGAAATCTATCTGTGTCGCAAAATATACATAATTTGAATATTGGATATATTCTAATAATTAAACAACAATGCTATAATTGTCTTATTATTTAAAAAGGGGGACAATGATTATGATGAAGTATTTACAAAAAATTGGTAAATCCTTGATGCTACCAGTAGCTGTCCTGCCCGCAGCAGGTATTCTCTATGGAATTGGCTACTGGCTTGACCCTACTGGATGGGGTGCTAACAGCGTTGTTTCAGCTTTCCTAATAAAGGCTGGATCCGCTATTATTGACCAGATACCAATACTATTTGCTGTTGGTGTATCTGTAGGTATGGCAAAGGATCATGATGGCACCAGCGCGTTATCTGGTATTGTCTCATTCCTGATGATTACAACTCTTCTTAGTACTAATGCTGTTGCCATGTACAAGGGGATCGACCCAACTGAGGTTCCAGCAGCATTCGGAAAAATCAGTAACGCATTCATAGGTATCCTTTCCGGTATCATAGGTTCCACCTGTTACAACAAGTTCAGAAACACAAAATTACCAGACTGGCTAGCCTTCTTCAGTGGGAAACGGTGTGTTGCCATCGTAACGTCCATAATCTCAGTTTTTGTTGCCGTGATACTTTACTTGCTTTGGCCACTTATTTTTGCAGGATTAGTTGCATTTGGTAAGACAATTATCGGCTTTGGACCAATTGGTGCAGGCATTTATGCAATGCTTAACAGAGCACTTATTCCTCTTGGATTACATCACGCACTTAATGCAGTCTTCTGGTTCGACACAGCTGGTATCAACGATCTCGGGTTATTCTGGTCCGGCGCAGAGGGCGCAGTTAAGGGCGTTACTGGACAATATATGACAGGTTTCTTCCCTGTAATGATGTTTGGTCTTCCAGCTGGTGCCCTTGCAATGTATCACTCTGCTAAACCTCAAAAGAAAAAGCTTGCAGGATCCTTACTTTTAGCTGGTGCTATTGCATCTTTCTTCACAGGAATCACAGAGCCACTTGAATTCTCATTTATGTTCTTGGCTCCTGGACTTTATTTAATCCACGCATTTTTGACTGGTGTTTCAGCAGCTGTTTGCTCTGTTCTTCCATTAAGAATAGGCTTTAACTTCTCAGCTGGCCTGGATGATTATGTATTAAGCTTTAAAGCTCCAATGGCTCTCAATCCACTGTTACTCATACCTGTTGGTCTCATATTTGCAGTTATTTATTATGTTGTATTCAGATTTGCTATTAGCAAATTTGACCTTAAAACTCCAGGTCGTGAGGATGAAGAAGAGGACGAAGAGACTATCGAAATTGGAGATGCTGATTTCGCTACAATGGCAAAGATTATTCTTGTAGGCTTAGGCGGTGCAGGAAACATTAAAGAATTAGACTACTGCGCAACCCGCGTACGTACTGAAGTTATCGACTACACTCTTGTAGATGAAAAGAAAATTAAAAGTGCCGGCATACCTGGTGTTATCCGACCTTCTAAGAACACCGTTCAAGTAGTTGTCGGCCCTAAGGTACAATTCGTATTTGATGAAATCAAAAAATTAATGTAATGCCATAAATCACAAAGGAGTGATGGTTCTTCCATCACTCCTATTTCTATGAATTCTTTAAAATACCTACTTGTTTGAACCAGCGAGAGGTCTCAATTTTTTTACAATTTCCTTTACTACACCATCGTTAAAAGGAATCTTCAAGCCAACCTGACTTATCATCTTAGTATAATAGTCACTTCCTGATAACTTGCACAATTCCAGGTACTTATCCCATGCACCCTCAAAGTTTTCATCCATCATGACTTTAAACTGCATTGCACAAATTGATGCCAACACATAATCAATATAATAGAAAGGAACATCAAATATATGAAGCTGCTTTTGCCAAAATCCACCTAATGCAAAGAACTCAGTACCCTCAAATTCGATATAAGGCCTATACTCTACCTCAAGTTTCTTCCATACTTCCTTTCTCTGGGCTGGTGTCATTTCTGGATTATCATATACAATATGCTGGAATTCATCCACCATTGTTCCATAAGGAAGGAATGTACAAGCGTCCTCCAGGTGCATCTCTAGATAATCTTTATATCTTTCCCCAAAGAAATTCTTCATCCAGCCATATGTAAAATACTCCATAGACATAGAATGAATCTCCGCTGTCTCCATTCCAAAGCTATTATGGTCAATTATCTCATCTTTTCTTGTGATAAAGCACTGGAAGCCGTGACCACACTCGTGAGTGATAACGTCTATATCTCCACTTGTTCCATTAAAGTTTGCGAAAATAAATGGAGATTCATAATTTGGAATATATGTCTGATAACCGCCAGCAGCCTTATTTTTTCTGCCAAACACATCAAACAGCTCATTTTCCATCATAAAATCCATGTATTCCTTAGTCTCTGCGCTAAGCTCTGAATACATTTTCTGGCCACTTTTCAATATTTCCTCAGGTGAACCAGTTGGATTAGGATTTCCTTCTTTAAAATATACTCCAAGCTCTGTATCCTCAAGCTTGTCTAATCCAAGTCTCTCAGCTCGTTTTTCTGCTAATTCAGCCACAAATGGAACAAAATGTTCCTTTATCTGTTTTCTAAAGTTAGCTACATCATTCTTATCATAAGAATTTCTGTGCATCCTACAATAAGCAAGATCTGTAAAGGACTCAAAGCCTAATGCCTTTGCCTGAGCAGTCCTGTTCTTAACCATTGCATCATAAATCTCATCAATTTCGTCGGTCACGCTCATAAACCAGTCAGAAATAGCTTTATTAGCCTTTTTTCTAATATTTCTGTCCTTATTTCTTGCAAATGGTCCCATTAATGACAGATTATAGGTTTCACCCTCAAACTCTATCTTTGCTGTGGCAATAATCTTGTCATAGCGAGAGGTCAGTGCATTTTCCTCCTGCATTAATGGCAAAATTTCATCACTGATAGATTTTGCATCCAATTCCATATTCTTAAATGTTACAGGCCCAAGCTTTTCCTCTAAATATTCTCTGTATGGACTTTCAAATAACACCTTGTTGTATTTGATGTAAGCATTACTCCATCTTGGAAGTATTTCATCAAAATAGTCGTTCTCCTTCTCATAAAACTCATCGGTATTATCTGCATCGTGTCGTATGTATGCGATATTATATGCGGTTTCAAAGTCTTTTCTTAATTTATAGAAATCCTTATTGATTTTAAATTGCTCTTCTCCGGACTTTGCATTCTTCTGACGCTCTATTAATTTTTCAATTTCTTTTTCTAATGAATTTATATCTGGACGCTCATATGGCATATCTTTAAATTTCATCTCGATACCCGCCTTTCAATTTTATATTAAAAGTATAATCAAGGTTTTAATTGTACGCAATAATTCATACTTTAACTTAGGAATATTTCTAGGCATAAAAAAAGCGACCTGGCTAGTCGCTTTTTTAGGGAGAATGATATATGAAAAAGTTTTGTTTATCGCTTCTTGCGATATTTAAATATTAATATAGCAACTTGATTTTCATTTGAGGCTTAAGTGAATTCTATGTGAATATTATTAAATATTTAATAAAAACCTTATTCATTTCAAAAAATCCACATTTTCGTCGTTATTTTATTGGCCTGCTCTGATTCTCTCATTTTTTATCCTCTTGTAAGCTTCAAATTATCCCCGTAGAGCGACTTTATGTTAATTTTTAATCGTCTTATAGTCACGCGCATTTACATTCTCTATTCTAGCTATAAACTACAAATTAGTGTATTTTGTCTTTTTAGTATATTTATTATATTCCACCTATTTTGTTTTTCGTATCCCATTTGTTTATATTGTGTATATAGTAGATTATGTACAAATATTGTATATTGTGATTATTACACTATTAGTGTATTTAATATTATTGTTATTATTAATACATTTAATGTTATTTACATATATTACCCTTATAACGGATTATATATTATTTATACTATTAATGTTTTTGACACCTTTAATGTTACATCCATTTTTTACATCATTAACAATTATTATGTTTTATACATTATTAGCATTACTTACATATTTAATACTATAAATGTAACTTGCACTTTTATTATTATTTTTCTTATTTACGTATATATTGTTTTTAGCATATATAGTATTTATTCTATTTATTACATTTTTTGTGTATGTTACATATTTAATGTAATTAGCCTTATTGTTGCAATTGACACTTTAAACATTTATAATATCAATAACGCAATAAATATTATTTCTATATTTTATGTAAAACACGTTACATACACTAAGGAGTTAAAATGAAAAGCATAGCAATTTGTATTGGAAAGGGTGGCCAGTGGAAGACATCATTGACTATCAATATGGCAGCCCTTTTAAATGAAAAAGGTTATAAGACACTTATTATTGACTGTGATGTACAGGCAAATGCTACAGATACATTCAGAATTAATCCAGAAGGCATAGCCACCTTATATGATTGTTGGGTACCACGTAAGCCAATTAATCCAATGGATTGCATCCAGCAGGCTGAATGGGGCGATATCATCCCTGGAGATAGCTATTTATCAGAGGTAACCACTGGAATTTTGTCAGGAGCATTGAATTATAAGTCCTTTAAGGAAAGAGTTTTGGATAAAATTGAAGGATATGACTACATTTTGTGTGATTGTCCTCCAGATTTGACTAATTCCATCAATAGATCAGTGTTATCCAGTGTAGATGAAGTCATTATTCCTACCAGAGGCGACCAATATGCTACCGAAGGACTAAAAGCTACAATAAACCTTATAAATTCAGTGAAAAATCCAATTACAGATGAGTCAGGAACAGTAGTTGGTCCATCTTTAAACCAGAACTTAGTTATAAATGGCTTGGTATTTACAGATTTCAAGATGAATAATAGCTGTAAAAATGACTATATAAATGCACAGGCAATTGCCGAAGAATTGGGCACTAAGCTCTATTTCCAGTTCATTAGAGGTTGTAAAGACGGTTCAGATGCCATTGGAGAGCAAATGCCAGCTGTAAAATATAAGCCATACTGCAATTCATCGCTTGATTATAAGCAGTTGATAGAAGAATTCATTACCTCTGAAGAGTCAAAGAAGGGAGCATAATATGGCTATAGGAAAACAAGGAAATTCATATACAATCAACGCTGCAAGCAATGCTAGCCTTCCATTTGCAGCACCTAAAAAGACCAATTCAAAGGCATTAGATACCTTCAACAAGAAAAAAACACCAGAAGCTCCTAAGACAGTTACCGTAGAAGAAATCCAGAAGGAGACCGCTCCTGTACAAGAAATACCTACTGAAACAGTTGTGTTGACACATCTTTCAACTTCAGAAACGATCACTGAACCAGAGAAAAAAGAAGAACCTATACCAAAAAGAGAGCGTTTTTACAAGAATTCTTCTGAAAAGCTCAATGCTTATACTGGTGTTAGAAAGAATACTACTTTTGCATTCTGTGATAGTAACGATATCTCTTATATCAAAATAAAGGCAAATAGATTAGGTATAACCTATCAGGATTTTCTTGCTGAAATCCTTTTAGACAACATAGAAACAATCAATTCAGATGCATTTGACTACACAGAAGAAACCTATCAAAACACCAAGAGAGGCCTTAAAAACCCGGTTAACGACCGTTTTGCCCTTAAGGAAGATTTCCTTCTTGATGTTAAGCAGGCTGCAGCTAATGTTGGTATGAAACGTTCAGCATTTGTTGCCATGTGTGTACATAAAGCCAGATTATCAGATCCTAATCCAGCATGGGACATTTAGTTTTCATCTATCCTGGATAGAGTATATATAAAAGTATAATATTATATGTATAGTAAGTATAAGAGAAGTCCTAGAAACCTTGATTTTCTGGGACTTTTTCCATTTCCTATCCGACAGTTTCGTCAATAAAACAAGACAGTTTTGATTTCATAAAAGGCATTTCAGATGCAACTTAAGACATTTTCGACAATACTCCCGACAGTTTTGACACATAAACAAGACAGTTCAGATTTACACTGATTTTTTAGGACTTAATGGGCCTAAATTACTATATAATAAGCAATTTAAATACGACAAAACAGACACATAAAAAAGCCAATAAAATAGCTGGTTTTAGGCAAAATCAGACAAAATATATAATTGTCTTGTTCCAACGATTAACCTTATAATAAGACAAAATGGATTCGCCATTTGCATTATTGCTGTAAACCCTATAAATACGGGCTTTTTATACCTATAATTCTAGACAAAATAGACACCTAACAAGACAAAATGGACACATATAAATATTCATTAGCATTAAGAGAAATTATATTAAGACAAAATGGATACAGTATAAGACAAAACAGAATATTGTCTTATGTGCCACCTAAAAACATAGTATTTTAGGGACTTTTTGTTCTTGAAATATATAAACAAGACAAAATAGACACTTCATATGGCAGAACGGACACATTGCAAGACAAGCTATATAATTTGTCTTAATAAGACAGTTTAGACACCAACATAAACATCTCCTAAATACCCTGAGAAAACCCATAGAAATCCAATATTTAATTTGCCCATTGAAACTAAATAGAGTATAATTCAAGGCAAGGCAAAATAATGTCTTGTCGTAAAGGGAGAAGAATATGGCAATCAGAAAACTTGATGAAAACGGTAATTACCGTCTATTTGACACAAAAACACAGCGTTTCATAGATGATGAACCATTAGCTAGTCCAATTGGACAGATTGATCATCAAACATCCTTCAGTGCATCTGGCACAGTAGTTGACATTGATGAGGTTAAGCCAGCAGAAGTGAGTGAAACTGGACTTACTGTTCAAGGGGAAGATGAAGCTCAAATTAAAGCTTTCATCAAGGAAGCCATCTCAATAGATAATTTCATCGAAACTTTCAATGAAAACTCCCATTTAACCTTATTAAAACTTCTCGCCTTGCAAGATAATCGTCATCCACTGAAAAAAGGTGGCGTAAATATTGCATACAGGACAGATGCCTTGATTATGCACTGCAAAATGGAGTTTTCTGCTGAGGAAAATGTAGTATTTGATGCGATTCTAGGCACCATGTCTACTTTCCCAGAGAATAGGGCATATCGTATATCACCTACAGATTTTGTTAAATTCTCGAAATATGACAATGTTCAGACCCTTTACAGAACCTTTAGAAGCGGTACGAAAAAGCTTAAGGACAGAAACCTTGTGTTTGATGAGCTTGGCCCAGATGGTAAAGACGATATAGAGGTTCCTTGGTTTAACGTCTTGAGATATCACAACGCTACCAAGGATGAAAACGCCTTTATTGAGTTCGTTCCATCAGATTTCTTCAAGGATTTAGCGCTTTGTTCTCAAATTGTCCACGGTGCATACGGCGCTCTTGAGGTAACCACTCAGCTTCGTGGCAAATACACGATTGCTTTATACTGGTTCCTTGAGAACAAAAAGGACTTTAAGAGCTATCAAAGTGCCAGACCAGGTATTTTTGAGATGTCCATGGAGGAGCTAAAGCATCAATTCTCCATTCCACAATCCTACGGAAAGACAGATATGGAAAGAAGAGTGCTTGAACCAGCAAAGGTAAGTATAAACAACGTTCAGGAATGTGATTTTACCTTTGATTATGCCCCAATCAAATCCAATGGAGCTGTTGCAGGTTATAGGTTTATAATCACAAAAAAGAACTATATTGATGCTAAGCCGGAAGACGTAAAGATAATAGATGTAGATCCTTTTGAGGATCAAATTAAGATGTTACTTGGAATGACAGGCATAGTGTTTGAGCCTGCAGAGATTTCTAATATCTATAAATGTGCGAAGCGCAATAACAGGGATGCTGCATATATGATGCAGGTTATTTCAGGCTTTAAGGCACGACTGGATAATAAGGAATTAGATGCTGTAGAAGATCAGGTTGCTTATTTATGTGCGATGATAGAGAATGGTGCAAGTAGCACAATTAAGGATTCTCAAAAGAAAAAGAACTCAAATTCATTCAACAATTTTGCTCAACGCGATGATGATTTAAGTGAAATTGAAAAGAGAATGCTTAGTCGTTAGAATATTCACACAACGACTATTATAATACACAACTATTTGAAAAATGACACTGAAGTTGCATTATATAATTTTTGATGCAAGATTTTCTAAAACAACAAAGGGCACAGATAGCTTTACGGCTATCCATGCCCTTTATATTTTTGTTGTAATTTTAATGATATTTATAAGCCTAGGCCAATCTTTTGTAGCTGTAATGTAAATAAAAGCTGTCCTAGGAAGAAATGAACTAACATACACACCCAAAGATTTTTGGTTTTACGATAAATAAAGTTCATAAATAAGACGAATAGAGCCGTGAACACTATCATAGGAAATCCATACAAATAGTGCATAGCACCAAAAAATAGTGCAACAACCGAAACTGACTTGTGTTTCCTATGGTTACCTATAAGGAGAGTTCGCATTCCATCATATCCCATTACATTTATACAGTATTCCTGCCAAAAGGCTGTAAAAGGATAAAGAATAGTATTTGTAGTAATATACCCCGGTGTTAGTCTTCTGAAATAAAAAAAAGGTTGTGCTTTTTGTAGAAGCTCAGGTGCGACTTGAAGAATTACATATTTAATTAAAATCATTAAGCTACCAAACAAGACGCACAATGAAAGCCCAACTGTCACGGCATGCCATATTTTTTTCTTGTTTACCTTCAAAGGGGCAATTAAGAAATCAGTAGGCACCTTCCTGGCTAATGGAATTAGCGTACATACAGCCAGGAATAACCCGACGAAATTTCCAATTTTGTAAATGGGATTTGATTTAAAAAATTGTTCTAATGCTGAATTGAATATGATATATAGCGACATGTAAGTCAGAAACGCTATTAAGAGATATTCAGAGTATTGCTTCTTTTCGGCAGATTTTATCACTGCTTTGGTGGTGCTGTTTTCCATGACATTAAATCCTTTGATATTACTTTGCACAATATACCAATAACGAGAATAATGGTACAATAATAGTGCTATAAGTATTTTAGCACTATTCAGAGTAAATTAAACGATTTTTTGAAATAGTCTGTCAGAAAAAATCGGAATTATAACTGATAGGCAAAAGAACTAAAAACACAAATGATACTAATTTAACCAAAATCACAAATTACACTAATAGAACTAATTAAAAACGGTACAAACCTATTAAATGATTTGACAAACGGAGTGAATATGACAGGTATATTATACGGCATAGGAGTAGGTCCAGGTGACCCAGAACAATTAACATTAAAGGCTGTAAAAGCAATTAAAGACTCAGATGTAATCTGCCTACCTAAGGCTGATAAAGAAAAGTGCCGAGCATATCAAATAGCGGTAGTGGCTGTTCCAGAGCTTAGATACAAGAAAATTATCAGTTTAGATTTTGAGATGACCAGAGATGAAGCTACCCTTGAAGCTATGCACAGGGACTTTTATCAGAAATATAAGCAACTTATTCACGATGGATATAGCCTTGGCTTTTTAACTATAGGCGATCCAACCATATACTCAACCTTTGGATACATTATGAAATTAGCTAAAGCTGATGGTATTGAGGTGGAGATTATAAATGGAGTGACCTCTTTCTGTGGTACTGCTGCGGCCAGCGGAGTGCTTATTAGCGAGAGAGATGAGAATATACATATTTTATCAGGTCAGGATGAGAACATAGAAGAATCCTTGAAGCTTTCTGGCACAAAAATAATAATGAAAAGCGGCAAGAACATTGCCGCTATAAAGGATATTCTTATGGAATTAGAGGCTCAGGGTAAAGCCTCTGTGTGCGCCGTAATTGACTGCGGAATGGAAACTGAGCAAATCTTCAGAAGTGCAATGACCATTCCGGACAATAGCCAATATATGATGACGATTATTGTGAAAACAAACCCTTGATAATATCTACGGCATCGTCAACCCTTTCACTGTTTACGATAACATCGCAAAGTTCCTTGTTTAGGAGCTCCTTTTCCATTGAAAGCCAACGGTATTTGATGGCCTCATTATCTAAGCCTTTCTTAAGGATTTTATCAATCATAAATTCATGACTTGCTTTGCAGAAAATGAGTACCACAGGGTACTCTTTTTTCATGGCTATAGCACCGGTTATATCCGTAGGGATTACAGCATTAAGACCAGAGGCAAGAGCCTCCTCAATTGCATCCTTTGGGATACCATATCTGTTGCCAGCATAAACTGTATGTGATATGAACTTAAGGCTGGAAAATTCCTTTTCTGTTACCTTGTCATGATTATCACTAGGATTGCCAGTGGTTACTGAATGAATACGCATTGCAAACCCATCGGCGGCAAGTCTGTCCGCAATTTCATTTTTGTTGCAACCACTAGGTCCGATAAGAGCAATAACAGAAGGAACAGTAGGTTTTACCTTTTTGCTTGAGGCATTAATTATCTGATCAACCAAAATAAAGAACTCAGAGTAATCATTTACAGCCAGCACTCCAGAAAGATGGGAATTCCAAGGTCTACGCATCAAAATAGGGTACTTGGCCTGACTCTTAAGTATATTATGGCCTCCATCATCCAGCTGAAAATCAACCTTAACCGTTTGCTTAGAGAAAGTCAGTATAACGTTTTCTAAAGGAAATTCAGGAAGCTGCTCAGCTATTTGTTCATATCTTAAGCCCGCATATTTTGGAGAAACAGCGGTGTTAATATAAACGTCTCCGATTTCCATCAATTTAAATATGAAGTCCCTGGCTTCATCGGAGACCTTTTGCTTTCTTAAAATTCTCTCGTCAGAATAGTATTTTGCAATAATAGACTGCTTTGAACCTTCTTCTCCGTTTCCCCAGGATTTTATGTCGTTGACAGACGCATTTAAGTCAGGATGCTCTTCGTTAGCAAGCTGAACCGCTATTCCGCAAAATGGTGCTAGTACATCGTCAAAATCTATTTCAAAGCTATAATTT
>JAEEGL014955654.1_pt1 | contig 26518 bp, 22 predicted proteins | sample 9134231 | NCBI WGS metagenome assembly JAEEGL01 (sample SAMN16246548, study PRJNA631951) | gut metagenome | biome: gut microbiome; feature: rumen; material: fiber-attached | host: Bos | place: Iran: Karaj | collected 2018-10 | reverse complement strand
TTTTTTTCCGACACCGATTGCGACATCACTCCCAAGGAGTGTGCCGAGTATGGCATCAAACTCATCAGTATGCCTTATACTGTAGATAATCAAGTGATTTACCCCTATATTGACTTCGAGGAATTCGACTTCCACAAGTTCTACGACATGCTCCGCGCAGGCACCATGCCGACCACTAGTGCCATGAGCGAAGAGGCTTACATCCAATACTTCGAGCCTGAGTTTGCTGCTGGCAACGACATCCTCTACGTGCATTTCTCATCGGGTACCTCCAACACCTTCACCATTATGAGGCAGGCTTTGGAAAAACTGAAGCAAAAATACACCGAACGCAAGTTCTATGAAATTGACACACTGGGCATTACTGCGCTATCATACAATGTGGTACTCGAAGCCGCCGAATTGTACAAAGCGGGCAAGACCGCTGAGGAAATCGTGGAATGGGCCAAGGTAGAAGTGCCCAAGTTCCCGATGTATTTCTTCGCTGACGACCTAAATTTCTTCCGTCGCAGCGGTCGCGTGAGTGGCTTGGCGGCTACGATGGGCGGCTTCATCGGTATCCGTCCAATCATCTACTTGGACAACGAAGGGAAGATGATTTCTATCGGCAAAGAAACGGGCCGAGCCAAAGCCATCGCCCGCTTGGTGAAATATGTTGAAGAACTCGGTGAAGACGTGAAAGCCCACCGCGTGGTCATCGGTCACTCAGATGCCCTCGACATCGTCGCTGAGGCCGAACGCCAATTGAAGGAGAAGTTTGGCGACGACCTGAACGTCATCATCACTCCCGTCAACCCGACCATCGGCAGCCATTGCGGTCCCAATGCCATTGGCATCTGCTTCCATGCCAAGCATAGGTGATTTTTAGATTCAAAATTCAAAATTTAAAGATTCTTTTCGGTGATAACTATAACTAAAGTAGCGACAAAAAAACAACAGAAGGAATTCCTTGACTTTCCTTTGAAGCTCTACAAGGGCAATCCCTACTTCACGCCACCTTTGTATATGGACGAGAAGAAAATCTTCCGCAAGGACTTCGTTTACAACGATATGTGCGAAGCCGTCTATTTCAATGCCTATAAAGACGGCAAGATGGCGGGACGCATCTCGGGCATCATCCAACGTGCTGCCAACGAGAAAACGGACAAGAAACAAGTGCGTTTCACCCGTTTCGATGTCATCGATGACGAAGAAGTGGCAATAGAACTCTTCAAAACTTTGGAAAAATGGGCCATTCAAAAAGGCATGAACGAAGTGGTCGGTCCTTTGAGTTTTTCCGACTTGGAACGCGAAGGTCTTTTGGTTGACGGCTTCGATTATCCTGCTACCTTCGAGGAAACCTACAATTTTCCTTATTATCAGACCTTTATCGAAAACTACGGTTACCAAAAAGACGTCGATTGGACAGGGAGTCGCATTCGCATTCCCAAAGACTATGACGGCGAAGTCGACAAGTTGGCCGCTTTCGTGATGAAACGCTATAACCTGCATCTCGGCACAGCACGCAACACCAACGACTTCCTGAAGAAATACGCCGACGGTATCTTCGAGTTACTCGATAAATCCTACGAACTGCTCTACGGCACCGTGCCTTTCACCGAGGGTATGAAAAAGATGATGATTGACAACTTCCGTCTGGTCATCGACGTGAAAAACGTGGCTGTCATCCTCGACGAAAACGAGAAGATGATTTGCTTCGGACTGGCTTTCCCGGCCATCGCTGATGCCGTGCGACCTTCGGGTGGCCGACTGACACCTGCCGCCTTGGTTCGCCTGCTCAAAGCCTTGAAAAAGCCCAATATCATTGACCTCTGCCTCATTGGTGTCGACCCCGAGTGGCTCAATCGAGGCGTGAGTATCATCGTCTCTGCGGGTTTGATGAATATGCTGAAGGATGTCGACTATGCCGAGACCAATATGAACCTGGAAGATAATTACGCGATTCAGAACCAATGGAAACGCTTTGACGAACAAAAGATTAAGCGTCACCGTTGCTATATCAAACAAATAAGTAAGTAGTTTATTCACAAAACATTCAAAAAGTGCAAAACCATGAATAAGTCCAGAGAAAAGCGAGTAACGACTGCACAACCGTGCATCGCTGGAAAGTAGCCGGTTGGCAACTTTCCCCAATTACAAAAGAAGTTTTTTTTGGTTTTGTAGGTTTTGTGACAAAAAAGAAATGAACATGATCAAAATAATAATCGACTGTTTTGGTGGCGACCACAGCCCAGAGGCCAATGTGGACGGAGCCTTGGCGGCCATGGCCAAAATGCCCAACCTGTATCTCATCCTCACGGGTGACGAGGCCACGCTACAGAATTGCCTAAAAGGCAAGGCTTACGATGCCTCGCGCCTTGAAATCGTCCACGCACCAGAAGTCATCGGCTGCGAGGAACGCCCCATCGACGTCATCCGTTTGAAGAAGGAAAGCTCGATGATCAAAGCCGTACGCATACTCCGCGACCAAGACGACATCAACGCGATGGTAAGTATCGGTTCCACGGGTGCACTCGTGGCCGCCGCCTTGACCCGCATCGGGCGCGTGAAGGGGGTCATCCGCCCTGCTTTTTGTCCTATCCTTCCTACAATGAATGGAGGCATCGTCGGTATCTGCGACAGTGGTGCCAACGTGGAGGTCACACCTGAGCATCTGAGACAGTTCGCCATCATGTCGAGTTTGTATATGGAGAAGGTCTACAATATTGAAAAACCACGCATTGCCTTACTCAATGTTGGAAAAGAAGCAGAAAAAGGTGACGAAATCCGACAAAAGGCACACTTTTTGCTAAATGAGACCCCCGAAATCCATTTTGTAGGCAACATGGAAAGCCGTGATTTGCTTTCTGGCAACTACGACGTGGTGGTTTGTGACGGTTTCTCGGGCAATGTGCTGGTGAAGACCACCGAAGGCACAGCCTTGGAACTACTGAAGAAGTTGAAGAAAGACATCTATTCGAGACCGATTTACAAGTTGGGTGCGCTGTTGATGAAGCGGATGTTTATGGAGGAGAAAGAGTTCATGAACTACCAAAACTATGGTGGTAGCGTGTTGTTGGGTACCTCAAAAACAGTGGTAAAAGGCCACGGCTCCAGCAAGGCAACAGCTGTTGAAAAATGCATCGAACAAGCCTACAAGATGGAGGTCAGTTCATTGTCATCCAAGATGGAAGAGATTATTATGAAGTATGAACACTATGAATATTAAGCTATCAGCTCAGTTATGGCGAGCTGAATGCTGATTGGTGAACGCTGATATCCAATCTTGAATATTGAATATTGAATATTAAATCTTTGAATCTGTATAATATGTACGAAATTGTAAAAACCACCCTAGCGCGTCAGTTGCGCATCGACCCGGAGCGGGTTACACTTGATGCCCAAATCAAGAGAGACCTCGGTGCCGATTCCGTCGACATCCTCCAACTGCTTATGCGCCTTGAAGACGACTATGGTATTGTCATCCCCGACCAGGCCTTGGCCAAATTTGAAACCGTTAACGATGTAGTTACCTATTTAGACAATTTACAGAAATGAAACAATTTACACTGATTATCATCGCATTGCTGTTTTCCGTAACAGCGTTTTCACAAAAGACTTACGACACCGATTTTACCCAAACCAAAGTGATGAAAATTTCGGGCAAGACCACCGACAAAGCCGGTCACCTCACTTTCGACGGCAATGACCAACTTAGTATGATTTACACCGAGCCTGCAGGTGAATACTTCAAGATCGAAGGCAAAATGGTGAAAATCAATATGGATGGCAAGAAGGTTGAACTCGATTCCGAGAAGGTGAAAGTGGTGGGACTGCAACGTTCCACGCTCTTAAACTGCCTTTCTGGAAATTGGGAGCAAGCCGCTGCCGACAACAATGCCGAATTGACCATCACCGAAGAAAAAGGACTGAAAAACATTTCCATCGTTGCCAAAGGCAAGGTGCCCAAAGGTGGTTACAAATCGGTTGAATTGACCTATCGTGTCTCTGACAACACTTTGGTCAAGATGGTGCTTGAAGAAGCCATCGGCATCATCAACACATACGAAATCAATTAAATGCTCTTCTTGTAAGCCCTGCGCCGCATAAATGGCTCGGTCTTGTAGTCGCCAAACAGCGATTGCACCTTGTAGTTTTCCTCCAATTGGGGGTTCATAATAATGGTGTCAATACCGCGTTTAATGCAGTTTTCGTGCAAATACTTAAACATCAGCACAGGTATTCCACATTGCTGATATTCAGGCATAACACCCATAATCAAGGCCTCAAGTGTGTCGTTTTTCTTCAAGGCTTTCAAAATGTTCAGGAAACCAAAGGGGAACAAACGCCCGTTGGATTTCTTTACAGCCTTTGAGAGTGAAGGCACACAGAAGAGAAAGCCGACCGGCTTGTCCTGATCATTGACCGCCACCGCCACGAAATCCTTGTCCAAAATAGGAACGTAAGTCTTCAGATAAGCTTGTATCTGCTTGTCGGTCAATGGTGAGAAACCGTGCAAAGGGGCAAAAGCCTCATTGTACATATGGAAAATCTCCATTCCATAGCGGTTGGCCATATCCTTCATGCTGCGGGGATTGACAACATAAACCTTGAACCTTTCCTCTATCAGATTGGTGAATTGAAACATAGAAGGCAATTCCTTGCTCACCAGCAATGTTCTTTGCGTCCAGTCCACGTCTTTCTTGAAGCCAAGTTGCTCCAACATCGTGCCATAATAGGGGAAATTGTAGAGGCAGGTAAAAGGACTCAGATGCTCGAAACCTTCCACCAGCAGGCCTTCCTTGTCCATGTCGGTAAAGCCCCAGGGGCCTCTCATCTCGGTGCGACCACGTTGTTTACCCCATTCGGCAACAGTGTCAATAAGCGCACGAAGCACTTCTTTGTCTTCGATGAAATCCAGCCAACCGAAACGGACGAGATGCTGCTCATCGTCAGCCTTGTGGTTGATGATGGCGGCCACTCGACCCACGATTTCGTTGCCCCGATAGGCCAAGAAGCAATCGGCTTCACAGAAATCATAGGCACCATTCTTCTCAGGATTAAAGGTGTCATATTCATCGCCTTCCAAGGCAGGCACCCAGTTCTCACAGTTTTTGTAGAGTTTGAGGGGGAAAGTCACAAACTGTTTCAACTGCTTGTGACTCTCCACCTTTACGATTTGAATTGACATAGGCTAAAGTGTTGTGTTTGATTCGATATAGTCGAGCACCTCTCCCACCGTCGTGAATTTTGGGTTGCCGTCGAACTTAAAACCGAACTTGTTTTCTATAGCAAGACTCAGTAATAAAATGGTCAGCGAGTCGAGACCCACGTCGCGTACAAGTTGAGACTCCTCGTTAACCTTCGACAAATCCATCGAAGGCTTGATGAGCTTCAAGATTTCTTTCAATTCCGTTAAAACATCTTCTCTTTGCATAGCTTATATCATTGATTTCGTGAAACTTTCATAGCACCTGTACGTTTAAAGTCTTCTTTACGCACAGTCATTTTTCCAACTTGGTGCGTACTTGGCAGCGTGGCGTTGACTTTGCCAACAAGTTCTTTGAAGTAGGCTTCAACTTCCTCCCAGGGCTCATTGCCAAACTCCTCCATACGCGGCAGGATCTCAATGGCTATCACCTGTCGGCCATCCAATTCGTCTTCCTTGACAAGGCAATCACGCAATTTGCTGTCCTTATAGAAAGGCTCTTCGATGCTCTCTGGACTGACATTCTCGCCATTGGAAAGGATGATGAGGTTCTTGATACGGCCAACGATGTACATATAGCCTTCTTCGTCGAAACGAACGAGGTCGCCAGTCTTCACCCAACCGTCTGGGGTCAGTGTCTCTGCGGTCTTTTCAGGGTCGCCGTAATAGCCGAGGAACACATTGTCGCCACGATACCACAACTCACCGTCGACCACCTTGGCTTCTTGTTCGGGATACAGCTTACCAACCGATGTAGGTTTGGCAATAACGTCGATGTTACCTGTGGTAAGGTTGGCACCCTCGGTCATACCATAGCCAGCAAACAAGCTGATACCCAGTTTGTCAAACTCACCAATGAGTTTCGGAGGTACATTGGCTGCACCAGAGATGATGAACTTCAGGTTTCCGCCAAGGAAAGGCGCACCATACATCTTGACAAGTCCCAGCAGGATTTCGCAGATGCCTGGAACGGCCACAAGACAGGTCGGCTTGATCATCGGGAACTTGGTGATGGTCTCCTTGGTATTGGATGCCGCATACCATGCACCACCTTCGAACAGCACCGACAAAGTGCTTCGTACCAATCCAAACACGTGGCTGAGCGGCAACACACAGGCATAGCGGTGGCAACCCAACTGATGTCCAGGAGCGTAAACACCGTTCAGTGCGCCACGCATCAAAGCTCTGTGAGGCAGGACAGCACCCTTGGGAGCACCCGTCGTGCCACCCGTGAAGAAAATGGCGGCAGGATCATTCTTGTCAACCACTGCGACAGGATCTGTATGGTCAGCACAATCCGCGATGGCAATCACCTTGCAAGGGGCTTCTTTCACGGCTTCCATAAAGTCTTTGCCTGCAGCGAGCACCTTAACGCCAAACTTCATGCAGCAGCCAACGATGGCCTGAGGTGGCAGTTGCGAAGGCAGATTGATGGCCACGAAGCCAGCTGAAGTAACAGCAAGAAACATTTCGACAGCCTCAACGGTCGTGTTGTCCAAAATAGCCACTTTGTCACCCTTTTGCAACCCCATATCATTGAGCAAAGCGCGCTTGCGAGCCACAATATCGCACACTTGACTATAAGTGAAAGTGTTGACTGTGTCAGAGAGACATGGCAAATCCGACCACTTCTGCTCAATCCAAGTCACAAATTCGGGAAGGGTGGGAATGTACTTCAACTGCGCCAGTTCATCGGCAGGAAGCATACTGGGAAAATAAGAATTGTCTTTCATAATAACGCTGTTTGTTGTTTTCTATTTAATAGTGTAACTGTTCAAAATTATAGTTTATATTTGTTTTACTTTCGACTATGACCATTGACCATGACCGCTTTCACGGGAATGTTGAGGTTTCTGCCCATAGTTGAAGTGGTCATTGTCACAAGTCATAGTCCCTTAGTCTCGCGTCTTTTTTGTAAACTATATTTGCTCATCTGCTTAATCAGAATTATTCAGATATAGGATAAGCCTCATATAGGATGTCGTGTAAAACCGTTCTGACATTCTGTTTCGCTAATTTATTGGGTTCAGTATTGGGATAAACACGGTTCGACAAGAAGATGAGGGCAGTTTGGTTTTCAGGGTCAACCCAGAAGAAAGTACCAGTAAAACCGGTATGCCCATAGCCTTTCAACGAGCCTTGTTTCGATGCTGTGAACGAGCCTTTTTTGTCGATGGGCAACTTGTCGAAACCGATGCCACGACGGTTTCCGTTGCTTGCTGCAAAAGGTGCTGTGGTGAAATAACGCACCGTTTCGGGTTTCAAGTAACGTACGCCATTATAAACTCCCTCATCCATTAACATCTTTACGATTACTGCCAAGTCTTCAGCATTGGAGAATAGCCCTGCATGGCCAGCCACGCCACCAAACATAGCTGCAGCTTGGTCATGCACATCACCCCAAATCAACTGTTTGCGGAACACGGTGTCATATTCAGTTGGGGCAATCTGCTCTCGCGTAAAATGGTTCAAAGGTTGATAGCAGATGTGCGAAAGGTTCATCGGATAATAGAACTTTTCATTCAGATAGTCCTCTATGTTTTGGTTCGTCAGCAGCTTCACAATCTTGGGCATGTAATAGAAGCCCATATCGCTGTAGAGGTATTTTTTCTTCCCCAAGGGAGTTTTTGAAACCGAGTCGAAAATGCGTTCCTCGTAGTCATTAATAAGGTAGAGGTTCTCCGCCACCCTAACCTTATGGTTTTCGTCAATCTTATCGCTGTAGAACTCAGCCATCGGCCCGCTTTCGTCCACCGTCACCTTATAAAACGGCACCCAAGACTTCAGTCCAGCCTGATGGGTCATAATGTCAATAAGTTTAAGTTTGCCATGCTCCTTCCCTTTCAGATAAGGGAAAAAATCAGCCAAAGTCTTGTTGAGGTCAATCAACCCATCGTCATACAACTTCATGACAGCCAATGTGGAAGCAAATATTTTCGTGCATGACGCAATGTCGTAGAGATCATTAGGCTGCACTTGATGACCTCCACCGTACGTAAAATTTCCAAAACATTTGTCATACACTATCTTGCCATCTTTCATCGCCACTATTTGGCAGCCTGGATAGGCTCCATTTCTGACGCCAGCCTTGGCTACTGAATCCATCTTTCGGACATATTTATCACTCATTGTACCTTGAGGCAAATATGCAACCTGTTCATTCTGGTTAATTTGTTTGGGAGTTGCGGGGACTCCCATTTGTGGAAGGATTGGTTCTTTAGATTCACTATCCTGAGCCACAAGGCCATCGCCGCACTTGAATTTTGACACCGAAACGGGCAACTTGCCACGGGCTTCCAATTCACCCGACAGCAACCTAACGACGGCATCAACCGCAGGCACTTCATCCTGATAACCAACCACTAAACCCTTCACACTGTTGTTGATACGGAACATATCCAACGCATAGGGACAAGCGAACAAATTGAGAATCACATCATTTTGAGCAACAAGACGGTTAAAGAACTTTACGGTCTCATCCGTGATGCCATAGTTTTTGTTGGCAAACATATTGGTTTTCTCTATGCTGACCACCACAAAGTCATAGTTCTCCAATCGTTTCAACCAGTCAGCTGACTTGGAAGCAATCTCGTTTTTGCCCACCACAAACGAAGCTGTATTATAGCCACGAGCAACAAGTCCTTCATTCACATCATTCTTGACATTACCGATAGTGACCACAGCAATTTTCTTATTATTTGCCAATGGTATTACCTGATTATCATTGCGTAACAGGGTGACAGCCTCATCGTAAAGCTGTTGGCGAAGGTCTATGTACGACTTCTTTTTGAGGTCTGTCATCAAATTGGTTGTAGAAACGGCTTTATAATCATTGAGTCCTACACGATATTTGTAACGCAGTATTTTCTTACAGCTCTCCTCCAATCTCGCAGCAGCTTGGGGATCACGTTCAGCTGCCTCCTTTATGGTTTTGATGGCGAATGGCACATTGGTAGGAAGAATCAGCACATCATTGCCAGCCATGAAAGACACATACGGCACGCTGTCCTGACGGACTTTCTCCGAGACACCCTTCATATCCAAACCATCGGTGAAAATCAGCCCTTCGAAGCCCATTTGGTTCTTCAACAATTCAGTAACCACGCCGTATGACAATGAAGACGAAGTGTTTTTAACTTTCTCGATGGCAGGAAAATACAGGTGCCCCACCATCGCTCCGTTCACTCCATTGGAAATCATCTGACGGAAAGGTGCCAATTCTATGTCGCGAACCTCTTCCATTGTTCGGGTCACGGTGGGCAGGGTCAGATGCGAGTCGGTGGAAGTGTTGCCATGACCAGGGAAGTGTTTCATCGTGGTTATCAACCCTTTACTCTGCATACCGAGGGCATATGCCGTGGCTTTTTCGCCTACAGTCAATGGATCCTCACCAAAGCTGCGCATTCCGATGATAGGATTTGCCGCATTGGAGTTGACATCAGCAACTGGGGCAAAATTCACATGCACACCCATACGTTGGCATTGTTCCGCCACTTGCTGCCCCATTTCATAGATCAACATATCATCAGTTAAGGCACCCAAAGTCATTTGATACGGATAGGCAAACGATTTCTTCACACGCATTGCCAAGCCCCATTCCGCATCAATGGAGACCATCAAAGGAGTTTGCGCCATTGCCTGCCATGCATTGGTCTGATTCACTTGATCCTCAGCATCGGCCCGGAAAAAACACACACCACCAATATTGTATTGTTTGATGTATTTGGCCACATTCTCTTCGAAAGGTTTGTCGGGGAGGTTGGCACGCATACAAATCAACTGAGCAACACGCTGCTCCATTGTAAGGCTGTTATACACCGAATCCACCCAGTGCGATTCCGCATCCTGAGCACAGAGCTGACCCATTGAAAAAACAATAGCCAGCAACCCAAAACAGATATTTTTCCTAGTTTTCATAATATAATAATTTCCAATTCAATAGAACATTTTTTTCAACCAATATCTTAACTCTTGCCAATCGTATGGCTTGCATATGATATTCTTGTTTTCGTCCAAAACAAAGACGGTAGGCGTTGATGTAATATGGTAATCCAGAAAGGCCTTGCTTTCCCAACGCAAGTCATCATAGAAATGATATCCTGGCAGCCGCATTTTTTCCACTGCTTTATTCACATCATCCTCGTCTTCTGCCAAGGCAAATGTAACTAATTCGAAATCAGATTTCAAGTCAATGTGTTTCCGGATCTGCACTAAAAAATCATGACAATACTCACAGTCCGTCGACCAAAAAACCACAATGAAATGTTTAGCTCTAGATTCGTAAAGACAATAATGCTTACCGTCGATGGTAACCCCATTGTAATCAGGGGCAATGGAGCCTACCCTCACCTTCTGAAATGGTTCCGTGATGGAGTCCAAACGAAGTCCTTCTTCCATAGAAATCTCACCTTCAGCAAGTTGAGGATAGTTCAAAAGGTAATCCGTCACTCGGTCACGGCCCATAGCAGAATAACCATTCAAAGCAAATTCCAAGATATACTCATACATCCGCATGTTGACTTTGGCTTTTTCAAGGGCAACACCCAGACCTGCCATCGAAAGGCTGTCAAAGCGTTGCTCATCACCATCAGTGAATGAGTAAAAGTAACTGACAAGCTTATCTGCCATCGCTTTTGACGAAATCAGTGCCGTATCGCTGAAATCCACACCATCCCAATAATCCGACATCGCGTTGTTTTGCGCCTTTACAGAAGACTCCGAAAACGCTATAACAACAAAAATCATTATGTGGATTATCTTTTTCATTTTCTAACGATTAAATTATCATATTACAAGTTCAACTTCAACTGAATCGCCATGTTGAACGTCATACGGTGCAAAGGTGTAGTACCATAATCAGCGATGGCTTGTTTGTGCTGAGGCGTAGGATAACCTTTGTTCTTTTTCCAATTGTAAAGTGGGTACTGTTCTCCGTATTCCACCATCATCATATCCCTTGTAGTCTTGGCCAAAATGGAAGCCGCCGCAATGGATTGGTACTTGGCGTCGCCACCCACGATACATACGTGTTTCACCTTCTTATATGGATTGAACCGATTGCCATCGATTAAAAGCAGTTCAGGTTGAATCTTCAGTTGATCCAAGGCTCTGTGCATCGCTAAAAACGAGGCATTTAAGATATTGATATCATCTATCTCTTGTGCCGTGACAATGCCGATTCCGTATGACAACGACTCATTCAACACCAGTTCGCGCAGCTGCATCCTTTTCTTCTCGGTAAGTTGTTTTGAGTCATTGAGTTCAGGATAGTTGGAATCACTTTTCAGGATCACGGCAGCCGCTACCACAGGTCCAGCCAAGCAGCCACGACCTGCTTCATCACAACCAGCTTCAATCATATCGGAATAATGCGTCAACAATGCCATAGACTACAGCAATTTAAAGTAATAATGATTGGCAAAGACCAAAAGAATAAAAAGAGTCAAGAACAGATTGGCCCAACCCGTGTTGCCAATGTAGGAGAAAGCATACGACACGAGGATGGATATTACAACAAAAACCAGCCCATTCATCAACACATTGCCTCCCAAGAACAAAAACAGCAGTGCAAAAGCCGCCATAATAACAGTCATCGAAATCTTAGTCCTTACTGCTATCGTTTTCTCAAAGTTGGCATTACCGCCTCCAAACAGGAGGAGGAGGGTACTTACGACAAGCAGCAACAACAACCCGATATTCTTAAAGTTAAATCCTTCCACTGAAAACTTGATTGAAGCGAAATAGTCACGATAACTGTCCAGTAATGACCGAAAGTCACCGAACAAAAACACACCCACAAAATAGAGGAAGTAAACGAAAAGGAAGCCGAATATAGGTATCAGCTGGAGTCGTAAAGACCCTTTTTTGGCGATGGGCAAAGCAATAAAAACCCACAATAACAATATGATAGCTGGAGAATAGCACATAGAAGCCAAGGCAATAAAAGCGCCAGACTTCAACAAGTTCAATTCAGGATTTGGAAGCTGATAGACTTCAAACAAATTACTGATTGTCAGCAAAATGAAAAAGACAGACAAAGCAAATGGACAGAAATTGGTCTGTGTTGGGGTAAGGCTCATCAGCAACACAAAGACAAATGCACCTATGGTACTCACTTTGCCTACAATTTGGTTGTTGACCATTATTGCATTGAAAAGCAATGTCTCAATCACCAATAAAACAAAGGCAAAAGCATGTTGTGCAATGGACGAGCCTCCGAGCAAGCTGTCCGTGAGGTTAAAGATTGGGGTGACGGGATTGCCCAAACCCATTGTCGCCCGTCCTGTAATGAATGAGGGAATCCATAGGGCGATGGCTATCAAGGCAATCACCACATACTGAATCGCATAGCTCTGTCTGAAAAACTTAATCATTGCATTCTCATCAAGTCAAGTCCAATGTCATGGCGGTAGTTGACGCCTTCGAAATGAATCTTTTCCACCTCACGATAGGCGATGCCCCTTGCCTCTTCTATCGAATCACCATGGGCTGTCACCGCGATGACGCGTCCACCTGCCGTGACCACATGCTTGTCGTCATCAAATGCCGTACCTGCATGAAAGGCAACGACATCCTTCAAGTTGTCCAACCCGCTCATTATCATACCTTTCTTATAGGCTTCCGGATAGCCTCCCGACACCATCATCACCGTGACAGCTGTCTTTTCGCTTTTGGCATAATGCACCTCGTCAAGACGTCCATCGGCACAAGCCATAAGCAGGTCGGCGAGGTCGCCCTCAATGCGGGTCATCACGGCCTCAGTCTCAGGGTCGCCCATACGGACGTTGTACTCGATGACGTACGGATTGCCGCCATTGTTCATCAAACCCAAGAAAATGAAACCTTTATAGTCGATGCCTTCAGCTTTCAAACCATTGAGAGTTGGCACCACGATGCGTTCCTCCACTCTGTTCAAGAACTCGGGCGTGCAGAAAGGAACTGGCGAAACGGCACCCATCCCGCCTGTGTTCAGGCCCTGGTCACCGTCGCCAATACGCTTGTAGTCTTTGGCTTCGGGTAACAAAACATAATGCTCGCCATCGGTTAGCACAAAGACAGACACCTCGATGCCTTTCAGGAATTCCTCAATGACCACAGTGGCCGATGCGGCACCGAACTTGCCGTCAAGCATCTGGCAGAGTTCATCTTTGGCTTCTTTCAAGTCGTTGATAATCAGCACGCCCTTGCCTGCCGCCAGACCGTCAGCCTTCAATACGTAAGGTGCTTCCACGCTTTCAAGAAACTTATAACCTTCGTCAAGGTTGTCTTTATTGACTTTGAAGCACTTTGCCGTGGGCACACCATACTTCTCCATAAAGTCCTTGGCATACGCCTTGCTGCCTTCCAGTTGAGCTCCTTGTTTGTCGGGACCGATGATCTTCACCCCTTTCAGCTCGGCATCACCTTTGAAGAAATCGACGATGCCATCCACCAAAGGCTGTTCGGGACCTACCACAACAAGGTTGATCTCTTGCTTTAAGCAGAAATCTTTTATAGCCTTAAAATCAGATGGTTTTATATTCACATTGACACCCACTTCAGCCGTACCGGCATTGCCTGGTGCAATGAAGATATGCGCTCCTTCGCTCTGCGCCAGCTTCCATGCCAAGGCATGTTCGCGACCTCCTGAGCCGAGCACCAAAATGTTCTTTCTCACTGCGGTGATATGTTGTCCCTGAATGGCCTTCCAATCCAAGGTCTCCTTTTGGACTTCACCAGGATACATTACTATTTTTTCCATGTTGTTTTTTACTATGACTAGTGACAAAGAATGACCATTTTTATGTAGTCATAAGCATTGTCTGTTATTATTAACCGTTTGAATTATCTGGTCGGATTGTTTGAATCAACCCTGTTACTCTTTTTTCAATTGATTGTACTTTATCTATCGCTTTTTCAAAATCATCCTTTTTCACATATCCTAACCTAACAGCTATTTCCAATTGGGTTTCAACTTCACAAGATGATCCTAATGAGAACTCCAAGAAATGAGCAAATTCATTCACTGATTTTCTAGAACATCCTTCTGCAATATTTGAAGGAATTGACACCGCAACTCTTTGCATTTGGTCGTACAACGCATAAGTTTCCTTTTTAGGAAAGTTTTCAGTTATTCTATAAATATCAACTGAAAAATCCACACCATCGACCCAAACGTCATAATTTCTAAAGTTTCTCATACTATTTGATATTTACGCTTATTACTAGTTTACCATAAAAATTAAAGCTCTTTATTCTTGGTTGATGCGGTCATTGTCATAGTCACAAATCATTGTCAAGAGACCGCATCAAACAATTCCAAATGTCATCGGCAGCCTTGTCCCAAGAGAAATCTTTGGCGCGTTCCCTGCCCTTCTCAATAAGCGACTCGCGTACGTTCTCATCAAGCATTTCCGTCATGCCTTCGGCAATGGAGGCTTCACTGAAGGGGTCCACAAGCAAAGCCGCATCATCCGCCACTTCGGGCATAGAAGTCACATTGGAGGTGATGACAGGTGTTTCGCACCTGAACGCTTCCAAAATCGGGATGCCAAAGCCCTCAAAATACGACACATACACCGATGCCAATGCCGATGCCGTCACCAAATGCAAGTCCTCGGCACTCAAGCGTCCGGCAAAGACAACCTCGTCCTTGAACCGCATAGAGCTGTAAGCCTGCTCGATAGGTTCCGACCACCAACGCTTCTCCCCTACAATCAGCAACTTGACGTTAGAGGAGGTTTGGCTCTTGAACAAGTCGAAGGCGGTGAACAATCGTGCCAAGTTCTTGCGTGGATGCAACGAGCCAACGAACATAAAATAAGGATTCCCGTTGGTATAATGGGCTCGAATTCTTTCCTGCTCCTCTTCAGAAATCGGTGCAAACTTCTCATTCACGCCGTTATAGGCTACGTCAATTTTCTCAGGTTCGATTCCATAGCAGTCTACGATGTCCTGTTTCGAGAACTCCGACACCGTCACGATTCGTTTGGCCTTACGCGCAAAACGAGGGAAGAAAGTCTTGTAGTGCCAGAGATGTATTTTCGGCATATCCTTCGGAAAATGCTCAAAGTTAAGATCATGGAACTGTGTCACTTGAGGCACATCCGAGCGAAGACTCAAGTAGCCATCGGGTGAGAAGAACAAGTCAGGCTTGATCTTCTTCAAGGCATTGGTCACCGAAAACTCGAAGAACCAAATGAACAGGAAGGGATGCCGGGCCTGTGGGAACAGCACTATAGGTTTCACATTGTCGCCGAAGACAAACATTGGGTCGGGCTCACGGTCGAAAAGGAAATAGAACTCCACCTCGGGATGGTCTTTTACCATACGACGCAAGGTTTCATAAGCCACCCATCCGATGCCTTCCAACTTGTTTTTCAGCAACAAGCGCGTATTGACTGCAATTTTCATTGTACTGTTTTGACACTCGTTTTCATGCAGTCATCACACTGCAATTTTGTTCGCAAAGATACAAATTTTACCCACATCAAAACCTTATGGACAAGAATTGATTAGGATTTTTATTACTTTTGCTCCGTAATAATCCTTAACGCAATGAGAAAAACTATTCTTCTTCCTATTTGGTTACTGCTTTGTGCCATAGTTTATGCACAACCGAATATCAGCGACTTGACCTTCCCAAAATCATCACCTCTCTTTGGTTTATACGAGCTATCCTTCCAGTTGGGAAACTATTCAAACCCTTACGATCCTGACATCATAGACGTTTATGCCATATTTGAGGGGCCAGACGGCAAGTCGTTTAAAGTCAACGGGTTCTACTATGAAGGGTATCGTCTTTATCTCCACTATGGCTATGAGAAGGCAGAGGCCATCGATAAAGACAAAGGCTGGAGAGTGCGATTCACTCCCAATCAAGTGGGGACATGGCATTTCACACTTCATGCCATCGACAAGAAAGGCTATACCAACCTTAGTTCATACGGGGCCAGGGATTTCGTCTTCAACTGCGACACTGTCAAAACGGCATCTGGGTTCATCACAAAAGCCAACAGCAAATACTTGAAGCGTGAAGTGGTCATCGATGGGCAAAAAACAAGCCGTTCCTTCTTCCCTATCGGCCCCAACCTCCCTTATTATAATTGCAAATCCTATTATGACTTCTCAACGCCATTGGGCATTTACGAGTATGAGCGTCGCATCGATTCGTTGTCAGGCAATGCCAATTATTTCCGTCTTTTCATCAACAGGCCACAAGCGTTGTCGCTCTACGGTGCTGAGTTCACACAAATGGTGGATGGTAAGCCCGACGTGTATTTCGACAACCGAATCAACCAAAAGGACGCTGCCGAATTGGACCATATCATCAATTATGCTGCGCTGAATGGTCTAAGCGTCATACCTTGCATCTTCACTTACCCTGATTTAAAAAACAATCCCGAATACGACAACAATTTGGACAAGCACCCTGACGATTGGCGCTGCAACCCATTCCACACTCAACTTGGACTTAAGTCAAACGAAGATTTCTTCACTGACAATGAGTCGATACGCATTACACGCAACCTCATCAGGTATGTCGTTGCCCGCTGGGGCTACGCCACAAACATCATATCATGGGAGTTTTGGAATGAGGTTCGCAACATGGTCTATGACCGAAAAGAAGTCGAACGGTTTTGCGCTAAACTTATGTCATGGCACGACGAGATGACAGAATTGATTCGTTCGAACGATCCATTCCATCATCTTATCTCCACCTCACTGGGAGGTAGCGCCGACCCAAATGAATACATCTACAAGCGTATGTTCAACAACTTAGACTTCGTTATGCACCATCAATATTTCAATGTACAAGAGGCTAAATCGAAACAACAACCCTCTTATTATATTTACCTCATAAGTCAGTCCACCAACAAGTTGTATCCATCAAAGCCATTCTTTATCGCAGAATATGGTTTTGGGGACCTGACACCTGCCAATTACGCCATCAAGGACCCTTTCAGCATCGATCTCCACAACACGCTATGGTCGACCTTGTTCTCCGGTATGATGGGTCCCGCCTCTTTTTGGGAGCGGCACGCCTTAGACTATTGCGGCACTCACGGCAGGTTTAAGCCCCTGCTGACTTTCTGCCAAAATCTTCCTGTCCTGTCAGATTCCTTCAAGGCACAAACCACTGGAACGCTTGGAAAAGACAAAACATCGGTGGTTTTCCCAAATCATCTCGAAACTTATTACATAATTAATGAAACTCAAGACACACTTTATGGCTGGAGCCAAGACACAGCATTCTGCTACCAATCACTGAGAAGGCTCACCGATATAGTCACCGAAAAAAAACATTTCTCGGATGACAGCCCCGTTGACAAGGCGGGATATGTTTACACTTTTAATCCCGACAAAAGGCCACGACCCAGTTCGAAAAGCAACACCATCACATTACCCATTGAAAAACAGCCAATTGGAACACAATACCTTGTGAAATGGTATGACTCTGAAACTGGATTGGAACTGGTTTCGGAAAGAGCCACAGCGACGGTGGGCAAGCAACAGACCCTCTCGTTCGAGTTTCCTTCGTCAATTAGGGACTTGAAAAAACGTCGTATTAACAACAGTTTTGGCGATGCTGTGTTTGCGCTTTACCGCCTTTCTTCGAGTGCCACAAAAAATGGTGGTGCCATTCAAGTCAGCACCACCAATGGTAAAAAGACAAATAAAACCATTAAGCTGAAACGTCAATAACGATAGATGTCCGACTTGTATGGTCCCTCGACGGGAACGCCGATGTAGTCGGCCTGCTTCTGCGTGAGCTTGGTGAGCTTCACGCCAATCTTTTCAAGATGCAGACGGGCCACTTCCTCGTCCAAGTACTTGGGCAGGCAGTAAACGCCGACCTTATATTGGCCGCGCTTCTCCCAAAGGTCCATCTGCGCCAAGGTCTGGTTGGTGAACGAGTTGCTCATCACGAAGCTGGCGTGACCCGTGGCGCAACCCAGGTTGACCAAACGGCCTGATGCCAACAGGAAAATGCAGTGCCCGTCGTCGAAGACGTACTTGTCGACCTGCGGCTTGATGTTGATTTTCTCCTTCAGGTGTTCGGTCTTTTCGAGACGGTCCACTTGGATTTCGTTATCGAAATGACCGATGTTGCAAACGATGGCCTGGTCTTTCATTTGGAGGAGGTGTTCCAGCGTGATAACGTCGCAGTTACCCGTGGTGGTGACGAAGATATTGCCTTCTTTGACGGCCTCTTCCATCGTTGTGACCTCAAAGCCTTCCATAGCGGCTTGCAGGGCGCAGATGGGGTCGATTTCGGTGACCAAAACGCGGGCACCGTAGCTCTTCATTGAGTGTGAACAACCCTTGCCCACTTCGCCGTAGCCGCACACGACGACCACCTTGCCGGCAATCATCACGTCGGTGGCACGCTTGATGCCATCGGCCAACGACTCGCGGCAGCCATAGAGGTTGTCAAACTTCGACTTGGTCACCGAGTCGTTCACGTTGATGGCAGGCACCAGCAACTCGCCGCGCTCGTGCATCTGATACAAACGGTGCACACCCGTGGTGGTCTCTTCCGAAACGCCTTTCCAGCCCGCCACGACCGTATGCCAGAACGTGGGATTTTCCTCGTAGGTCGCCTTGATAACGCTCATCAACGCTCTCTCTTCCTCGCTTCCTGTGGGTGCGTCAAGGAGTTTTGGGTCGTTTTCGCAGGAATAGCCCTTGTGAATCAGCAAAGTAGCATCTCCGCCATCATCCACGATGAGGTCTGGGCCTGTACCATCGGGGAAGGTGATAGCGCGTTTGGTACACCACCAATAATCCTCTAAAGTTTCGCCTTTCCAAGCGAAAACGGCAGTGCCCGTTTCGGCGATGGCCGCAGCAGCATGGTCTTGCGTGGAATAGATATTGCATGAGCACCAGCGCACCGTGGCACCCAATTTCACCAAAGTCTCGATGAGGCAGGCCGTTTGGATCGTCATATGGAGCGAGCCCATAATTTTCGCACCTTTCAGCGGCTTCGTGTCGCCGTATTTTTTGCGCAGCGACATCAGGCCGGGCATTTCGTGCTCCGATACTTCAATTTCTTTGCGTCCCCAAGCAGCCAGGTTCATATCGGCCACCAAATAAGGGAGCTTGTTATCTAAAAGTCTGTTATCCATTGATTTAAAAATTTATTTCCGTTTAACTATGAAATGGCAAAGATAAACAAATTCCCCTTACATCAACACAAAAAGCGGAGAAATTCTCCGCTCGAATTTTAACACGAATTGGACACGAAATCGGAGATTTCGACAAAGTCAATTGCCAAAAATCCAATTTCTGAATAATTATGATAAATTCTTGATAATTCGTGTTTTAAACTCAATCTGGCAAACGATACAAAGTCAGTTTGTCATCCAAAGCGCATTGAATCAGGCCGTAATGTTTGGCGTAATAGACTTCAGTCGGGAAATTTTTCGTTTGCGGATTAGCAGCGTCCTTGAGTTTGAGGTGCATCACACCTTGATATTCCACATCGTACACATCGTATTTGTCGAGGTATTCAGCCATAAATTCCATCTCGCTTTCACTGTTGTACTCGTAGCAACACCTCGGATAAAACTTATTGCCATCGATGCGCATGGTGTAATGTGCCGGGCCGAAATCCATCCTGAAATCGTCAGTGCCTTCCGGCTCGTCCTCAAGATGGTCTGCGGTCAAGCTAACGCTCATATTCAACGTGGAAAAAGAGGAGAAGCCGCTTTGGTAAATATGCTCAAATTCATAGTCTTTCACATATATACCCATAAAATAGCTTTCCTGTTCCGACATATATTGGTCAATATCCGCAAATAAAAACGACTGAGAAACGCCGTTGTCGTCGCGCATGGTGAACTTGAGGTGGGCTGTGTCGGCAAACCACGCGCGGTTGGAATCTTGCACATAGTATGATTGGGTTGGCTTCGTGCATGAGACCGTCACAAAGGCCAAAGCCAAGATAATCAAAAATTTAGTCTTCATAAAGCATATATTTTTCACCGTTAGACATCACAATTCCCACAAAACCGTTTTCATAGTTGTAGAAAATGGTTTCGGCATGTATCAATTCGTCATCATAATTATAATAGTCTGTTTTCAACTTGAAGACATCCTTGTAATAACGACCATTAACTTCCAATGAATCAATAATTTCGCAATCAGAATGGTCGTCACCGACAAAAGGAACTTTTGCACTGCCGACAGCAAAGAGGTCGGCCTTTTTATACCAAGCCTGCATTTCCTCTTCATTCAGCATATAAGCATTTGATAAAGAAATGCTCAGGTCAAAAACCGGATACTTGGGTTTACAAGTAGTCATGTCCACTTCGTACTCATAATAATAGTCAGGAGCAGGCTCGAAACGAGTTGGCACGGTGCCGTAGCCCTCGCTTGAAGTTTTGTGTCGATGGCGTTCCACCTCAAAGTCGATGATGACCTTACTTGTTTCGTGCTGCATACGGAACACGTCGCCGTTTTGGTAAGGAACGGTGGCCAGATACTGTTCAGGGATGCGCCCCAAATCAATATAGGAGGGCTTTTTGCGTGGGCAGGCCGTGAGCAGCAGCAACATCACCCCGAAAACTGCCGGAGTCGCCACTTTTCTGAAAAATTGTTTCTTCGTTTGCATAATTGATAACGTTTAAAACTTTCGGTTGCAAAAATATGGCAAATTCCAGCACAAAAAGCAAGTTTTGGGGGCATTACAAACTTCTGTAAAACCTGAATTTTGATTTTCAGCACATTACGGTTTTTGATTACAACATTTCTTTTACATCAAAAAAGTGGATGTTTCCAAAAATTATGTATTTTTGCGCAAACATTAAACAAACATTCAAAATGAATCAGCCTTACAACATCAACATCAACCCCAACAAAAAGAAAATCGGGCGTTACATCTTATGGGGTGTCGTGGCATTGTTTGCCATCTTGGTATTTTTCTCCTCGTTCTACACCATCCGCTCGACGGAGCGCGGGGTGCTCGCCACCTTCGGCAAGATGAGTGACGAGGTCATTGGGGACGGCCTTCACATGAAGATCCCATTCATCCAAACCATCAAACGCGTGAACGTGCAGCAGAAGAAGTTTGACGGCAAGGAAAACAGCTACACCCGCGATGTGCAGACTTCGGAGGTGGAATACACCATCAACTACGACCTCGTGCGCGAAAACGTCAGCAAGCTGATGAAGAATGTCGGCGACGACTACCACAACCGCATCGTGGTGCCCTTCATCCGCTCGGCAATGAAACAAAGCTTTGGTAATTTTGCGGCGACAGAAATCGTTGAAAACCGTGACGCTGTACGACGCGAAATCGAGATTTCTCTCCGTGAGGTTCTTGACAGCAACTATTTCATGAATATTCAATTCCAAATCACAAACATCGACTTCGACGACGACTTCGAGACCGCCATCAAGGAAAAACAAGTGGCTGAACAGAATGCCTTGAAGGCCAAAAACGTCACCATCCAGGTGGAGGAACAGGCCAAGCAGACCAAGATCAAGGCACAAGCTGAAGCCGAGGCCATGAGCATCAAGGCGGCGGCTTTGGAGAGTAACCCCAAGCTGGTGAACTACGAGGCTGTGCAGAAGTGGGACGGCAAAATGCCCCAATATATGCTCGGGAATTCAGTGCCGTTTATTGATTTGAAGTAAGTTTTCTGGATTACGAGATTGTGAATCTTTTTTGGACTATGACCATGACTGCTTTTAAGTAGATGAGCAAAATTAGTTTACATATTGGACACGAGACTACGGGACTGCGAGACTACGAGTCATTTGTTTGTCCCGAAGTCTCGAAGTCTCGTGTCCCGAAGTCAAAAGATATTGCAGTTTAATTTTGAATAGATACTTAACATAAACCTTTCATCCTCATGAAAAAACCATCCTTACTACTCTTTCTCGCCCTCGTTTTGGGTGCTTTCCAATGGGCTTTTGCAGCTCCTCTAAAGAACATCCCTGTTCGTCTCACCCAACCCGATGGCCAGGTCATCGAATGCTTTGCTTCTGGCGATGAATTCTACAACTACGTGCACGATGCCAACGGCTTCACCTTCGTGAAAGACGCAGACGGCTACTACTGCTATGCCATGCACGACAGTAAAGGTGAAGTGGTCGCCTCTCTTTACCGCGTCAATAGTGTCGACCCTGCCTCAGTGGGACTGCAACCTTACGTGAAGATTTCCGAAAAGGAATATCTGCAACGTCGCCATGAGCGCGAGCAGCACATCAAGCCCATCAAACGGCCCAAGAACCGCGAGCTGAACCATGGCGTTTACAACAACTTGGTCGTCTTCATCCGCTTTGCGGGCGACACCTACCATTCCACGCCTTTCTCGACCGTTGATTCGATGTTCAATGCCTCCAACTATGAGTCCATCTCGCTGCACAATTACTTCCACCACGCCTCTTATAACCAACTTGACCTCCGCTCCTATTGCTATCCCATTCCTGACGGCGAGACCATTCTCTCCTACGAGGACATCTACCCGAAAGAATACTATATGCCTTTCGACCCTATGACCAATCCTTTGGGTTATCAGGATGGTGAGACTGCCGAACGCGAGTTCTCCCTATTAGAGCGCGCCATCTATTACGTGGCCGACCAAGTGCCCGACACTCTCGACCTCGACTACAACGACGATGGTTTGGTCGACAATGTGGTGTTTGTCATCAAGGGGCAACCAGGCGAATGGGCCTCTTTGCTCTGGCCCCACCGTTGGTGCATCTACGACCGCTATGTGCCGCTCCATGACCTGCAAGTCTACGACTTCAACCTGCAACTTGAAATCGGAGGCTATTTCAACGTCAGCACGCTGTGCCACGAGATGAACCACTCTTTGGGCGCGCCCGACCTGTACCACTACAGCGGTGGTGTCGACCCCGTAGGCAGCTGGGACCTGATGTGCGGCACGGCCGAGCCACCGCAACAAATTGGAATGTATATGAAATACAAATACGGCAACTGGGTGGACGACATTCCCATCATCGATGCCTATGGCACATACGAATTGGAAGCTGACTCCTGGGAGGGCAATCACCGCAATGCCTGTATGATTCAGCTTAACAACGACCAGTACCTCTGCCTTGAATATCGTAACAACCGCGACCTGTTTGACTCGCATGTGCCCGACGGCGGACTGCTCATCTACCGCATTGACACGCGTTTTGACGGCAACGCAGGATGGAACGGCACCGACCAATTCGATGAAGTCTACCTCTTCCGCCCTGACGGCAATGCATACGATGCAGGCAATCTCAATCAAGCCAACTTCTGCGCCGAACGCGAAAGGACGGAGTTCAACCAGCTCACCAATCCTGGCATCTTCCTCACCAACGGACAGCCCATCGATTGGCAAGGCTCCATCCATAACATCAGTACAAGAGGCGACCGTATGAGTTTCACCTACGGTCCGCTGAACCACTTGCCCGCACCGACCAACTTCACCGCCAATGTCAACAGCCTGTCGCATCAGGTGGAACTATCGTGGGATGCTATGCCCAATGTGGATGGCTACAATGTCTATCGTGACGGCTATGAAGTGGCCACCCAACTCACAGACACCCATTTTGTGCAACCCTACACCGAGACCGACGATGGCTACCACACCTATTACTTGGCTTCCTATCATGGAGACACCTTGTCAGACTATGCCGAACATTGGGTCATCTTAGGCAACTATGAAACCATCGACCTCTCCCTGACTTCCGAATCGCCCTATGGCACGAAAGGCGGCGAACTGGAAGTGAGTTTCGATCATCCACTGATGTCCACACAATATTTTACCATTTACGAAGGTGGCTTGAAAGAGGCTGAGATATACGTACCCGCCAACACAGAGATCACTTTCAACTGGAATGCCGGTTTTGACCCCGAAAGCGAAGGCATCCACCTCATGGCCAAACATTTCAACGAAAACGGTGAAGGTACCATCTTTGACCTCGACCGGCCCCAAGCTGGTGTGGTATCCACCTATACCGTGGCCGACAACGGTTTAGGCTTAATAGCGCCACAACATCTAACCGCCGTTTTCGATGGTCAGAACATCCAACTCAGCTGGACCGTTCCCACCGAGAACCATAGCTTCGACATCTACCGTGGCGACAGAAAGATTGCCACACAAGAAGGCTATGGCTACCTTGACGACAAAATCCTACGTTCAGGTACTTACCATTACCACGTGGAGACCCTTCTTAATGGCATTTCAACATGGAATCCTGACCAAAGTGTGCATGCCAACGTGATGAACTACTACTGTGAACCACCCCAGAACCTTGAAGGCTCATACGACAACGGTCATGTGGAACTCAACTGGGAAGCCCCTGAATTCGTCGGACAAGGTCTGCTCGCATACGACAACAACAAATTCATCGACAATATCGGATCGAGCAACTACAAATGGGGTATCAAGATCGAGCCCGAATGCCTTTCTCATTTTGAAGGCCATCCGCTCACGCATATTGAGATGTTTGACTGTTCTTCGGGCCACTACACCTTTACCATCTACAACGGCGAGATAGTCAACAACGCAAACACCCTTTATGAACAGGGACGCGATATGGAAGGCAGCCGAGAATTTGTCCGCTTTGCTTTGGACGAGCCTGTCACATTCAATCCCACGCTTCCCTTATGGATTTGCGTAGCCACCTCAAGCGGCACCCAGAAGCCCATCCCCTGCTGTGAATATGTCGGCGAGGGCAACAGCTGTCTGATCAAGCAAGGCACATTTTGGAAGCCTGTCACAGAATTTAACCAATATGTGTCGTGGATGTTGCGCGGCTACACCAGTCCCATCGATGGTGGCGATGACTTCAGCTATAACGTCTATTGGGGACCGGAAGAAGGCGACGAGGAACAACTCAACTTGGGCTACGAGGCCCTCACCGCCACTCAGGCCAGCTACAACACCACCGAAAACCAACGATACAATGTCACTGCGATTTGGAATGGCCGTGAGACCGAACTTTCCAACACCATCTATCTCGGTCCCAGCGTCGGCATAGAGGAAACCAAGGCCCAAGGCGATGCCCTCACGGTCTATCCCAACCCCGTCAGCGACCAGCTCACCTTGCAAGGCGAAGGCATACAACATGTGCGTCTCGTCACCGTCACGGGTGCTTGCGTTTATGAGAGCGCGGTGAAGCACAACGAGATGGTGATTGACATGGCAAGATTGCCTCAGGGATTGTATTTCTTGAATGTCCTGACCAAAGAGGGAATGAGTGTTAAGAAAGTGGTGAAGGAATAAGGCTTCAGTGCCTTGTCATCCTTCTCTGTGTTCTATCTCTAACCGAACAGACCCGAACCCTGCCGAAATTTTTCGGATTCTTCGGATCAGTTCGGTTAGAGTTTTTTTGTGCCTTTTAGCATCTATGTCATGCCCTCGCTGGCATATGCGGTGGAAGCGATCCAAATATTTCCTAATTTAAGTGAAGGCCCGTCCTCCTTGACGGCAATCCCAAATAGAAGCGATGAACACACCATCATCCTCCACAAAATAGTACACTTTATAGGTTAGGACCACCACATAACGGTACGGTCGGATATGAAGAAAATCCTCATCCTCCATTCCTAGAAAGGGCATGTTTTCGAGCAGGTCGACACTATGGATGATTTTCGAAATCCTGCGTTTGGCCACTTTCTCGCTCGCAAATTCACAATAGAATTGGTATATGGCATCAAGTTCGTTGGATGCCCTTCTCAGCCAATGGATTTCATACGCCATAGTGCTCACAAATGGATGAATGGCTTACATAGTGTCCGTTTTGGTAGTCAGCTTCCGCCTCACGAAGCGCGGACTCCATCTGCTCGTGGGTATAGGCACAAGGCAAGGGCATTCCACTTAGAATGGCCACCGCTTCGGCAAGAAGCTCTTCGCTCTCTGTCTGTGAAACAAGCAACGAAGCCCTTTGGCGCAATGCCAAAAGCGCATCAAAATTCCTTGAATGAGTCTTTTCTTGGGTAGTTTCCATTGGTAGCGTTTATAATTGCAAAATTACAACTTTTCCACAAACCCGCAAGGGGATGAAGAAAATTCTACTACAACGAATTCTCATTAGTTGGTTGTTTTACACGAATTGCCGTTAATGTACCACGAATTGTCATTAATTGTTTTTTGGGGTATTGTATCAGGGTTGGGGTCGGAACAGCAGCCATGTCACACCTGTCGTTTTTTCTTTCTCTAACCGAAAAGACCCGAACTTTGCCCAAACCTTTCGGATGATTCGGATGGGTTTGGTTAGAGATTGTTCTTTGGCATTTCTTTCTCTAACCGAAATGAACCGAACCGTGCCCAAACCTTTCGGATGATTCGGATGGGTTCGGTTAGAGCTTGTTCTTTGGCAATTCTTTCTCTAACCGAAATG
>JAEEGL010795104.1_pt1 | contig 26519 bp, 19 predicted proteins | sample 9134231 | NCBI WGS metagenome assembly JAEEGL01 (sample SAMN16246548, study PRJNA631951) | gut metagenome | biome: gut microbiome; feature: rumen; material: fiber-attached | host: Bos | place: Iran: Karaj | collected 2018-10 | reverse complement strand
AGATACAAAGAAATGGGTAGTTGCGGATATTGATGATACTTATATAAAAGTAAAAGCTTTAAATGAAGATGATTACTTACTTATTCGACAAAATAAAAAGAAATATACTGTTTATAAAATAAAAAACAATAATTTTCTTAACCGTAATATTTTGAAAGATGATTACTTAATTGTCGAAAAAACCCAAAAATTAGATAATAATACCCTTGGTTTATTTATCTATAATAATAACTATCATATTATGAATTATAATTATAAAGATGGTTTTTATATCTTAGATGATGGAGTTAATAAAGAATATTTATGTAAGTTAAAAATAATTGGTAAAGTAATAGGTTTACAAAGAAAAAAGGTATTATAAATACCTTTTTATTATAAAAAAAAAGATGTATATTAAATACATCTTAATTATCCTATGGTTGTTCTTGAAGTTTAAATCCTAAATTATATTGAACTTGACCACCAGATGCAGTATTTTCACAGTCAATATCTTGACCTTCAATCCACATATAAACACGAATCTTTGTAACACCTACTGGTAATGTCATAAATTCAAAATCAGAACTATTTGCTGCAGTTGTTTTGAAATCTGGTTCAACTAAAGCAAATTTATTAGCATCAGTGCTATCAAGTGGTGTACCTGGGAAGTTTGTTGCATCATCTGGATCATATGCAAATGCAGCCTTTACACCATAATATTGAGCTGGTGTAGCATTTCCAGATACTGTACGACCTGTTATATGATAATTATCACGTCCATTTGCAAGACCATTACTTGTATGAACATCATAATTTGGTTCATAAATAAATACGTTCTCAGCACCTTTTATATTTCTTAATGTAGTAAGATCTGAACTAGATGGTTGTGTACCATTAACAACGAATCCCATACGAGAGGCATATTCAATATGTGTATTAGGGTTACCTGCTTTAACACCTGTTCCAGATGTAAAGTATAATTGTTTTGGTCCTTCACTTTCTTTAAAATCTAATTTTAAGAATAAATCGAATGCAATATAGTTAAAGTTATTTGCACTATCAGTTTCAGATGCAGAATCTAAGTACATTGTACCATCATTAACATCGTTTACAATTGTACCTCTATACATATGTAAACCTTGTGTTTTTGCAGTAGCATCAGCATAAGCTACTTTAACTGTTGAAACTGGGTTCATTTGATCAGTTTCTTTTGGAACTTGGTTAACTGCTCCAGCATATGCATGATTAAGGATATCATCAATTGTAATCATTGATTTCCAGTTTTCAGCATCTGTTGAAATTTGAATACCTGATCCACCAGATACAGTTACATCAATTTGTTGTACTTTAACTGTATAGTTTGAAGTAAACCATGCATAAGTACCAACTGAAAATATAGCGATTACTAATATTAAAGCAAATATTAACTTATATAATCTCTTATTCTTATCTTCAATTAAGAAAAGAAATCCTCTCTTTTTTTCTTTTTCTTCTTCTTTTTGTTTGTTCATTTCTTCCATCATTTCACCTCATTATCTATCATATTCATAGTATCATACATTAACTATTATTTCAAGCACTTTTAATAATGTTTTTCGTTTTAATCATCTGAGTCAAGTATTTGTTTTGACTCAACATTTATTTCTATTAATTCAGGAACTCCACTATACATCGAATCTTTATAATCAACTGGAAAAGTTAATAATAAAGTATAATAATCTGTTTTATCCTCACTATATAGCATTGTTTTCTCATTTGTTATTAAATTTCTAAAATAAGTACCATCATCATCAGGACTTATATTATTCGTAACTATCGCTGTTGGCGCGTTTTCAATATCTAATGTATTAAATAAATCATAACCTATTCTTAAGTTCGTTGTTGTACGAACACGTATTTTGTATTTTAAATTTGTATCACTATGTAGATCATCTTTAAAATTACTAACTGAAAAAGTGTATAAATATTGATTATTACTTGGAATTACATCAGGTATTTTAACGGTTATTGTTTGATATTTATCATCTAAAAGATATAAAGCTGTATTTAAATCATTATTTGATGCAATTGTTCTTTCATATTTTGAAAAAGTAACAACATCAGTATTAATAAAAACAAGCAAAACAATAACGAGAACAAATAGGATACCTGAAATAATTAAACGTCGTTTATTAAATTTTTCCATTTGAACCAACTCTTTTCTTTATTTCATTAACTTCCATGATTGGTGAAACATCAAGTTTTTTCTTTTTAGTTGATGTTATTTTACTCTCTTCATCAAGAGCTTTTTTTATTTCATCAACATCAATAACTTGCGTCGTTTCTAAAACCATTTTATTTCTTTTTCTTCGTTTCATTTCTTGTAAACGTCTATTAACTTCTCGATTAACGAGTTCATCTATTTCACGTTTAGTTAATTCACGTTTAATTTCATTAACATCAATAATTTGGGTTGCTTCAAGTTTTTTATTGGTTTGTCTTTGCTGTAACTTACGTTTAGCTTTTTCTTCTTTATAAAGCTGCTTTCTTATTTCATTAACATCAATAATTTGCGTTGCTTCAAGAACTCGTTTACTTCGTCGTCTCCTTTTCATAGCTTGCATTTTTTTATTGACTTCTTCATTTACGAGAACATCAATTTCTTTTTGAGCCTTAGATGACGAAATAATCTTAATTGCTTTTCCATCATAAGAAAACATAAAGCTAAATATAAATAAAGTTACTAAAACCAAAACTATAACTTTAGGAGTTAATAAAACTTTTTTCCATATTCCTAATCTTGGAAGGACTTTAACAACTTTTCCTACTACTAATTTTTTATCAATTGGATTATCATTTACATTATTGTTATCACCTTTAGTAATAACATAATCATTTTCAACCGTTACAATTCTATGAGTAATATAATCATTACCATTTTGATATGTAACAATATCACCTTTTTTGTAATTGCCACTATTTAATTTTATTAAAACAGCGTCCCCCACATTTATTGTTTTTTGCATACTTCCTGATGCAACTTCAAAAATTGAATAGCCAAAGAGATTTATATATTGTTTGTGAAGAACTTTTATTGAAAAAACACAGTATAAACAAAATATAATAGCAACAATAACAATTATGATTAATAGATTAACAATTTTTCCAATTATATTCTGAACAATCTTCATAAATCGTCTCCTTGCTATACTATTCAACCATTATTAAAACACTACCCCGTATATTGCCTAAATGTAATTTCCATAGGTATATCAAACTTTGTACTTGTATTACCATACATTGAATCAATTTCATTATTGTCTTCATCATTAACCCATTCAACATAGAATCTAATAGTTGTTGTAACATGATTCTTGATATCACTTAGTGGAATAATTGCACTATAAGTGTTAGGTCTAACAATAGTTAAATCAGGTTTACCAACATTTTCAATCCTTGTTAAATGGATATTTTCATTTTCAATTAAATCGGAATGACACACAATTTCGTAATAAATACTTACATCGGAATCATTAGGATCGATAACGATATCAAAGTAACCATTGGTTCCTGGTGCAAAATGGTTTTGTCTTACATTACTATCACCAGAAACAGTGATATTTGAAACACTAAATGATGTTGTTTCATTTATCAAATTGTCATTAACTAATATTTGGAATTTACCAATTTCACTATTTACGACAGTCTCTTTTTCAGTTTCAAAAAGACCATAACTCTCCGTTATTTCGTAAAGAGTAAGCAGTAATGACATAACAAAAAGAATAATTAACCATCTTTTCATAATTAATTATCATTCTTCATACCGAATTTTATTTCGATATAGATCTTAAATAAAACAACCATAAACATTATAAAAAACGGTACAATTATTGAGAAAAAGAAACCCCATTTAGATAAAATCAAATCAAGAATTCCACCTACAACATGGTATCTTGTACTACTATTAGCAGTACCAACTAGATATTCTGATGAAAAACTCTTTCCAGCAACATGGAATGTTGTCTCTTTTTCATTCACAACTTCTTTCTTTTCTACAATTCCAATATTGATGGTATTCTTTTTAAATTCCATATCATAAAAGAATACGGCATCATTTTCTTTAACATCGTCATTCTTTGGTTTAACTAAAACAACTAAATCACCCTTTTTATAATCTAAATCTTTGCTATCTTCAAGAACAACAAATAACGTTCTCTTACCAAATTGTGGATAACCAAATTCATTCTTGTTAAGTAAGCAAAGAATTGCAAAAATGGCAATCACAAAATATAAAAAACCTAAAAAACCGAATACAATTCTTAATACTTTTTTCATATTATCACCTTATTTTAATATACCATAATTTAATAGAACTATCAACTGAGCGACATCTATTTTATGATATCATCGCTTTCTAAAATAAAACTTATTTCTTTAATATCAATACTTAATTTTTGAAGTGCATAATAGATAATGATATTACCAATTACTTTGGTTAATCCTTCTATGTTTTCTTCATTAAAATCATCTGTTACAAGATTTAATCCTAATAATCGATATTTATCATAAATAATAAAGTTTAATGTACTAATATTTTCATTATTAATATTTTCAATTAATCCGTTATATGGACTATATACATTTCTTATTATTTCTTTTGTTACATCATAAGGATCTAACTCATCTTGATCTTTTAATATTTTGTTTAAGAATAAATAAGAACTTCCTAATAAATAGTAATCTTTAATCTTAGGATTTACCATATTACCTATTTTTTCTTTATAACGATTTTCATCTAATTCATCATACTTTTTGTCTAATTCTAATAATAATTCATCAATTTCATTATATAAAGCTTCATTATTAGGTTTCTTGAATAAGAAGAAACTTTTACCATTAATCTTGGTATAATTCTTAAATATTTTCTTATCAATTTCATCAATTTCTTTTCTTGTAGTATTAACTAAATCTTTGAAATTATCTTTTTCTTTATATAATTTATCAACTTCATCTAAAATAAACTTATATTGATATATAAACTTCTCTTCTCTTAAAGAAGCGTATAACTTCATAAATAATTCATTAGAAGCTTCATTATTAGTAGGTAAATAATCACTTATTAACTTATCAATCTTTTCTTTTTCATAATCACTAGCATTTAATTCTTTACTCATGAATTTTTCAAAGAAAACGCCTTTATTTGTTAAATAATACTCATTGTTTCTTACAATTAAATCTTGATACTCACGTAATAAATTATCAAAACTACCATTGTATAAAGACAAAATATTATTACGAACTTCTTCTAGATACATTTCAAACTTCTTTTCATTTGCATAATATAAATGGTAGAAATTAAGTAATATATATCTCATCATATTATGATTTTTCCAGAATAAGCTTTCAAATGTTTCTTTAACTAAATCACTTTTATAATTACCTTTTTGTCTTTCACTAATGAAGACTTCCATATATCTTTTACTACTTTCACTGTAATAGAAATCTTCTTTGGTAAGAGTAATACCTACTTCACTAAAAATATCTAAAATTTTACTAATATTATCATTATAGGCATCTAGTTCATTATCATAGTATTTATGCAAACTATAAAATAATTTATCAAGACTTAATATTTCAAAGGCATCCTGATATGGATTAAAGTATTTAATATCATTTTCTAAATCTTCAATTCTTTTACTTAAATTTCCTTCAATACCATCGTTATATTTATTCTTTAATAATGAATTTTTAGATTTAATAAAATTCAAAACTTCATTTTGTTTTGCTTCATACTTTTCTTTTGTTTTCATTAATTGATCATGATATTTCTTACGATTAGCATTATTATTTTGTGGTAAAACATTTAATACTTCATTATCTTCATTAATCATTTTGTTAATTTCTTCAAGCATTGTCATCACTCTCCATAAAAGAATTTTCTCTCTCCTCTAAAATCTTAAGCATATTAGAGATTTCGTTATAAATACTTATTAATTCTGATAGAGATACCGTATCTAGTTTCTCTTGCATAATAGCCTCCTACCCATATACTTTAATTATATCTAAAAATCTATAAAAAAACTAGTAAAAAATGAAAATAAAGGAAGGTTTCCCTTCCTTTATTTAATAATTATATATCTAATTACATTACCAACATATGTATTACCATCATATAACTTAAATTCTAGTTTATAAGTACCACTTGTAACATTTGGTTTAAAGTTAAATGTAACCGTATTAGTATCTTCTAAAGCAGTCACTAAATTATATATATTAGTATCTGTTCCAAATGCTTCTAAATTGTTTGTAACATAATCTTTCAAATCAACATTTAAATAATCTAGTAGATAAATATCGCTATAATTACGACGATATAATGCTACTTTCATATTTGGTTCTATTAACAATCCTGAATAAGTAATCGTTGCTGTCATATTCTTATTACCATTGATATTATTACCAGTTTCTTTATCAATAATGATTTCTTCTTCTGGAATTGTTACATCTAATCCATAAGAATTATTCATCATGATAAATGAAGTTGTCGTGGTATCTGCTGGGGTTACACCATAATAGATACCATCAGGTGAATAAAAGGCATCAACTTGAATTGTATATTCACCGGCTGCTAATGAACTATTCGTTGTATTAATACGAATATTTGAATAAGAGTTAACAACACGATCAGCTATTTTAAACCTTATTGTACCATCACTACGGGCATAATATGTATTACCATCAAGAGTTAAACTTGTACCCATCAAGTCAACACCATTGACAACGTTTCCAAGTTCATTAATGAATGAAACTTTAATACCCATTTTTTGTTCATAATATGTTGTATCGACAATTCTATTTAAAGACATAACATCATTTTGATTGAAGTCAATAGTTACTCTTAAATCTTCGTCAGCACCAGGATATACAATTGGTTTAGAAACATTAGCATGAGCAGTGATTACACCCTCGTGATTAGCATGAATATTATAGATCATATTATCTCTTTGAATACCTAAGACGGACCTTATAACTTCATTATCATTATCGACGAGTTCAATAAGAAGCGAGCATGCCGACATATCCTGAGTAATATTCGTATCTTTAAAGTCAACAATAAAGATAAATTCCTCTATCGCCCGGGCACCCGATTCATCATAATAAATATTATTTGCTACCGCATCATTATATTTATTAGTATTATCTAATGAACCCATTCGAACAAAGTTCGATAATGGATATAATACTTCACCATGATCAGTATAGTATTGTTGGAATGATGCATTATCAGCACTATTAACAATATAGTAATAATATTCTGGTTTAGTTGCAGAGGCAAAATCAATCATTGTTATTTTAGTATTAACAGGTAACATAATATTAGATGTTAATACACGATGATAGCCATTACGATATATATTTTGTTGACTTTCCATATAAAGTGAATAATACGCACTTAAACTACTCTTCGCTGTAATATCCATACGACTTGATGAGAACATCTCATATTGTCTACCTGGCATCATAGCCGCTTCATATTCATTTGAATCATAAATTGCTCTTGAAATGGTAACGTTAAAGTTAATACGTTTAACTTTATTAGTTAAATCATCAATTGGTGTAACAACAAGCAATGATATAATTGCTTTACCCATTCCTCCATCAGTTTGAAGATTTTTAGAGTGGTATAAATAGAATACAAAACTTGGTGTTACATTAGAGTTTTCACTCTTATAACTTGAAACACCTTGATGTGAATTAACACTATCTGTTACAAAGAATGAACTACCAACGTTAACCCATCCAACACCAGGTTTAATTGCTAATCCCATAGTGTTATCAGCATCTTCTCCAGTAGCAGCAACACGAGGTACATCATCTGGATTAATTAATGATACTTCAGGATTCAATGAATCATAATTGAAACCAACAATTGTAAATGTTGTATTTCCAGAAGTATGGTTGATGAATGGGAATTCATATGTACCTAAAGTTGAATATTTACTTGCAATAAGTTCAATGTCATATGATTCAATATTTTCACCAACAATCCACATATAATGTTCTGCATCTTCAGGAGTTGGTTGGATATAATCAACTAAGATATGACCTGGATTGTCATCATCTTCATAGTTAGTATAGAAACCATCTTTTTTAATATCATGATTTGTTTCATGTAAGCCTAGTACATAACTACCACTTGCAAAGTAATATAAATCATTTTCTGATGGTGTATCACCAGTTTCTAAATTATAATCATACATTGCTCTTACAATATTACCATTACGATCACGATTATATAATCCAAAGAATGTCATACCATCAACTTCACCATATGCTGTAACATTTTGGTTAAGAGCAATATTTAAGATTTTATCTTCATGCATGTATAATCTATTATTTGTTGTTTTTGTAACACTATGATCATCTTCATCTATTGTTACTTGAGCTAATGTATCATCACTATTTAAACTTCTAAATAAAGTTAATAAGTTAGCTCCACTTTCCAAATATATTTCGGAATTATTTTTTAAATCAAGTTCTGTTACACGACTCAAACTAAAGACTACTGATGAGTATTCATTAGTTCTATCGGTTGCACCTGATAATGAAATATGTGAATTATTTAATACAACAACATCAGCTCTTTGTAATGAAATATTATTTTTAACATCATTATCTGAACCATAATTATTGATATATACACGGCTATAACCTGAGGTAGATGATGCATTACCACTACCAAAGATACTACCATGAATATCAAAATTAGTATGATTCTTTCCATCAATGTTAATGATGATACCTTTAGTTACACTAATGAAGTCGAAGTCATAGATTTCCGAACCACTAGCATTGGCTTCACCACCACCGAAGACAGTTCCACCAATATCAATTTTATTACATTGATAACTATTATTATTAGTATATGTCTTAACAGCTTCACAGCCAATATTAAGAACGGTTTCACCATATAATACGGAAGTATTAGCACCACCATAAACATTTCCACCAATGGTAGCTCCAGTGATATTTACAACACCCATTGAACTATCATTAGCACTACTACCTGTTTCAGCAGCATTACCACCACCAAAGACATGATGAGTAACAGTTGTGTTTCCTTCAACATTTATTGTTGTATTGGTATTAACAGTTGCTGTATTACCATTACCACCAGCATAAGCACTACCATGAATTTCGCCATTTTTAATATTTACAAATGTACTTCCGTTTACTTTACCAAAGTTTCCACCACCAAATAAGTTGTTCTCCACTTTAGCATTTTCAAGAGTAACATTGGTATTTCCTGTTATTTGAGCGTTATTTCCACCACCGTAAATATTTCCAACATCACTATTTGAATTAACAACAACACTTGTATTACCAATTACTTGTCCGTAGTTTCCACCACCAAAGACATTATTAGTAACTGTTGTGCCATTTCTTATCGTTACATCAGTATCACTATTAACTTGGGCGTTATTTCCACCACCATAGATACTTCCAGCCCCTGCATTATCTGCTACAACTGTAGCTTTATCTGTTTCGGCATTATTACCGCCACCAAAGACTGTATTAGAGTTCCCTCCAAGTAATGTTACAATGGCATTTACAGTTTTACCACCATCGTTATTACCACCATAAACATTTTGATAAGTACCATTATTTACAGTGACATTACTTGTTGTTATTTCTCCACTAGTGTTAGATCCACCAAAGACATTATTAGCTCGGCCATTATTTAAAGTAACATTTGTTGTAACAGCACTAGCTTCTTTACATCCACCAAAAATATTACTTATTTCATTAGTCGAATTATTTAAAATTACATTTGTTGTTGTTGAATTAGCAGCGTTTCCACCACCATATACATTAGTAAGTGTTCCATTATTTACAGTGACATTTGTAATAACAGTTGTACCACCAGCATTATTACCACCATAAACAGTATTACATGTACCACCAGTTACAGTGATATTACTTACTGGAACATCACCACTTATATTTGATCCACCATACATATTTGTACAGTTTCCACCAGTTAGATTAATATTTGTATTATTAGTAATACCAGCTTTATTTCCACCACCATAAGTGTTCGTTACAGTACCACTATTAAATTCAATATTACTTGTACCAGTAACAGCTTCATTACCACCACCAAAGAGGTCAGTTGTATTTCCACCATTAACTTTAACTTTACTAGTTGTTGTTGTTCCACCTAAATTGTTACCGCCATAAATTGTTTGACATGTTCCACCCGTTATAATGATGTTACTTTCTGGTACATCACCACTAACATTAGAACCACCAAACATCGAAGTACAGTTTCCACCTGCTAAATTTATATTTGTATTATTAGTGATACCAGCTTTATTACCTCCACCATAAGTGTTCGTTACAGTACCACTATTGAAGTTAATATTACTTGTACCGGTAACAGCTTCATTACCACCACCGAAGAGACTAGTAATTGTTCCTCCATTAATATTAACGTTACTTGTAGTTGTTGTTCCACCTAAGTTATTACCACCATAAACATTAGTTGCTGTACCACCTGTTGTTGTAATAGACGATGAAGTAATATTACCGGCTTCATTTGAACCACCATATATATTAGTAACAGTACCTCCATGAAGATTAACATTTGTTTCGGAAACAGATGCTTTATTAGCTCCACCGAAGGCATTTGTTATATTACTATTATTTTCAATATTAACAGTAACACTTTGAGCATTACTATTAGCTTGATTACCTCCACCATAAACATTTTTTATAGTTGTAGGATTATTACCACCTGTTGTTACCGTTACAACACCTGTTGGACTACCATTATCATTATTTTCCCCATAAACACTGCCCTTATATGTACCACCATCGATACTTAAAGAACAATTTCCTTGAATCTTTCCGGTAGTTTGAATAGAACTATCTCCCATTGATCCACAATAGAAGTCTCCTTCAACAGTTATTGCTCCATTTCCACTATTATCAGTTGAATGAACATCAACATTTCCAACAATCGTTCCTAATGCACTACCACCATAAATGGTTTTATCAATATTAACATTTTTATTATCTTTTATATTTAAATTAACACCAGAGGCAACAATCGTATCTTCACCATAACCTCCACCAAAGATACTTCCATCAGTGTTGTCATCGTATTCGATATCGCCGCCATTAATATTAATAGTTACCGTACCTGCAACTGTACCAGTTTCACAAGAACCACCATAGATTGCTCCTTTAACAGTACCATCATTCATTGTGATATTAACATCACCATTAGAAACATTACTAACAGAATATCCCGTTGATATTGTTGAAGTAAAAGTACTTAAAGTTATATTACTTGGTGTCGTACTAATTTTCCAAATATTATTATCAAATACTAAATAATATTTTGCCGTATTAGTAACAATATTAGCATTAAATGTTGCTAAATATAAGTTTGAAGAGTTCGTTGATAACTGCCATCCATTATTGTAACGCAAGTAATATGTTCTTGATAACATACCTGTTGTCGTAATAGATAAACGACCATTACCTTGATTCCAATTCCATACAGTTGGGGTATCAGATATATCAAGCATATAATAATAAAAACCAGTAACTCCAAGATATTCACCTGTTGCTTTATTTTGAATAGTATAACCGTTTCCACTTGCAGTAAATATCCATACATTATTAGTTGGGGCAACACTACCACTTATTTGGGTATTGCCACCATTACTATTAATAGAATTAGCCGTATTTGAATTACTATTTACAATAAGATATTCACTACCACTTGTAATATTTCTTGTAAAGTTATAATTTACAGTAGCTGAAACATTGTATGTAATATCTCGATAGAATGTTTTATTGGTTGTATCGTAATTCCAAATTGCATTATTTGTATTATTATTCATTGTAAGGGTTGGTGGATTATTTGTTGTATATGCTAAATAATCATTACGACCAACATTTTGTATTGTATATCCATCACCTGAACTATTAATTAACCATTGTGAATAATTAGCAGGTTGATTTCCTGTAGCTAATGATACATCATAAGGATTATCATTATTATTTTCTGATAATAAATGTCTTGTATTACCATTAATTTTATTTATTAAATATGTTCTTCCACTAGTTAAATCAACATTATCATCAAATGAAACATCATAGATTGTTGTTTCATTAATTGTTGCTTGACCAACACCACTTCGATTAGATCCACCATAAACATTACCGTTTACTGTACCACCGTCTATTTGAACATTACTATCTTCAAGAACAGGACCAAAGTTTCCACCACCGAAGACATTACCTTCAATAACAGCTTTACCACTTATATAAACATGTGATGTATTTACACGTCCAGAATTTGGATAAGTTTGATTACCATTTCCAGCTCCTAAAACAGAACCATAATTAACGTCATATAAAGTTCCAGATCCCTTAGTTCCAATATGAGCTTCACCACCAATATGAACATAAGAGTCACCACCAAGTCGACCACTTTGTTGGTTATTATCAGAAGCTGATACACCATTAGAACCACCTGAAACACTATATGCAATATTACCACCAGTAACCGAAATATATCTATCACCATATGTAGTTGATACACCAGCACCACCTACAATATTTTGAATATTACCATTTTTAACATAAATTTTTGTTTTAACACCATTGTTTGCACTATTTTCAGTGATACGAAGACCACCATTGATATTAGCGATATTACCACCTTCAACGATAATAATACGTGATGAAATATCATCGTTGTTATTGTTAGCAGTAACGGATAAACCACCAACATAAATTCCTGAATAAGCTTGGGAAGCATCAGTATTATTATCGAAATAATTCATACCAATAGATCCACTCTTAATATCCATAAGATAAGCAATATCATTAACATTACTTTTTCCGTTTATACCATTATAGTTACTACTTCCTATACGATAGTAGAAATCAAGTAAATCATTATTATTTGTTGCACGATCATAATCAGAACCAATCGTTAAATAAATTGATCCATAATAGTTGTAATAGTTTCCTCCACCATTATAACTATTATATATTCTTGCAGCCATAAGGCCTGAATAACGACCACTTTCAACAACAAATTTATATGCATTGTTATTATTAGTTGCACTTCCTACAGATGAGTTATAAGTACATCCTTGTAAGAAAGCAAAAATAACACTATCATCATCAGTCCAAGATGATGGCGTCATACCTCGACCTATACGAACATTTTTAGCATTTCCAACGAATGATGAATAAGTATTTCTATAGTTTGATGTTGTAGTACTATCATTAATAACATCATAACCTGTAGAATCAACACTTAAGTTTTCAAGTTGTAAATCATTATAAGCTGTTGTTCTAAAATAGTTTGTATTTGTAAGAGTTAATGTTGCATCATCACGATAATCTGTATTGTCATACATACTTGTTACAGTAACAGCCACATTGGAATTAGTTGAATAACTATTATTAGTACCCATTGTTCCACGAGTTGTACTAGTCATTTCACGATGTTCAATATAAGTTGCAAAATATAAACCAGTTCCAGCATTACTATCAGAAATTGCAAAACGATTAGTTGCTGTATCATATCTTAATTTATAATCAACACGTGTTCTTTCATAACTTACAAAAGTAATTTCACTACCAGTACTTGATAAACTCCATGTATTATTATTAAAGTTCAAATACATAATAGCTCGATTAACTAGAGGTAAACTACCTCTTTGAACACTAACTTTATTTAAAGTTGTAGCCAAAGTTTGATTAGTTGTTGCAGCAAGAACACCATTATTATTGTATAAATAATTATTATCGACTGTTTGTAAAATATCATCATTTAAAGTAAAGGCAGTACGTAATGTTTCATCATCAGTTAATGATAAAGAACCATTATCTAATCGAAGATATTTGTTCTCACTATTTTTAAAGAATAAAGAATCATTATCAGCAACAACATCCCATAATAGTTCACTACTTGGTTCAACATTTGCACTTTGAAGAACAAAATTCATTGATTTATCTAATAAGTAATAATCATCACCGTTTTGATAACCAATATAATTTGAACCACTCGTTATTTTCTCTAAACTATATGTGTATGTAACAATACTTCTTGTATCATTAGTACTCAAAGTATGATTAGTAGAATCATAATTCCATACTAATGGATCAGGTCCTAAAGCAAGAACTGTTGTACCATTAACCATGTTATAAGTTAAATATTGATTTTCATGCGTATTATAAATTGTTAAACCATCACCAGATTTAGTAATACGCCATAACGCTGTTTCATTATAATTTGTTCTATTAAAGTTAATATTTGCTAAACTATCATTTAAAGCATTTAAAGATTGATTGTTATTATTCTCTGTATAACTAGCTTTATCAACAATTAAGTATGAATTGTTATCAACAATACTATCATTTAAAGTAAATGTGTATTTCATAACATTTAATTCATATGTTGTAAAGAAAGTTCTTAAATCACTACTATATTTCCAATAATAAGGTGTATTAGAAATTAATAGATTAGCTTGGTCATTATTATTCAATTGATGACCTAAATAAGCTCCTGAAACTTTATTTTTAATAGCATAACCATTATCATCATGAGTTATTATCCATAAGGCATTATCACTTGGTTTAGCCGTTGTTAATAAATTTTCAACAGCAACATTATTAGCATTTTGTCTTATAGCATAACGATTATTACCATTTTTATATTCAATTAAATATTCTTCCCCCTCTGTATATGATTCATTGTCGATATATTCATAAGTGTAATTCCAAGTATGGGTAACCGGTCTTGTATAATTCATTGAATGATTTAAATCACCAGTTAAGACGATAATATTTAATTCACGATCATTAATATTAGTAGCACGAGATCTTAATAAATCAAAAGCTCTTCCCCAAGATGCTACTGCTAAATAATCACTTGTACCATCAAAGTTATCATCACCAGCTTCACCTTTTAAGAAGACAACATTAGCATCTTGCCATTTAGCATAAACTTTAATATCAGTAACATTACTGTTAACTGTTAATGTATAAGTATTCGTTTTAGTATCTTTAGTAATGTTTCCATTACTACTTTCCCATCCACCAAAGCCTTTACCAACAGGTCTTAAAATAAATGGGTTATCAATTAATTCGATTGTTAATTGATTATTTTTTACAGGATAATATTTGTAATAAACAAATTTATTTTGTCTTTCTGTAAGTGATACATAACCCGTTAAAGAAGTATCATTACTTGGATAACCATAATAAGTGATCGTTACAGCTTTTAAATCAGATTCTTGATAATTAACGTTATTTGAATTAAGATCACCAACATAATTCATACCAAGGTAATAGTAATAATCATTTGCAAGATCATTAATGTATACTGTATCACCTTCAATTTTTGATTCTCCCTTTGTTACGTAATCACTAAAAGTGTTAAAGTAAGAAACTACAAAAAAGAGTAACAATGTAAATGATACGCAAATAGCAATGATACTAAATCTATTAAACTTAATCTTTTTTATCATTTTTATCATCATTATTACTCCTTTCTTTTTTCTAACTTGGGTTTAATGTAAATTCAAGATAATATGTAATATCACCATAACTAGCTTTATTTTCACTATCTACATCTTGGCCTTCTAGCCACATATAAATACGTACTTTGGTAATTCCTGAATTGACTTGAAATAATTCATAATTTTGAATATTATTACTTCTACTATGAATATCAACATCTACTCTTTTAAAAAGTGATGGATAATTAGAAGCGTTTGCTCGATTCATTTTAATTTTGGAACTACTGCGAACAGTACCAACAACACCATCGTATCCGATAATACCAGCATTTGTTCGTGTTGTTCTAATACCATAGACATTTAGGGCATTCTTTACTCCAAATTCAGTATGAACATCATAGTTTGGTTCCCATATATAAACGTTATCTTCACTTGTTGTCTTAAGTTTTTGAATTCTTTCAATTGCCGTTCCTGTTGGTAAATTACCTTCTTTAATGAAAGCAATTCTTGCGGAGTTCTCAATACCAATAGATTGAACATCATCTTTTGGTTTTACATAAGATGCACCACTCAAATAAACGGTTTTTGGTGTTGATGTTTTAAAAAAGACATCAAATACAATAAAATCACCATTATTTATAAATTCTGTTGTTCTTTCTTCAATCTTTCGATAAGTTGTTAAATAATAATCACTATCTACTTGACCATAGAAAATATTTAAGTAGCCATTAGAATCCAAAAGTCCACCAGATGATGTTGGTCTCATAACACCAGGTATTTGATTTAGACTAGATGGATATGTCTTATAGGCTGTTTTAAGTTCATCAACAGTTAAGCTATTTTTCCAATCAATAGCATTTTCACTTATTTCAATTCCTGAATCAGTTTCAATATGAATATCGAAGAATTGAATATCAACAATTCTATTAGCTGTAAACCATGCATATGTAACTGTTGATAAGAAAATTGCTAAGAAGAAAAACCAAATGAACAAAAAACGTTTTTTTCTTTTATTTCTTTTTCTTTCTTTTTTGTCTTCTTCATTTTGCATAACTATTCACCATCTTCATCCGTATTATTAATTGTTTCATCATTGCTACCAACAACTTCTATATCATCATTAGTGCCATTATTGTTATTATTTACATCTATATCATTATCATCATCGTCATAGTATTGTCTAAAGGTTCTCGCATCATCTTTATGCTCTTCGGTAATTTCCATATGCATCTTAATTTCTCCACCAAGAAGATTATTAAGACATTCTGGATCATCGCCTTCAATCCAAATAAAGACTGTTATTTTATCGATATCACCAGGAGCAAAGTTATCTCTTTTTTCAAGAACTGGCATTTCATTCTTATAGAACTTAACAGTTCCTTTTTCGTTTTCACGAGTTATAGGATTTTCTTTAGCATAAACAGTAACTTCAGTATCATTACGAATAATCATAATTCTTATTGCTTCATCGACGTTTTTAATGACATCATCAATATATACCGCATACCAATATCTTTGAGTTTCTTCACCTTGATTTTCAATATAGAAAGTATATCCAATGTAATTATCACCATTATGATCACCACCTTCAAAATCTTTATAGTTTTTAGGTAGCCATTCAATAGAAATATTATCCATGAATTCTAATTCATTAGCATATAATCTTCTTACATGTTCTCTTTTAACTTCATCAGTATAAATGGAAATACCTGTTTTACTATGGAAGTTTGGATCAAGAGTAACTGTAAATACTCCACCATTATAAGCAAGGGATAATACTAAAAAAGTAAGCATCAAAAACAAGAATAATATCAATAGAATTATTCTAATTTTTTTCAACCTTTTCTTACGATTTTTAATTTGATCAGCAGTATATACTACATATCCTTGTTTAGCCATATCATCACATCCTATGTTATACATATTCATTTTACCAAAACAAAAGCAAAAAGTAAAACTTTTCGCTTAATTTATGTAAAAAATTATTATATAAATATAATAACATTAAAAAATATCGAATTTTTTTAATAATTCGATATTTTTTTACTATGAACTAACTTGTGTGAAATGAGCGTTAACATTAACTTTAGCTATACTATTTTCAAGCATTGTTGTACTTGTATCTTGAGCGTTATTCATACTTTCACCAGTGCCATCATACCATTCGATATAAACACGTAATGTATTAACTCTTTGATCGGATAATAGAATTCTTCCTGAAACGTTACCGTTAGTAATTGCAATATTATTACCGTTCAAAGTGCAATTAGTGACTCGAATATCGCTAACTGGACTGTCGTCACTATTATTTATTGAAATTGTATAATCAAACGCTAAATCGGTACCAGTTGCATCAATAACGATGTCAAAATAACCTTCTGCAGTAGGAGCTATAACGCCACTTGATATATTAGCATTACCAGAAAACACCGGTGTTATTAAATTAGTTGTCGATGAATTACTTCTAATATCAAAGTCGTTAACTAGAATACGCCAACGGGCAATCGTTATATCAGTTGTCTCATTAACCGCAGATGTATATTTAGCATACGTTTCTTGCAAAGTTAAAATACACAACAGCACACAAAAGCAAGCAATCAACATAATCACTTTTTTGTTTAATAACATATACTCCTCCTACATAGAGTATAGCATTACGTAAAGTGACGTGTAAATACAACGTTAACTAAAATATTTTTACTTTACACTTTAATTTGTAGGAGCTTGATCTACTCTAATTTCCGCCATTATTGATATACAAGTATCAGAATTTGTTGTTTTCATATAGGTATACGCTTGATTTCCCCAATATGTATCAGCAATATCATCACCTGATTCATACGGCCAATTAATGTCAACAATAAATTGTTCGGTATGTCCTGGGTCAATAACGTTATTTGTCAAACTAACGTCAATCTTAAATGGGTAATTATCAGCAAGCATTTCAACAAGTTGATCTGATGTATAATCATCTAATGTATACACAGAATCAAAAATTTGTACTCGTTTAATGACAAACTCTAACGTTCCTTGTGATTCACCATTATTTATAACTGTCGCATAATCATGATAATTAGGCATACCAGGGTACATTTCAGATACATTAAAAGTAATATCACTCGCAACATTTTCATCATGCACTTCAATCATAATATTCCAAGATCGAACTTTAGCTTTAATACTAGTATCGACTTTGGTAATATAAATGAACCATGCATATGCATTTATTGAGAGCAAGACAATCGCAAAAATAAGAAAAAATCGTATTTTTTTGAGTACTTTAAAAATATTCTTTGGTTCTTTTTTCATAATATTAACCCTCTTTATTTTTGTAATATTCGTCTATAATACATTTAACTTCATAAAATACGAAAATGATAAACGGGATAACAATTAAAAAGATAAATCCATATATACTATTAATTGTACGACTCACAAAACTTAATACTTGCAATTTATGCTCTACTATACCTAGAACTTGACTTTCGTCAATTTCAGGATCTTCAAGACTATTAGCAATACCTTTTGTGACAAAATGCATACGACCATCTTTTTCTTCAACTTTTATTACACGGTGCGTTATAATTTTATCATTTAAACTACCCATTTTACCTAAATATACAATATCATCACCAACATTAATTTCTTTAGGATCAACTTTTGATGATAGAATCAAATCTTTTACAAGATATTCTGGTTCCATACTACCTGTGGCTACTGTATATATACCATATCCCCCTAAATTAAAGCGATTATTTGTTGTTTTTTGTACTAGTATTATTACTAATAAAACTACTAAAACAAATGTTAGTAAAACACTAAATAATCTTTCGGTAATTTTAAAAATTGTATTATTTGTTATCTTTTTGTATAATTTTATCATTCTATTCTACTCCATATCTAGATCAGATACTTTTTTCAAATATTTATCAATTGCAGCACGATATATTTTCTTAATTTTCTTATCAGTAACTACACTACGATATTTAATAATTGTATATTGTTTAGCGACAAGATTAGCTAATTGTTCTTCAGATATATTTTCATTTATATCAATTATTTTTTCAACAACATTACCAATCAATCTTTCACTTAAAATATCTTTATCTAGTTTTATTGCTTCACCTTTTATTATAACTTGAGATACTAAATAGTCCAACAAAAAACTTTCATCAAAATAGTTTTTTATCGTTCCTGTATCATCATAAGATTCATCTTTATTTGATTCTACACTACCTTCATCATTAATATGTTCTTGAATATAATTCCATAATTTAACAGCATACTGAAAATTAACATTTTGTAGTATAATGTTAGTTTTCTTAATTGGTGATGTAACCAAAGCTATATGTAACATTTTAATTGATTTATACAATTCTGTACGCGTTAAATCTTTTATTCTCTGTTCAACTTTATTAATTTTAGTAGCTAAATCATTTCCCTCTGCATCAGTGATACGATTTCTTGTTCTAATAGAATTATTAAGTTTTAATTCAATATTTACTTTTTCATCACCTAATGTACATTTACCATTATATGTAACGTCATTGTTACAATCATATTTTGCTTCTTCAACAATTCCTTTTTTCTTGAAATCAACAAAAGTCATCATATTTTGAACCAATGTAAATATAAAACGGTTTTCATATGTATTGAAACTTTCTTCTTTATTGATATTAAGAATCTTTGCTGGTTTTACATCACCAGTTTTATCATCGATGTCTTGAATCAAGTTAGTATTTCGAGCTAAATGTTTAATACTATCAACAGTAACCCTTTTTGCTAACTCGATTTTAACAACATCTTCTTCATTAATAATGAAACGATTAGGATTTCTTAAAATATTATCAATATACGGAATGGTTTGTTCAATAACTTCAAGCCACTCATAATTACAATCAAGTTTATTTTCTTTTTTATTGATATGTAATTGAGAATCAACACGATCACTAAATTCTTCTATTTGACTATCACTGGCATGAGCATATAAATTAAATATTTCCAACCCATTATTCATAATATCACCATTATGTTAATTTCTTTAGACGTAATACATATTCTTTGCATTCCTTCATCTTGTCTTTTCCAAATGTCTTATCAAGGAATTCTACAAATCCATCAATTTCATCACGAATATATGAAATATTTAATTGTTCAAATTTACGTAAGATTTTCTTTGCAATGAAATAATCAACACCATCAATCTCATTTCCACCGCAGGCAACATATACCGGAACGAATTTCTTCATATGCATAACGATACGGTTACCAAACGCAATACGGAAATGACGAATAACATAATCATCCATTTGTTCTACTTTATCTAAAGTATCTTTTGATATTGGATTAGCTTCAATAGCTTCATCGAAAATCTTTTCTAAGTATGAATAATTGATATCTTGAGGTTCTGTATCTACAGGCGTAAATGGTGGGAACTTCTCATTGATATCTAGTGGCATAGCACGGTCGTATACTTTATCTGTTACCATGAAAGTTGAATCATCGTTATTGATTGTACCAATATACCAAACATTTGCAGGAATCTTTAACTTACCTTCATCTAGTTTAATTGGATCTTTTGGCCATGGACTAGGTACTAATTCAACAATCCACTCATCTTTATTAGGCATTTCTAGAATAGATAACATTTCCGCAAAATAATATTCAACACGCGAAATGTTCATTTCATCTAGAATAACTGTGTAAACATCATCAGTATATCCAGCCATATATATTTCTTTTAATACTTCTGTTTCATTAAACTTCTTAGTAAATTCGTTGAAGTAACCAAAAAGTTCTGTACGGTCACGCCATGATGGTTGAACAGATGCAATACATGAATCGTGTTTTAAAAATTTTCCCCAAGCATAAGCAAGTGATGTTTTACCTGTACCAGAAATACCTTGTAAAATAACAAGTTTAGTTGATGCAAGCGCAGAAATAAATAATCTAATTATTTCTGTTTTATAATATAAATGCAATTTAGAAGCAGCAAAGTTTCTAAACATATCAACTAATTCTTCAAGATTAAATGTATTGTTGTAATTTTGAATCTTATAATGAGCAAATCTCTCATCAATTAAATTTAATTTAGAGAAACGAACCCCATCTATACCAACATCATCTACATCAGGACTTCCTTCAACAGTAGAACTTTCATCTGGTCTAAGTCCTAATTGAGAAACTTTCATTGCAAGAATATCTTGTTTTTCTTTTACAAGATCATTAACTTGCTTATTCAAAGTTGCAATCTCTTCAAGCATAGATTCTTGTTCAACAATTGTTTTACGGAAACGAATATATTTTCTAACCAATAAAACAATTAGCCAAACAATAAGTCCTATAAAAGCTAATATTAATAAGATAGCTATGATAACAAAAATCCATTCAAAGCCACTAAAATCATCTTTATAGAAATTAACTACTTCTGCATACTCCTTAAAATTAAACATTTGTTTGAAGCCTAAATAAAAGCCTTCAATTATTCTCCATATGCCTAGGAAAAACTTTCCTAAGAATTCATAAAAGAATCTAAAAAATGTCCCCATCTTTTCACCTACTATCTTATTTTATATATTTATAACATTATCAAATTCACTAAATCTTGTTTTATCAGCCTTTTCATTCAATAAAATATATGTAAATACTTTTAATAATGTTAAACTACCTTTTATCTTTTCATCAATTATTACTGCAAAAGAATAACCTTCATGAATTAACTTATCACATTGCTCTTTATAATTTTTGTATTCACTATAACGAATTTTAAGAATCATTCTTTCTTTTAAATAATCATTTTCAATAATTCTTAATAAATTAACTAACTTATTTCTCTTTTCCAATAAACTCACTGGAAATTCTACCAAATATTTATTATCGTATTCTCTATTAATTGAATCTATTAATAACTCTCTTACTGTTAATAAATATAATACTAACATACGATCTTCATAAATAAGGCCACTATTATATACTCTTTTTACAGCAATATCGCTATAAATATCTGGCATCTTAACAGAGTTATCAAGAAAGATTTCAAATATTTTTTCTCTATCAGTATTCTTTTTAGAAACACTAAAATCTTCCGCAGCTAACTTTTCAATATATTTTTCTTTTCTACGAATATTATCTTTTATTTTTCTAATTAACTCATTAATAAGAACACCAGAATTTTGATATTTATTTTTGAATCCTTCTTCAAATTTACTTACTTTCTTTTCTTTACCTTTTTTATTATCAATTTCAAGTAATGAAATATATCTTAATAAAATAAGGGAATCTATTATATGAGGAAGACTTTTTCTTTTATCTGTCTTAGCATACTTACTAAGATAATTTCCTAACACATAATATTCAACATTATCAATAAAGTTATTTTTAACTGGCTCAAAAGAATTATAATATCTACTGTCAGTATAAACATTAACAATCAAGTTACATACTTTATTATTGATTTTTTTGGCAGTTATCGTATTAATATATTCTTTTAATACTTTTTTGTCATAATCAACATATTCTCTAAAAATATTATGAGCCATACTTCCTCCTATAAAACTTCAAAATTGATAATAGAACTTGGATTTACAAATGGATATGTATAGTTATTAGAAGCTTCTACTTTATAGAACCTAATACTAATACTTGTAATTGGATCAACACCAAATGTAATACTATTAACATATTCTTTATTATTAATAACCTCTGTCGTATAATTATATGCGTTTTCATAAAAGTCACTTGTTATATCTATCAAGATAACATTTGGATCAAACGTTAACTTAATTAGGGCTGATGTACATTTCTCTTTATCAGTAGCTGATAAATTATTATATACTTCTGCCTCTAAAACATCACCAACATGGTAACTACCAAAAGCAGTAACTACTTGATAGTAATTTAATGTATTGGTAATATTAAAATCCAAATATGGACGATTAGCTTTATCCTCTATTTCATAACTAATACCGGGAATACTAACATTTAACTTAACTTCACCACTTAAAGTTTTAGTATAAGGCGAAGTTGATGAAACACTAACATCCAAAGTAACACTATCACCTTCAGATAAAGGGGTAATCGGCGTAATTGTAATAATGAAATAATCTGTATGTGTCGATGAATAAATAATACCATTTTGTTTATTTATCGTACACGTTACATTATTAGAACAACTATAAGTTATATCGTATGAAATATCACTTTCTGCTGCAATAAAATTATTTTTAAAACTATCAAGGTTATAAGTTACACTAAAACTATTAACACCATCCCAGTTATCTAACTGGAAAAACGCATGATTGTCTGATAATTTATCACAATTAAAATAAAACCTTTTTGATTCATAATAATAGTTTTTAATACCATTATAGATGTATCTTGCAAGTGAAGGTTTAATAAGAAAAAGTACAGAAATAAATGAAATAATACCAATAATAACTATGAAAATTTTCTTCTTTTTCGTTTTTTTCATTATTATTCACCACATTCTTATTTATAGATAAACAAATTAAGAGAGAATTATTAATAAAATCACGCTCAACAAATCACTCTCTCCCTATTTTCTAATATACCATATAAAGCGTATAAAGTAAATTTCTTTTACCAAAATATAACAAAAAAAGTAGGATTTCAAATCCTACTTATCTTTCTTAATAATTATTCCCCATAAAGCCAATTATTTACAGCGTTTTCATATCTACTATTTAAACTAGAATCTTTAATATCAATACCATATTTTTTTCTTAGTTCAACTAGAGCTTTATTTTGAATTTTAGAGTCAGATGATTTCTTTGCAGTTATAAGTTTTCCAATAATATATTCACGAACTACTTTTAATTCAGGTTTAGCTTTTTCATCTTCTTTTAAAATAATATGATAACCATAACTTGTTTTAACAGGTTCTTTATTATATTCACCAACTTTTAATTCTAAAGCTGCTTTTTCAAAAGATGATTCCATTTCACCATAAGTGAATGTTCCTAAATGTCCACCATCACCAGCATTAGATGTATCGTCTGAATACATTTTTGCTAAATCATGGAAATCTTCACCTTTTTCTAATTTTTCATAAATTTCTTTGATTTTCTTTAAAGCTTCTTCGTCAGCTTTTTTCTTTGCATCATCAGTTGCAGAACTATCAACATCAACCTTTACGAGAATGTGACTAGCAGTAATATCACCAATGACATTCTTTTCATAGTATTCTTTGATTTCATCTTCAGTTATATTTTCACGAAGATAATCATCAACTACAAGTCCTCTTTTATAATTTAAAATAAGAGATTTTTCTTTAAAGTCTTCAATAGATGCATATCCATAATTTTGTAATTCAGTAAGGAAAGCTTGTTCTCCACCATATACTTGTTTATACATTTCTATTTGAGAGTTAGCATATTCATTAGCTGCTTCATCAGTCTCATAAATATCGTTTAACAATTCTTTATCAATCATTTCGACCATAAGATTTGTTCCGTATTCTTCTTTCATTTTTTCATACAAATCATCTGCTGATATATTGTATTTTGAATTCTTGAATTCAACAACAATACCACTTCCATCTTTTAATTTAGGATCACTTTTTCCACATCCAACTAAAAGAAGAAGAATTAATAAAAAACTCATATTTCTTAATAATTTCATATAATACCTCTTTCGTTCATACATTACTAATTCTAACAAAAATGATTATAAAATACAACAATATTTACATTTAAAGAAAAAATAACCATTAAGGTTATTTTATCTATATTTAGCAATAACTGCTTCTATTCCATTAATTTTCAACTTGCCATTTTGAACTAGTTCATTTACCGTATCAACACTAACTATTTTTTTATCTAAACACATATCAATAATTTTTAAATCAGTTTGATTTTTATCAGCATTATCTTTTAAATGATAAACTTCATTTATGACATTAATAGTATCTTCGGTAAATGAAGAAAGTATTGGACTATCAGCTAACATTTGATCAGTAAATTCTGTTCTTCTAATTCCAAATGAATCATCAAAGAAAGGTTGACTAACAATAAATACGATACAGAAAGCTACAATATATCCTTCAATAAATCCAACAATCATACCTAATATTTTAGAAGGAATACCAAAAATGATAGTCCATTTTAAAATCTTTTCAAAAAGATTAGTAATAGCAATAATTATTCTTAAAACAATTCCAAGTACCATTACAATAACTAAGAAAGCGATACCTTGATAGAAAATAATATTCAAAGATTGTATTCCACCTAAAAAATTAATAAATGGGCAATTTAAAAGTAAGATATCACCAAGAATATCTTTGAATATAAAGGCAATTACTAAAACTAAAATTGTACCTATAAAGATAGCAATTTGTTTAGTTAAACCTCTTGTAAATCCAAGCATTCCAAATGCAATAATAATTAACGCAACTAGTATATTTAATATTTCCATAAAATTCTCCTTTTAAAGAAAAAGATATGTTTCCATATCTATATTCTAAATTAGTTCTTCAACTGCTTCTTCTGCTACAGGTGCAGGCGTTGCTGGTGCAACTGGCGCTGCTGGAAGAGGTTCAGGATTAACTTTCTCTTCTGGTGTTGCAGGAACTGGAGTTGGAGTAGCAACAGGTGCTTCTACTTTTACTTCAGGAGCAGCTGGTTCCTCTTTCTTCTCTTCTGGAACCTCTATTTTAATTTCAGGTACAGCAGGAGTTTCAACTTTAACTTCTGGAGTTTCTACTTTTACTTCAGGAGCAGCTGGTTCTTCTTTCTTCTCTTCTGGTACTTCAATCTTAATTTCAGGTACAGCAGGAGTTTCAGCTTTAACTTCTGGAGTTTCTATTTTTACTTCAGGAGCAGCTGGTTCTTCTTTCTTCTCTTCTGGTACTTCTATTTTAATTTCAGGTACTGCAGGAGCTTCAACTTTAACTTCTGGAGTTTCTTTCTTTTCTTCAGGAGCTGCGGGTTCTTCTTTTTTAACTTCTGGAACCTCTATTTTAATTTCAGGTACTGCAGGAGCTTCAACTTT
>JAEEGL010662883.1_pt1 | contig 26519 bp, 14 predicted proteins | sample 9134231 | NCBI WGS metagenome assembly JAEEGL01 (sample SAMN16246548, study PRJNA631951) | gut metagenome | biome: gut microbiome; feature: rumen; material: fiber-attached | host: Bos | place: Iran: Karaj | collected 2018-10 | reverse complement strand
CGCCAGATTGAGTTCAACCGCCTGAACCTCACCTACACCGTGATGAGCAAGCGCAAACTGCTGCAACTCGTCAAGGAGGGTCTCGTGGCAGGTTGGGATGACCCCCGCATGCCGACCCTGTGTGGCTTGCGCCGCCGCGGCTATACGCCCCAAAGCATCAGGAACTTCATCGAGGACATCGGCTATACCAAATATGAGGCTCTGAATGACATCGGCCTGCTGGAGCACAACATCCGCGAGGAGCTCAACCACCACGCCAACCGCGTGAGCGCCGTGCTGAACCCCGTCAAGGTCGTCATCACCAACTATCCTGAGGACAAGGTGGAAATGATGGAGATGGATAACAACCCCGAACAGGAGAACGCCGGCAAGCACCAGATGCCGTTCTCACGCGAAATCTACATCGAGCGTGACGACTTTATGGAGGAGCCTCCGAAGAAATTTTTCCGCCTCACGCCGGGCAAGGAAGTACGCCTCAAGGGAGCCTATATCATTATGTGTACCGGCTGCACCAAGGATGCCGACGGCAACGTGACCGAGATCCAGTGCACCTACGACCCCGACACGCTGAGCGGCAGCGCAGGCAGTCAGCGCAAGGTCAAGGGCACGCTGCACTGGGTGAGTGCCCGCCACTGCGTGGATGCCGAGGTAAGGCTGTATGACCGCCTGTTCGCCGTGGAGAATCCCAGCGCCGACACCGAGCACGACTTCCGCGAGTTGCTCAATCCTGATTCGCTGCGTGTCATCACCGATGCCAAAATTGAGCCGTTCCTGGCCGAGACTGCCCAGGTGGGTGACACCTTCCAGTTCCAGCGCATCGGCTACTTCTGCGTCGATCAGGACACCACCGCCGAGAAGCTCGTCTTCAACCGCACCATCGGCCTGAAGGACAGCTGGGCCAAGCAGCAAGGCAAGTAAACATTGCCGGCTTAAATTATCAGTAACAAATGCGTCGGGACCGTTGCGATGTTAACGATCCCGACGCATTATTTGTCTGTCAGCGATGTCTTAGTTACTTCAGGTCAAGAACCAGGAAATATTCTGCCTCGGCACCGCTGCCGATGTTGTACGGCAAGTAATAGAACAACACTCCCTCGTTGATGATGGCGCATCCGTCAGCCGATGTCAAGAGAACGTCGGGTGTCGCTTCGCCAGAATCATCGTCAGCAAAGCCTTTCTCAGCACGCGCCTTCTTATAGGCGGAATACAGCAGGGGTTTCAATTTATTGGCCCCATATTTATTGATGATGTTTTCGGGTTGGAGAATTTTACCCGTATTCTTGTCGATCGTCAAGTAATGGGCCATGCTGGGGCAACCGTTCGAACCGTTAAAATCAAAACTCATCTCGATGAGATAGGTCGCTTGATCACCCTTCTCGTAGAACTTGTGCCCCACAAGACACAAACGGCCTTCGGGAATGCGTTCATAGGCCGATTCGGGCTTGGTTGCCTTCATCTGCTCGGTAAACATGTCAAACACCTGACTGCCAAAATCCAGCATCTGCCGGGCATTTTGTGGCCTGTTGGTTTCCAGTAACCTATATGCCGGTTTGCTGTCAATACCATCAAAGCCGCCCAAACTAACCACCAATAAAGAGTCGATAGCGCCCTCCACCCTGCGGAACACAGCCTGGCTGGGATATTCCTTGTCTATGTACAAGCCTAACGAACACCTGAATTTTAAGAAAACGTCGTCGTCAACGCAGTTGTACCAATTCGCATCCAGTTCCTGCATGATGAGACCCGGAAAACTATGCAACAGCGATTCACTGCCTGTATAGCTGTAATCGTCGTCATAATCCATTCCCAAGAACAAGTCAAACGGCGACAGGGCATCAGACTCTTGCGAATCGTCATCAGCCATATCCTGCGCAACAGTGACTTTTGAATCCAACGTGGCGGCATGCACACCTACCGGCGCCAATATAGCCACAACGGCAATCAACGTGAAAATAAAACTGTTTTTCATCTTTCTCAAAAATTTGTGTCTTCAGAACATGTCACCTTATCTAAAGACAGTTATCACTTTTCTCTTTGCAAAAATCATGAAAATATGTGACATAAACAAATAATTCCACAAAAATATCAACTTGCACTATCGCTGCCTCGCGGCGAAAATAGGCGGCGCCTCTTAAAAGCACAAACAAAAATGACTTTTTGTTTGGCTTTTCGTTCGGCTTGCACTATCTTTGCAGATTGCAAACGACCGAAATGACACCTAAGAAAGAACAAATACAGAAATCCAGGGCCGAGATGGAAGCCGATATTGTCCAATGCCTGAAAGTGTTGAGTGACGGCGGACTGATTCTCTACCCCACCGACACCGTGTGGGGCATCGGCTGTGATGCGACCAATGCCGAGGCCGTAAACCGCGTGTACCGCCTCAAACAGCGCGACGACAGCAAGGCACTTATCGTGCTCATCGACAGTGCCGAGCACTTGGACCACTATGTGGTGGACGTGCCACCCATCGCCCTAGAATTGAATGATGTGGCCGTAAAGCCGTTGACCATTATCTATGAGGGCGCCTACAACCTGGCCCCGAATCTGCTGGGACCCGAGGACAGCGTGGGCATACGCATCCCCCACGACGAATTCTGCCACCGCTTGTGCGAGCGGTTCGGCAAGCCCATCGTGTCGACTTCGGCCAACTTTAGCGGCAAGCCTACTGCCAAGACGTTTGCTGACATCGACCCGGCGATTGTCAACGGAGTGGACTATGCTGTCCAATATCGTCGTGGTGACACTGCACCTCACCAGCCGTCGAACATCATCTTATTGAGCCGTGACGGCACATTTAAAATCATCAGATAAAGTATGAAAATCAGGTTAGACTTAAACAATAAGGCCCATCTGCAGCGCATCAAGTATGTGCTGGGCGACTTTGTGATGTCCAACCTGGCATGGTTCTGCTACAATATCATCCGCTACCAGACAGGCAACGTGATTGGCTACGGCAACATGTCATCCTACTTGACGAGCAAGATGGTGCTGCTGGGTCAGCTTTTCTTCCCGTTGCTGATGATGGTGACCTATGCCTTCAGCGGCTACTATAACAACGTGTGCCGCAAGTCGCGTGTGCAAGAGTTGCTCACGACTTTGGCCAGTTCAGGCATCAATACCCTGCTGATCTTCTTCCTCGCGCTCATCAACGACGTCATCGGTGTGCGCGGCAACGACTACGAGATGATCCTCATCTTGTGGGCGCTGTTGTTTGGCTTTGTCTATCTGGTGCGCGCCACCATCACCAATATCGCCTCGCGGGAAATCAAGTCCCGCAAGTGGACATTCCCCACACTCATCATCGGCAGCGGTTCGGCTGCAGTCGCATTTGTCGAAAAGCTCAATCGCCGACGCGAGTCGACAGGCTATGAGGTAAAAGGGTATATCAACATTCCCGGCGAGAATCCCGTCAAGGGAAATCCGTTACCCTGCTATGACCTGAGCCAGATTAAGGAAGTGTGCGACCGCGAAGGCATCTGGGAACTCATTGTGGTGCCCACACGTGATGACACACACCAGATCATGAATGCCATCAACAAGCTGTTCAGCCTAGGCCTGCCCATCAACATCTCCCCTGAGCGCTTCAACATGATGCAGACGCCGGTGCGCATCGCCGACATCTACGGTGAGCCGTTGGTCAACATCTCGCGCAGCAGTATGAGCGACAGCGGCAAGAACATCAAGCGCGCACTCGACATCATCGTGTCGGCAATAGCGTTAATCCTGCTGCTGCCATTTTATGCTATTGTTGCGGCCATTATCAAGATCACCAGCCCTGGTCCCGTGTTCTATCTGCAGGAACGCATCGGGCTCCATAACAAGCCATTCAACATCATCAAGTTCCGCTCGATGGTCCACAATGCCGAGGCTGACGGCAAGCCCCAACTGTCATCGGATAACGACCCGCGAATCACCCCGTTCGGCCGTTTCATGCGCAAATATCGCATCGACGAGTTGCCGCAGTTCTGGAATGTCCTCAAGGGCGAAATGTCGCTAGTGGGTCCCCGTCCCGAGCGCAAATTCTACATTGACCAGATCACGCCTCGCATCCCCGCCTATGCGCTGCTGCACCAAGTGCATCCCGGCATCACCTCGATGGGCATGGTCAAATTCGGCTATGCCAAGGATGTTGATGAGATGGTGGAGCGTGTGAGATATGACCTGATCTATCTGAACAACATGTCATTGCTCAATGACATCAAGATACTCATTTACACCATAAAAATCGTCTTCACCGGACGCGGAATGTGATGGCACAGGAATCTGCGACACATCACCCTGCAACAGCCACCTCGGGCCAGACATCTCCCGAGAAGAACGGCTGGTGGATTCGTCTGCTCATGTGGCGCGAGAAGCATGTGCCCGAGAAAACCTTTGTCGTCATTCTCGCCCTTATCGTGGGGATTACTGCAGGCCTGGCTGCTGTGTTGCTCAAGACACTCATCAGCTTGATTGCCGGTTTTCTGACCAGTCGTTTCAGCATCGAGCAGGGAAACTTGTTGTATCTGGTGTTTCCCGCCATCGGTATTCTGTTGGCAAGTCTTTATGTCTACTACATTGCCCGCGAGCCCATTTCACATGGTGTTACCCGCGTGTTGTATGCCCTGGCGCTTAAAAAGAGCCGCCTCAAGATACACAACATGTATTCGTCACTCATCGCGTCGTCGGTAACCATCGGATTCGGTGGATCGGTCGGTGCCGAGGGTCCCATCGTGTTCACGGGAGCCGCCATCGGCAGCAACCTGGGCCAGGCCTTCCGCCTGACACCGCAGACGCTCGCGATGCTTGTGGCATGTGGAGCGGCAGCCGGTATCGCCGGCATCTTCAAGGCGCCCATCGCCGGCATGCTGTTCACCATCGAGGTGCTGATGATGGACCTCACGGCCGGTGCCGCCATCCCGTTGATTGTTGCCTCGGTGGCCGGTGCGACGGTGTCCTACGTCTTCACGGGCTATAATGTCGAGTTCTTCTTCTCCCAGAGCGAGCCTTTCTATGCCTACCGCATCCCCTTTGTGGTGCTGCTGGGCGTGTTCTGCGGCTTTGTCTCGCTCTACTTCATCCACCTGATCGACAGGATTGAGGCTCGCTTCAAACGGCTCCGCAACCGCTGGCTGCGCTTCGCCGTGGGCGGTCTCACGCTGAGCGTCCTCATCTTCTTGATGCCTCCGCTGTACGGTGAAGGATTTGAAGGCATCACACGTCTCATTAGCGGTGACGTGACCGGCATTTTCAACAACAGCCTGTTCTATGGCTACCGCGACAATACCATTGCCGTGCTCTTGTTCCTGTTTGCCTTGGGTGCCTTCAAGGTGTTTGCCACAGCGGCGACTAACGGCGGCGGTGGTGTCGGCGGAACCTTCGCGCCCTCGCTGTTCGTGGGCTGCATGGCCGGTGTCTTTTTCGCCTATCTGTTTAACCATTTAGGCATTATCGACTCCGAGACACCTCTCAGTATCAAGAACTTCGCCCTGATGGGCATGGCCGGTGTGATGGCAGGCGTGATGCATGCTCCACTGATGGCCATCTTCCTCACCGCCGAGATGACTGGCGGCTATGAACTGTTCCTGCCCCTGCTCATCGTGTCGGCCAGCAGCTACGCCATCAGTCGCATCTTCACCCCCTACGGCATCTACGCTCGACGTCTGGCCAAGCGCGGCGAATTGCTCACGCACCAGAAGGACCGTTCGGTGCTCACTCTATTGAAGATGGACAGCGTCATTGAGCGAGATTTTTCCATCGTGCACCCAGACATGAGTCTTAAGGACATGGTGGACACCATAGCCCAGAGTCACCGCAACCTTTTCCCTGTCACCGATGACAACGGCAAACTGATAGGTGTCGTCCAGCTCGACGACATCCGCAACATCATGTTCCGCCCGGACTTGTATCGTCGCATGAACGTCGACCGTTTCATGGCGATGCCCCCAGCCAAGGTCATCATTGGCACACCCATGGAGCGGGTGATGAAAACCTTTGACGACACCGGGGCCTGGAACCTGCCAGTCGTTGACGAGGAAGGCCACTACGTGGGCTTTGTCTCCAAGAGCAAGATATTCAACAGCTACCGCCAGGTGCTGAAACACTACACATACGACTAAAAAACCACAGTTATGAAGAAGGTACATATCATAATCCTATTGGCAACCGCATTATTGCCATTAACCACCAGGGCCGTAGAACAGACCGAGATCAGCGACCCGATTCTCACCGACTCACTCGCAACCATTGTTGAGGAAACAGACCAGGCAATTAACGTTGACGACACAGTGACCGTCAATACCACTGACACACCGTCGGAACAAGCAATTGCCGAGCAATTATCAGGGGAGAATTACAGTATTGATCCTGATTATTTCCGCAAATACCGCGGCGTGGATTTCCATTTCCTGAAAAACACCACCAATCCGACCGTTAAGCCCTACACCTTCATGCAAGACCAAACGTGGGTGAGTATTCCGGTATTCGTGGCCGGTATTATAGCAAAGGGTGAGAAAGAGGCCTTCCGCCAGGACTACAACAACCCGAACACTAAGATTCGACTGATCAAGTATGACTTCCATAGCGAAATAGACAACTACACCCAGTTTTCGGGCATTGCGTTGACGGCAGGCTTGAAAATGGCAGGTGTCGAGGGCCGCTCGTCATGGCCACGCTTGGCTGCTTCGGCGTTGGCCTCCTATGCCGTAATGGCAGGCTTTGTCAACAGCATCAAATACACCGCCAGCGAAATGCGTCCCGATGGCTCGACTCGCAACTCATGGCCCTCGGGGCACACGGCAACGGCCTTTGTCGGCGCAACTATCCTTCACAAGGAATACGGCCTGACGCGCTCGCCGTGGTACTCCATCGGCGGCTACACGTTAGCTACCGCCACTGGAGTGATGCGCGTGCTGAACAACCGTCACTGGATCAGTGACGTGCTCTCGGGCGCAGGCATCGGTATTCTTTCCACCGAGTTGGCCTATGGCATCTGCGACCTGCTGTTCAAGGAGAAAGGCCTGCTGATGAATGACCTCGCGTACTACCCCGACCTGAGGAAGAATCCATCGTTCTTCTCTATCTCGATGGGTATTGGGTTGGGAAACAAGAACTTGACACTTCCCGGATTCCAGTTCGGCCTCCATCTTCCTGATGACGACCCAAATTATGGTCCCGATACACAAGCGCTCAAGCTCCAATTCCGCTCTGCGACAGCTGTGGGGGCCGAGGGAGCCTATTTCTTCAATCCCTACATAGGTATCGGCGGACGTCTTCGCGTCAAGAGCACGCCCATCAATGGCTGGTCACAATTTGCCGATATCGAGAGAGAGAGTATGAACGATATAGCCAACGATCCCGTTTACATGGGCGCCATCAAATACTTTGACCTCGTGATTGAGAGTGACCACATCACTGAATTCGCGGCCGACGCCGGCGTGTACTTCAGCCTGCCACTATCCAGCCGTTTTGCCATCGGCTCCAAATTACTCATTGGTCACAGCATAATGGACGACATTGACGTGAATGCCAAATTCGTTGGAGACGTGCTCAACTATGATGGAGATGGCCATTTCTCTGTAGACGATGAATATACTGCCTACAGTGACTGGGACTATATTAATGTCCATGCTTCCAATTCGATGAAATTCGGCACAGGCCTTTCACTTACCTACGCTTACAAGAATTCATTCTCGTGGAGAGTCTTCTGTGACTATGATTATTCCCACAAAACCTATACAGCCACCTATGCCCCATTCATATACCTGGAAAATTTCAGTCCAGAACTGCGTGATTCTTTCATTGCTGAATACAACTGGGATCCCGTCCAGTATTTCAAATCCAGTGCAAGCAAGCACCTAAACCAGTGGGTACTGGGCGGAGCGCTGTGCGTCTCCTTCTAGTTAGAAAGTTAGGGGTTAGGATTGACAACAATACAACCCATGATGAAGAGAGCACTCGTCATATTCACAATTACGGTAGCGCTGCTGTCTATGAGCGCGCACGCGACCGATGTGACGGGCGATGTCCCCGAACAGGCATTGCCCATCGATTCGGCAGCAGCCGTTATTGACGAGGAATTCCAAGAGGCCATCGGTGTTGCCGACAGCATTCCCGATAATACCATGGACACGGTATCAGCACTCGAGGGGCATTTGTACTGTTTGGATGCTAGTGCATTCCGCCATTACAACGGTCCTGATTTCCATTTCCTGAAAAACTATACCAATCCCGCCGCCAAGCCCTATTCCTTCATTGACGACCAGACGTGGGTGGGCATCCCCTTGTTCATTGCCGGTTGGATTGCAAAAAGTGAGAAAAAAGCCTTCCGCCAAAACTATAACAACCCGAACACCAAAATCCGCCTCATCAAGTACAATTTCCATAGCAAGATTGATGACTACTCGCAATATACAGGACTAGCCCTGACCTTAGGCTTGAAGATGGCAGGCTATGAGGGCCGCTCCAGCTGGCCCCGCTTGGCAGCCTCAACAGTGGCATCCTACGCTGTGATGGCAGCCCTAGTGAACGGCATCAAATTCTCTGTCGGCGACGAGCGCCCCGATCGTAAGACACGCAACTCATGGCCCTCGGGGCACACGGCAACAGCATTTGTGGCCGCGACTATCCTGCACAAGGAGTATGGCCTGACCCGCTCGCCATGGTACTCTATCGGCGGCTATACGGTAGCTACTGCCACGGGTGTGATGCGAGTGCTCAACAACCGCCACTGGATCAGTGATGTGCTATCGGGTGCCGGCATCGGTATCCTCTCTGCCGAGTTGGGATACGGCATCTGCGACCTGCTGTTCAAGGAGAAAGGTCTGTTAATGAATGACCTAAGTGTCTATCCTGACATGAGAGAGAATCCCTCATTCTTTTCCATCTCGATGGGCATCGGCCTTGGCAACAAGGACCTGACGCTACCCCCGTTTGACTTTTATGGCTTTGGCGATGAACATGACAAAAAGCCCATGAGCCTCCAATTCGGCAGTGCCACTGCAGTAGGTGCAGAAGGAGCCTATTTCTTCAATCCATACATCGGTGTGGGAGCACGACTACGAGTAAAAGCCACCCCGATCAAGAAATGGTCATCGTTTGCCACCGAAGAAGAACAATACATGAGGTCAATACTCGAACACCCCGAATTGCACGTAGGTGTTACTGACCTCAATCTGACCGTTGAGAGTGACCATATCACAGAATTTGCTGCCGATGCGGGTTTATATTTCAACTTGCCGTTGTCATCCCGGTTTGCATTAGGCACCAAGGTGCTGGTCGGTCACAGTGTCATGGACGATGTTGACGTTAACGGTCACTTTGCGGGTTTTAAGATGAATATGGTTAATGGTCGCTTTACCAAAACCGAAGAGACAGTCGATTGTCATTGGGACTATATCGACTTAAGTGCTTCCAATTCCTATAAGTTTGGTTCCGGATTCTCGGTAACTTATGCCCACAAGAATTCCTTCTCTTGGCGAGTGTTCGTGGACTATGATTATGCGGCCAAGACTTATACAGCCTCTTACACACCGCTTAAGTTTATCGAAAATTTTGCACCCGATGTACTTAAGCAATTTGAGGGACAAGATTTTAATCCTACTAACACGTTTACTTCGAGCGCCCGCAAGCATCTGCACCAATGGGTATTGGGCGGAGCGCTGTGCGTCTCGTTTTAGTGAGGACTGAGGAGTTAATCAAGCAATTATGACTAAAGAGGATTTAAAAATTGTTTTTTTCGGCACGCCCGACTTTGCTGTCGAGAGCCTGAGCCGACTCGTTGACGGCGGTTACAACGTAGTTGCTGTTGTCACTATGCCCGACAAACCTGCTGGACGCGGGCGCCAGTTGCAAGAGAGTGATGTGAAGCGCTATGCTGTTGAGCATGGCCTGCCCGTGCTGCAGCCCGTGAGTCTCAAGGACGAAGCATTTATCGAAGAGTTACGCGGTTTCAATGCACAACTGTTTATCGTCATCGCCTTCAGGATGCTGCCCGAGGCTGTGTGGCAGATGCCCCCTTTGGGTACCTTTAATCTGCACGCTTCGCTGCTGCCGCGCTACCGCGGTGCGGCTCCCATCAACTGGGCCGTAATGAACGGTGACACCGAGACGGGTGTTACCACTTTCTTCCTCAAGCACGAGATTGACACGGGTGACGTGATCCAGCAACGCTCGTGCCCCATCGGCCGACACGAGAACGTGGAGGACATTCATGACCGCCTGATGGTCATGGGTGCCGATATGGTGCTCGAGACTGTCGATGCCATCATTGCCGGCACTGTCAAGCCTATACCCCAAGACCAGATGCTCACTGCTGGCCAGCAGCCAACGCCCGCACCCAAGATCTTCAAGGACACCTGCCGCATTGATTGGAGCCGTCCTGCCGAGACACTTTACAACCACATCCGCGGCCTGTCGCCCTACCCTGCCGCCTGGACAATGCTGGTCGGTGACAATGACCAGGAAACCAGCATCAAAATCTACACCACTGGTGAGCCTGAAGCATTCACCGCCGGCAACAATCCCACGCCCGGCACCATCGCTGCCGACCGCAAAACCCTGCGCATAGCCTGTGGCGACGGTTGGCTGCAGATTCTCTCGCTCCAGCAATCGGGCAAGAAGCGCATGGACACCGATGCTTTTTTGCGAGGTTTCGTCATCACCCCGACCACCCACTGCATGTAAATCCATATCAAGGCAAAAAAACAGGCCGCACAACTCGAGTCGTGCGGCCTGTTATTATCTCAGTTGACTGATTCAATTAATTGCCTGCCAACAACTTGTCAATCAGTTCAGTCACATCACTGATGTCAATCGCGCTATCGCCGTTAAGGTCAGCACAGTCGGTATAGATTGTAGAACTACTACCCAACAGGTAGTCAATCAAAGCAGTGACATCATTGATATCAACAAAACCGTCGTGATTCACGTCACCATTCTCAAATGCTGACAACAAGGTCACCTGTTCGGTGTTGCTCCAAGCACTCTCGGTTCCGTCAACATACAGAGCCTTCACCTTGTAAGAATAGGTGGCACCAGCAGTAAGGTTCTCGATAGTGTAGAACTTGTTGGTGATACCTGTCACCGTCTCGCTATTACCATTGGTTTCATACTCCAGTGTGTAACTGCTTACTCCCGAGGCCATGGTCTGGTCGGTCCAATCGGCACGGAACGAGGTCTGGGTGACATAAGCTGCATTAGCAGGCTGCATCTCGGGAGCATACTTGACCATCGTGGCAACACCATTCAAGTCAATATAGAGTGTATCCGCATCTTTACTGCGAACCATCACCTTTGCAAAATGGTTGCCAGGAGTGGTGGGCTTGTAAGTTACTGTAACCACAGTACCACTCATGGCAGCACTCTTGGTTATATTGGCCTTATCGATGGTGAAACCACCCGTCGAACCAACAACCGACAGATAAACCGTACCTGTCAAGTTATAGCCCTTGAGGTTAAAGACATCAGTAACTTTCTCACCAACATTGGCAGACAAGAAGAGCTCACTAGGATCAGCAGACAACATCGGAATGCTGACACCTTTACCTGTCAATGCAACTACTGCATCAGGAGCTCCCGGACTCCTTACATAGATGGCAGCAGTATGGGAAGAAGTATTACCAGGAGTATAGGTCACAGTGATGTCGGCACCAGCCTGGACCTCATCAAGAGTGAGACTCGCAGGGGTCACAGTAAAGAAACTGTTGCCACTCACGGTAAAGCTGACATCGGTCAGCAGGTTATAACCCGACACGTGGAAGGTCTGACTCACGGTCTGACCCGTACCCACTTCACCGAAGTCGAGAGTTCCGGGCTCAACAATCAGGGTGGGAATAGTGGACTGGCCACCAGGAGGCTGGATGCCGATGATAGCCTGCTGATACTGGTTGAATGTATCGCCATCAGGATCGGTGAAAGCATTCATTGCATACCAGTTATTGCCACTGCCACTCCAACCCCAGTTCACATGATATAGGTCGGTATTGCCATTGTAACCGTCAACATTGAAGGCATGGCCGTAGTTTGCACTGAGTGCCAAATAAACAATGGGACGTCCACTAGCGATTTCATTTTGGATAACGAGATTCCAGTTGGCCTGGGTGTATGAACTCTTCTGAACCACACGGGTAGTGCTGGCGTCATAACCAAACAGCTTGAACATATTCGAGACACGGCTGGGCTCATTTGAGGGGATACCGCTACCTTGGGTACCATATCCCATTCTCTCGGCCTGACCCACATAACGCATCAGCTTGGCAACAGCAGTCTTTTGCTCTGCCGTACCAGTGCCACCACTCCAGCCATAAAAATCCCTCATGTTAGCCCAGTCAAAAGTAGTAGAGGGCAACGCAGGGGCCGTGATTCTCCTGCCGTAATTGTCATCCAAATAGAAGGAATAGGAAGCTACTGAAGGAGTGGGGTCGGTCGGGTATTTCCAATAGTACATCACCATGGCGGCCGATGTAGCGGCACATCCCGTCAGGCACTGATAAGAATTTGAACCGTAGGTAAACACACAGTCATTCCAGAAAGGTGCCGTCTGGTCCCATCTGGCCGTGAGTAACGGGCCATAGGTAGCAGCCTTGATCGATGGTGTGGTGTTGCTGTAACCCTTGTCAACAATCAGACCAGGATGGCTCTGCAAATATTCAATCTGCTCCTTGTAGCAGTCAAGCATATATTGCATTGCTTCGGGCACGCGGTTCAAGTCGAGAGGTTCGTCACCCACCATAAGGATCTCTCTCGCACGATCATCACCCGATATCACCAGAAAGGTGGTGGAAGTGTTGAAAATGTAGTAGACGGGCTGACCCAGCTTGGTGCTTCCCATCTCGGTTTTAATGAGCACGGGATTAACAGCAGCGGGAGCCATTATTTTTCCAGCATACCACTCATTGGACAAGAAACTCTTAGCCACATGCATTGCCGTATTCTGGTCAAGTGGTGCGGCCGTCAATTGCATCGCCGCAATAGCGGCAAGCATCAATAACAGTAATTTTTTCATATATAAAATATTAACTAAATGATTATTACAGTCATAAAACGTGCAAAGTTAAGAAAACAAATGCCATATCTCCAAATATATTTATGCTCATTTTCAGTAAGAAACATTTTTTAAGGAAATAGCATCCGCAACAAGATTCTGTGTTTCAAACGAAGCGGGGCGCCTCCTGATTGGAAGCGCCCCGCAGTATCGGGTCATATTCGCCAGATTATTACTGGCTGAATGTCAGTGATATCCGACGGACTAAGATAGAGCTATCGCTCATCTCATGCCATCATTCCTGATTCAACAAGAGGTCAATCAAAGCGGTCACATCATCGATGGTAACGGTTCCATTCCGATTGACGTCTGCGCAATTGGTGCATATGCTGTCATAATTATCACTCAGCAAGGCATCAATCAAGAAAGTGACATCAGTGATGGTAACAGCATTATCGTGGTTCACATCACCAAGGCCAAATTCGTGACCTTCGCCCGACAGGGTCACCTCCTTGATTTCGCTGGTGCCGACTGCGCCATTAGTGTAGTTGGCAACAACATAGAAGTAGAAGAAGCCGTTCTCGGTGAGGTTATTAACGGTGTAGTTCTTGTCGGTGATACCGGTGATGACACGTTGAGTTGCGTCGCCGGTCTCGCTGGCCTTGATCTTCATAGCATCGGTGAGGTCACCAGCATAAACCTTCACGTACCTCATGTCGGGCAGACCGCTTGAGGTGATCTTGATATAGTCGCTGGTAGCGCAATCCAGAACGAAGGTGTACCAGTTGAACGTGCCACCGCTAGGCATGTTAGCGGTCTTGCTTTGAGCGCTGGTGGCTACAGTGAGGCTATTGCCGGAACCATAAGGCTCAGAGTAAATCATCACGGTCACCTTGTCATAGCCAGAGAGGTCGTAGTTACAACTCTTAACATAGCCGCCCGAGCTCAAGTAGCAAGCGTTGTTGGAGCTATAATAGTTAAGATTGTATTGAGTCCAGCCATTGGGCAGTTGGTTGCTGTAAGTCCAGTCGGTCGTGTCGAGCAGGGCAACTGCGGGCTTAAAGGGCTCGGCGCTCACATAGAGGGTGTAACTCTCCACGTTCTCGTCAGGAGTCTCATCGGTCCAGATGGCCTTGAACGAACTAGAGGTGATATCACTAGCCTCGAGCAGCACGGGATCGTAAACCTCCAGGTCGGCGATACCATTAAGCTTGACCGACACGTTATTGGCATCAGCGCTAGTCAGCGTGACAGTTGCTTCGTTGGTACCCGCACTCGTGGGATTGTAGGTCACAGTGACAGTCACACCTTCCAAAGCTTCAGCAGTGCTGATGCTGGTGGTGCTCAGCGAGAAGACATCATCGCCGTTGAGAGTCAGAGCCACGTTGTCGGTGAGGTTGTAACCGGTAACGGTGAAGGTGGCGGTAACAGGATTGCCCAGAATAGTGCTCATCTCGAGTGTCGAGGAGTTAACCTTGATTCTGGGATCGGTAAGAGCACCTGCAGGGGGCTCGATGCCGACAATCATAGCCTCGCCATAGTTGAAGACATAGGCACCAGCCTGACCGGTTGCACCGGTAGCGGTGGTGAAGTTGTGCAGCGTGCAATAGCCGTTGCTGTCACCGCTCCAGCCCCAGTTCACGTAGTACTGGCCGCTGGCATTGCAGCCAAACACGTTGAAGGCGTGGCCCGAAACGCTGTAACCGTAACTAACGTCATAGGCCAGGTACTCGATGGGACGGCCGTTCTGCAGCTCGTTCATCATGAATTCGTTCCACTCCTCATCGGTGTACTGCTGCGGACCATTGGTGTAGGTCCAGCCAGATGAAACGAGTTCGGTGAGCAGGAGATACTCGGCATCGGTGTAACCCATGTTGAGGCAACCCTGATAGATTTCGGGGTCGTTGGCACCACTGGCACCGGTGCCGTACATATAATCGGGAATAGCCTGACCGGCATAACGCATCAGCCATGCCACAGCGTCCTTCTGCTCGGCAGTGGAGCTGTAATTGGTCGGGCCGGTGTACTCATCGATGATGTTATCCCAATCGGCTTCGCGCTCAGGCAGAGCAGGAGCAGAGAGGCCACCAGAAGCTGAACCATTGATGGCAGCTACTGCAGGATAGGTATCGGGCCATTTCCACTTGTAGTAGCACATGGCCAGTGAGGTAGCCGGGCAACCGGTGACAGCATGACCACCGCCACTGGTGGGGCAATGGTTGTTGTAAGGGGCGCTCTGGTCCCAGTTAGCGGTTACCAGAGGAGCAACGGGAGTAGTGGCATATTTGGGGAGCTTCACCGGTGCCAGAGTACCGGCCTTGATGCCGTCAATCTGATATTTGTACTTGTTGAGTAACCACTGCATGCCGGGAGGGATGTTGTTCAGGTCAAGAGAACCCTCCTCGCCGTACATCAGGATCTGGGGAGCCAGGTCATCACCGGAAACCACAACATAGGATTTCGCTGAGTTGAAGATGTAGTAGTCTACAGCTGAGGGTTTTGCTACCGATGCTTCAGCCTTGACGAGCTGGAGATTGGAAGCTGCGGAAGCTTTAAGGTGACCAGCTTTCACTTGTTTTGCGAGAAACGCGCTAGCCGCGGCCTGCGCCTGTGAGGCGGACACATCGGCCGCCGACATTTGCAGCGCCGTCAGAGCGACTGCCAGAAGAAATAGAATTTTTTTCATGAACGCTAATGTTAATATTAAATGTTAATACTATATGTGATTCTTTCGAAAAGCGCGTAAAATTAGACATTATATGTCATATTTCAAATTAATCCCATGTTATTTTTGTATTTGAAACATTTATTTAGAAAAATTTAGAAATCGCATCGGCAGTCATATCCTGTTTTTTAATCGAAGCGGGGCGCCTCCTGTTTGGAAACGCCCCGCTATGGTTAAGGTTCAACTTGACGACTTAATCGTCTGTTAATCAGAGGACAACTATACGGTTCTGCTTAGCCATCATTTTCAAGGTCTGAGCATTAACGCCAAGCAGATTGTCGATCAGAGCGGTAACATCTTCGATGCTGACATTGTCGTCACCATCCACGTCGGCACAGATGGTGCAAGCGTTGCTGTTGGTTCCCAGCAGGTAGTCAATCAGAGCAGTAACATCATTGATGTCAACTTTACCGTCATGGTCAACATCACCCACCTCGTAACCGTGGCCGTTCTCAAACAGAGTTACCTCCTCAACGTTGCTCCAGTCACTCTCGGTGCCGTCGATATAGAGCGCCTTAACCCTGTACAGGAAGGTTCCGCCAGCGGTCAGGTTCTCAACGGTGTAGAACTTGTCGGGAGTGATGCCCTCGATCAGGCGATAATCGGTATCGCCGGTCTCCTGGGCCATGCGCATGGCGTTGATTGCATTGAGGTCACCAGCATAAATCTTGATGTCATCGATGGCAAACATGTTCTCAACACCCTCAAAGACAATCTGATCGCTCTGAGCGACATCGAGTACCAAGGTATAGGTCGTGAAGTCATCGGTGGCAAGAGTAAGTTCCTGTGAGCCGGCACTGGTCTTCACACGCATGGTTGCAGTGCCATAGTAGTCAGCGTAGTAGGAATATGCGCTCATTACAACGGTCACCTTGTCATAACCGGTGAAGTCATAGGTCTTTGATGTGATGCCACAGGTGTAGCCGCTCAGATAACCCGAAATAATGAAGCCGTCATTAACCCACAGACCAGTCTGTGCAGTCCAATCGGCCGGCAGATAGTTGCTTGCCGAGCTGGCAACATTGGTGAGCTGGCCCTGTGAGTTCTCAGCGGCAGCCAGATCAGTAAAGTCAGCATCCTCGAGCAGGACGGGGTCGGGAACCTCGGGAGTCTCGGGCTTAGCATTCACCTCGAGTGTGTAGCTGGCCACGTTAGCCTCGGGAGTAGCATCGGTCCAGTCGGCACGGAACTTGGTCAAGTTGATGAACTGCTCATCGGCGGGCAGCATCACGGGAGCATTCTTGAGCAGGGTTGCAGTACCGTTCAAGGTAACTGTCACATCCTCGGCATTGGCACTTTTCAGAGTGATTGTAGCGTTGTGGTTGCCAAAGGCCGTGGGAGCATAGGTAACAGTAACGTCCTTGCCGCTCATGGCCTGGGCTGCGCTGATGGTCGTCGGTGTGATGCTGTAAACGCCATTGGCATCGTTCAATGCCAGGGTAACATTGCCGGTGAGGTTGGCACCAGAAACATTGAAGGTGGCGGTTGCAGTTTCACCAACATTGGCTTCCATGCTCACAGTTGCGGGATTTGCAAGGATAGCAGGATTGGTGTTCTCTAAGAGGGTTACTTGCTCAACATTGCTCTTGTTGATAGCGTCATTGACATAGTTGGCCACAACATAGAAGTCGAAAGTACCACCCTCGGTGAGGCCAGTAACGGTGTAGCTCTTGTCGGTGATGCCGGTGATGACACGATAAGTCGCATCGCCGGTTTCGGTGGACTTGAGCTGGGTGGCAGTGAGGTCTCCGGCATAAACCTTCATATACCTCAGGTCAGGCATGCCACTGGAGGTGAGCTTAACATAGTCACTGTTAGCGCAATCCAGAACGAAGGTATACCATGTAAACGAGCTATTTGACGGAACAGTCTGGGTTTCGGTATCAACACTAGTAGCCACGGTGAGTGTATTGTCGCCCTGATAAGGATTTGAATAAACCATCACGGTCACCTTGTCATAGCCAGTGAGGTCATAGGTCTTGCTCTGCACATAGCCATCAGTGCTCAAGTAGCATGAGCTGGTGGTGCTGAAGTACTTCAGATTGTATTGAGTCCAGCCAGTGGGTATGGTGTTGTCTGCAGACCAGTCGGTTGTATCGAGAAGGGCAACTTCGGGTTGAATGGGATGGGACTCATCTTGCACATAGAGGGTGTAGCTGGCCACGTTCTCGCTAGGCGTCTGGTCAGTCCATGTTGCGGTGAACGAGGTGGATGTGATATTGCTGGCAGCAAGCATCACGGGAGCGTAAACCTCCAGCGGAGCTGCTTCGGCAGTACCATTGAGTTTGACAGTCACAGCCTCGGCATCGGTGCTGGTCAAGGTGACAGTAGCCTCATGGGTACCTACTGCAGCGGGATTATAGGTTACAGTGACGGTTACGCCATTCTCGGCCTGAGTTGCACTGATGCTGGTGGTGCTCAGCGAGAAGGAATTATTGCCGCTGACGCTCAAGTTCACATTGCTGGTGAGGTTAGCGCCGGTAACAGTGAAGGTTGCAGTCACGGGAGTGCCCACGGTAGTGCTCATTGTGAGCGTGGCGGGGTTCACCGTGATTCTGGGATTGTTGAGGGCTCCTGCAGGAGGTTCGATGCCGATAATCATGGCCTCGCCATAGTTGAAGACGTAGGAGCCTGACTGACCGGTTGCACCGGTAGCGGTGGTGAAGTTGTGCAGCGTGCAATAGCCGTTGCTGTCGCCGCTCCAGCCCCAGTTCACGTAGTACTGGCCACTGGCATTCACACCAAACACGTTAAAGGCATGACCTGAAAGCTGACCGCCACTATAGTCATAAGCCAGATATTCGACAGGGCGTCCGTTATTCAGCTCATTCAATATCCATTCGTTCCACTGCGCATCGGTGTAATTTTGTGAGCTATTGGTATAGCCACCCCAACCTGACGACTGGACCGTAGTAAGGGTGTACAATTGAGCATCGGTATAGCCCATGTTTTTGCAACCTTGGAGGATTTCAGGGTCATCGGCACCACTGCCGCTAGTGCTGTAATAATAGTCGGGAATAGCCTGGCCGGCATAGCGCATCAGCCATGCCACGGCATTGGCCTGAGCGGTTGTGTAGTTATAGTTTGTCGGACCAGTGTACTCGTCGATGATGTTGTCCCAATCGGCGGCACGTGCTGACAGGGCCGAAGCCGAGACACCGCCAGTGCCCGAAATGGCAGCTACTGCAGGATAGGTCTCGGGCCATTTCCATTTGTAGTAGCACATGCTCAACGAAGTGGCCGGGCAGCCAGTGTAGACGCGACTGCCACCACTGGTGGGGCACTGGTTGTTGTAGGGTGCACTCTGGTCCCAGTTGGCGGTTACCAGCGGAGCAACAGGGGTTGTGGCATACTTGGGAAGCTTCACCGGTGCCAGAGTACCAGCCTTGATGCCGTCGATCTGATATTTGTACTTGTTCAGCAACCACTGCATGGCGGGAGGAATGTTGTTCACGTCAAGAGAACCCTCCTCACCGTACATCAGAATCTGGGGGGCTAAGTCGTCACCAGAAACCACTACATAGGACTTTGTCGAGTTGAAGATGTAATAGTCAACCGATGTGGGTCTGGCTACTGATGCTTCAGCCTTTACAAGCTGGAGGCCTGAAGCGGCTGAGGCTTTAAGACGGCCAGCTTTCACTTGTTTTGTAAGAAACGCGTTAGCCGCAGCTTGTGCCTGTGAGACAGATACATCGGCGGCCGACACTTGTAGCGCCGTCAGAGCGACTGCTAAAAGAAATAGCAATTTTTTCATAAGCTAATTGAATTTGAATTTGATAGAATAATGATTAAATGAATAGCTATGGCAAAGGTATAAAAACATTTATATATATTCCAAATTTTTCTTATTGTTTATTATCATTATTTATGCCAACACTGCAAATAATAAGACAAACAAGGACAAAATGAACGATGAACAGGGAGTGCGGCAATGCCGCACTCCCTGTCGTTGGAGTTATTCGCAAGCCGTCAAAAAGCGGCTCTTATCATCTGAAAAGATGCAATATCAGTCTTTTACTTCATCATAAAACTCACAGGACTCCCAAGAGCATATCAATCAGATCGGTCACATCATTGATTGAGATTACTTCATCGGCATCAATGTCAGCATTCTCGGTGAAAATTGGTGCGCCAGTGCCCAGCAAGTAGTCAATCAAGTCAGTGACGTCGCTGATGTCAACAACACCGTCATGATTCACATCACCCAAGGCAAACTCAGGACCGTTCTGGAACAAGGTCACCTCCTCGATGTTGCTCCAGTCGCTCTCGGTGCCGTCGATGTAAAGCGCCTTAACCTTGTAGAGGAAGGTGCCCTCGGCAGTGAGGTTCTCAACGGTGTAGAACTTATCGGTAATGCCCTGGATCAAGCGATAGGCCTCATTTCCTGTCTCGGTAGCATTGAGCGTAGCGGTAGCATCGCCAGCATAAACCTCGAGCAATGCGATATCGGCCGAGTAATTGTCATCTGGTGTCGTGATGGTGATCTTCTGGCCTGAGCTTGCAGTCACTAACCAAGCACCAGTCTGGCCTGCACTCAAGTAACGGTTCACTCCAGCGGTTTGCGGTGTGGCAACGGTAAAGTTACCAGAACCATCAGAGGTGGTGGCAGTGGTTATCTTCATCGTGAAGGTGGCATTGTTGTAGCCAGCGGGAACAGTGTAGGTAATGTTACCATAGGAGCCATCATTGTTGTAATTGTTCCTGAAGTAGATAATCGAATTCAAACCACCACGCACATTGGTACCTCCCCAAGGAGCAGGCAACGTGATAGCGTAATAGCCTGTAGCACTACCAGTGAAGTCGGTACCGGCAACAGAGCTGAGGAGCTCATACTGCGGTACAACGGGCTTGGCGCTCACCTCAAGGGTGTAGCTGGCCACATTGTCGGCGGGAGTCTGGTCGGTCCAGTCGGCACGGAACTTGGTCAGGTTGATGTAATCCTCAACAGCGGGCAACATCACGGGAGCATACTTGGTCAAATTGGCAGTGCCGGTCAATGCAACGTTCACGGCATCAGCGCCTCCGCCACTGATGGTAACAGAAGCATTGGTTGTGCCAAATGTCGTGGGATGGTAAGTCACCGTCACGGTTGCGCCGGCCTGAGCCTGAGCTGCGCTGAGGGAGGTGGGAGATATGCTGTAAACGCCACCGCCATTGTTGAGCGTGAGCGAGAGTCTACCCGTCAAGTTGGTACCTGTCACAGTGAACGTCTTGGTCGCGGTCTCACCTACCACATTGTTGAACGTCAACGAAGTGGGATTAACAGTGATGGCACGAGCGGGCTGGGTTGCAGTACCATTCAATTGAACGGTAACATTGGCAGCTCCACCGCTGGTAAGGGTAACTGTGCCAGTGTGGTTACCTGCGGTTGTGGGATTGTAAGTAACAGTCACCACGGCACCACTGGCTGCGTCAGATCTCTTAATATTGGTCTTGTCTATCGAGAACCCGGTTCCACTGCATGACAGGTAAACAGTGCCGTTCAAATTGGTACCGGTCACTGTAAAGGTCTGGGTGACAGGAGAGCCTACCGTTGTACTCAGACTCAGCGAGTTGGGTTCGGCAGTAATCGTGGGAACGGCGGTAGCGGTACCTGACACACTAACGGTCTTGCTCGATGCACCATCGCTCGAGACGGTAATCGTGCCATTCTGTGTGCCTGCGGCAGTAGGCTTATAGGTCACTGTAACGGTTGCACCCGCCTGAGCCTGAGCGGCGGTAATGGTGGCGGGGGATACAGTAAAGAGATTATTATTGGACGAAACTGTCACATTACCAGTCAGGTCGGTACCGGTAACAGTGAAGGTCTTGGTGTAGGTTTGGCCTGTTTGGGCACCCGTGAATGACAAGCTGGTGGGATTAACGGTCAACTCGGGAATAGGGGTCACAGAGCCACCGGGAGGTTCAACACCGACGATGGCTTGCTGACTCTGGTTAAAAGTATATCCATCGCCATCCGAGAAAGCATTCATTGCCATCCAGTTGTTACCGTCACCACTCCAACCGAAGTTCACGTGATACTTGCCGTCGCTATCACGATAACCGTCAACGTTGAAGGCGTGTCCGCCGGCACTGCTAGAAACAGCACAATAAACGAGAGGACGACCTGCAGCGAGCTCCGACTGGATCAGGTTCTCCCAAGCGGTTGCGTTATAACTGCTTTTGGTCACATTGCGTGCTGTAGACTTGTAACCGAACGCTAGGAACATATCGGCAATACGGTAGTTTTCTGACACATAGATTCCGCTACCGCCAGCCGCAGCCGTACCATACATCATACCCTCGGCCTGTCCCACATAACGCATCAGGGTGGCAACAGCATTACCCTGAGCACTATTGTAATTGTTATAGGTATCCTTCATGTTGGCCCAGTCAAAAGTGACTTCAGGCAAAGCAGGATAGGTATAGTTCACACTGTTATAATAGGAAAGATCCAGCGAGGCCGTGTAGGAAGGAAGTGCACCTACCGATGCGGGATATTTCCAATAATAGAGCACCATCGAGGCCGATGTTGCAGGACAGCCCGTATAGCACTGATAAGAGGTACCATTATAGGTGAATTTACACTGGTTCCAGTAGGGAGCATCTTGGTCCCAGAGGGCCGTCAGCAATGGGCCAATGGTTGTAGCTTGGAGCGATGGCGCGTTTTGGGGGGGTACCCTCTTATCCACCTTCAGGCCCGGATGCTCTTGAAGATACATGATCTCGGTCTTGTACTGCTGCAACATATCCAGCATGCCCGGTGGCAGGTTGTTGATGTCATTCAACGGTGCATCACCCACCATGAGGATTTCCACGGCGCGGTCATCACCAGCGACAACCAGGAACGTGGTGGATGTATTGAAGATGTAATAAACAGGTTGAGTCAACTTCACGTCGCCCAACTCGGCCTTCAGCAGCACCGGAGTGGTAGCTGCAGGTGCCATCAGTTGACCTGCGTAGAGTTCGTTTTTCAAGTAACTTTGCGCTATTCTCAGTGCTGCGGCCTGATCGACAGGGGCAGCAAACATTGACATAGCCATAATAGTGGCTGTCAACAAGAACAAAAACTTTTTCATAAATAGGTGGTTTAAATAATAATTATGGTTTAATGTGATAATGGTTATGCCTATATTTTGGTTAGTGCGGCAAATATACTATATAAATTGAATTATTCAACAAAACGCCCCCAAAAACCAGCAAAATACTACCAGAAAAGAGTAAATGCGACCAAATTGACAGCGTTTTTCAAATTCTCATAAATTCCAATCCATGACGACAATGCGATTTTTAAGCAGTTTGCACACCTGCATGTTGCAAGAAATGAGTAAATTTGCAGACCGCATTATGAATTCCAGAGCTAATGCAATGAGTAACAGTCAGGAAAAGAAACATGAACACACATGGCGCAACCGCCAAGAGAAGCGATGCACGCTGGTGGGAATGTCATGTGACATCGGTTTGTCGATGCTGAAGATTGCTGCTGGCATCTTCGGACGCTCGAGTGCGATCCTTGCCGATGGCATCCACTCCATCAGCGACACGGTGACCGATGTGTTGGTCTATGCCATGGTTCGACTGTCGGGCAAAGGCACTGATGAGAGGTACCGGTATGGCAGAGGCAAATATGAGACACTGGCAGCTTTCCTGATCAGCATCATCCTGGTGGTGGTTGCCTTGGGACTGATGACCGAGGGGGTGAGAGACGTGTGGAATGCGTTTCATGGCCAAACCCTGGAGCAGCCGCACCACATCGCGCTCATCGTGGGCATTGCTGCCGTGATGGTGAAGGAGTCTTTATATCACTACACACGAATCACGGGACGCAAAACCGGCAGTTCGGCATTGAAAGCCTATGCTTGGCATCATCGTGCCGATGCCATGTCAACAGCTGCCACACTGCTGGGTGTGGCCGGTGCCATCTTCCTTGGAGAACCTTGGCGAGTGCTTGACCCGATAGCGGCAGTTGCTGTGAGTGTACTGATTCTGGTTCTCGCCTACCGGATGGGGCGCCCTGCAGTTGAAGAACTGCTCGAGGTGTCGTTGCCCCGGGAAGAACAAGACAAGATCGCTAGTATCGTTACCGGCACTCCGGGAGTAAAGGCTTTCCACAACCTGCGCACACGCCGCAACGGCAGCCTGCGAGTTGTGGACATGCACATCAAGGTGGATGGTGGCTTGAGCGTCAACGAATCTCACAGCATCACCCGCAGCATCGAGCGCCAACTGAGCGACGCTCTGGGCGAGGTGATGACCAACATCCATGTCGAGCCTTACCACGGTACCAACGACTGCGAAAAGAAATAAGAGGTGATAATTTTATAAAATAAACTTGAATTGAAACAGATCACATTAAATAATTGCCTGCCACGCGTGTTCGCGGGTCACCACGGCATCAACAGCGACGTGTGGCTGCAGGAAATCACCTTGGAGCGCGGCAAGCGCTACCTGATCAGCGCCGAGAGCGGCACAGGCAAATCGTCGATGTGCAGCTATATCTTCGGCTATCGGCAAGACTATAGCGGTACCATCGCCTTTGACGGCAAGGACATCCGCACGTTCACGATTGCCCAGTGGTGCGACATCCGCCAGCACAACATCGCCTATTTGCCACAGGACATGCGCCTGTTCGGAGAACTCACGGCGATGGAAAACGTGGAACTCAAAAACCGCCTCACAGGTTTCAAGAGCCGAGAGGAAATCATAAAATTGTTTGAGACCCTGGGCATCGCTGATAAAGTGGACAGTCTTGCCAGCAAACTGTCCATCGGGCAACAGCAACGTGTGGCTATCATCCGCACCCTGTGCCAACCTTGCGATTTCATCCTGCTTGATGAACCCGTGAGTCACCTCGATGACGAGAACAACCGAATCGTTGCCGATCTCATCACTCAGGAAGCAAGCCAACAGGGAGCCGGCATTATTGCCACCTCGGTAGGCAATCACTTGAAAATGAATGTGGATAAAGTCTTCAACCTCTGAAAACTGACAACTGAATAATGAACAATATCATCTGGAAACTGCTACGGCAGCACATCAGCAAGGGTCAACTCATCGGTTTTGCTATCGCCAACCTCATCGGATTGACGATAGTCCTGCTTGCGGTTCAATTCTATCGCGATGTGAGGCCCGTATTCAACGATGAGGAGAGTTTTATCCGCAAGGACTACCTCATTATCACCCGCGCCGTGACCGGTGCCGGTGCCATGATGGGCAGTAACGGCGAGTTCAGCGACGCCGACATCAGCGACTTGGAGAATCAGCCGTGGTGCCGCCAAGTGGGCGAATTCCTGAACAGCGACTTCGCTATCGATGCACGGTTGGGTGTGGGGAACGGACATGCCATGAGGACTCAGTTCTTCTTTGAAGCAATTCCTGACGAGTTTATTGATATCGACCCCGATGAATGGGGCTTCAGCCCTTCCAAGCCCGAGGTGCCGGTCATCATCTCGCGTGACTACCTGTCGCTCTACAATTTCGGGTTCGCCGCCACACAGGGCATGCCAAAAATCAGTGAAGGCCAGGCCGAAATGATTCCTCTGGATTTCACCTTGAGCGGTAATGGCCAGCGTGAGAACATGCCCGGTCGAATCGTGGGCTTCTCCAACCGCCTGAACACCGTCATCGTGCCACAGGAATTCATGGAATGGGCCAACCAACGCTTTGGTACCGGACTGCCTCAGCACCCCCAACGCCTCATCGTCGAGGTGAACAGCCCGGGTGATGTCAAGATCGAACAGTATATGGACGAGCACCACTATGAGGTGGCCGGTGACAAGATGTCGTCGAGCAAGGCAAACTACTTCCTGACCGTCATCAGCGGCATCGTCATCGCAGTGGGCATCATCATCAGCCTTCTGTCGTTCTTTGTGCTCATGCTGAGCATCTACCTGCTGTTGCAGAAGAACACCCACAAAATCCAAGACCTTCTGCTGTTGGGCTATTCACCCAACCAGGTGTCCAAGCATTACATCATGCTCGTCGTGGGTCTTAATGCGGCCGTACTTGTGTTGGCCATTGTGCTCATGCTCATTGCTCGCCTGTCCTACATGGACATGATTCACGCTTTCGGCGTCAGCGGTTCAAGTGTGTGGGTTGCCATCCTCGTGGGCATTATCATCATGGGTGCCATCACCGCCGGCAACATCCAAGCCATCCGCAACAAGGTCAACTCACTCTGGCTCCACGAGAAATAAGCCACAAGACATCAGTAACCTGATATCCCGCCATTAATGTCGGGATGCGTTTTTCATGCCATGAGGTGAGATTTAAGCGCATTTCACCAACCCGTTTTTACCCTAAGAATGCTAACAACTTGCCTCAAAAAAATTTGTTCAATAATATATAATGTAGTACTTTTGTTGCAAAATTAACCATTAAACATAAAACAACAACTTAAACTACTGATTATCAATGAGTATGGAGAAGAAAATCGTGGAATGCGTGCCTAACTTCAGTGAGGGACGCAATATGGCCGTTATCAAACAAATCACCGATGAAATTGAAAAAGTCAAGGGCGTTAAACTGCTCGACGTGGATCCTGGCGAAGCCACCAACCGCACGGTTGTGACCTTTGTGGGCGAACCCGATGCAGTGCTCGAAGCTGCTTTCCAGGCTGTCGGCAAGGCAGGTCAACTCATCGACATGCGTGGTCACCATGGTGCCCACCCGCGCATGGGTGCCACCGACGTGTGCCCCCTCATCCCTGTGGCCGGCATCACCCTTGAGGAGTGTGCCGAACTTGCCCACAAACTGGCCGAGCGCATTGCCCGCGAACACAATATCCCCTGCTACTGCTATGAGGCTGCTGCCATGAAGCCCGGCCGCCAGAACCTGGCCGTTTGCCGCGCT
>JAEEGL016170796.1_pt1 | contig 26521 bp, 24 predicted proteins | sample 9134231 | NCBI WGS metagenome assembly JAEEGL01 (sample SAMN16246548, study PRJNA631951) | gut metagenome | biome: gut microbiome; feature: rumen; material: fiber-attached | host: Bos | place: Iran: Karaj | collected 2018-10 | reverse complement strand
GGCAGAAGTCTGGTGGAAACAGCGCAAATGATTTTGATGTTAAACACAGACAGGTAAATTAATAATAGAAAAGAGACATATTATGGAGATTAAGTTTACTAAAATGCACGGTTGCGGAAACGACTATGTGTATATTAACGGTTTTACGGAGCATATTGATGCGGATAAAAAGCCTGAGTTTATAAGACAGGTGAGCCACAGACATTTCGGCATAGGCTCCGACGGAGTGATTTTTATCAATCCAAGTGACGTTGCCGACTTTGAAATGGAAATGTGGAATGCCGACGGAACCCGTGCGGAAATGTGCGGAAACGGCATTAGATGCGTAGGAAAATACGTTTATGATTACGGTCTTACAGACAAGACGGAAATCGATGTGGTTAGTTTCGGCGCAGTTAAGAAACTTAAGCTATTTGTTAAAGACGGCAAAGTTGAAAAAGTTCGCGTTAACATGGGTAAACCTATTTTGAAACCCGCCGATATTCCGGTAAAAATGGGCGATTTGGATGAAAAGGTAGTTAATCAATCCCTTTGGGTGGCAGGCAAAGAGTACTTTGTAACCTGCGTTTCCATGGGAAATCCTCATGCCGTTACATTTATTGATAAATGCGAGGATTTGGACATCGAAGCAATCGGACCTTTGTTTGAAAACCACGAAGCCTTTCCGAAACGCATTAATACGGAATTCGTTCAAATCGTTGATAAGGAACACGTTAAAATGCGTGTTTGGGAGCGCGGTACAGGCGAGACTTTTGCCTGCGGCACGGGCTGTTGCGCTACTGCGGTTGCTTGTTTCTTAAACAAAAAATGCGGCAGAAGCGTGGAAGTGGAAGTTCTTGGCGGAAAGATAAATATCGAGTGGGACGAAAAGACAGACGAGATATTTATGACAGGCCCGGCAACCACAGTGTTTGATGGTGTGATTAATTATTAGTTATCGTTAAATAAACTGTGTAATATCTATTTTTGAAAATATGCACAAGTTTACATAATTCTAATTATAAAAGTATTATAAATCAGGGAAAGAGATGAAGAACAATGGTTAAGGTAAATGAGAATTATTTAAAATTAAAGAGCAGTTATCTTTTTTCGGATATTGCCAAAAAAGTAAAGAATTTCGAGGAGCAAAATCCGGATAAAAGAATTATAAGACTTGGTATCGGCGACGTTACACAGCCTATTGCGCCTGCTATTATAAGCGCACTTCACGGAGCAGTTGATGAAATGGCTGATGCAGCTACATTTAAGGGATATGCGCCTGATCTTGGTTATGAGTTCCTTCGTAACACTATTGCGGAAAATGACTTTAAAGCGCGTGGTTGCAATATTGCAGCGGATGAAATCTTTGTTTCCGACGGCGCAAAAAGCGATTCCGGTAACATTCAGGAAATCTTTGCGGTTGATAATAAAATCGCTTTTTGCGACCCTGTTTATCCTGTTTATGTGGATACCAATGTAATGGCCGGACGTACCGGTACAGCGGGAGATGACGGAGTTTGGTCCGATGTTATTTACATGCCATGTACAAAAGAAAACGGTTTTGCACCTGAGATTCCGACGGAGGAACCGGATCTTATTTATCTTTGTTTCCCAAACAATCCTACAGGTGCCACTATTACAAAGTCAGCACTTCAAGAATGGGTTGATTATGCCAATAAAATCGGTGCGGTTATTATTTACGATGCCGCTTACGAAGCTTATATTTCGGAAAGCGATGTGCCACATTCCATCTACGAATGCGAAGGTGCGAGAACATGTGCAATCGAGCTTCATTCTTTTTCCAAAAATGCCGGCTTTACAGGCGTAAGACTTGGATATACGGTTATTCCAAAAGATTTAGTACGCGGCGGTGTTATGCTTCACAGCCTTTGGGCAAGACGCCACGGTACAAAATACAACGGTGCTCCATACATCGTGCAAAAAGCAGGAGAGGCGGTTTACTCGGAAGCGGGCAAGGATCAGATTAAAGAACAGATTGCATATTATATGCGCAACGCATCCTACATCTTGGATGGCTTAAAAGGTGCGGGTTACAGCGTTTCCGGTGGCGTAAACGCCCCTTATATCTGGCTTAAAACACCGGATGGTATGGACAGTTGGAAATTCTTTGATTTCCTTTTAAACGAAGCGGGAGTCGTAGGTACACCGGGTGTGGGATTCGGTCCTCACGGTGAAGGCTACTTCAGACTGACTGCTTTCGGTAGTTTTGAAAATACAAAAGAAGCGATTGAGAGAATTGGCAAGCTTTAAAAGCTTGCCTTTTTGTGTTATATTTTTATTAAGTAAAAGGATGTATTGGGGAAACAGTCCATGGAAAAAGATAGTCTATTTGCGACAATGCGGCCGGGAAAGGCATTGGCTATTATGGCCCTTCCTACGGTTGCAAGTCAATTAATCATTGTTATTTATAATATTGTGGATACTTGGTTCATCGGAAGAACCAACAATCCTTATATGATAGCGGCATCGTCATTGGCACTGACGCTTTTTTTGCTGTCTGCGTCCTTTGCCAATATTTTCGGTGTAGGCGGCGGCAGTCTTATGGTGCGACTTCTTGGCGAAAAGAAAGTGGATGAGGCAAGAAAAGTGGCCTCTTACAGTGTCGCATTTTCTTTTATTGTGGCAGCAATTCTTTCTGTTGTTGTTCTTATATTCATGGATCCGATTCTTAAGTTTTTGGGGGCCAGCGACAATACCCTCGATTATAGCAAACAGTATATTATCTTTACCACGGTGCTTGGAGCCATTCCTACGGTTCTTTCCATGAGTATGCCGCAACTTCTTCGTAATGCGGGATATTCAAAAGAAGCGGGTATCGGTATTGCTCTCGGCAGTATTTTGAATATTGCTCTCGATCCCCTTTTTATGTTTGTGATTTTGCCAAAGGGATATGAGGTAATGGGTGCTGCTCTTGCGACACTTATAGCCAACGTGGTTTCTTTTATTTACTTTATTGTCGTATTCAGGAAAGTTAGGGAAAAAACGGTTCTTGTAATTCCCAAAAAGGTCGAAAGAATTGGAAAAAGCAATCTCAAATCTTTATATTCCGTTGGGATTCCCGTGGCAATCAGCATTTTCCTTTTCGATCTTGTAACCATTGTATTAAATAAAATAACGGCTTTGTTTTACGGTGATATAGCTCTTGCGGCTATGGGAATAGTTCTTAAAATGGAGCGTTTGCCCATTAATATCGGTATAGGCGTCTGCCTGGCCATGGTGCCTTTGGTTGCATACAATTACGGTTCGAAAGACTATGTACGCATGAGCAAATTCTTATCCCTTTCTCGCATGGTTATTATAGTTTTTTCTATTGCTTGTGTGGCGGGATTTTGGATATTTGCCGAGCCTATAAGCGCCGCTTTTATTGATGATGCGGAAACGGTAACCATTGCCGCGTTTTTCTTAAGAGGAAGAAGCTTTGCCCTACCGTTTATGATGATCGGTTATCATCTTATTAATTTTGCAAATGCCACCAACAGAGGTAAAGTATCATTATTTATGGCGGTTTTTAGGCATTTGATGCTTATCGTTCCGATTGTGCTTTTGATGAATCATTTATTTGGAATTATTGGTTTGACCTATGCGCAATTTGTAGCTGACTTTATAGGAGCAATGGTGTCGATTATTGTATTTGTATGGTTAAAAAAATCAATCATGAGGGAGAGCTGAAATGATAAAGAAAATAGATTTATATAAAGCAGTTAGGGCTGTGGGTCTTGTGGCAGCAATTGCGGCCTTAAGCCTTTTTATACCAAATTCAGACAATACGATTCAAGCAGCGGATTTGCCCTCAAAGTACGATCCTCGTCCCGAAGGCACATCACAAATCAGAAACCAGTATTGGGGCACTTGTTGGGCACAGTCCGGGATTTCAAGTTTTGAAAGTTACTTTATTCACAGCGGTCAAACGGATAACAGCATTCAGCTTTCCGTTGAAGATGTGCTTTGGCATTCGAGAGAAGGTTGGAATTTAAAAAGAAGGTCTGACGGCGGCTATGCCGCAATGACAACGGGTTATATTATGACTCAGGGCGCAAGACTTGAAAAAGACATTCCGTATTTCGGAGAGCCTTCCGATCCTGCCGATCCCATAAACGATTTTTATGGTGAAGGTGAAAATCTTGAGCCTGTTAATTATAATACCGCTCCTTACATTTATGAGGCGACGGATATTATATTTGCCCACAATTTGACAAGGGATGAAGTTAAAAGCCTGATTTACGAATACGGTCAACTTACAACCACTTACGCGGATGGTGATGGCAATGTGGGCAGAGCACCTTACTTTAATGAGGAAACCGGAGCCTACTATATGCCTGAGGGCCTTTCAAGCGGCGCCAACCATGCAATTTCTATTATTGGTTGGGATGACAATTATTCCAAAACAAATTTTAATAATCTGAATCAGCCTGCAAATGACGGCGCTTGGCTTATTAAAAACAGCTATGGCACAGACTTTGGTCAGGATGGCTTTATTTGGATTTCTTATGAAGATGCATGGCTTTTGAAAATGGAAGAAGGGGATACGCTTTCATTTAATTATACGATTGCCGCTGCTAGGGCCAAGACAGACAGAAAAGCTTATTTAACAGATCAATTCGGAGCTACAAGCAAGTATGCTGCGGAAGGAGAAACAAGCGCAACATTTGCAAATATATATGATTTTGGCGCAGATGAAAAAATAAGCGAATTGGAAATAACCACATGGTCTAAAGGCAGCGATTATAAGCTTTATTACGCCCCTGTTAATGGTGATAGGGTAAATGCCGACAGCAATACATGGAAGCTGCTTAGTGAAGGAACAATTGCATATAACGGCTACATGACGGTTAAATCTCAATGGGACAGCGCGGTTCCCGAAGGAAAAGGAGCCATTGTTTTAACTATAAAGGGTGATAATCCTACAATCGCTACAGACGAATCTTTGCTTGAAAACAGTCAACCTCTTTTTAACGCAATAAAAGATGAAAAGTCTGCTTGGATTTTGAAAAACGGAGCCTTTGAAGAGCTGGAAGTTGCAAGAAGCACAGATACGGGGTTTGAATACACGGAAAAACCGGATTTGTGCATAAGAGCATACACATTGCCTGTTGAAAAAGAAGAAAATACACCTTCAACCGGCGATGCCATGATGAAGGCTGTGATTATATCCTTTGGAGTGCTTATGGTCGGCGGATTTGGATTGATTATTTCAATAAATAAAAAGAAAGCGTTAAATCAGCCAAATAAATAACCAAAAAGCAAATCGTGACTTGACATGACTATCATTTAATGTAAAATAAGACATTGGATGTATAGTCATGTTTTTACATTAGAAAGAGGTTATTTTAATGATTAGTGCTAACAATGTAACTTTGCGTCTCGGAAAGCGCGCGCTTTTTGAAGATGTTAATATTAAATTTACGGAAGGAAACTGCTACGGCCTTATCGGTGCAAACGGTGCCGGAAAATCCACATTCCTTAAGATTTTAACGGGCCAGCTTGAGCCGTCAAAAGGTGATGTTACAATCACTCCGGGTCAGCGTCTTTCTTTCTTGGAACAGGACCATTTCAAATATGATGAATATCCTGTACTTGATACGGTTATAATGGGTAATCGTCGTCTTTACGACATTATGAAAGAAAAAGATGCCATTTACGCAAAAGAAGATTTTACCGACGAAGACGGCGTTAAGGCTGCCGAACTTGAAGGTGAATTTGCCGCAATGGACGGTTGGAATGCCGAAAGTGATGCAGCAATGCTTCTTAACGGTCTCGGCGTTGAAACAGACCTTCATTACGCACAGATGGCGGATTTGGACGGTAACTTAAAAGTCAAAGTCTTGCTTGCCCAGGCTCTTTTCGGTAATCCTGATATCTTGCTTTTGGATGAGCCTACCAACCACTTGGATTTGGATGCTATTGCTTGGCTTGAAGAGTTCCTTATTAACTTTGAAAATACGGTAATCGTTGTCAGCCATGACCGTTACTTCTTAAATAAAGTCTGCACACAGATTGCGGACATTGATTACGCTAAAATCCAGCTTTATGCAGGCAACTACGACTTCTGGTACGAGTCAAGCCAGTTGATTTTAAAACAGCGTAAAGAGGCCAATAAAAAGAAAGAAGAGCAGATTAAAGAATTGCAGGAATTCATACAGCGTTTCTCTGCAAATGCTTCCAAATCAAAGCAGGCTACATCACGTAAGCGTGCTCTTGAAAAAATCGAGCTTGATGAGATTAAACCATCATCAAGAAAATACCCTTACATCGACTTCAGACCTAACCGTGAAATCGGTAATGAAGTATTGGAAGTAAGCGGAATTTCAAAGACAATCGACGGTGTTAAAGTCCTTGATAACATTTCATTTATTTTAAACCGTGAAGATAAAGTTGCTTTTGTTGGTTCAAACGAACTTGCAAAAACCACACTTTTCAAAATCCTTGCAGGTGAGATGGAGCCGGACGAAGGTTCTTACAAATGGGGCGTTACCACATCCCAGGCTTATTTCCCTAAGGATCCGGGTGATGAATTTACTCAGGATCTTGCTATCGTTGACTGGCTTACACAGTTTTCGGAAGTTAAGGATGCGACTTATGTTCGTGGCTTCTTGGGACGTATGCTTTTTGCCGGCGATGACGGTGTTAAGAAGCTGAAAGTACTTTCCGGTGGTGAAAAAGTTCGTTGTCTTCTTTCAAAGATGATGATAATGGGCTCTAACGTGCTTATACTTGATGAGCCGACCAACCACCTTGATATGGAATCTATCACAGCTTTGAACAACGGTCTCATTAAATTCCCGGGTGTAATCCTTTTTGCATCCCATGACCACCAGTTTGTTCAGACTACGGCAAACCGTATTATGGAAATCGTTGATGGTAAGCTCATTGATAAGATGACTACTTACGATGAATATCTCGAGCAGGATACGGATGCGAGAAAACGTACGGTTTATACTGTTAAAGAAGAAGATAATTAATTTTGTTTGCAATGGGGCAATGCTATTCTTGGCGTTGCCCTTTAGTGTATAAATAAGGGACGACTTCTCACCAATTATAAATACGTACGCAAGCGGTACCCACTCCGTCAGTCTAACTGTAGCTGCAACTATAAATAGAATACGTCTTTGAGATGGGCTCAAAGCCATATTCTATTTAAGTTTCCGCATACAGTGGATACTGACTTCGTTCCTGTACCTGATTGCTTGCTTTACGTCATTTATAATTATTGAGAAGTCTGACTCCTTTTTAACATCCTTGCATCCGGATAGAAGGATGGGGACATTGAATCAATTTTAATTATAAAAATATAAAAAAGATGTTTACAAAATATTCTTTTTGTACTATACTTTTTAAAACCTATTAAAAAGATAGGTTAATAAATGTTAATTATTTAGCAAAGGATGTGGTGGGAATGATGACTAATGTTGTTGATTCGAAAGTTAATAAGAAAAAAGCGATTGGGGCGAAGACTATTTGTTTTACTGCCGTTATGATGGCATTGACCTTGGTTTTCACCGCAGTTATAGAGATTCCGATTCCTCTGGGATATGCTAATCTCGGAAGCACTATGATTTTGCTTGGAGCATTTTTACTTGGATGGGGACCGGGCCTTATATCCGGGGCTTTGGCGCCGGCTTTGGCGGATTTTCTTTTGGGCTTTCCCTTTTGGTGCTTACCGACAATAATTGTTAAGGGCGGCATGGTTGTTTTCTATCTGCTTATTGCCAAGAAAGGCGCTAAGTTCGGCGTAAAGCTTGTAGTGGGAACAATTGTTGCAAATATATGGGCGGCTTTTGGATATACGGTCTTCGGAGCAATTATTTACGGCAGCGTGGCTGCGGGACTTGCAAGCACTCCGGGGCTTTTGATTGAGTCGGCAATAAATGCCGTGTTGTTTATTGTTTTGGCCAAACTTATATCTTCAACGAAAGCTTTCAATAAAGCAGGAATAATGTAAACATAAAAGTGCTTAAAAAACACATATTTTTAATTTACTATGCCGTAAAAATCTGATACTATAGCATAAGTTGGAAATGTTTAAATATGATTATTCATTAATCATCATTGGTAAAGAAAGCGGGCTTTTATCAATGAGTACATGTCCCGCATTATTGACGCAAAATGACTAAGATATCACACAATAATCAAAAGAAAATAGCGGTTATAAACGACATGTCGGGCTTCGGAAGATGTTCACTTACCGTGTCCATCCCGATTATTTCGCATCTTAAGGTGCAGGCTTGTCCTTTGCCGACCTCTATTTTCTCCAATCATACAGGCTTTGACAGCTTCTATTTCGATGATTATACCGATCGCATGGAGGCTTATATGGCCGAATGGAAAAAGCTGGGCCTTAAGTTTGACGGTATTTATTCGGGCTTTCTTGGTTCTCTTAAGCAGATTGATATTGTGGAAAAATTTATAAAAGAGTTTAGAAGCAAGCGAACAAAGGTTATTATTGACCCGGTTATGGGTGATTACGGTAAAAAGTACGCTACCTATACAGATGAGATGTGCGCTGCCATGAAACGTCTTGTTTCCTATGCGGATGTGCTCACACCGAATCTTACGGAAGCCTGTGTGCTTACTGATACTCCATACAAGCCTAAAGGCTGGAAGATTCGTGAACTTGAAGAACTTGCAGAAAAGCTTCTTGATATGGGCTGCAAAAAAGTTGTTATTACGGGCATTCCGCAAGGCATGTTTGTTACCAATCTTTCTTACATGAAATATGATGAGAAGGAATGGGAAGGTAAAAAATGCACGGCTAAGATTGAGGGCGGTTTTGCAAAACGTATAAACAAGACCCATTTAATCGGATGCGAGCGTTCCGGCACCGGAGATGTTTTTGCATCCATAGTTGCGGCGGATACGGTTAACGGCGTTGATCTCATAACAAGCGCAAGGCGCGCCAGCCATTTTGTTAAAAAATGTCTTACGGTTAGCGAAAAAATCGGCATTCCGGTAACGGACGGCGTTTGCTTTGAAGAAATAATCGATTCTTTGAAAGTTATTCGTTAGGCGAATTAAATAAACAGCGGAAAAGAGTGAAGAAAATGACAATCTTATATGAAGTATATAACGGTTTATATGTAAATATTACAAACAAATGCGATGCCAACTGCGTGTTTTGCTTAAGAAACGGTCACGAAGGCGTTTACGGTTCCAATCCTTTGTGGTTAGAACGTGAGCCAAGCGTGGAAGAAGTGGAAAAAGAATTTGAAAAGTTTGATATGGATAAATACGAAGAGGTTGTATTTTGCGGCTTCGGTGAGCCAACGGAAAGACTTACCGATATGGCCGAAATCGGCAGATTCGTTAAAGAAAAGTATGGCAAGAAGATTCGTGTCAACACAAACGGTTTAAGCGATTTGCTCCACAAAAGAGATACGGCTCCGGATTTTTCCGGTTGGGCCGACAGCGTTTCAATAAGCCTTAATACGCCGAATAAAGAAAAATACTACGAACTTACCAGAAATATTTTTGGAATCGACGGCTTTGACGGTATGTTGAATTTTGCAAAGAACGTTAAAAAATACGTGCCGGATGTTAAGATGACAACCGTTGATACAACCATCACAAAGGAAGAAGAAGACCAGTGCAGAAAGATATGTGATGAGCTCGGCGTAAGATACAGAATAAGAGCATTTGAAGATTAGGCGGCAATTTAGGGATTTCAAATAAAAGAGTTTTATTAAAATGCAATGTACAAATGTCGGTACAATATACAGTTATACACAAAAAATGTATAAAGTGAATTGGCTTCAAATGCTTGACAAAAGATTATCAAAGGAATAGAATTTCTTTGTTAGTAAGGCACTAAGCATTTAGTGCTTTACTTTTGTGTTTTGCATATTTATATATGTTAAAGGCTATAAAGGCAAAAAGTTTTATGAAATAGGAGAAATGTTATGAAAAAGTTAGTAGTTATTGCTCTTGCGGCAATTTGTGCACTTTCATTATTTGGATGTGACAACTCATCAAAAGAAGGAAAAACAGAAGGTGATACTCTTGTTATGGCAACAAATGCGGAGTTCCCACCTTACGAATATTATGAAGGCAGCGACATCATCGGTATTGACGCCGACATTATGACAGAAGTTGCAAATGAACTCGGTATGACACTTAAAATCGAAGATATGGCTTTCGATTCAATCATTGCAGCCGTTAAATCAGGTAAAGCAGATGTTGGTGTAGCAGGTATGACAATCACAGAAGACAGACAGGCTTCGGTTGATTTCTCAACTCCTTACACAACAGCTCGTCAGGTTGTTATCCTTAAAGACGGTTCTGATATCAAAACAGTAGACGACCTTGCAGGTAAGACAATCGGCGTACAGCTTGGTACAACAGGTGATATTTACGCAGGTGATGTTGAAGGCGCTACAATCGAACGTTACAACAAAGGTTATGAAGCAGTTCAGGCTCTTCTTCAGGGAAAAGTTGATTGCGTTATAATCGACAACGAACCTGCAAAAGTATTCGTTTCACAGAACGAAGGCATCTATATCTTAGATGAAGATTTCGCTTTGGAAGAATACGCAATCGCTGTTGACAAGGGCAATACAGAGTTGCTTACAAAGATTAACGATGCTCTTGCAAAATTAAAAGATTCGGGCAAATTACAGGAAATAATTGATAAATATATTTCCGCTGAATAATTTGCAGGATATTATTTGAATTTGTTTTGTCACAGCGTCTTTAAATAAGTCGCTGTGACATTTGTGATTTTAACAAAAACTTTTATTTAAGGAAAAGATATGGCTGAACAGTTTTATATAAACTTTATTAAAGACGACAGATGGATGTATTTGGTACAAGGCTTAAAGACCACGATTATTGTGGCTCTTTTTGCTGTGCTTTTGGGTGTTGCCCTTGGCTTTACCGTAGGTATGATACGTTCGACACACGATAAAACGGGTAAGTTAAAAGTTGCGAACTTTATATGTAATATTTACCTTACGATAATTCGAGGAACTCCGGTTCTTTTGCAGCTTTTGATTATTTACTTTGTGGTGTTTGCATCTGTTAATGTTGACAAAGTAATAGTTGCGATTATTGCATTCGGTATTAACTCCGGTGCCTATGTTGCCGAGATAATCCGAAGCGGTATTATGGCTGTGGATCAGGGACAGATGGAAGCGGGTCGAAGTCTCGGATTTTCATACAGACAGACAATGATTCATTTTATTATGCCTCAGGCTTTCAAAAATGTGCTTCCGGCATTGGGTAACGAATTTATCGTGCTTTTAAAGGAAACATCCGTTGCGGGCTATATCGCCCTTCAGGATTTAACAAAGGGTGCGGACATTATCAGAAGTCAGACTTACAGTCCTTTTATGCCACTTATGGGTGCGGCAATAATTTATCTTGTTATGGTTATGATTTTGTCATATTTTGTAAAACGTTTGGAAAAGAGGTTGCGTAAAAATGAACGATAATAACACAGTATTTGAAGTAAAAAACCTCTCAAAAAGTTTTGGAGACTTAAACGTTTTGCGAGGAATAGATTTGACTATTAAAAAAGGCGAGGTTCTTGTGGTTATCGGTCCTTCGGGTTCGGGTAAATCCACATTCCTTAGATGCTTAAACCGCCTGGAAGAGCCTACAGGCGGAGATATTCTTTTTGAAGGCAACAGTATTGTTGATAAGAAATGTAATATCGACAAACTTCGTCAGAAAATCGGTATGGTTTTCCAGCATTTTAACTTGTTTAACAACAAGACTGTTTTAAGAAATATAACAATCGGTCCTGAAAAGCTTCTGGGACTTTCCGAAGAAGAAGCAAAAAAACGCGCGGAAAAGCTTTTGGAACGAGTTAATTTATTGGATAAGAAGGATGCTTACCCTTCACAGCTTTCGGGTGGCCAGAAGCAGCGTATAGCCATTGTCAGAGCTCTTGCCATGGAGCCGGACGTTATGCTTTTTGATGAGCCTACAAGTGCTCTCGATCCCGAGATGGTTGGTGAAGTTTTGGAAGTTATGAAAGAACTTGCAAGAGACGGCATGACTATGGCCGTTGTTACCCACGAAATGGGCTTTGCAAGAGAAGTGGGAAGCCGTGTGCTTTTCATGGCTGACGGCGAAGTTATTGAAGACGGCACACCGGAAGAGATTTTTGACAATCCAAAAAGCGATGCCGCTAAAAACTTCCTTAAATGTGTATTGTAAGTATTTATATAAAACCGGCAGTTGCCGGTTTTTCTTCTAAGAGAGATTATGGATAAGACAAAAAAATACATGGCAGGTGCAAGAATTGCCATATTGCTTGCAACGCTTATATGGGGTACTTCATTTATAGTACTTAAAGATGCATTGGATGGCATTGATACCTTCTTTTTGCTGGCTTTAAGGTTTTCCATTGCGGCGCTGGTGCTTGTACTTGTTTTTATTAAAAAACTTAAAAAAATAAATAAATCATATATAATATACGGTTGCTTGGCGGGGGCTTTCCTTACTTTCAGTTATGTGTTTCAGACAATCGGTCTTGATTACACTACGCCCGGCAAAAACGCCTTTTTGACTACGATTTATTGTATCTTGGTACCTTTTATTTATTGGATTGTAAAAAAGGTAAAACCGGATGCATTTAACTATATAGCGGCAATTGTATGCATAATTGGTATCGGATTCGTTTCCTTGGACGGCAATTTAAGCATGGGCTTCGGAGATGTAATGACCTTAATCGGAGGCTTCGGATTTGCGTTGCATATGGTGCTTTTGGCTGTGGCAACCAAAGACAGAGATCCTTTCGTACTTACATGCATTCAGTTTATTTCGGCTGCGGTATTTCTTTGGATATTAACGGCGCTTTTCGGGGAGGTTCCTTCCGCGCAAGTTTTAAGCGGAAGCGCTTTGTTTGAGATAATTTATCTTGCGGTATTTGCATCTGCGCTTGCAATGTTACTTCAGGCTATTGGGCAAAAATACACACCGGCATCCCAAGTTGCGGTGCTCATGACATTGGAATCCGTATTCGGCGTTGTTTTCTCGGTGATTTTTTACCACGAAGTTTTGACCCCAAAGCTTGTTATAGGCTTTATTCTCATATTTATTGCGGTTTTGACCTCGGAGACGAAATTGTCTTTCCTCAGACGAAAATAAAAAGAAAGTTTACATAATATTGCATATGGGCCATAAATACCGGCTTATATGCAAAGATAGTGGATAGGTGGATTAATGAAAGTAGTATTTGTAAGACACGGACAGACTGATTGGAATGCGGCTCACAGAATGCAGGGCTGCGTGGACATTTTGCTTAATGAGACGGGCAAAGAACAGATTAAAGAAGTTGCGGGAAAAATTGAGGGCATGAAATTTGATAAAATGTATGTAAGCCCTCTTACAAGAACCAAACAGACAGCATCGATTTTGCGTCCGGAAATGGAACAAACTATTGAAGAACGCGTAAAAGAGATTGATTTTGGCGAATTGGAAGGAAGCTGCTACGGCGGCTATAAGAATTTGGTATATGAGGAACTTAGCGATAAGGAAAAGCAGATTTACCATTTCTTTTTGGACCCGGATAAATACGAACCATTGCCGGGAGGCGAGACATACGATCATTTTTATGAGCGCCTTAATGACTTTTTGGAAGATATAAAAGTCAAACATAAAGACGAAACGGTCTTGGTGGTTTGCCACGGTGCTGTTATTCATGCGGTTATTTGCCTTATAAGAAAAATCACAATGGGCGAGTGCTGGAAGATTTACATCGGAAACGGCGATTGCTATATGGCTGAATTTGACGGTCAAAAATGGAATGATAAATTGTTTTAGCAAAGCGACAAATTCGCATTAATTCAAGGAGATGATTAGATGTATTTTGATTGCCACAATCATACCCGCTTTTCGGCAGACAGTGAAGCAAATCCCGAAGATATGCTTAAGAAAGCAATTGAGCGGGGCGTAACAAGATATTGTTTTACGGACCATCAGGATTTTGATTTTCCCTATGAAGATCTAAAATTTGATGTGGATGCAAAAGAGTATTTCGATACGCTTTTGCCTATAAAGAAAAAATATGCAGACAAAATAGAAGTAAATATAGGCATTGAGCTGGGCCTGGAGAATCATCTTTGGAACAGACTTGACGAATATGCAAAATCCGCGGACTTTGATTTCGTTATCGGATCCATGCATCTTCTTGACAGAAAAGACCCGTATTATCCGGAGTTTTTCGAAGGGAAAGACGAGGTGGAATTATTCAGACGTTTCTTCGAATCCACATATGAGAATATAAAAGGTTTTAAAAACTTCGATGTTTTGGGGCATCTTGATTATGTTGTAAGATATGCTCCCACAAAAAATGAGAAGTATTCATACAATCAATTCTCGGACATTATAGATGTCATTCTTAAAGAATTGATAGAAAGCGGCAGAGGAATCGAGATTAATTCAAGCGGATTCAGACGGGGACTGGGCGAACCTCATCCTTGTTTTGATGTTGTAAAACGCTACAAAGAGCTTGGAGGAGAAATAATCACAACAGGCTCGGATGCCCATGTTAAGGACGATGTAGCCCGCGATTTCGATAAAATATACGCCCTCATAAAAGATGCGGGATTTAACTATATCTGCGCCTTTAATAAGCGCAAAGCGGATTTCTTTAAGATATAAATCAGAGGTTAAATATGGTTTTAAGTTGTAATAATATTTCCAAGGCTTTTGGCGAAGAAGTGATTTTGTCAAAATGTTCTTTTAATGTTGAAGACAATGAAAAATGTGCAATAGTGGGTATTAACGGAGTAGGGAAAACAACCCTGCTTCGTATTATTGTGGGCGAATTGTCGGCAGATGAAGGAAGCGTAAGCTTAGCCAACAAAAAAAGCTTGGGATATCTTCCGCAGATGCCCGAAATTGACAGCAATAAAACTATCTATGATGAGATGTTGGAGGCGAAGGCCGATGTTATTGAACTTGAAGAAAAAATAAGACTTCTTGAAGAAAAAATGAAATCCCAAGAGGGAGCAGAACTTGAAGAAAGCCTTAAAAACTACAACAATGCAACAAGTGAATTTGAAAGAGTAAACGGTTTTGCCTACAAAAGCGAAATTGTTGGAGTGTTAAAGGGCCTTGGATTTACAGAGGCTGACTTTGACAAAAAGGTAAGTGTTTTATCCGGCGGACAAAAAACAAGGCTGGCTCTTGCCAAGCTTTTGCTTTCCAAACCCGATGTGATTTTACTTGACGAACCTATCAACCACTTGGATTTAAACTCCATAAGCTGGTTGGAAGGCTTTTTGTCAAACTATAAAGGGGCTGTTGTTATAGTTGCCCATGACAGATATTTTCTGGATCATGTTGTAAGCAAGGTCGTGGAAATAGACAGAGCCAATACAAGCGTTTATATGGGAAATTATTCGGCTTATTCCAAAAAGAAAGCGGAAAAAATGAATGCCGAATTAAACGCCTATTTAAATCAGCAAAGGGAGATTAAGCACCAGGAAGAGGTAATAGAAAAACTTAAATCTTTCAATCGTGAAAAGTCAATCAAAAGGGCGGAATCTCGCGAGAAACAACTTGATAGAATAGAAATACTGGATAAACCCGTGCAAGAAAGTGCCAATATGAAAATCAGCCTTGTGCCGGAAATTATCAGCGGAAACGATGTATTAAGCGTTAAAGGCCTTTCCAAAAGCTTTGGCGAGAACACTCTTTTTGAGGGCTTGGACTTTGAGATTAAGCGTGGAGAAAAGGTTGCAATAATCGGAAATAACGGAAGCGGAAAAACCACCATACTCAAGATTATAAACGGAATAGAAAAGGCGGATGCCGGAAGTCTTAAACTGGGAAGCAACGTATTTATCGGATATTACGATCAGGAACACAATGTTTTGAATCCTTCCAAGACAATTTTTGAAGAGATTAGAGATGACTATCCCGAGCTTACAAATACAAAGATAAGAAATGTACTGGCTTCGTTTTTGTTTACTGCGGATGATGTTTTTAAAAAGATTTCGTCCTTAAGCGGTGGTGAAAAGGGACGTGTAAGCCTTGCAAAACTTATGCTTTCGAAGGCAAACTTTATAATACTTGATGAGCCTACCAACCATTTGGATATCTTGTCCAAAGAAATTCTTGAAAATGCGCTGAATTCATATGAAGGAACTATTCTTTACGTTTCCCATGACCGCTTTTTTATCAACAAAACGGCAGAGCGTATTTTGGAATTAAGTGACGCCGGTCTTAAGGGATTTTTGGGTAATTATGATTATTATCTCCAAAAAAAGGCTGAACAAAAAAGCGAAAGCGCTCTGAAAGAAACAAAAACAGTTAAGGAATCGGAATCGAAAAAAGATTGGGAGACTCAAAAGAAAGAGCAGGCGGCAAAACGCAAGCAAGAAAACGATCTTAAAAAAGTCGAAGAACAAATAGATAATTTGGAAAAGAAGAAGAAAGAATTGAATCTTGAACTTGAGAATCCCGCTATAGCCACAAATACGGCGGAATTAACAAGAATAACAAAAGAAATAAACGATATTGACGGCGAACTTGAAATACTGATTGAAAAATGGGAAGAGCTTGCTTAAAAAAGTACGTGAAAAATTTAACAATATTTGTTTGACAATAAATGCCAAACTACCTATAATTAAGCTAGTGGTTGATTTTAGGCATTTTTCAAATGTTAAATCATTAAGTTAAAGACAGATTATTTTTATCTGAAGAAAGGTAATGGACCTTTAAGGTCAATAAGGTAATATTAGTGGCGGTTAAAATGATTTCAAAAGCGGTTATCAGCAGGCTTCCGAGATACTACAGATATCTTGGCGAGCTTATTGAAAACGGAGTTGAGAGAATTTCGTCTGATGACTTGAGCAGAATGATGAATGTAACTGCATCTCAGATTCGTCAGGATTTAAACAATTTTGGCGGATTCGGACAACAAGGTTACGGCTATAATGTTAAGTTCTTGTATGGAGAAATTGCAAAAATATTGGGCGTGGAAAAGACTCACAATGTTGTGGTTGTGGGTGCCGGTAATTTGGGACATGCAATTTGCAAATATCAAGGATTTATAAAACGCGGATTTAATATGCTTGGCATTTTTGACGTTAACCCACAGCTCATCGGAAAAAGCGTTGGGGAACTTGAAATTTTGCCTTTAAACAAATTAAAAGATTTTATTGCAGAAGAAAATGTTGATATAGTTGCTTTGACAACTCCTAAAGAAGCTGTGGACAATGTGGTTGAAATATGCGAAGAATCGGGAATCAGAGCAATATGGAACTTTACACCGGTGGACTTAAAGACAAGCCCGAGCATTTTGGTTGAAAATGTTCACTTATCCGACAGTCTCCTCACACTATCCTACAATCTCAAAAACAGTAGGAACGATCGCATGGAATGATTATAGGAATAGGAACAGACATAATTAAAATAGAACGTATCAAAAAAGCCTGTGAAAGAGAGGCTTTTTTGCGTCATGTATATACACAAAAAGAAAAGGAAATTTGTAAATCACCTGCAATGTTTGCAGGTAATTTTGCTGTAAAAGAGGCAGTTTCCAAAACTTTCGGGACGGGACTTGCTTTTAAGGTAAATGAGATTGAGGTTTTGCGCGATGAGAAGGGAAAACCTTATGTGGAGTTACATGGGAAAGCAAAAGAAATCGCAGATGAAAAAGCTATTAAAAGCATTTTTGTTTCCATATCCGATGAGGATGATTTGGCGGTTGCTTTTGCCGTAGCGGAGGGTTAATGAACAAGTTAGTTATTGCACAGGAAATTAAAAATGTTGACGATTATTCCATAAACAAGCTGAAAATACCTTCATTGGTATTAATGGAGCGTGCGGCCTATTCAGTATTTGAGGTCTTGAAAGAAAAAGAACTTTTAAGTTTTAACAAAAGGCCCAAAATACTTATTCTTTGCGGAATGGGCAATAACGGTGCCGACGGAGTGGCACTGGCAAGAATTATAGCCTGCGACGAATTGCCATCCGAGGTTAACATAATGCTTATAGGGGACGTGGAGACCGCATCGGATGAAATGTTGTCACAGCTTGAAATGGCCAGAAATATAGGTCTTTCCTTTGTGGATTGTGATGACAATATAAATGCCGTAAGGGGTTATGACATTATAATCGACGGCATATTCGGAATCGGTCTGAAACGCGATATTGAAGGCATTCAAAGAAAAATAATCGAAAATGTCAATGCCGTGGATGCGTTTAAAGTTGCAATAGACATTCCTTCGGGTTTGTGCGCCGATACGGGTGCCATAAGAGGAGTTGCCCTTAAGTGCGATATTACCGTAACTTTCGGTCCCGTTAAAGCGGGGCTTACGGTTTATAACGGCCTTACAATAACAGATGCCACCATGTGCAGCTTGATCGGTCATCCTTTGCCGGCTTTTTATGAAAATGACTATGTCAAAGATAAACAAAGAAACGATGCTTATCAGGAGCTTGCCTTTGTAACAGAGGCGGATATGCAAAACATTCCGGTAAGAAAACGCTATTCAAATAAGGGCGATTTCGGAAAAATATTGGTGGTTGCGGGCAGCAATAAAGTTTACGGAGCGGCGCATCTTTGCGCAAAAGCCGCATATAAAACCGGAGCCGGATTGGTAAAAGTTTTAAGCGACAAGGAAAACAAACTTGCCATTGAGCAGACTATCCCCGAAGCTTTGATAGAAACATATGACAGCGAGAAATTGTTGTCTCTTTCCGGCAGCCTTACGGAACTTGAAGAGTCAATAAAGGACAATATTGCTTGGGCCGATATAGTATCTGTGGGCTCGGGCATAGGAACCGGAAAAGTTTCCGACTTTATTTTCAGAAATGTTTTGAAATATGCCAAGCAGTTTAATAAACAGCTTATTATTGATGCTGACGGCATTAATTTGATGGCGGAAGACGATACTCTTTTAATGGGTCTCAAAAGCCTTGAAAAACCGGCTATATTAACACCTCATCTTAAAGAGATGGAAAGAATAAGCGGTAAAAAACTGGAAGAAATCAGAAATAACTTGTTTGGAAGCGTAGAGGAATTCGTTAGAAAATACGGAGTAATCTGCGTTCTTAAAGATGCCTCCACGCTTATTTCCAAAAAAGGTTTTACGGCGGTCAGCCTTCGAGGCAATTCTTCCATGGCAAAAGGAGGAAGCGGTGATGTGCTTGCGGGAATAATCGCCGGTATGAATGCCTTAATGCCGGATTCTTTTTATGCGACGGCCCTGGCGGTATTTATCCACGGATATGCGGGTGAGTTGGCATCGAGAAGACGAGGTATGCACTCAAGTTTGGCATCGGATATTGTAGATAATATAGAAAATGTTATAATGTTAAATGTTGCCGGACGAACGGACGAAGAATTTAAGGAAAACCTTGCGGGACAAATCGATTATATAAACAATCAGATTGTTGATATAATGAAGTCCTTGGGTTTGGAGGAATAGATAATGAATCTTGATAAATATTTCAGACTTAGAGCCGATATAGACTTGGATTGTATTTACGGCAATTTGCAGCGATTGAAAGCAAATGTGAAGCCGGGAACCAAGCTTGCGGCGGTGGTTAAAACCGACGGTTACGGACACGGAGCCGTTCCCATTGCGATTCATTGTGCGGATCTGGTTGATTTTTACGCCGTGGCTACAATTGACGAAGCCAGCGATCTTAGATTTTATAATGTAAGCCAGCCGATTCTTATTATCGGATATTCCCATTATTCGAGAAACGAAGAAGCCATTGAAAACGATATAAGACTTACGGCATTTAATTTTGATATAGCCAAACGCATAAGCGATGCGGCTGTTGCTATTGATAAATGCGCCAAAATTCACATAAAAATAGATACGGGAATGGGTAGAATAGGTTTCGTTCCTACGGATGAGTCCATTGAAGAAATAGTAAAAATTTCCAAGCTTCCCATGATTGAAATCGAGGGAATATTCACTCATTTTTACGAGTCGGACGGTTTGGACAAAACGCCGGCAATAAAGCAGTACAATATTTTCGTGGACTTTATTAAAAAGCTTGAAGCCAAAGGAATTGATATAGCCATCAAACACTGTTCCAACAGTGCGGCACTTATAGAACTTCCGGAATTTGCAATGAATATGGTGCGCTCCGGAATTGCAACATACGGTCTTTGGCCATCAAAAGATGTTGACAAAGACAAGGTTAAACTTGTTCCGGCTCTTTCATTGAAAAGTCATATAGTGCATTTGAAAACAATAAATGCGGGAGATACCGTAAGCTACGGCGCAACTTATGTTGCGGACCATCCCGTAAAAGTTGCCACAATTCCCATCGGATACGGAGACGGATATCCAAGAAGCCTTTCAAACAAAGGCAGTGTCATTATCAGAGGAAAAAGAGCGCCGATTATCGGACGTGTGTGCATGGACCAGATGATGGTAGATGTTTCGGATATCGATGATGTGGACTTTTTCGATGAAGTAACACTTATCGGAAAAGACGGCAATGAAGAAATCACTTTCGAAGAACTGGAAGAAATTTCGGGTATCTTAAACTACGAGCTTGCTTGTGATTTGAGTAAGAGAATACCGAGAGTTTACTACAAAAACGGCCGAATCGTCGGCACTAAAGAAGCATTTCAGACAGGGGATTATCAAAGCTGGAGAAGATAAGTCTTAAGTCTTGATAAATCGCTTGTTTTCTGATATATTGTAACTTGCGTTGCTGTTAGAAAATAGCAGTTGACATAATTTTAAGGAGAAGAAAATTTATGGATGATGGGAGCCCCATATTTAGTATTATTGTAATTATAGTTTGCTTGATAGTTAACATAATATTAAACGGCTATCAAGAGGCAATTGACACGGTTGCGGATTCGGCTTTGGATGAGGAAAAAGAAAATCATCAAAAGACCATTTCCAAAATTGAAGAGTGGCAGGAAAATCCCGTTAAATTAATAGGTACCGTAAGGGCCGCAACCATGCTTACCACAATATTGATAATTATATTTGCGTATGTGAGTCTGGGAAGATTTTTGCTGGAAAGATTTTCACTATCGGGCTTGAGTTTTACTTGGGCTGTTGTGCTTAGTTATTTGATAACAATTATTGTATCTCTTGTACTCAATCTTTCCGTGGGAGTTTACATACCGCAAAAAATTGCCTCATATCATTCGAAAAGCTGGGCGATTAATCTTACGGGGGCAGTCAGCGCTTTTATGGTTGGTTTTACGCCGATTACGGCTTCATCGAAAGCTATTGCTCGCCTTATTCTTTTGATGTTTAAAATTGATATAGACAAAGATTATGATGAGGTTACCGAAGAAGAAATCATGTCTATGGTCAATGAAGGACACGAACTTGGAGTTATAGAGGCAAGTGAGGCCGAAATGATTACAAATATCTTCGAATACGGCGATAAAGAGGCGGAAGACATTATGACGCACCGCAAAAATATAATTGCCGTTGACGGAGAACTTCCGCTGAAAGAGGTTATCAACAAGCTTTTGGAGGAAAGCGTTTCAAGGGTGCCCGTTTATGTGGGAGATATTGACAACATAATCGGTATTCTTCATATTAGAGATTTGATGCTTGCGGCCAACGAAGCATCAAATATGGATAAAGCTTTAAAAGACATTAATGATATATTGAATAAAGCTCATTTTATTCCGGAAACAAGAAAATTGGACGATTTGTTCAAACGCATGCAACAGGCCAAAACTCACATGGTTATTGTTGTTGATGAATATGGCCAGACTGCCGGTCTTGTTACCATGGAAGATATTTTGGAAGAAATAGTGGGAAATATCTTGGATGAGCACGATGAGGATATTACAAATATCCAATATGTGGATGATGACACATACCATGTTTCGGGTCTTACAACCATAGATGAGTTGGAAGAAAGCTTAGGTATCGAAATAGATGACGATGAACACGACACCGTAAACGGCTTTATAACCGCAAAACTCGGTCGTATTCCGGAGGAAGACGAAAGAAGCACAATTAATGTTAACGGCTGTGAGTTTAAAATTCTCGCAGTTGAAAATAAAATAATATCTCTTCTTGAAATAAAGCTTCCGAAGGAAGTTGTGGTGGAAGAGGAAGACAGATAGGAGATTAAGAAAATGTCAGGACATTCAAAGTTTGCTAACATTAAGCACAAAAAAGAAAAAAACGATGCAGCGAAAGGAAAGATTTTCACAATCATCGGTAGAGAAATTGCAGTAGCAGTTAAGGAAGGTGGACCTGACCCCGCAAATAACTCAAAACTTCGCGATGTTATTGCAAAAGCAAAAGCAAATAACATGCCTAATGATACAATCGACCGTGGTATTAAAAAAGCCGCAGGCGATGCAAATTCGGTAAATTACGAGTCAATCACATATGAAGGCTATGGCCCTAACGGTTCCGCAATTATCGTAAACGCACTTACCGATAACAAAAACAGAACAGCGGCAAATGTACGTAACGCTTTTACAAAGGGCGGCGGAAATGTAGGTACAACAGGTTGCGTTTCCTTTATGTTTGATGAAAAAGGTCAGATTATCATTGATAAAGAAGAATGCAAAACAGATGCCGACGAGCTTATGATGATGGCTTTGGATGCAGGTGCGGAAGATTTCAACGAAGAAGATGATTCTTTTGAAATCACAATGGCACCGGCTGATTTCAGCGCCGTAAGAGAAGCATTGGAAAAAGAAGGAATTGCCATGGCTTCAGCCGAAGTATCAATGATTCCTCAGACATATGTTGATTTGACAAACGAAGACGATCAGAAAAAACTTACAAGAATACTGGATCTTCTTGATGAAGACGATGATGTTCAGGAAGTATTCCACAATGTTTCCGATTGGGAAGACTAATTAAGCTTTAATAAAAAAGGGAAAAGGAGACCGCTAAAATATGGGAATTTCGGCAGTTGAAATAAATGTCCTGCTTTTTATTCAGGATCATATCAGAAATGCAGTGCTTGATGTAATCATGCCAATTATCACAAATATAGGCTACAAAGGTTTGGTACCGATACTTATTATTCTTTTTATGCTTATCGTAAGAAGATACAGAGCGGTTGGTTTAACAGCTATGGCTGCTTTTATCGGTAACGTTTTGATTGTTAATGTTGTCCTTAAAAACATTGTGGCAAGAATCAGACCATACGATTCTTTTGATGCCTTAAACCTTTTATGTGATAAACAGGATGATTTTTCATATCCATCGGGTCATACGGCTGCAGTTTGTTGCGTAGCATTCGTGCTCTTCTTCTGCTTCCCTAAAAAAGTCGGCATTCCGGCTATTATAGTTGCGGTGCTTGTTGGCTTTTCGAGACTTTACATCGGTGTTCACTATCCGACGGATGTTTTGGTGGGCGGACTTGTAGGATTTTTGATGGCTTACTTAAGCTCGTTATATTTATATCCACGATTCAGAAAATTGAAGATATGTAAAAAGAAAAAGCCAAAGGCAAGAAGGGCTGCGGCGTAAAGAGAATAAGAATAGGAGAGATTTAACAATGCTTTTTCATTGTTGAACTCTCCTTTTTGCTTGCCTCGGATGTTTTAAATTGTAACAAGAAATATTCAACTATAAAATGAAAATTATTCAACTTTATCGCTTTTATGTGCTGAAACTTTAAATTGACATGCATTGTAATTGTTGTTATCATTATATGAAATTGAGATTTTATCTTAATAAATTTGCACTTAGCATTACATAAATTGCATTTAAAACAGTGCATTGAAAGGATGTGGCCGAAATGAAAAAAATGGTTATGTCGGTTCTTGTTGTAAATACCGCCGGTGTTTTATCAAGAGTAGCGGGTCTTTTCTCAAGACGTAATTACAACATTGACAGCTTAACTGTTAGCGAAACAGAAAATCCAAAGTTTTCAAAAATGACAATTGTAGTAACCGGGGATGATGAAGTCCTTGAACAAATTAAAAAGCAGGTTGCAAAACTTGAAGATGTTCAGGATATTACCATTCTTAAAGACGGAAAATCCGTCTGCAGAGAACTTGTTCTTATCAAAGTGGCGGCCGGTCCCGAGCAGAGACAGCAGGTTATGGCTGTAACAAACATATTCAGAGCAAAGATTGTTGATGTTGCCGAAGATTCTCTTATGATTGAACTTACCGGCAACCAAGCAAAACTCGAAGCTTTTATCGGATTGCTTAAAGGCTTTGAAGTTAAAGAACTTGTAAGAACGGGTATCACGGGCCTTTCAAGAGGAAGCGCCGATATGCTTGCAGGTGAGTTTGATTAAATATACAAAAACTTTTTCATAAATGTGCCGCTTGGATTTTGCTTTAAATATCTAAATGACACGAAAGAATAAAAAAAGTCGGAAATCCGACCATTATGAAAGGATATGATTATCATGGCAAAAATCTATTATCAGGAAGATTGTAACTTAGGTCTTTTGGAAGGAAAGACAATAGCTGTCATCGGTTATGGCAGCCAGGGACATGCACAGGCATTGAATGCAAAAGAATCGGGCTGCAATGTTATTATCGGTTTATACAAAGGCAGCAAATCATGGGATAAAGCTGTTAAACAGGGCTTTGAAGTTTACGAAGCAGCTGAAGCAGCAAAAAAAGCCGATATCATCATGATTCTTATCAACGATGAAAAACAGGCTAAACTTTACAAAGAATCTATCGAGCCAAACCTTGAAGAAGGTAACATGCTTATGTTCTCTCACGGTTTTGCTATTCACTTCGGTCAGATCGTTCCACCTAAGAACGTTGACGTTGCAATGATCGCTCCTAAGGGACCGGGTCATACAGTTAGAAGCCAGTATCAGGAAGGCAAAGGTGTTCCTTGTCTTATCGCCGTTCATCAGGATGCTACAGGCAAAGCTCACGATATGGCACTTGCATATGCACTTGCTATCGGTGGCGCAAGAGCCGGCGTTTTACAGACTACATTCAGAGAAGAAACAGAAACTGACCTTTTCGGTGAGCAGGCTGTTCTTTGCGGTGGTGTTACAGCTTTAATGCAGGCAGGTTTCGAAACACTTGTTGAAGCAGGTTATGAACCTGAAAGTGCTTACTTCGAATGTATCCACGAAATGAAGCTTATCGTTGACCTTATCTTTGAAAGCGGTTTCGCAGGCATGAGATATTCTGTTTCAAATACAGCTGAATTCGGTGATTATGTAACAGGACCTCGTATCATCACAGAGGAAACTAAGAAAGAAATGAAAAAAGTTCTTACAGAAATCCAGGATGGTACATTTGCTAAGAAATGGCTTGTTGAAAACCAGGTTGGAAGCCCTCACTTCATGGCTATGAGAAGAAGAAATGCTGAGCATCAGCTTGAAAGCGTTGGCGCTGAGCTTCGTAAACTCTATAGCTGGAATGATGGCGAAAAGCTTATTGATAATTAATGGCACGACATTAGTCGTGTTTCGACCACAGGGAGAAATTCGCGATAGCGAACCCATATTGTCCTTGTGAAAGACGAATACAAATTCTTAGATGACGGCTAGTCGATTGAAAATTCGAATACAAGCGGCAACCACTCCGTTCATCTAACTATTACTACGACTAATAAAAGACGGTGTCTTTAGGATAAAACCTAAAGCCATCGTCTTTTTAAGTCTTCGTAAATAGTGGATATGAACTCTGTTCCTTTGCCTGATTGCTTGTATTTCGATATTTTCAATCTCCTGCCGTCAGCTTAAATCTTTCTATATATAGTTTAAGGTCAATAATCATAACAGTTTATGACATTTATTGGGTTGCGTGAATTGGTTGGCATATTCTATAATTATATAAATGATTGTGTAGGTCAATTGTTGAGTTTACATAAGCTGATTTGCTTATTTTTCAATAAACTGATTTTATCAATAAATAGTTTTTACAGAGAATAGGAGGAGTTTTTTATTTATGGATAAGAAATATGCTTTTGGTGTGGATATTGGTGGCACCACTATTAAAATCGGGCTTTTGACAAGTGATGGCGAGATTGTTTACGAGACTGCCATTGATACTGATACTTCGGATAACGGTAAGAATGTTTTGCCGGATATTGCGGCTAAGATTGCTGAGATTATTAAAGATACAAGTATTAATAAAGAAATGGTTGCAGGCATTGGCCTCGGCGTTCCGGGTGCGGTTAATTCCAAAGGCGTGGTTAACAAACTTGTTAATATCGGCTGGGGCGTTGTGGATGCTAAAAGCGATATGGAAGCCATTACAGGCCTTAGAGTAGAGGTAGGCAATGATGCGAACGTTGCGGCTTTGGGTGAAGCTTGGAAGGGAGCTGCAGAAGGCTGTAACGATGTCGTTATGGTGACTCTTGGTACAGGTGTCGGCGGTGGTATCGTTGTAGGTGGTAAGCTTATTGCGGGCGCGCACGGTGCAGGCGGCGAAATCGGACACATCTTTGTTAATCCAAACGAAGTTGAAGAGTGCGGATGCGGTAACCGAGGTTGTCTTGAACAGTATGCAAGTGCTACGGGAATCTTAAAATCAGCTCTTTCTATGGGCATGGATGTTAAAGAAGCAAAGGACGTTTTTGATGCTGCAAGAGACGGCAATGTGACAGCATCAAAAGTTATTGATAAATTCGCGACTACATTGGCAGAAAGCCTTGCAAGAATTTCTTGCGTT
>JAEEGL014898381.1_pt1 | contig 26522 bp, 23 predicted proteins | sample 9134231 | NCBI WGS metagenome assembly JAEEGL01 (sample SAMN16246548, study PRJNA631951) | gut metagenome | biome: gut microbiome; feature: rumen; material: fiber-attached | host: Bos | place: Iran: Karaj | collected 2018-10 | reverse complement strand
TGCGCAGGTAGGAACCGAACGTGGTGGAACCGAGCACCTGGCTCTGGATGAATTCCAGATGGCCTTCGAACTTGGTGCCGACAACGGCATTGGTCCAGCAGGTCTTGTAGAACTCATAGCCCCTGGTGTAGTAGTTGCCTTCGGTAGGACGGCCCAGGATCAGCTGGACTTCCCACTTGCCGCTGGCGATAGCTTCCTCAGAGATCAGCTTCTGCTCCACCATCTTATCATAAGCGGTATCGAAGAGCTGCTTCGCCTGAGCGGGATCGTAACCGGTGATGGAATCGATCGCTTCATCGCGGTCTTCATATTCCTTGCCGGGACCCCAGGCATCGGACAGACCCCAGAATTTCAGGATGGCATCCTTGCCTTCGGTGGTCGCGCGGTAGGTAAGGCCGGTCTCCGGATCGCCGACGATCATCGAGGAAAGCAGAGCCTTCGCAACGCCGGAAGTCGGGGACAGGGTCAGGTTCTGCTGCTCACGGTCGACGGAGTAGCTCAGAGCCTTGCGGAACTCTTCGATCGTCAGGACGGTCTTGTTCACTTCGTTGCCGGGAGTGATGGGCGAAGCCGCCGCCTGCACGGTGGTCAGGTTCTCCAGGCCGGGGTTCATGGCGATGTACCAGGTGGACTCGGAATCCGTGTAGACGGTGTAGTCGCTGCCCAGGTAGTCTTCCATGTCTTCAGGCTGCAGGCCGTAGCTGTCCAGTTCGCCCTTCAGGAACATCTCCAGACGGGTCGCGTTCTCGGCCACCTTGTTGTAGACGATGCGGTCGGCCATGTAGGTGCCTTCCACATAATCTTCCGGCGTATAGCCGTGCCACTCAAGGTTCCGTTCCAGAACGATCTGGGCGCCTTCGGTGTACTGGGTCAGCTTGTACGGGCCGTAGCCGACGTAGGTGTCGACGCTGGTGCCGTAGGTGTTGCCGTACACGCCGTTGTCGTAGGTGATCAGGCTCTCATACATGGGAGCATAGACCAGGAAGAAGTTGGTGCAGAGCTCATAACGGAGATAGAAGTTGTCCTTCATCGGGTTCTTCAGAACCACGACGAGTTCCAGATCCGAAGGAGCGAAGAAACCGACGGTTCCGTCATAATCAAGTTCCGGCCACGTATACTTGTAGCAGAAGACACCGTACTGTTCGCCGGGATCGGTGCACCACCAACCATAGATCTTTCCAAGAGCGGCCTTCATAGCCTCATCCGCAAGGATCTCAGTCAGGGTCTTGCCTTCCATGGCGTTGAAGATGTCCTCATTTTCGAACATACCCGCTCTGACAAGATAAGCCGCCAGGGACCGGCCGGCATTCTCAAGCATATACTTGCCGATATAGCTTTCCGAGCCCCCCTTGAAGTAGATGTTGTCGGCGATCTCCGCAGGAATGTCGGTGCCGTCAGATTCCAGACTCCAGACAGCCCCCTGATAATCGCATTTGCCTTCTCCGCCGGTGCAATCCTCAAAAGTAGAAGAACCGGCCTTCACATACTGCTCGGCACCCACGATCTTCAGCTGACCGGCCTGATACACGTTGTCAGCGCGGAAGTTCGCAGCCTTCGGATTCAGCAGAAGCTTCATGGAAGCAACGAAGGAATTCGCGTCCAGCTTTTCGCCGTTGTCGAATTTCAGGTTGTCCTTCAGGGTAATCTTCCAGGCTTTGTTCTCGTCGCCGGCTTCAATGCCGTACTGTCCGACGTACTGGGACGTCACATCCACCGCGTAATCGGCGGCCATGGCCGGGACGATCACGAAACCGGTAAAGTCGTCGTTGTAGTCGAAGGTGAACAGGCTGTCACTCGAATAGTCCAGAATGTAGGTACTGGAGTTCGACTGGTAGGTGTGCAGGTTCCAGCTTTCCGGAAGGTCCGAAGGGCCCATGCGGTAGGAATAGGTCTTCCCGTCATCCACATAGCCGGTAGGGCCGGCCGGTTCTGTCGAACTCGGTTCGGTCGGGCCGGGAGTCGTCGGGGCTACAGTTCCCTGAGTGGGCTGAGTCTCAGCGCCGGACGACGGAGTCGGCTCGGGTTTGTTGCAGGCTGCCAGGCTGATGATCATCGCCAGGGCCAGCAGCAAGCTTAACGCTTTCTTCATAGTTTCTCCTCCTTTTTTCTGGCAATACTTGATTCCGTAGAGATGAGTACCACCGCAAAGGGGCTGAGTCCCTCGGCCCCTTTGCAGAGGCGTCCATGGGTTCTCCGGAATCCGGCATCGCCGAAAAGTATTTTGATGAAAAGGAATTATAAAGCAACCGGCTCTTCCTGTCAAGATACTTTTTGACAGCAGAGCGTCAAATTGCCCGGTTATTTCCCCTGAAAGCAGCACTTTTCAGGCCGCCGGCGGCAGGGGAAACCTGTTGAGGGGAGCATCTTCCGGATGTGCGCCACAGTGAGACAGCAGTCTTTTCTCTGTTGCGTCACGAGGCACAACCCGATGAGACGCCGAAAGGGCGCCGCTCCGGCGGACGTTTCCGTCCGGGAGCAGTGCCCTTTCGATGTGAGTCCCGCTGATTATTTCAGGGTGACCTTCGCGCCGACCTTCTCCAGGTCCGCCTTCACGGACTCGGCCTCGGCCTTGGAGATACCGTTCTTGATCACGGTGGGAGCGCCGTCCAGCATTTCCTTGACTTCCTTCAGGCCGGCACCGGTCAGGGTGCGGAGAGCCTTCAGAACGCCCATGCGGTCGGAACCGACCTCGGTCAGCTCGACGTCGAATTCGGTCTTCTCTTCCACTTCTTCGGCAGGGCCGGCAGCCGCGACCACCACACCGGCGGCGGCGGAAACGCCGAATTCCTTCTCGCAGGCCTGGACCAGTTCGTTCAGTTCCAGTACGCTCAGTTCCTTCAGAGCTTCGATAAACTCAGCAGTCGTAAGTTTTGCCATTTTAATTATCCTCCGTAGTATTGTTGGGGTGTGCCCCGCGGCTTCACGCCGCGGATGCTGAAAGCCTTACTCCTGAGGAGCGGCCTGGTCCTTCTCGGCGATCTGCTTCAGAACGCGCGCGAAGTTGGTGATCGGGGACTTCATGCTGCCAAGCAACCGGCCCAGCAGGATCTCCCGGCTCGGGATGAGCGCCACAGCGTTCATGCCCTTCTCATCATAGTACGTTCCGTCCACCACGCCGGCTTTCAGCTTCACGATCTCACCCTTCTTGTCGAAGGTGGTGATGATCCGGGCGGGGGCGGTGGCATCGCCGCTTGTCACAGCGATGGCCGTGGGACCGGCCAGGGACGAGGACAGCTTCTCGAAGGGAGTGCCCTTGACGGCCAGGTTCAGGAGCGTGTTCTTGTAGACCCGGTAGGTCACGCCGCCTTCACGCAGCTGTTTGCGCAGCTGGGTGTCTTTGTCGACGGAGATGCCCTTGTAGTCCACAAGCACAGCGGCGGTAGCATCGGACAGCAGACCGGCAATTTCCTGCACGATAGGCTGTTTCAGCTCCACTTTTGCCATTGACTCGATACCTCCTTAAAGAATTTCGGTATTCCACTGCTGGCGTTTCAGAAAATGAACGCCCTCCGGCCAGGTGAGGACGGAGGACGTGAAAAGATCACATTTCCCTCTTCCTCGGCAGGCGCCCGGCGGGCTTACACGGTCTCCCGTACCTGCTGTCTTCGGCAGCGGTCATACGCGTTATGATTTACCGCAGAAACTGCGGCTTGTCAACTGTTTTTCCGGAAAGATCCGAAACTTCAGGTCATGCGTTCTGCAGCTTGACCGTATTCACCTTCACGCCGGGGCCCATGGTCGAGGCGACGGTGACGCTCTTCAGGTAAGTTCCCTTCAGGGTCGAGGGACGGGCCTTCACGATCGCGCCGAGCACGGTGTTGAAGTTCTCCGTCAGCTGCTCCTGCGTGAAAGAGACTCTTCCGAGCGGGCAGTGAATGATGTTGGACTTGTCGAGACGGTACTCGATCTTACCGGCTTTGATGTCCTTCAGGGCCTTGGTCACATCCATCGTGACGGTACCGGCCTTGGGGTTCGGCATCAGGCCCTTCGGGCCCAGGATACGGCCGAGACGTCCGACGACGCCCATCATGTCGGGAGTGGCGACGACCACGTCGAAATCCAGCCAGCCTTCATTCTGGATCTTCGGGATCAGTTCCTCGGCGCCCACGAAATCGGCGCCGGCCTTCGCGGCTTCATCGGCCTTCATGCCCTTCGCGAAGACGAGCACGCGCACGGTCTTGCCGGTGCCGTGAGGCAGCACCACCGCGCCGCGGACCTGCTGATCGGCGTGACGGCCGTCGCAGCCGGTGCGGATGTGGACTTCCACGGTCTCGTCGAACTTGGCGTGGGCCATCTTCTTGACCTGGGCAAGAGCTTCTTCGGTGTCGAACAGCTGCTGACGGTCGTAGGACTTCACAGCGTCCTGATACTTTTTACCTCTCTTCATGACGGCACCTCCTCAGTCTTCCACGACGATGCCCATGCTGCGGGCGGTACCGGCGATCATGCTGGTCGCGGCTTCCACCGAGGCGGCGTTCAGGTCGGGCATCTTCTGTTCGGCGATCTTCCGGACTTCGTCGCGCTTGATGGTGGCGACTTTGGTCTTGTTGGGAACGCCGGAGCCGGACTGCAGCTTGCAGGCCTTCTTGAGCAGAACGGCCGCAGGCGGGGTCTTGGTCACGAAGCTGAAGCTTCTGTCCGCGTATACCGTGATGATCACGGGGATGATGGTGTCGCCCATTTCAGCCGTTCTGGCGTTGAACTCCTTGGTGAACTGGACGATGTTGACGCCGTGCTGGCCCAGAGCGGGACCGACGGGCGGTGCCGGCGTGGCTTTGCCGGCAGGGATCTGCAGCTTGACGTAGCCTGTTACTTTCTTTGCCATAATGGCTCCTCCTGTGTTTCCGGCCGGAGGCCGGTGGTGGTTTGGCGGGGGGGAGTCCCCCTCCCACATCTATTTTTCTCCGCCGGGAACGGATCCCCGCGGGAAAAAACGTATTACATGCGCCGGACTTCGGTAAACGCGAGCTCCACCGGCGTCTCCCGTCCGAACATATCCACATGGATCGTGACGGTCTGCTTGTTCTGGTTGATCGACTTGATCACGCCGGCCGTGCCTTCCCAGACGCCCGAAATGACCGTGACCGCGTCGCCGGGCTTGAAGTCCACGACGAAGTCCTGATTCAGGATGCCCATGTGGTCGATCTCTTCCTGAGACAGAGGCACCGGCTTCGATCCCGGTCCGACAAAGCCGGTCACGCCCCGGGTATTTCGGACGACGTACCAGGTATCGTCGTTCATGACCATGTGGATGATCACGTAGCCCGGGTACATTTTCCGCTGCATGACCTTCTTGACCCCGTTCTTCACCTCAACGACGTCCTGAAGCGGCACGGCCACTTCCAGGATCGTATCCTGAAGCTTGCGGTTCTCGATGGTCTTGTCCAGGTCGGCCTTTACCTTATTCTCATAGCCGGAATAGGTATGTACCACGTACCAATTCGCTTCTGCCATCTGCGTCTCCTATTTCAGTACCAGCCCCAGCCCGGTCTTGAGCAGCCAGTCGATCACGGCGATCAGCACGCCGAGGACGATGCCGAAGAACACGACGGCGCCGGTCTCGCGGGCCACGGTCGCCTTGGTCGGCCAGATGATCTTCTTGAATTCAGCCTTGACGCCCTTGAAGAAAGAAGGCTTTTTCTTCTTCTCAACGACTTCGGTCTTCTTCTCTTCAGCCATTGTCTTCGCCTTTCTTCCGATGAATTACTTGGTCTCCCGGTGCAGGGTGTGCTTTCTGCAGAAAGGACAATACTTTTTGGTCTCCATACGCTCCGGATGGTTCTTCTTTTCCTTGGTGGTGTTGTAGTTTCTGTTCTTGCACTCGGTGCAGGAAAGGGTGATTCTGGTCCGCATAATGGGCTTCCTCCTGAGTTCTTGCCTATGGTCTCCGGCCGTCTTCTGTCCGAAGCGTTCCGGCCGGCCGCTGTTTTCAGCACGAAAAAAAAACGCGGTCAAAATGACGGCTTGGTCAATATACCATGCGGGAAGAAAGCTGTCAACGGGAAATTTTAGAAAAATCAGAAGAATTTGAGGGGTTTTTGAGGGGTTCCGGCGAAGAAAAGGAAGGGGGGCATTCCGCGCCCCCTTCCCCTGCGTCATCCTCTTTACTCCGCCTGGATCAGGTAGTAGTTCGCCGGCAGGGTCTCTCCGACGGTGAAGGTCATCCAGCCGTCCTTAAACTCGGCCGGGATCCTCCCGACGTAGAAGCCCTCGGAATTCACACCCCAGATCTTGAGGTCGGTCCGGTCGGTCCGGAGCGAGATCGTCGCCCGGATCGCTTCGGATTCGATGGGCGGCTGGCCGTATTCCAGCATCTTGTCGCCGTCGAATACCGAGTTTTTGTTGTGCGCCCGGCCGATGGTCGAGAGCAGCATGTTCGCGGAAGTCTCGGTCGGGTCGTCCGTCAGGGAGGAAACGATGATCACGCCGAAGTCGGTCTTCGACTCCACGCGCAGCCCGCCGCGGTCCTGCTTCACCGCCTGCGCCAGCGCCACTCGTCCGGCCGTCAGCTTTCCGTAGACCGCTTTCGTGCGCGGCGAATCGATGCCCGCGATCTTCTTCTCGATATTTCTCCACAGCTGCCCGTTGTCGGAGATCAGCATGTTCGGATCTTCGCGCGGGATCGAAGTCGTATCGTCGATCACTTCATCGCAGTCAGAGGTATCCGTCCAGGGAAGAACGGCCTTCATGTTGTGGACTTCCAGACCGTCCATCCAGGCCTGCCGTCCGATCGTCCTTAAATCAGTCGGGCGGACGCCGATCTTCTTCACCGCCGGGGTGATATCCGAGCGGCGCATGATCAGCGCGCAGTGATAGAACAGACCGAACTTGGCCGGATCGTTCCAGACCGAGAAGATGCCCTCGCGGTAAGGGACGCCGCCGATGGTCGAGGAAGAGACTTCCTTACCCAACAGGGTGTAACGGTCCAGCTTGGTACTGTAGGCATAGGTGTGGATCGCGCAGCCGGTCCAGTCCTGCAGCGCCGCCACGGACGCGAAGTAGATCGGGCCTTCGGCGCGGTAGGGGTTCGGCCAGGGCATATCCCACTCGGACATGAAATACGGCATGCCGTTCACGTTCTGGCTGGCAGGCCACTCCAGAAGCCCCTTCCGCTCGCCGTTGATCTGCCTGGTCTCGACGAATTTGTCGATCTCGCCCCAGGTCCAGTTATAGTAGTAGGTATGGCTGTCCATGAAGTCCATATCCCGCTCGGCCGGCGTGTTCGCGTTGTGCGAATGATGCCAGTTGGTGCCGGTGATGGGGATCTTCACGCCGATCGAGCGCATGTGGTCGTACATTTCCTTATAGTACGCCCGCGTCACGTCCATCTTGAACTCCAGCAGCATCGGATCTTCCTTCGCCGGATAAAGATCAGCGTTTTCCCAGTCGAAGCTCTTACCGTTCTTTGTCAGCCAGTCGCGCAGCAGCTCGCGGAGTTCCCGGTTGTAGTAGTCGCACTCAGGCCGGCGGTACACCGCATAGTTGGTAAAGAGGTCGCACTCGTTGGTGATCTCGGTCATCGCGAAAACCGGATCATCCTTGTAGGCCAGTCCTGTGTACGGGTTCACGTGGTTCCAGATCTGGCTGGCAAACTCCTTCTGCAGCTCGATCATTCTCCGGTCGAAAATGCTGTAGGGTTTGCCCGAATCGCCCAGTTCCTCCGCGAAGGGCACGCCGTCGCCGGATTTGAACTTGCGGTAGGTCATCATATCGAAATAGACGTAGATGCCCTGCTCCTTCAGGCAGTGGATCAGATAATCCAGATGATCCAGGCTGACCGGATCCAGCTCTCTCGTCGTGGTCACGCGTTTGCCCTTGGTGTAGGCATAGATGTTCGGCGTATCCCACTCCGCATCCAGCTGATGGAAACGGACGATGTTGCAGCCGGACTGCGCGATGCGCCGGGCCACCTTTTCCGCGTAATCATGCTCGGGGAAATTGGCGCCGCCGTTGAAGTTGACGCCCCAGAAACGGGCTTTCGTTCCGTCCTCAAAACGGAAGCAGTCCCCGGCCGGCTTCATGAAGCCGTGCTTTCCGGCCGGTTTTTCATCGGCAAACACGAAAGAAATGTCCACCGGCATACTGTCCGGGAACGCGGGGGTAGGAAAATATCTGGACATGCAAACGCCTCCTGAGATAGTGGATTCTATGGGGTAGATTACATCGTTTTCGCAAAAAAAGCAAGGCTGCGGCACAGAAGCGAAACAAATCAGACAAAAATAGGAGAACGGACCGCAGCCCGCTCTCCTTCTTTCACCAACCGGTTCATTCCGGCAAACTGTTATCTTGCGTCCCCGAACTTTTCTTCCAGCAGGGCGAGGGTGCGGCGGAAACTTTCGGTGAAGACCGGCTTCGGCCGTCTGTCCTGGGTCACTACCCCATAAGGGCCGGCCGTGGCAGCAAGATGCATCCCGTTTCCTTTGAAGAACCCGCGTTCGTGCTTATAATCTGCATAGCACCAGAGCACCAGCCCGCGCAGATTCGGATTCTCCATCAGCGCCTCCGCCAGCGTCTCAACATACCTGCCCGCGTAGTCCTCCGTCATATGCCCGTCTTCCTCGCTGCCTCTGAGGCCGGCAATGCAGACGGTGCCGAATTCGGTGATCACGAGCGGTTTGTCCGGATAGAAGCTCCGGATCGGCTCGTACATCCGGTCCAGCCCCTCTTTCATTCCCTTAAGATAATCCGTCCGGGTATAACTCTTCCCGCTCCCCGCATAGCTGTTGTAGGCAATAAAATCGCAGAAATCCAGGCCTTCCCGGACCGCCCATTTCGCGTGGGTAACCAGCGTGATCAGCCGGCCGGTCTCAAGGCTGCGCATCTTTTCGGCCATACGCCGAAACAGAAGAAGCCCCGGCTTTGTCAGGGAGCATTCGTTGCCGCAGCTCCATACAGTCCAGCAGGGATGATGCGAAAAATGTTTCCAGGTCTCGGTGAGAGCCTCCTCCGCTTCCCTCCACAGTCCCAGCCAGGACTCCGGGGCATCGTCCTCAGCGGGATGCCACCAGTTGACCGGCACCTCGATCATATACATCAGTCCCAGCTCGTCCGCGATCCGGTAGTGGACCGGATCCTGCGGATAATGCGTCCGGATCAGGTTGCAGCCCAGGTCTTTGACGGCCTTAAGCTCTTCCCGGATCTTCTCTTCGGGCGGACAGATCCCGTAGGGAACGATTTCATCGTACCGGTTCACGCCCTTGATCAGCAGCGGCTTCCCGTTCAGCAGGATCTCCGTCCCTTTCACCTCGATGGTGCGAAAACCGGTCCGGCGCTCCTGCCTGGCATATTCCCTGCCCTCTTTATCGATCAGCACAACTGCAGCGGTATAGAGATTCGGAGCCTCCGGACTCCAGAGTCGCGGCGAATCCGCCATAGTCACCCGCTCCAAACGCAGGGAGGAAGCGCCTCCGCAGACGATATCCTCTTCCAGGGCGCATTCGGGCAGGCCGGCCACTTCCAGCCGGATACGCCCGTGGAACGGACGGGTGTCCGCATTCTCCACAAGCACCTGCCAGCGGATGCGGCCGTCCGCCCCGGCGGTCAGCTGCAGCTGTGCGATGCGCACCGGATCTTCCTCTTCCAGATACACATGATGGGTCAGGCCGCCGTAGAGCATCCACTCCACCTTGTTGGCGCCGGGCAGATGGTACACACCCCGGAAACGGTTGTCGACCAGCACCGCGATAGAGAGCCGGCCCTCCTCTTCGGCGGCCTTTCCCAGTTCTATCCGGAATGGAAGGTAGCGGCATTCGGTCCCGCCGACCATCTTTCCGTTAACGAAGACCTCGGCCCTGCCGCCGATCCCGTCAAAGATCAGGGCGAGGCGACGGGAGGGATCCTTTACGGTCACTTCCGTCCAGAACCACGCGCAGCCCCGGTAATCCGCCATGGACGGATCGTAGTTTTCCCAGCAGCTGCAGGCCTCCACCGGGAGCCAGGCCTCGTGCGGATAATCCGCCCGGTACCATCCGTTTCCCTCTCCCCGTTCGCCCTGATCGAGCGCAAATCTCCAGTCGCGCAGTTCCTGCATGATCCGTTCCTCCCTCCACAATTCCCAGTTCTTACCACTGTCCGCAAACAGCAGACAGAATATCTTCACATGATGATTGTACCGTCTCTCCCGCAAAAATCAAGCCGCCGGAGAACACTTTCCACGCTTACTCACCGCAAGGCTGCCAGCGCTGAGAAAGATTCCGGAGGCGGCTGCATGAAAAAAGCGGCCTTGCGGCCGCAGATCCCCACGTCGCGCTTGCGCGCTCCTCGGGATGACACAATTAGGGGAAGGCTTACAGCCCTCCTTCTTTCACCAACCGGCTCACTCCGGCATGCGCCCGCCGTGGCAGGTAAAATAGATGATCTGATAGTCCTTCGCGGCCTCTCCGAGAAGCCCCATCGCAGCCGAGGTCTTCCGCTCGTCCAGATTGACGAAGGGATCGTCCATGATGAGCATGGGCTTTTCCCCGGGGTACATCGCGTCCGCGAGGGCGAGGCGCAGGCAGAAACCCACCAGATCGCGGTAGCCCGCGCTTAAGGAGGACTGCTCCCGCTGCCGGCCGAGTTCGCTCACGGTCACGGCCGCGTCGGCCCCGACGGTATAGACGTCCGCCCGCCCGGCTTCCAGCAGACTGTAGTACTTCCGGAACGCGTTCCGGATCGGCGCCGCGTAGCGGGCCGTCACGGCTTCTTTTGCCTGAGTGAGGAAGGTCCTGGCCTTCGAAACGACCTCGTAACGGCCGGCGGTCTCCGCCGTCTCCGCTTCCAGATCGGCCAGTTCCCGCACTGCCTGCTCGTGCGAATCGAACTCCTCCTGCATCTTGTCAAGGATCCGCGCCTCCTGGGCCGCCGCCGTCCGCAGCGCTTCATGCTCCTTCCGGAGCGCGCTCAGCTGCTCAGCCAGCGCTTTGGTATCCGGCGCCTGAGCATCGGCGGCCAGGCTGCGGATGCGGGCCACGTCGTGCTCCGCCTCGAAGCGTTCCCACTCCGTTTCCGCCGCCCGGGCGTCTTTCTCCTCTTCGTCGTAGCTTAAGACCTGCTCGTAGATCCTCCGGATCTGCGGTTTTAAACGGTCCGCGTCCTGACCGTCCTCCCGGAACCCGAAGCGCCTCAGCCACTGCAGGATCGCGGCCCGGCAGTCCTTCTCCCGGCGCATGGCTCCTTCGTACGACTGGCGTTTCTTTTTCAGCTCCAGATAAGAAGCGAAATCCTCCCGCAGCTTCGCGAACCCGTCGTCCGGCGTTTCGTCTTCTCCCAGCGCCGCCCCGTGCGCGGCCAGGAACTGACGGATCTCCGCCTCCAGGCGGTCCGCCTCCGGCCCGTAGCCGTGTTCTTTTTCGATCTGCCGCTTTTCTCCCAGCGCCAGATACACTTTTTCCTGCTCCGAAAGTTCTGTCAGCCTGGCCCAGATCTCCGTCTCCGCCGGCTGAAGGCCCAGCTGCCGGAAATAGGCGTCCACTTCGCGGCCGCGCTTTCCGGCCTCTTCCTCCGCCTTCCGGCGCTGCTCTCCCAGCTCGGCCGCCGTTTCTTCCGGGCTGCCTTCCGGCTTTTTCCGGCCGACAGCGAGCCCGAAGACCGCAAGCAGCAGCCCGGCCCCTGCCGATACCGGCCCGAGCCAGACCGGGATCGTGCTCATCGGCGCCTGTTCCGGGTGCTCCGCGATCGCGGCCCGCTCCTCCGTAGTCAGCAGGACGCCGGTCTGCCGGAGGATCCACAGCGCCCCGGCCATCAGCAGCAGGATGCCCAGGATGAGCAGGGTCCTCGAGAGGAAGCGCCGCTTTTTCGCGGAACCTTCGAACTCCCGGGCGGCCTTTTCCCGCTCCGCCAGCCCGGCCGCTTTCGCCGACCAGGATTCCTGCTCGCTCCGGAGCGTCTTCACCGCCGAAGCCGAGGGCCTGTTTTCAAACAGCGGCGCCAGTTCCGTCCACTGCCGCTGCTCGGCGAAAGTCAGACGGTCGTCTTCCGCACGCCGCCGCAGGGTCTTTAACTCCCGCAGCTGTTCCAGACTGGCCGTGCAGGCCGTCCGGAATGCCTCTTCTCCGCCGAAGCGGCCTTCGGCCAGCGACAGAAGCTGCCTGTCCTCCTCGGTCGGCTTGAACCGGGCCGCCTCCGACTCCGCCAGACGCAGGTCGTCGCAGAGCCGTTCGGCCTCGCCCACTTCCTCCGGCCGGGGGATGGCTCCGGGGAAGAAGGAACTCACTGTTTTGAACTTCTCCTGCTCGGCCTCGTACTGTCCGTAGATCCGCTCATAGAGCGACCGCTCCGCCAGCGCTTCGCTCACTTTGAGCGCCTCTTCCTGGATCCCGATCAGTTCTTTTTCCCGGGCCTCCAGTTCGGCGAGGCGTTCCCGCTGACCGGAAAGCAGCGCCGCCTGTCCGTTCAGGCTTTCTACCAGATGGGCCCCGCGCCGGACCTCCTCCGCCTTTGCGGCCTTCTGCTCCCGCAGCTTTTTGAGCCGGCCGGAGCGCTGCGGGCCGAGCCGGTCCGCCTCTTCCTTGAGGCTTCTGTCGGCCGACTCGAAGTTGTTCATATCGTCCGTATGATCGCTCAGGTGACTGATCAGGGCGTTCATATCGTCCGTCGCCGCAGAGTCCGCGGCACAGTCGTTCTGAGAGATGAACACGGTCCGCTCGAAGGAGGCCGCGTCGATCCGGAACAGTTCCCGGCCGAGCTCCGGCCCGAAGTCGCCGCTCACCCGGTTCGTTTCGGTCTCGCGCAGTTCAAAGAAATCGTCCGCCTCCTTCTCGCCGAAGAGACGGGTCACCGTATAGCCCTTCCCGCCGGCCGCAAAGCGCAGACTTCCGCCGAAGGGGCCGCCCTGCCACGGCGCGAACCGTTTCCGCTCGTTTTCCTGAACGGACCTCTTCCGGTCGCCCTTCAGCCCGTAAAGCATGGCTTTGAGAAAAGCCGCGAGCGTGCTTTTTCCCCAGCCGTTCTGTTCGCAGAACAGGGTCAGATGCGCGTCGAAGTCCGTGTCAAAGCCGCTCAGGCGCCCGAAGTTTTCCACATGACAGGAGATCAGTTTCACAGCACGGCCTCCTTTCCGGTCAGGGCCCGGAGCCCGACGCGGATGATCTCCGCCTTCTTTTCTTCGGAAAGAGACGGATCCGCCATCACCTGCCGGACGAACTCGCCCTTCAGGGATTCGTCCCATTCATATTCCGAGGCTTCCACCCGCAGCGTGGTCTTATCTTCCAGCTTCAGGAAGTAGAAACGGTCCCGGAAACGGGCTTCCAGATAGGCCGTATCTTTCTCGCACTCCACGTCCAGCGCCCCGGTAAGCACCAGTTTCACCAGATCCCCGGCCGGAATGCCGGCGCGGTCCAGCGTCTCTTCGACGCGCGCCGCGATCGCCGCCGTATCCGCACAGCCCTCCGCGTCGGCCTCCACGGTATGCAGGGTGCGCGAAGCAAACGGAACGAAGCGGTCCGTGATCTTTCCGCTCTCCGGATCAATGTCCAAAAGCACGTAGCCCTTGGGGCCGCACTCGTCGAAGCCGCGCCCTTCCAGGCAGCCGGGATAACAGTACACGCCCCGGCTGTCCAGTGTCTCCCGTTTGTACGCGTGGACGTGCCCGAGCGCCAGGTAGTCGATATGGCGGTGCCGAAGCTCCCGGAGATCGATCACCTCCGCCCGGTCGCCCGCCGCCGCCCGGCTCTCCTGCCCGTGCAGCATCACGATGTTGATCATATCCGGCGGAAGGGAAAGGCCTTCCCCGAGCCCGCCGTTTTTTCCGCCGGGCTCCCGCCCCGCGATCACCACACGCCCCAGTTCGTACGCGGTCCATTCTTCCCCGAAAAGATGCAGGTTTTCCGGCACCGCGCTCAGTTCCGTGAGAAAATTGTCGCTGTCGTGGTTGCCGCGCAGATAATAGAAGGCGATGTCCGCATGATCGCGGATCGCCTTTTCCACCTGCGTCCTTACCGTCGCGGAGATATGCCTCGTATCAAAAAGGTCGCCCGCGATCAGGATCCCCGCGCAGCCCTCCGCGGCAGCCGTATCGACCAGCCGCTCGAAGGTCCGCAGGAGCTCGCTCTGCCGTTCTTTGGCCTTTTCCGGCCCGAAATGGGTCCGCATCCGGGCATCCAGATGCAGATCCGCCGTATGGATCAGTTTCATGGAGTCATCCTCCGATCTGTGCTTCCGACAGCTTGCAGACGTTCACCCAGCCGAGGGGCTTCGCCGCCTTTTCCAGTTCTTCCAGGGTCAGTTCGATCGCGCTGTTCGAGCTGCCGCAGGCCGGAAAAACGGTCTCAAAACGCTTCAGGGACTCGTCGAGCCACACCTCGACTCCCTCCTTCACCGCGAAGGGGCAGACTCCGCCGGGCGTATGGCCGACCATCTCCGCCGCTTCTTCGAAGGAAAGCATCCTCGCCTTCCGACCGAAGGTCTGTTTGAAGCGGGCGTTGTCCACCCGGGCATCCCCCGCCGCCACGACGAGCAGGGCATGATCCCCCGCATGGAATGCCAGGCTCTTCGCGATCCGGGCGCCGTCCACGCCGAGGGCCTCCGCCGCCAGCGCCACAGTCGCGCTCGAAACGTCAAACTCACGGATCCGGTCCGCCAGACCATACCCCTCAAGATACTCTTTCACTTTCTCAACGGACATGACCGCCGCCCCCTTCCGCTTTATAAACAGAGTATATCACAGTTTTGCCGCGCTGCGTCAGGTCAATCTTCTTCCGCGCGTTCCAGTTTTGCCCGGAAGGAAATAGCCCGGGGCGTTCCCAGGTTCACGAAGCGGACGATCCAGGCGTTCTTTTTCTCGTCGACATCTTCGATCACGCCGAAGCCCATCACCGCGTGCCTTACCCGGTCGCCGATTGAAAACGGCGGGCGCCCGCTCTGCGCGGCAAGCAGCCGGTCCTGCACCTCGGCGTAGCGCCGGCTGTCGGCCACCAGTTCCGCGCGCGGTTCCCGGTCGTAGGTCAGAAGGCCCGGATCGATATCCAGAAGGAATCGGGACATGTAGCGCGGCGCCCCGTCGTGCAGCCTGCCCTCCACGCCCGAAAGAAACAGTCCTTCTTCCGCCCGCGTCATCGCTACGAAGCACAGCCGCCGCTCTTCTTCCATCCCTTCCGGCGTTTCGGTCCGCCGCGACGGGAACGCGCCCTCGTTCAGCCCGCAGAGGAACACGAAAGGAAATTCCAGGCCCTTCGCCCCGTGGACGGTCATCAGCCTGACCGCCTGCGATTTCTCCGGCGCGTCCTGCGCGGTGAAAAGCGCGATGTGTCCGAGAAAATCCGCCAGCGTGCATTCCTCCCCGCAGCCGAGCTCGTACTGCAGCACGACCTGCTTCAGTTCCGCCAGCTGATCCAGGCGTTCCTGATCCCCCTGCGTCCGCAGCATAGCCTCATAGCCGCTCTTCGCCAGCAGCTGGGTCATGAGGCGCGACACGGGCAGGCTCTCCCGCAGCGCCTGGAATTCGCGGATCAGGCGGATGAACTCCTCCGCGCCCGTGCCTCTGATCAGTTCGTCCTCCCGGTGGCGCAGCAGCGCCTCGAACAGGGAGCACCCTTCGGCCTCCGCCTGCTGCCGCAGGAAGCGCATGCGCTTCTCTCCGATATTCCGCTTCGGCTGGTTGACGATCCGCTCGAACGACAGATCGTCCTCATAGACCAGGAAGCGCAGATAGGACAGGGCGTCCTTCACCTCGGTCCGGTCGAAGAAGCCGGCGCTGCCGTAGAGCTCATAAGGGATCTGCCGCCGCATCAGTTCCTCTTCCAGACTGCGGGAGAGATAGTGCGCGCGGTAAAGGACCGTCATCTCCCCGTACCGGCGCCCGGCTTCCGCCAGTTCCTGCATCCGGTCCGCCATCCAGACCGCTTCGGTCTCCGGCGTTTCGCACATGGCCGCCCGCACAAAGGCGCCCGCCGGCTTATGCGCCGAAAGGTCCTTCCGGATCCGGTCCCGGTTTTTGCCGATCAGGGAATTGACCGCCGCCAGGATCTCCGGCCCGGAGCGGTAGTTGTCGTTCATCATCACCGTATGCGTGCCCGGGAAATGCCGGTCGAATTCGGTGAGGAAGCGCACGTTCGCGCCCCGCCAGGTATAGATCGTCTGATCAGGGTCGCCGACCACGAACAGGTTTTTGTGGTAAGCGCTCAGGACCTCCATAAGCCGGTACTGCGGCGGATCAATGTCCTGGAACTCGTCGATCATGATGTATTCCAGCCGCTCCTGCCATTTCCGGCGGATCTCCGGCCTGGTCTCAAAGATATGCAGCGTCACGGCGATGAGGTCGTTGTAGTCCAGGGCGAAGCACTTTTTCTCCTGATAGAGATACCCGTAGAACAGGATGTCCTTGACCGCCCGCGCGTCGTCGTATTTCTTTTTCAGTTCCTCCGGCGACAGGCTGAGAAGATCCAGATAATAGCCGGGTTCCCAGAGCATCTTTCGGTACTCGAACATGTCCCGCGCGTCGGCAAAGGTCATGTCGCGCATCGTGAGCCCCCGTTCCTCGTAGATCGCCCGGAGCATGGTGTTGATGTCGGTATTGTCGAGTACCAGAAAGCTGCGCGGAAATCCCACCGCGTAGGATTCCTCCTGCAGCACCGTCACGCAGAAGCCGTGAAACGTATTGATGAGCCCCGTGTCCGCGTCGCCGATCAGGTTGTGGATGCGGCGGCGCATCTCCCCCGCCGCCTTGTTCGTAAAGGTCACGCAGAGGATGTCGGACGGCAGGATGCCCATTTCCAGCACCAGGTAGGCGAAGCGCGCGGAGAGCGCCTTCGTCTTGCCGCTCCCGGCGCCCGCGATCACCCGTACATAGCCCTCGGTCGCCGTCACGGCCTCCCGCTGCGGCCCGTTCAGTTCTTCCAGATATGCGTCCATGCCACTCTCCCGGAATCGAATGTCTGTTCGGACAGTATAAAGGATACATCCCCTTCCTGTCAAGGGCGATTCCGCTTTTCTTTTTCCGGAAAGAGTTGTATACTATTTGCATCCCGGAAAGGAGGCGGATCGTGGAAAAAGCAAAGAAAACAGACCGGATCTGTTGCCTATTGTTTATCGGCGGACTGGCGGCTGTCAGTCTGCTGCGGATCCTTCTGGCTTCCCGGATGGATCTGCTCATCTGGAACATGCCCCACGACGACAACATCGGAGCCTTCCAGACCGAAACGCTTCTTGCGGGCAGCTGGCTCGGATCCTACGACCAGTTCACCCTGATGAAGGGACCCTTCTTTTCGTTTTTTGCCGCAGCGGTCCGCTTCGCCGGTCTCAGCTACGGGACCGGGCTGGGACTCTTTATGACCGGTGCCTCCCTGGTCTTTCTACTGCTCTTCCGGAAGAGCACGAAAAACCGGCTGATCGGCTTCCTTGCCTACACGTTTATCCTCTACAACCCGGCCGGCATGTGGGGCGAGCCCGCACGGCGCTTTTACCGCACCGCTCTTTCTCCCTGGCTTTTCCTGATCTTCTTCTGCTGTCTCACGGCCCTGTGGATGAACCGACGCCGGCCTCTTTCGAAAAGCATCGGCTGGATCGCGGGGATCGGGCTCAGTTTTGCCGCTCTTTCGCTTCTGCGGGAGGACAGCCTCTGGCTGTGGCCCCTCCTCCTCGCGGGCCTTTCCGCCTCTCTCCTGGCCCGCGGAAAAGGGCCTCTCCGGGAATGGCTCGGCCGGGCGGCGGTCTTCGTCGCGCCGTGGGCTGTCCTCGGCCTCGCGCTCCTTACCGTTTCCCTCCTCAACTACCGGCACTACGGGCTCTTCCTCGCCAATGACCGGACGGCCGGTCCTTTCAGCCGGCTGATGGGCGCCGTTTACCGCGTGGAGGATCCCGAAAGCGACGACTGCATCTGGATCACCGAAGAACGGCTGGAACAGGTGATCGCCCAGAGTCCCGCCCTGCAGACGGTAGCCGGGGAGCTCCGCGCTGCGTGGGCCGCCTGGGGCGCCGACGGCGGAGCTGTGAAAGGCGACTACGGGCAGTGGGCCGTCCGCGACGGCCTTGCCGCCGCAGGGTACTACCGGAACGGACCGGAGACCGCCGCGTTTCTGGAACAGGCTGCCGATGAACTGGAAGAAGCCCTCCGAAGCGGCGATCTGACAGCCGACGGAAAGCTCCATCTTTCCTCCCAGATCCGCGGTCTCACCCTGAAAGAACTCGTTTCCTTCCTGCCGGGAGCGGCGAAGGACACGTTTTTCTTCCTTCCCGGCTATGCGGCGGTGCTGGATGAGGATATTTCCTTCCCGCAGGCGCCCCCGGAAGTGCTCCGGCATTTCGAAGCCGCCACGGGAATGCCGCTCTCCGCTCCCGCCGGCCGTATCGGCACCTTCGGAAGCCGCCTTGCGGTCCGGCTCTCGAAGGCGTTTCACCTGGTCGGGCTGCCGGTCTGGCTTTGCTCGCTCGCCGTCCTTGCCGCAGCCGCCGTCCTTTCACGCCGCAGGAACGCAAAAAAGCAGCCCCTTCCGGAGCTGCCTCTTCTGCCTCTTGCCGGCGCCGTCCTTTCGGGGCTTCTGCTCGTCTGGATGACTTCCGTCTTTTCGTCCTTCCTGGCCCGCGCCAACCTCTACCGCTACGTCACGCCGCTTTATATGATCTTCTCTCTCTGCGAGGTATATGCCGCCGTCTGGCTCTGTTCCCTCCCTGCCCGGCGGAAACGCTGACCCCGGACGGTCCCTCTCTTCTCCTTTGGTTCACGGTACAGGGTGTCGGATGCCGATCCTCCGCACTTCCGGGCGATTCCCGGGATCAGGCGCGGAACCGGCCCTCTATTCGATCACCACGGTGGAGACGCTCCCGGGCAGGAGCTCCGCATACCACAGGCGGCCGCCGCAGGAAAGATCGATCTGCTTCTTATCCGCGTCCGGATTCACCAGCACGAAGACGGTCTTCTCTCCGTTTTCGATGCGGATCCCGACAGCGGGTTTTTTTGCGTTGGGATAAGAAGCCATCCCCGCCGGCTGCTCGAGCAGGAGCGGCGCAACGACCGACTCCGGCGTCAGGAAAGGAGCCAGATGCGCGAAGGCGCGGTACTGGCCGCTGCAGCTTAACCCGCCGCTCTCCCGGTTCCAGGTAGCCAGGCCGCCGCAGAAAAAGGGGCCTATATTCGGACCGCCGGTCTCGTCGAGCAGCAGGTTCCAGCCCGTGAACGAGCGGTAGCCCTGCGAAAGCGCCTTCACGGCCATGATCGCCCATTTGCACCAGTCGTCGGCATAGTGATCGCCGAGGCGGGGTCCGCCCTCCGTGAAATGCAGTTCCAGTCCCGGGTACTGCCGGCGGACGGCTGCCGTATCCTCGATCCGGCCGGCGTAATAGTGGAACGCCGCTCCGGCGCAGTCCTGCGCCAGGCCGGGACAGTTTTCCAGCTGCCACAGAACGCGCCCCACCCCGTCGAAATTGTGATCATACAGCCAGATCTTCACCTCCGGACAGCGCCCGTCCAGCTTCCGGCGCAGCAGACGGATATACTTCGCTTCGGTCTCGGGAGGCCAGATGCAGGCGGGCATGCGCCCGCCCTGCTGGGTCTCCGGCTCGTTCTGCGGCGTGAGCGCCGCGATCCGTACGCCGCGCGCGGCATACGCCTCCACGAAGCGGACGGTATACTCGGCATAGCATTCCAGAAACTCCTCCCGCATGAAGCCGCCGCACATAGCCCCGCCGGTCTTCATCCAGCCGGGCGGGCTCCAGGGCGAGGCAAACAGCGTCAGATCGGGACGGACCGCCAGCACTTCGCGGATCATCGGGAGGATGTATGCCTCGTCATGCTCCACCGAAAACGCCCTGAGTCCGGTATCGAACGGTTCGTCGTCGTAGGAATAGAGTTCCGGCGAGTAGTCGCTCGATCCGATCGTGAGCCGCGCGACGGAGAGATTCAGGCCTTCCCGCCCGAAGACGCTCTGCAGAAACGCGCGGCGTTTTTCGGGCTCCATCCGCGAAAGCAGATAGCAGGATGAGCCGGTCAGGGCTGTCCCGAAGCCCCGGAAGCCCTGAAAGCGCTCCTCTCCCGTCATGGCCCGGACCGCTCCCGGCATGAGCGGCGCCGGAAAGATCTCGCGTACCGCTTTTTCATGCGCGAGGTCCGTAAAGTACTGTACAGCTCTCATATATTTCCTCCTCCCTGCCGGGAAAAGGGAAAAAGGCAGCTGTGCCGCCTCTTTCCGGGGATCCATTTCAGTTCAGCCCCGCGTACACGACCCGCTCGACGCTGCAGCCGGCCTCCCGCAGGCAGACCAGCAGGCCGTCCTCGGCCACCAGGTGGGCGGTCCCGACCGCAAAGAAGACCGTCGTGCCGCTCGCGAGATATTCCTTCGCCTTCGCGACCATCTCCGCGTTGCGCTTCTCCATCATCGCATAGTTGTATTCGTCGACCAGAGCCTGCTCCTCGGGCGTCAGCTCCTCGTCCTCGTCGCTCTCGCTGTTCAGGGATTCCGTCACGGAGGCTTCGTCGCCTTCGCACCAGATATCGTACAGCTCGCGGGTGCCGAGATAGGAACCGTAGCGGCCGCCGTCAATGTTCTCCGTGAGAAGCAGGGCCTGCAGTTCCTCAGAATAGTTTCCGAGCAGGGTGATGTGTTCCTTATAGTCCTCCACGTCCCAGACGGGGATGCCGTTTGCCTTGGCCATATCCACCAGCTGGTTGTCCACCCCGCGGCCGTAGCTCAGATCCTTGCTGTTCTCGACCATGTACTGATCGAGCAGGCTGCTGACGGAGGCGAGCCGGTAGTTGAAAACACCCACGTGCATGATGCCGCCGTATTTCTTCAAAGCGGTCTCCGCCTTCTTTGCCTCTTCCTCGTCGAGATGATCGTAGATCGTACTGCCGTCGCTGTAGTAGGTCGCTTCCTGATAGGCCTCCATCAGGTCCTCATCGGCGTCCAGCCGTTCCTCCAGATCGGAAGTATCGATCTCGACCGCCAGCGCGTCCGAGGAAAGCAGGGCGTCGTAGATCTCCTGCGGCAGATGCGCCGTTTTATAGTCGCCGACGTGGATCGTTCCCAAAAGCCACATCGCATGGCCTTCCGTGTCGGTCACTTTGTAGAACAGCGGGGTGGCGGGGTCTTCCGGCGCTTCGGTCTCTTCCAGCCTGTCTGTGACGGTGTAGTAGATCTCCGGATCCGCGCAGTTGTAGCGGAGCTCATACTCCCGCTCCAGCAGGTAATCCTGGCCGTAGATCCGGTGCTGACCGGAGTACTTCACATACAGATGGAGCGGATATCCGGTCGTTTTGTCGACCGAAAGAACGCCCGTATACGAATTGAATTTATAGGCGCCCCCGTAGTTCTTCTCGAGGTAATCCTCCGAACCCAGGAGCTTCTTTTCCAGCTCCCCGCAGATCTCTTTCCCCCGGGCCTTCGAAAGCTCGAATTCGATCAGCCAGCAGTCTTCCTCATCCGACAGCACGGCGCTCTCCACCTCTTCGGGAAGCATCCAGTACGCGTACAGATAATCCAGGAAGCTGTCCTCGACAGTGCCGGGGTCAAAGTCTTCATAAGGCTCGTCCTCGCCGTCGACCGTGTATTCCAGTTCTCCGTCCGCGTACCGCAGCGTGCTCTCCGTGGTCGGCTGGAAAGCGGACATCAGATAGGCGTGATCAAACAGCAGGTAATCGTCCCCCTGCCGGCCGGTCGCCACCCACTCCTGCAGGATCTCGCCGCCCGCGGCATAGCTCATATCGAACTGGAGGAGCGAGACCGTCAGGTTTTCGGCAATGTGTCCGCAGTCCGCCAGATCCATGAGCGGAACGATCCGGACGTCGGAGACACGCACCTCGCCGGAACTCGCCGGGAACGCGGGAAACGCGGCCGGAAGCGGATCGAAGGACGCTTCGCAGCTGAAGACAAAGTGCACCGCCTCCAGGTCATATTTGGCATCGTAGGAGATCTCCAGGATATGCCCGTCCTCATCCAGGATCACCAGCGCTTCCGCGTCGGTGATGTCGGTGCAGTCCATGCCGATCCATTCCCACTCGGTGTCGACCGGATCCGCGAAACGGATCTGCGTGTGCGCTTCGTCGGCCCACTCGATCGTTTCGTAGTTGTCCTCGGTCAGCATGGCGCGGGGGATCAGTCCGCTCAGAAACTCCTCCCCGGACTGTTCGGCCAGGAACGACGCGCCATCCCGGACCATCAGGGTCTTCCCGCCCGCGTGATCCGTCGTATAGGTCCAGTTCCGGTCGGCAAAATTGCCCAAAACGGAGCGTTCCCACTCCTCATGGACGCAGGCGCTGCCGCTGCCTTCTCCCCGGACCAGACGCTCGCGGCGGTCCGTCGTGACCAGCGTCTCTTTGTTGATCTCCCGGGTCAGCTTAGCGGAATAGACCATCCGGTAGTCCGGAGGAAGCAGCCTCACCGCCCAGCCGTACGCCTCCGCCGCATCCATTTCCCGGATCGGGCCGGAAGGCTCGGTCGGTATCGGCTCGGTCGGCACGGGCTCGGTCGGCGCCGGTTCGGTCGGCACGGGCTCCGTCGGGACAGGATCCGTCGGCGCCGGTTCTGCAGACGCGGATTCCGTCGGCACCGGTTCCGTCGGGGAAGGTTCCGTCGGCGCAGGCTTCGTGGGCTTTGCGGGCACGGACTCTTCGGTGGATTCCCGGCTGTTGACAAGATCTTTGATTGCCTGAACATAACCGGACAGATTGCAGGCAGACAGGATAAAGACCATGATCAGACTGAGGATCACGGCCGAAGTGCGTTTGATCGTTTTCATGGGTATCTCCCTTTAACGGAGGGATCTCCTCCGGTAATGGTACTGCCGGGCGTTATTGTGTAAATTCGATATGGTATTTCTCAAGAATGGCGGTCACCGCGTCGTAGGTGCCCTTGACGGCCTTCTCGTCGACCAGCGTGACGGGCTGCTTCTCCGTGAAGCTGTAGTCGTGCATGAGCGCCGTTTCCAGTTCTTCCAGCGTCACCTTCGTGTCGTTGTACCAGATCTCGGATTCCTTCACGGAGATGCGGATCGCCTCTTTGGTCTCTTCGGTCGATTCCTGCGTCTCTTCCGTCGACGGCTCTGTCGCAGCCGGCGTCTCCTGCTGCTTCGTCTCCTCCGGGCTGCCCGCCGATCCGGCCTCCGTCTCGTGACCTCCGATCACTCCGCCGCCGGGATTGCCGATGCCCAGTCCGAAATAGCCGCCGCCGAAAAGCAGGGCCAGAAGGGCCGCTCCGCCGACCACCTTCGCTCCGGTGTGTTTGCTTTTTTTGTTGTTCTTCTGATTGTCTGCCATGTCCTACTCCCCTCCGGCTGACGCCTGTGTATCGATCTCGATGAGGCTTAAGGGAAGGTCGCTCTGCGCTGCGAGCAGCTTCATCTCCTTCATCACCCCGTCGATCATTTCATATTCCGCCCGGTAGATCACGCTGCGGTCGAACTGGAAGACCAGAAAGACCGCTTCCTTCTCGGTCTGCGCCAGCTGCTGGCTGAGCATGGTGCGCAGGATATTCGAGGGATACAGTTCGTCCCCCCACTCGTACGAGACCGTTGCCAGCGACGCTCCGTTCTGCTCCAGCCGGATGGTCCGGTCCGGAGCCACGCTCACCGTCAGGATCAGGCTGTTTTCCATGACCAGCCCCTGCGTGAGCAGCTGCCGCTCCAGCGCGTCCCTCTCCTCGCCCGCACGCTCCAGTTCTTTTTCCAGATCCCCGATCTTGTCGAGCGCCTCTTTTTCCCGGCCTTCCGCCTCCTGAAGCTCGCCCGCGAGTTCCGAGGCCTTCGCGGCCTCTTCGGCGGTCTTTTCCCGGGCTTCGGTGGTCTGTGCCCCCGCCCGGGTGAGCAGAATGAAGATCATGATCAGGATCACGTCCAGAAGGGGCGTCAGCTCGATGAGGATCTCCCGCCGCCTTTTCATTTGCTTTCCGCCTCCCTGAGAGCCGCCCGCCGCTCCAGAAGCAGCGTGACGTTCTTGTCATTGTCCTCGATGCGCGAGGTCAGGAACCCGTCCATAAGCTTGAAGATGATCGAGAAGACCAGTCCCCAGAACGTGCTCGTCAGCGCCGCGAAGAAGTTCTGCTGCATATCAGCCATCTCCGAGACCATGGGAAGGAGCGAGATGACCGTTCCCAGGATGCCCATGAGCGGGAAAATGGACGTGATGTTCGTAAACAGCGAATAGAAGCTCTCCGACTTTTTCCGGAGCGAGACGAACTCACTCTCGTCGAGGTCACGGATGGACTTCGTCACCTCTTCCGGCTCTTCCTGATGGGAAGGCACGAACACGACCAGATGCAGCTTCCGGTACAGACGGTCCGTGTAGAGCCGCGTCAGATAATAGCAGGCGCCGTTAAAGACCGCCGCTATGAAGATCAGCAGGTCGAAACCCGCCAGGTTGCTCCCGATCACCTGCCAGAAAGACACGGTCGGATCCTCCGTTTCTTTGGTATTCTGTGGAAATGATAACAAAAAACCGCCGGGTTGGCAAGGCTGTCAGGCCCTGTTTTTCCGACGGATGAGCGCGATCCGGGGATTCCGCCCCGGGGTATGGCCGTCTGACACGTTATTATCCTTTCTGGCCGGTCCGGGATGACGGGGAGGGCGGTTTCCTTACCGTTTCTTGTAGCCTGTCGCGACGAACTGGGCGATGGGCCGCCCGAGGTCGTCGGTGATATCGATATCGTAGACACAGGTCGTGAACCCGTCCTTCACCCGGCGCGAGCGGGCATAGAGCACCTTTCCCCGCACCTGGCTCAGATAGTTGATCGTCACCGTCATGGATACAGTCGGCCGGTGGATGCGGTTGGCCGCCACCGCGAAGGCAAAATCGCCGAATGCGAAGGTCACGCCGCCCATCACGTCGCCGAGCGCGTTTTTATGGATATCGGTGAGTTCCATGCTGCACAGGCAGCTTTCCTCGCTCAGTTCCTCGATCTTCATCCCGTAGTCGCGCGCGACCCGGTCGTCCGCGAAGAAAGCCCTGGCTTCCTCGATGGTCGTATAAGCTCTCATGCTTCTTCCTTCTCTTCCGCATCCAGCCGCATTTCCATGCTGACCGACCGCGGCTTCATGCCCAGTTCCTCATAGAAACGCATGGCCGGCCCGTTGAACGCCCAGACGTTCAGGGTCACCGAGCGGCATCCCCGCTCCCGGGCATAGTCCCGGCAGCGCGCAAAGAGCGCCCTCCCGGCTCCCTGCCCGCGGCAGGCTTCGTCCACGCAGATATCGTCGATATAAAGCGTCCGGTCATCTGCGAGCAGCGGATGATCCTTCACCTCTCTCAGGATGCAGAAGGCGTGCCCGACGATCCGGCCGGTTGCGTCCTCCGCCACGAAGACCGGGCGGTTTTCCTCCCGCAGGAGCGTTTTCAGTTCCTCCGGAGAATACTTGACGGCAGGTCCCTTAAAAATATCCGGGCGGCCGCGGTGGTGGACCATATCGACCTGCACCAGCAGCTCCGTGATCCGGGGGATGTCGCCTTCCCCGGCTCTTCTGACTTTCATTATCCTCTCCTTGCTTCGATGAGGGGCTTCTCCCAGTCGATCGAGCCGCCGTTCTCCGCGGCCAGAGCGTCTGCCTCTTCCTGCAGGCTCTTCAGCCAGACCGCCTCTTTCTTCTTCGAGCGGCGTCCCTTTGCGTTATAGATCTCCCTCGCATAGAATCCGTCGTACGAGATCGCGAAATCCTCCGGATCGTCGTGCGGGAAGAAGTTCACCGACACCTCGTAGCGGATCATGCCCGCGTCCGATTCGGCGGTCAGCTTCACCTGGGCGGCGTGGCGCGGCCGGCCGTTCACCTCTGCAGCGCCCTCAAAGTACTGTTCGTACACGTCGATGACTTTCATTTATTTGCTCCCTTCCAAAGCTTTTTCCGCCCGGGCCCGGCCGACATCGGCCAGAAACGTTTCCCAGGCATCTTCATGTTCCACATAGTATTTCGGACAGAGCTTCCCCGACACGTCGTAGTGCCGGATCACGTCGCTCTCCGTGAGTCCGCAAAAGACCAGAAGATCCGCTGTAAGCTTCACCAGCGACGCATAGGTCGCTTCCGCGAACCGGCCGCTCTCGTCCGGATGACAGACTTCGACCGAGATCGTGTCGTAGTTGCGGGGATAATTCGCGTAGGCCACCTCCGTGACCGGGATGCACTGGATCACCTCGCCCTCCAGCCCGACGATAAAATGCGCGCTCGCGCCAAGCCCTGTCGGATTGGAGGCCGGATCGGCCAGGCTGTTGAAATAGTTCCGGTTTGCCAGAGCGGAGGATCCGGGATTCGCCACGTAGTGGATCACGAGATTTTTCACGTCCTCCAGCGCCGTCCCCGGCCGGGAGTTCTCATTCTTTTTCAGGAAGCGCTTCTGCACGTAGGACGGGGAGAACGAATCATCCGCCGCTTTCCCCCCGAAATAATTGAGGCCCCAGAGGAGCAGGAAGCCCGCGCCGACTCCCAGCAGGATGCCGAGGATCGGCAGCAGGATCTTCGTGCGTGTTTTCATCTCTCACTCCTTCTCCGCCGTCAGACCGGAAAGCTCCTCCGGCAGCAGTCCTTCGATCACGGCGGCGAGGCGGATAAGCCCCGCGCGGTCTTCTTCCGAAAAGCGCCCTCTCCGGGGGCTGTCCAGATCCAGCACGCCGGCGACCGTCCCGTCCGCCCCGTGA
>JAEEGL010072048.1_pt1 | contig 26523 bp, 30 predicted proteins | sample 9134231 | NCBI WGS metagenome assembly JAEEGL01 (sample SAMN16246548, study PRJNA631951) | gut metagenome | biome: gut microbiome; feature: rumen; material: fiber-attached | host: Bos | place: Iran: Karaj | collected 2018-10 | reverse complement strand
TCCAGAAACAACTTCGCGAACTAAAATGTCGTATTCATCAATAATTATTGCAAATTTTTCTTTTGTTTGAGTGTAAATATAAATTAAATTGTATGGTAAATCATCTGCTATATCGATTTTACATTCTGGAAATTCATTTGCCAGTTCTTTATTAATTCGTTTACAAATAATGCTAATAAAATTTTCTTTATCTTCAATATTTTGATATTCCGAATTTAAATCAATTTTTATGACGTTTACTTTATTAAGATATTTTTCAAAAATTGGATCTTTACTTCCAATAGAATTTTTAAAAAGTTCTTTTGAATCACAGCCTTTAGAAAAATAAGCACAAAGCATATTTCCAATTACTGTTTTACCAAAACGGCGGGGACGACTGACACATACATATTGATTCCATTGTTCAAATACTTCTATAAGGGCCGGAATCATACCTGACTTATCAACATATATTTTATTCTTTGAAATTTGTGCAAAAAGTTCATTTCCAGGATTTAAATAAATGCCCATATCATCCTCCAAAAAATAATTATAACATATTATTGATTATGCATAAAGTTATTGACAGTTATTAATGTTAATTAACACAAGGTATCTCGCTCATTTTATTTCAAACGGAATAAACACCTATTATTTGTAGTATTCCTACAAAAACAGCACTTTCATACGAATAAAATCAGGTGAAAATGCTGAAGTTTTTAGCAATGCTATTCTTCGGTTTTATTTCCAATTTCAAGAGCAGGCTTATCTTTTGCATTTAATGAAGAAATTGCTTTCTGCCCAGTTTCTCTTTCGTAATTTTCACGTGCTGAGTTTGCTACCTTTCCGCCTCGGACTGCCACTTTTTTGTTTTCCTCAAAACCTTCCGGCTTTTCCTGTTTTGAAATAGTAGTTGCAGTAACTTCGGCAAGCATGTTCAAAACGAGTTCAATATTTGTCATGTTGTCGCGAAGATTTTCTTTCTTGAGTCCTTTCTTCTGCTTATAATCTTTTACAGAAAGGCCGCTCCAGGCTTTTGTCATTTCATTTGTCAGAATTGCTTGATCCTTCTCTTTTTCAATTCCGTGGGCTTTCCATTCGTCAGTAAGCTCTTTTCGAATTTCGATTGTCTGTAAATGCTGATTGATCCAGCCTTCGGTATAGCCTTTTGCTCGATAAAAATCGGCACCACGCATAATTGCTTTTTCAGGATCCGCAATTTCATCCAAACGGTCAGCACCTACCTGAGCAAGCCAAACTTTGAAAGGTTCTGCTTTTGGGGAAGGAATTGATTGGACAAGGCGAAGGACATTTTTTGTAGAAAGCACATCAGTTGCATAATTTTTTCCGTCGGCTGCAGGCAATTTCAGTTGTCCGATTTCTTCGGACAACTGACTTCCTTCTAAAGAAAGTTTTTTCTTTAAGTCATTCCAATATTTTCTAGGTCTATCGGATCCCGTAAGATTTTCTATTATATCCACTACCGAAAAATACCAGTCTTCTTCCTCATCATTCCAAACAGTGCGAACATTCTTATTTTCAAATACTTTGAGTTTGTTTTTCATTATAATTCCAGTGTTAGATTATTTCATAAACGACATACACCAAGTTGTGTTTCGTTTTGTAAGGTCATATATATCCTTCTTCGTCTATCTCTTCAAAATCGTAGCAATCAGATGCATCTGTTATTCGTTTTCTTGAACTTTCATTATCCATAGTTTCCTGCTGCCAGCGATTAGTACATTTTTTGCCATCAAAATCTTTACACAAGGGACACTTCTTTAATTGAGGCTTGATTATTGTTTGATTTTTCTTTAGTTCTTCTAAATCTTCTTTTACTGCTTCAAGAAAAGAATCATCACCGTAGTCACCGCTTAAAAGCCACTCAACATTATGAGAATATATGTGCGCAATTTTCAGGTATTTAATAGTATTTTGGAACTCCGAAAGAACTTCTGGCGACCACTTATTTTTGCCCCACTTTATTTCTTTTTTAATCTTTTCAATCGGTTCTTCGAATCTATAATAAAAATAATCTAAACTGCCGCCACTCATAATGTCTCCTGGCTTTCTGTTTTCAAATCATCAACGCAAAATATAAAACCTTCACAAAAAACGTCCCCTCTAAATTTTGCCAGAAAAGATTCATGAGGGATTTCTGTTTTATATGTCCATGGTATTACTTCTAAATCTTCCGTTGTTCTATTCGAGTCATACCAGATGGCAGAAATACTGTTACACCCATTTCCTTCCCTTAAAAGCCATTCGTCATTAGATTTTTCCAGATGAAAGTTTCCGCCATTAAAACAGTTACCTTCCTGTTTAATTGCACCATCAAGTTCAATTAAATCATCAGAATATCCTGTTACAATCACCAGATTATTTTCTTTAGCACATTTCAATTCAAATCTATAAAAACCATTTTCTAAATCTCGATTATTAAGTGTAGCCGCGAGAGCTTTAGCATTAAAGTTTTCAGTTTTAAGGAGAAGAAGATAATTGATTAATTTTGAATACTTATTATCAAATCGGTTTTTGACAATTTCAGTAATCTGGTTCTTGTCATTACAAAATGCAGAAACTCCCTCGATGAAATATTCAATTTCTTTTGCTTTTTCAGACAAGTAATTCAATTTTGTTTTACCTCCTTCTCAATTTTATAATCTGTTTTAACAAATTTCATTAAACCGTTAGTTTAATTTATTATCATAGAGCTGTTCTGTATCATCCTTTTAGCGAATAATTTAAAACGAAAAAGCCCTGCATAATGCAAGGCTTTATTAAAAGTAAGCATTTTCTGTCAGCTACTCAACTAATGTAGTCTAAGATAGGCTCTTGTTAAATGCATACCCTTTATACTACTACTGAAGCGACACAATTTCTATCTCGTTTCTTCAGAATGGATTTCTGATAGAGAAAATTACGTAATCATAAATTTTCTCTTTGCAGTTTATATTCAATCTGTTCATATTTAAGTAGTATAAAAATTTACTCTTAGTATATCTTCTATTTCTATGAATTCAGACTTTGCAACTCAAATTTATAAAAAAGAGTATGTCACAAAATAATGTATAGATTTTGTAACATACCCTTTCTTCATTAAAAAAACTTATTTGTAAATTTATATAGATATTTTGAGAACTTTTTGTATTGTATCAATCATTCTTTTAAAACCCATTCAGAAGTTTGGTTTTCTTCTTCTAATTGTTTTTTAACAGTTTGTATCTCATCTTCTATAAACACTTTTCCAAATTCCTTAAACAAAATTTCTTCAGTATCAAACGGTTCTCCTTTATGAAAATATTGATATCCACCTTCTGAAGAATCATATGGTGTTGAATTCTCAGGAGAGTCATACTTTGATAAGAACAATGTTTTCATTATTTCAATATTTGTTTCTTTATCTTTATTACTATCACTTATCTTTAGTTCGTTAATCGCTTCTTGAATTATTGTTGTAAGTTTTTTTTGCCCAGATTCACTAGATCCAAAATCATTATTTATCAACTGAAGATTTGTTTGTAATAATATAAATTTTGTTTTCATAAATATGCGCATAAATGTTTTCTGTTCAAAAGACTTTATATTAGGAAGTTTGCAATAAGTTATAAAATCTGGTAAAGCTCTCATAATTGCTATATACCCAGTTGTCTTTGATAATATGTATTTCTGAGAATTATTCCACTCTTTTGAAAATACAAAACTGACAGAAGTAAATAAATTAAGTAATATTTTATACATTATATCATCTGTATTATCTATAAAATATTCATTTAGACAGCATTTGGGACGCCTTTTACATTTCTTATGACGTCTTGCTAAATCAAAATCTTCTTCACAATTATCTGATATATGCTTTAATAATTCCTTTACAAAGGTTCCTTGAGACAGAATCTCTTCAGAACCTGGAGTTTTCTTTCCAAGCATTTTTAATTTTCTGTAATAAGGAGAATTTCCATCAGAATTAAAAGAACGTGCTATATAATGAGCTGTACTATATGGGTTTCTTTCTTCTGCTATGTTATATAATTCATAAATAATTGAGGTAGGAACTTTTGTTTGTTTTCCGTTTATTATAGCAAAAATTAAAGCACTTTCTTCTTCAGTAGGATCAAAAATAAAAACAACAGGAAGTGAAAATTCATTAGCCTTTCCTGATTTCACGATTCCTGCAATACGATGTTGTCCATCTATTATCTTTGCAATGACAGTTTTATCTTCAAAAACAATATAATCATCTTCGAGTACATATTTACCTGGCTGTAAAGCCAACAATATTGGAGTTGGAAATGTCGCATCCGCTGTTGTTGCATACTGTGAGATCTCATTTACTCTTTTAATTGACAATTCTCTCTGAGGTCCCCCTTCAACATTCATTGTCTCTTGATTAAAGAATAATCGATCGACAGTCGAGCAATCAATAATTTCTTGTGCAGTCATTACACCTAAAGCAAAATGACCTATAGGTTGTTCAAAACTAAAAGTTTTAATTCTCATAATGCTATACCATCCTTTGTTTGTGTGATATTGCTTGCTTTATTTTGTATTTGATTTATTGATTGAGTTTGTTTATTTGTTAATGCATTCGGTGTTGGTTCATACAAATTTGCTTTCAGTGGATAAAGAATTATACCGAGAATTATTGTAATTATTAGAATTAATAATTGAACTCTATCATTTAAGGAAATGGAAAATATTTCTAATATTACAATTAAACCTGCTAATATTGTTAAATATATGCCGGTAAAAATTCCTAAAATAAGTTTCATCGGCCCAAATTTTATTGCCTCATCCTTGGCTTTTCTTATAGAGATTAAAGAGACTAATGCTTCTGCTAAAAAAGTAATCGAAAATAAAACAAATGGATTACTTTGCATTATTTTTTTATACATATATAATTTATCATTAGCAACATCTAAACTTTCAATTAATCCAATTTTTAATAATATATTAGCTAAATCATCAAAAATTATATGATTAACAAAAAATGGCAACCAAACTCCAATTAATGCAACTAATATAGACATAATAAACCAAATTAAAAAATCCCAGGGGCCATGTTTATAAATTTCAAAAAAATCGAAACATAAGTCCTTGAAGGAATCCCATTTTTTACCCACTTTTTACTCCTTTTTAATATATTTTATCTAATATTCGTTTTTGAATATAGGCTTGATTAATCCAAAAACATTTTTTCTTTTCAAATGTGTTCTGCGGAGTGAACATTAAATCATCTGCATTTTTCCCTTTTGGTCGAATGTGAGATACAGGGTTATCAGATATTTTCATGAAATGCTCATAATCACCTTTTGCTACTTTATTTTTTGTATCAGTCCATACTTCTTCGAAATAATGATAGTCTTCAACCGGAATCTGCCAATCGATTACACGGTCTAAATAATATTCTTCCTGACCTTCATCTCTTTTAAAAAGAACTATTATAAATTTACTTGTTATTGCATTATAGAAATAACTGTCTTCCCATTCTTCATCTATAATTTCACAATAATCAACATTCTTAAAAGACATTGATTCTTTGCATTTTCCGTTTGGCTCTACACGAATAGTTTTGAATTGAATATCACCGGCATTAAATTCATATAAATTTGTAAAATCTTTATTAAACCCCATAATTCTACGAGAAATATTTGCATACCGGCTTTTATCGGCAGGATTATATTTTTCATTTCTCATTATACAAATTTCTTCAGCAGTTTTTTTGAGATATGGTTCAAAAATAGAATTGATTTTTTCTATGAATGTTTCATTTCCTGAAAGAATTCTAGTTTCAAGTATTTTTCTATGTTCTTTTCGTTGTGTCAGAATCTGAAATATATGATTAATATATCCGAGTTTGAAACAGAATGCCCTACCTTGTGCTTTTATTTCGGAGTGCGGTTGTATCTGCCAATTAGTATCTTTTGTAGCACCTTTTGTACAAGCACCAAGATATAAAGTATCACCTTCAGAGATTTCATGTGCTTTTCCGGCATGTACTTTATCGACGATAGTTTGCCAGTCTGCCCGAATTTGAACTTCATCTTCTTTTAGACATTGCCATAAATCAGCAAGTTGAATTTTCATTTTTCCATATTCTTGCTCTTTATTGTAATAGTAGAAAACCAAAAGAAGATTTTCGTTTTTATATTTAAAGTGGGAAGAATCAAAAACTTCTTTATCCAAGTCCATAAAAGTGAAATGATTTAATACAAGTCTTTCCTTGACTTTTACTTCATAATTTGAAAGGATTTTTAATGGAGAAGCCTTTAATTCAAGTTTTGCTAATGGAAAATCTGGTTGTGATTTATTATCTGCCTTTTTTCCAAAATATGCGGTTTCAAGATACTGCCCAAATCCTCCTTTTGTTTTTTTATTTTCAATAATATATTCTTTCGTTGGGGAAGCAACACCTTGATATGAAGACTGTTCGGTATTTACTTCGTCAATTGTTTTATTTTCTAATTTCTGGGCATATTCTACAATAGATGGGATACTTGTCTCATTATACAATAAATCATTCATACATAATTTATCGGTATTTAAAATAAAATTGGTAATTACTCATTTTCAAAAATTTTATTCAATGTATTTCCCATTCGAGTAACAAGAGGTACTACAAGTGCATTACCCATACAGAAATATCTGAATTTTTGAGGCATTCCTGTATTAGTCCAATTATCATCAAAACCTTGTATACGTTCAGCTTCAAGAGGAGTAATCAAACGTAATCGTCCTGTAGCAGGATCTTCAATTACATGAGTACTGCGATTTAATGTTGCTTCAGAGGTTAGCATTGTTCTAGCAGGTAAATCCAATGAATCAGGGAATGCAATAGGCCCTTCGCTGAAAGTGTATTTAAAACCTGTTTTGGCTGTTCGTTCGATTTTTTTAGCACCTTTCATATAACGCCATTTAGGCATCTTTTCATCGGAAATATAGAACTCTTCTGAAGCATTTTGTTCAGCGATTTTTCTTAATGGAATTGGAACTTCTAAAACAGGAGATGTTTTGATTGTATAAATCTGCCCGTTAGTCATAAATCCTGTATTTTCAAATGCAAACTTATATTGATTTGAAACTTGTTCCAATTCAAGCGTTGTGAATGCATCATATTTTATATCTTCTGGATAAAAACTGTTTATAGGAAAAGTTTTTGCAAAGAATCCTTTAGATTGAATTATTTCTGATGCTTCGAATGTATTTACAGAGTTCGCATATTTTGTGTTATTTTTATAAGCAAAAATATAAGTTCTTCTTCGTCTCTGAGCGTTTCCATATTCAGCTGCATTTAATACACGCCATTCAACTGAGTACCCTAAGTCTGCAAGACAAGCAAGAATAATTCCAAAGTCACGACCACGTTGTTTTGAAGGAGATTTTAATAATCTATCAACATTTTCAAGAAGAACAAAAGGTGTCTGTTTTGCAATTAAAGTATCTCTGATTTGCCACCAAAGTACTCCCTTTTTGCCCTCAATTCCTTTTTCACCATTTAATGAGTGTGCAACAGAATAGTCTTGGCAGGGAAATCCACCAACCAGGAGGTTGTGGTCTGCTATAGAATTTTTGTCTACAAGGGCTATGTCGATGCCTGTGTTTTCATTAATATCACCAAAATGGGCCACATAGCAGTCATGAGCCCATTGTTTTATTTTTCCAGGTTCCCACTGAGAAAAGAAAACAGTTTTCCATTCCTTTGATGATTTTTCTAGGCCGAGTCGGAATCCTCCAACACCAGCAAAAAGTTCACAGACAGTCTTTTCCATAATTGTAATTTACCATAATTAAGAGTTTCGATCAATAATAATACTCTTATTATAAAATATTGGTGTGTCAAATAATGACATCGTTATGAATATTTTAATTATAAATTAAATATTAGACAAGATCAACAGCGATTTTTATTTTCCGTAGCGTGGAGTTTTTTCTGCTACTTGCAATATACAATCTTGATAATCATTGTATCCAACAACTTTTTTCTTAGTTACTGCTGAATAATTCAAATTTAACCAGGCTTCAAGTCTTTCAACACTTCTAATTTCTAATTCATCGTATATATATTCAATAATATTACGTCCGTTTATGATAACAATTGGATGACCATCTTCAATTATTTCCTGATAAGCTTGAGTTGCTACATACGAAGTAGTGAACATTACTCCAAACTGTCTGTCTTTGATTCTAGAAATAAGCCTAGCAGTATCTTTTACAGCTATTGGTGTAGTGTCAGGATTATAACATTTTGCTTGTAGGTAAAAATCTACATAAACAACGTTCTCTACTTTACTGAAAATTCTATAACGTCCTTCTGCATCAAATCCTCCATCTTTATACGGCCTTGTAGTATTTAAATCTACTACAGAAGAATCCATATAAATTGTTAAATCTCGTGCAAATACTTCAAAACTGTATCCACCGTCTAAATCATAAAAGTATTTCTGCAATGCCAAAAGCATTTTGTATTGCACTTTATCAGTTGGGAGTTGTTCTTCCTTTGATTTAACGTATTTTTCCGCTCTGGCAGAAAGAGGTGCAATCTTTGAACCATTTATATATTGTTTCCATACAATTGGTGCGTAAGGGGAATCATATGCTTTACCATCACGTATATCAGTAATCCATGCTAGGTTTATTCCAGCACCTTTTTCAAGAGCGCATCCAGAAGAAGTATCAAGAACTGTAAAATATGATTTATAGTTCTGAAATCTATCACCATTTCTATTACATCCCCAGACTGCTGAGAGCCAATCTTTTTTAGGTTTGCCTGCAAGTCCTGGTACCGCTAATCCTAAAAATTTTACATCTCGTCCTGTGTGATTTTCATCATAGATAGAGGAAGCTTTCTTAAAAACTAATACTGGTGGGATATTTTTTCGTTTTTCAAAATCATCAGAACATGCTAAATCGAACATATATCTAAGTATTTCATTACCATGAAGATTTGTTTGGTGTAAATCGTTACCAGGTGTTTTATTATCTCCATAATATAAGAGAAGACCTGTTGTAGTATCTAATTCGTCCTTCCAATAAATATCTTCGCCACTTGTAAATAATACTACAAGATTTGGAGTTTCCGTTTTTCCTAAATATCTGAATCCTCCATGATTTTTTACTCCAAGAAGTTTTGATAGTACTTCCGCAGATATATTAGGCTTGGTTGGATCAGCTTTATAAACTGCATCTATAATTAGATGCCAGTTTTTTCTATCTTCATCGGAAATTTTTTCATAAACATTGTATGCGTTATTATCTATTTCCATATTTATTCTTCCTTATATAAGAATTCTGCCAAATCAATATTTGTAGAATTTGTTAAATCTAATTTATAATTTAGTCCATCAATATTTTCAGGAATTGAATTAAACGGATTAATATCATTGCATTTATAAAATGCGAAATTGTCTACTATAAATCTTTGAGACTCTATTTCATTCTGAGATATTCGTTTTAATTCTTTTTCAACATTGATTGTAAAATTAATATTTTTGAATGCTTCTTTATACTGTTTCAGTTCTTTAATCAGTTCTATTATGTTTTTCCCTTGTTTTGAAGTATTTAGATTTACTGTACCTAAAATATTATTTTCATTATTAAATATTTGATAATGCTTTATATCAATCATTTTGTTTTTTGATGAAGTTGTTTTTATTTCTAAGTTAAAAGTTTTTAATGAAAAATCATATTTGCTTGAACTTCCTTCAAGATGCCAGAAAGGTGATATATCAACTTTATAAGTATCGTATATATTTTTTATAATAGTCAATTCTCCATATAAACCAACGACATTCTTAAAACTTTGTTCATTAGGAATTTGAAATATATCAATTAAAGAATCAAAAAACTCAACAAATTTGGAAGAATGCATGTATTCTGCATGTGCTTTACACAGATTTATAAATGATTCTAGTTCTTTATCTGATTGAGAATTTATAAATCGTAAAATATTATATTTCCCTGTTTTAAATTGTTGAAAATCTTTTACAGAAAGAATATCAACATTTGTATTCATTTCGAGATATTCAGTTTTAGTATTTAGATTTATATGTGTTTCATTATTTCTTACTAAATAAAGTAATTTCTTATTTGAGACGAAAAAACCGGCAATTTCTGATATTTTCTCTACTAAGTAGAGATTATTATCGTCCTGAGAATCTCTTACTTTTTGTATAATATCTTTTGTTAACATTTTTTATCCTTTACAAAATATGTTTTATCTCCAGGAACATAAAATGCTAAGACATATTGTGTTCTTGTCTCAAGTTTATTAATCATACCAGCATTTTTATAACAAGGTTCAACATAATAAATTTGAATATTAATTTTGTTTGTGTCTATTAATACTTTTGCATCACCATGATAAGATGAGTTTTCATCATTGGTTTTTCGTCGACCTTCTTGCAAAGCTTTTATTCTTGTATCATTTAGATATAAACTACGTGAAATTGGTTTTCTATCAATCTGCATTAATAAAACTTCAGTATCCTGATTTGTAAATATCTTTAATAATTCATCTTTTTGAATAGATTCGTCTTCCTTTGCAAAAATACCCACTAAATTATCAAGAAGAGTTTTGATTTCAGATGCATTTATTTCTGCATATTGTGCAGTAGTTTTACCAATTGAACTTCCTACATTTGTATTAATCCAAGTATGAGAAGAAATAAAATTCTCCATCGTTAAATTATTCTGTATAACATCTTTTTCATTCCAAACAATATTTCTTTGTTTTTTCCACTGTTGTCGAAATGACAATTTCTTAAAAGAAGCTTTATTTTTACTTGTTGGTGATTGCTTTGTGTTTTCTGCTTCAATGATAATATCATCAATATCGAGGTTTCCATTTTCAACTTCATCAAATTGTTCCCAGATATTATTATCCATTTCTGCAAGATTTGAGAACTCAACAGCTATTTCTTTTGTTGTAAATATCTTACAAAGATTTATATATTTTGCTCTATATCCAAACCATCGTGCACGCTGGAGATTTGTATCCATGTTTCCACCATTACGAGCCCATCTTGTAAAATATGTTGTAACTAAATTTTTAAAGGTTAATCCTCTTTGAAGTAAATCACCACCGATATAAATTTTATATAGTTTTAATTCCTCACTTCCTTGAGTACTTTTTCCAGCACTGTTTTTTAGAATAACATATGCTTTTATTGTTATATTCCGTATTTCTTCTTTTAATTCATCAAAGGAATACTTGTTTTTATATTCTTCTTCGAGATAAATGTCGTAAGTTGTTTTAAATTCCTTAAAATATAACTCAATATCATCATCATTGTTCTTAAATGCATTTATATAATTGGTTAAAAATTGTTGAACACAAGTATAGATGCCTTTATGAGATGAGACTTCTCTTACAGTATGAATAATCATATCACTATAAGTTTTTGGTTTGTCTGTTTCCTCTTTTGTTTTTACTGCACTTGCAATAATAAAATAACGAATTGCATCTTTTAGCGATTCTGGTAAAGAAAGCATCGTATCTTCGTCAGTTTCATCAATAACTTCTATAATATGATTGTCATCATTAAGATGATAAATATCTCCTCCTGTATAACCTTTACCTGGTTGTATTAAATGAATAGATGCTGGCTTTACTTCACTATATTCGTCAAGATAAATATTTGCTTGTGGAGTTGCTGTTACTGACAAATATAGAGGTTGATGAAGATTATTTTTCATTTCAGTAATTTGTTTATAAGTTGCAGAAGAGTCTTCTTTCTTATTTTTTGCAGTGTTCAAGCTTGCTTGATCACCTTCATCATCAATAATAAATGATTTTATATTTGTCATATCCATAGTCGAAAGCAGGGCATTGATTTTACTCATAGCTTTTGGTCTTTTCATGGAAACAAATATAATAGGCTTTATTGCCAATAAATCTTGGAATATATCTTCTGTGAGGGTTAGATTTGTATCCTCTGCAGTTGTAAATATTGCTGGATAATCAGGATTATAATCAGGTTCAGTTGGAGAATCAAATGTTAGCCTAAATCTATCTGTTGTCTGTTTTAGTAAACTATTATCATATCCACCATAAATTACAAGGACTTTATAGCCATTATCAAAGGCTAAAGCTGTAAATAATTCCAAATTAGAAGTCTTACCAGATTGAACTTTACCTACTAATAATGTGTTATTTGTTTTATTAATATCTAAAGTTTGGGCTTGTAATTTTGCAAAGGTCTCTAGAATATTGTTTTTTATATTTGTCGCCCCTGCATCCCCGTAAGCTTGTTTATGTTTTTCAGTGACCTTTTGCGTAAATTTTCCCTGTATTATGTTTATAGGTTCCAAATCATTTTTTATTAATTTATATTCTTCCATAGGTTATCCCTCTATTTTACTTAAGAAATCATTCAGTTTATTTGTTATAACACTTGGGATTATTTTTCCTTCTGTTCCTGCATCTTGTTTAGCCATAATAATCGACATTGCATAGGCTGCAACAAAACGCTCAAGGACAGATTTGAAATCATCTTTATTTACGTAAGGCTTAAAAAATGGATGATTAACATTTATGACAATTTTTGTTGTATCAGGTTCATCATCTGTAAATTTAATCCAAGTTGAAGTGCCGGTAGACTCCCATGAAATAATGAGTTTATGTGTATTGAAATCATTAATTTTTACATTGTATTGTCTTGGATTTGCAAAAGTTTTTTCTTCCGATTCAGAATTTATCTCATTTATATATTCATCAAATTTTTCTTCATCTGTTTTGGGAATATCCCCAAAATCTAGAGTTCCATTTTCATAAGGTGCATCAGGAGATGTCACAAGATTTTCAATAAATTGTTTTGATTCATAGTGAACTTTTTGAGATTTTTCTTCTGTAAAGTTTTCTTCACTTGCGAGTGCATTTTTTGTTTTATCAGCAATAGAAATATATTCAGGAATATTTTTCTTTAATTCTGTAACAAACGCTTCTTCCAAGCCATCATCCCATATAAATCCATCTTTCGCTTGATTTACAGGAAAATCATCTAAATCTAACTCACCAAAAAGTTTAAGAGATCTTTCACTTTGTCTTTGTCCGAAAATTGCTTTAGGCTTGTAATTTAGTTCGTCTAAATCACCACCAATTACAACTCTATTTCTTCTAAATAAATTAAAACCTGCTTTTGAGAAACCTCCATCTTTTAGGATACCAACAAATCCTTTTACATTGTGTTTTATGTTATCAAACTCAAAGGTGAAATCTAATTTCTTTTTCCAAATTTTCCCTTTATGAGTTAGGCATTCATAATCTGTGAATTTTAGTTCTTCACCATTGAAAAGAATTTTAATTTTTCCACTATTAATATCTCTTCGATACATGCTTTGAATTAAATTCTTTGTTTTTTCTAGAGAAGTTCGATTTATTTTTTTTGTAATATTGTGGATTACGATTTTTGTTCCATGTTCATCTTCTCCAATTTCACTAGATTCAATAGAAACTGTATTTATTTTTTCTTTCTTCAATAATTCAATATTAACTTCTGTAAAAAATTTAAGGTTCGAGCCTAATTCAGTACTTTCTACGGACCAAATATTACCAAACCAGCTAGCAGCTGTTTTTAATCCCATACCAAACTCATTTCGTCCCCCTTGGTTTTCTGGTTTAGAATCAAGTTTTACTGCTCGCATAAAATCTTTTTTGTTCATACCAAAGGCATTATCTTCAATAATAAGTTCATGATTATCAATATCGTAATTTACTTTTACAATAATTGAATTGATACCATGATTAGCGAGTTCGTTTTCATTTGAGTAAAATGATTGTGTCGAGTTATCAACAAATTCTGCAATTGCGTACCAAATTTTATAATTTAATCTAGAAAAAACACCTAAGATACTTGCATCAGGTTGAATGCTAAATTCTTCTTTAATCATTTATCATCCCTCCAAGAATAAATAATTGTCTAGCTATTAATCGTATTACCTCAACATTTACAGAATTACCAAGTTGTTTATATGAAATTTCATCATTTTCATCAAATTTATAATCGTCTTTAAAACTCTGAAGTTTTGCACATTCTTTTACACTAAGTTTTCTATACTGATTAATATTATTATCCCATATTATTGGTATGTTTTTCATTGCAACTAAAGAAGGAAATACGTTAGGACTTTTTACTCTTACACCAGATTGTCTGATTTGAATAATTCCTTGTTGAATTGATTTACAGTCTCGAGATGCATTCCATTCAAATTTTTGATGAATTAAAAACTTTTCACTCATCTGGTGAACATCATTCCAATTGTCAATGAATGTTTTATTTGCTTCATACATTTTTCTTGTTTTCAATAATAAATGTTTTTTCCAAGATGGAAGTTTTTCATTATTTATTTCTTTCTCAATTTCCCATTTTTTACGTGATTGATGAAGTCCGGCATGAAATAGCCAAAATGGAGATTTTATTGTGTTTGTACGTTGTAATTCCTGTAAGAATTCTTCCCAATAGTTTAATAAATCTACTAACTCTTGTTTTAATAAGTATTTTTCTTCAATATTTCTTTCTTTTATCCAATCAATACAGTTTCCATTAAATGGATTATATAAATTATCTATGTGTAGATTTTCTCTTGTAATTTCCTCAAGATGTGTAATTTGTTTTTTTATTCCGAGTATATAAACACGATCTCTCGTTTGTGGTATTCCAAAATTTTCAGGAGTCTCAATAATAGGGGTTTCTGTAATAATAAAGCCTTGTTTTTTTAATTCTGTACAAACAATATTCCAGTTATCTTCATTATCTGCAAGATTTCTGACGTTCTCCAAAAATACATATTTGCATTCTGGATGATTTTCAAGAATATCAATGATTCTATAAAATAGTTGGCCTCTAGAGTCCGTTTCACTAAATCCAGTTCGCTTTCCTGCTTTTGAAAAAGTCTGACATGGAAATCCTCCACATAGCACATCAAATGGTTGGATGTCATTTTTGCCAATAAACTGGTTTATATCACCTTCAACTGGAAATTCATTATTGGGACAGAAATTTCTTTTATAAACTTTTCGACAATCGCTATTTATATCGCATGCAAATACACAGGTTCCACCTAGAGCTGTCATGGCTTGATGAAAACCTCCAATACCTGCAAATAAATCTATGAATTTGAATTTTGCCATAAGGAAACTCTTTAAAATATAATCCCATAATTATAGCATGAAAACAAAGTATTATACAGATTCTTGAGGTAATTTCAGAGACTATGATATTGATAAATTTTGATATATTTTAACTAACGCAATATAAATAATCGGTTTATGGAATGTTATAAATGTATAAAAAAAGAGCTAACTCTATATTATTGACAAAATCTGACAACAAAAAGCAGTTAACTTACAAAATAAAGCAATTAAGGATTATCATCCTTACATCCTGGTAAACTGACTAATTCCCATAAACTCACCAAACGTCCATTTATCCCATATATTTCGCATCTGTAATTCGTCGTTAATACGCAGAGTCAGTTTATCAGCTAGAAAGTTATCAATAAGTTCGCCGTTAATTCCTTCATGCCAGTTTATTTCCGGGAATTCTTTTTCAAGCTGAAAAGTGACAAGAATTTTGGAATCAGGAGATCTATCAATTACAGAAAGAATTTCTAAATCTGCAACATGAACTGTTCTGCTATTCTTTGGATTTATTCTTTCGTACGGATTCGAAGCGAACTTTCCTATCAGGGCGATTCCTTCGTTTTCTGAATTGTATTGAACTAAAATAAATAAGTTTCCTTTTTCAGCTTCTTCCCATTGTTCAACTTCCCAACGAAGAGATACATCTTCTTCTTTTGCAAAGTCGGCTTGTAGTTCCTTAAAATGTTTTTGAGTAAAAGTATTACGTTCTGGATTCCAACGGAGAATAAAACATTTCATTTTTTATTTTTCCTCTTTCCAAAGCTTATAGATTTTTTTTTCTGGATTATATGTATGTAAGTCGTAAGGTGCTTCTGTATGAACTACTGTTCTTTCCTTGTAGGCTTCACTTACTTTTGGCTCTGAAGCAAATATATCAAGAAATGCGCTTGCTGCCATTAGCAACATTAAAAAGATAACTCCGTAGAATCCATATTTTATAAAACTGAACATAGGCTACCCCTCATCATTCATATTTGCAAAACGCTCCAAAGATTCAATGCAATAGGCGCTTAATGTCATATTCTTTTCTTTTGCCTTTGAGCGAACTTTTTGAGCCAATTCCTTGGGAAGGGTAAGTGTGATGTATTCAACAGTTTTGCCGGTTGCAGGTCTTCCAGCTCCCGGTCGTGCGCCGCCTCGTTTAGATTCTGGCATATGTACCTCCGCTTATTTTGAATAAAACATTGTTTATATCAAATATAAGATAACGCTGGATGATAAATATGTCAAATATTTTTATCCGCCGACCGACGGATAAAAAAAGCCCCGGTATTCAATAGAATTACCGAGGCTAATCTATTCCATATAATTAATATAATTAGTATGCCAATTCAGTAATAGGAATCATATCTTCAATATTTCCATCACACTCAGGTGCATATTTACAAAGAACTGCATATTCTCCTGGATTATCTTTAGCAACTCTTAGTTCATTTGCAGTAAAGTATCTTCCACAGTGAAGACATTTTACGGTGTAATAAATGGTAATTCCATATTTGTCGAATACGAAACCTTCTCGACCGTTTTTTAATTCTCTCTTGACGATTCTTTCTACGACATTTGAATCAGTAATAAATTTATAATCCATAGATTTTCCTCCTATCTTTCTATCAAATTGTTTCTTTTAAACTCTCTTTCGAGTTTTTGGCCTTTTTCAAATTCCCTGTACCAGGGATTTGTTTGCATCCATTCTTTTACGTCTTTACAACCTTTTTCTTCCAGTACACCAGCAATCTTAGCAAGCAGTTCAGGGGTAGCATTTTCAAACATTTCGCAGATTTCACCAACCCCAAATACACGGACTTTGCCACCTGAGGTTTGTTTGGTGTATCCATTCAATGTTTTGTCATACTCCTGAATCTTAGTATCGTAATCATCTTTAATTGCTTTTGTTGAATTTGCAAAAGCAGCTACAAACTGATTTACGATTTTATCTACCTGGTCATTTCTGTAGGTATGCTGTGCTTCCAGACACCGTTCTTTTGACCATTTTGCAAAGTTTTCAATACTTGGTTTTAATTCTTCCCATTCAGAAATTTTTTCCATCAAACCAATGTTATGATCTGTAAATTGGCAAAGAAGATTGTAAATCTTCATCCTCTGCAGATCTTTTTCTCTTTGAAATTCTGCCAGATCTTTTCCGACTTCATTCTTTGGTTTTGGTGCATCTTCAATTTCAAGTCCATGGGACCTTGCAATAAAAATCCATTTTTCTCTACACATTTTGTCAAATGTCATTTTTGGATTATTTCTTTTTCCGACAGGTTTCTTTGGATCTGGAAGTGTAAATCCTGCTTCAAACAGAGCTTTTGTTTGATCTGTTGTTACAAGCTTTGTTTCTTCATCCAAGCAAGGCCATGCTCTACGAAGATGAAAATGAGGAGCTCCCATTTCATCCTGATGCATTGCCCAGTTCAAAATAAAGAATGGATTTCCATGAGAATCATTCCAGTCATTCAACCAATCCAAATATTCCTTAAAGCATTGCAGCGAAACTTCAATGTCAGGATATTGCTCCATTTTTCCAATTTGTAAAATCTGTTCCTCAGGAGCGTGCATATTTTCTTTTCTCCATTGGTCCATTGTTTTACAACGCTCTTTATGGCGGCTTTTAATGTAATTTAGATTTGTCTGCTCGAGTTGCTCTCCGAAAATCTCTTCGTAATATTTTAACTCGCCTTTATCAAAACTTATTTCTGTACCACACCAAGACCAGGTTATGTTCTGTCCTGATTTATCTTTTACAATATGTTCAGGATCTGAATCAAAATTACGGTCATTGTGCCTTGAAGAAAAGCTTTTATTGTCCTTCTTTCTTTTTCGGCCGGAATGCATGGTACATCTCATTCTTCGATGAGGGTTATTTTGATAATCAGGATTAAATCCATAATCACCACCAAGCTCCTGTAGTTTTCTTCTAATCTCTTTAAGTATCCTGATATCATCTTTTGCATGAACAGGTTTCTTGAAATCAAGAAGATGATTATCCCGTTCAGGATCATTTTTGTACTTTCTACCAGTAACAGGATTTCTCCAGTCAGGTTCAAAACCGCCGGCTGGCGGTTTTTGAGAGTTTGTGTAAGTCATAGTACTCCTCTTGTTGTAAAATTGAACTTGTTATGAAGAGTGCCATTTGGCACTCTTTTTCCTTGTGACTGGATTTTGTGAGTTTTGGGGCCCCGAGTGTTGATGCTTTGCGTCAACACATATGGGGTTATCCAGTCACGTGCGTGGCTCTTAAAGCCACTTCATCCGCCAGCCGGCGGATGCGTTCCCACCCGGGTTTTATCCGCCATCTGGCGGATTGTCCGTTTTTATCTCTTTTTGCCTATCACCTCCTTAGTGCCAAATGGCACTCCTAACTAATCTTCCTCTTTCCAAGGCGATAGCTTTCACCGACAAACTCAACACACTGGCATGTTTCTGTCAGTCGGTCCACAACCGCATCTCCCAGTTTTTTAAGCAAATCTGCTTTCTGAAGATTGGAAATCAAAACTGTTGGAAGCATGTTTTCATAGCGCCGTCGAAGAATGTAATTCAAAATTGCATCTTCTTTTGCCTGCTGCATCGAGCGACCGATTTCATCAATCACAAGCATTGGCGTTGTCGAATAAAAATTCATCAGATTTACGCGATTTGTTTCTGAATGAAAATCCATCGAACATTCATATTTGAAAATCATTTCTTCAACAGAAATAAAAGCACCGCCAGCTTCACGGATTATCGAAGCTCCAAGATGTGTTTTTCCAACACCTTTTGGACCAAGAAGCAGAAGAACCGAATCATTATGCTCCTGACGTGAATAATCAATCACAGTCTGAAGTCTTTTTTCATCATCAGCATCTCTTGTCTTCCAGGTCTCGAACGATTCGTTCCAGTAGCGTTTTGGAACGCCGCTGTTTTCAAATTCCTGTTTCTTTTTTGCGAGAATTTCCAGTTCATGTTGTCTCTCTGCTTCTGCCTCTTTCTGGCGGACTATTTCTTCCTGTTCCGGAGTTGTAATCAATATAAACTGCGGAATCTTAAAATCATTCATTGTTTTTATGTTTTCCATTTGCGATGCTCCTCCCTTTGTGCAAATCTAAAATGGTAAATTAGCCAGTGTTTCCTGACTTACTTCATCAACGCCCGTTTCTTTTACAGCTGTTGTATTTGTTTTGTAAGCCCCTTTTTGTCGTTTTTTGTTTAACCATTTTTTTAGTGACTCAAAATCGGATTTTGGATGTGCATTTTTTTCAACTTTCCACCCTGAATATTCAAGAAGTGCAGAATCAAATAGTGCCTGTCCAAATTCTTCTTTAAGTATTTTTATTTCATCATTTGTCATAAAAACATTGGTGATATTTCCAGAAGTTTCTTTTAAATTTAAATATTTATTATTCACATCTTTATTATTCTCCTGGACATCTGTGACTACAGGGGATAGGCCATTGTTGTCCTGACTTTGATGACACTGTTGTCCATACCATGACATGTATTCCTTTATGATTGGAATATCTGTATTTACCATGATTTGTCGTTCAGTAATCTGTACAGAACCTTTCTGATAAATCATATTTGTGATTATCAGATTTCGTTTCCTCAAATCATTAATCCATCTGGAAATAGTTCTAGTGCTCACTTTGTATCTTTTTTCAAAGTATTCGTTTGAACCCCAGCAATATCCCTTTTGCTTTGTATGTGATGCAATATCTCCAAAAAGCAATTTCTCCCCAATAGGAATATTTGCATCAGTCAGAATAAATTCTGGAACAATCACAAACTGTATCTTCTCAGGCTGATTTTCTTGCTCCATTGGAACCGTCCTTATGGGCAGCGCAGCCTTTACCAATATTTATGCGTTTATGACTTGTAAGTTCATAAAACTCAATTCTTCCATCATGAAAAGTAAATTTCACTTCGCATGATCCATGTTCAATATGTTCATTGTTAATCTGATTCATCAGCTGAATTAAAAGTTCTTCAGTCATTACTGTGCCTCCTCCGGTTTTGTTTGTCCGCGAATAACGGGTGCTGTCACTGTGCATCTGGTAATGTACTTTTCCAGTTCTTTTCGATGGATGAATACGCGTTTGTGTATAACAGTACGTGGTAAATCTGAATAAGAAATCAGACTATCTAAAGTACTGACTCCAATTCCCATAATTTGAGCAGCTTCCTGACGTGTAAACAAGGTTTTTTCAGGCCACTCAGTAATTTCATAAGGTGTAGTTTTCATTGACCTTTCTCCTTTGAACTTCTGCTGCAGGAAGAAGTTCAGATAGTTTTATTCAAGAGCATCTCTCTTGTTCTGCAACTATCTGAAGGATAAACGAGAACTAAAATCTTTAATAAGGAAAATTTAAGGAAAAATTTTAAACTATAAGTTTAATGAAATTTATTTGACAATAATTTATACTGAAAATACAAATCACAAATTAAAGTCGCTGGCCCTAAGAAGCCGAGCGCCGTGTCTCATTGGTTTGATGCCCGTGATAGGTCAAACAAGAATGTCAAGGCTTTAAGCGAAGCGTGCCTTTACATTCTTGTACGGCCTGAGACAAAAACCCGCTACGCCGTTGGCGTAAGAAATATCTTTTATAAAAGGAGTGCGTAATGAGCACAGACACATTTGACATTACAAAATTATCTCGTGTGATGATTGGCAAAAAGAGATGCTATTCGACAATTTTACGCACACCTTGGCTTTATGGCTTGCTTGGAACAGGCATAAAAGATAATGGAGTTTTTGTTTTATGGAAGGAGAACTATGAGGACCGTAACCATTCAAAGGCCGGTTGTTGATCTGAAAGCAACTGGTGCACAAATCAAATCACTCAGAACTAAATGCGGATACACCGTCCACGATATTCAGGCTGTTTTTGGTTTTGAATATCCGCAGGCTGTGTATGCATGGGAATGTGGAAAATCTATTCCTACAATCGACAACTTGCTCGTGCTTGCCCACTTGTTTGATGTTTCAGTCGAAGAGATTGTAATCCAGCGCATGATTGAAATTGAGGTTTCATGCGTTTCAAACAAGATTGAGAAGCTTTGCAACAAGAATTGTAACGATTGCAAATTGCGGCTGAGTGCCTAATCTTTTCTGTCTGTAAGCCTTCTTTTTAAATTAATGGTTTACATTCCAATCATACAATTAAATCATCGCTACCAAATAAAAAGGGGTCCGTTACGCCCTTATTGTAATCAAAGGAAAATATCATGAGAAAATTAGCAAGTGTCCAGACTATCTGGGACGTACAGCCGATAGAAGGGGCTGACAGGATAGAAGTTGTTTCCGTTTTGGGATGGAAATGTGTTGCCAAAAAAGGCGAGTTCAAGAAATACGATTTATGCGTTTACTTCGAAGTAGATGCATTTTTGCCGGTAAAACCAGAATTCGAGTTTCTGCGAGACGGATGCTACAGAAGCAACGATTTGAACGGTGAAGGCTTTCTGATGAAGACAAGAAATTTCCGTGGACAGGTTTCACAGGGACTTGTTTTACCGCTTTCAATTTTGGATGGAATCGAACCGCTTGATGGTGTTGCCTGGAAGACTGGCGATATCGTGAGCGAACAGCTTGGCGTAAAAAAATGGGAAGTTGCAGAAATCGCAACTGGAAGCGGACGTGTTATCGGCGATTTTCCGCACGGTATTCCAAAGACTGATGAAATCCGAGTTCAGGCTGAACCTGGCTTGATTGATGAATTCAAGGGTATGCCTTATTACATCTCTACTAAGATGGATGGAACCAGCGTGACTATGTATCTGATTGATGGTGATTTTGGCGTCTGCTCAAGAAATTACGAAATTGCTGATGATGAAACCAGTCCTGCATGGAAGTTCGTTCATAAGCACGACGTTATTGAGAAAATCAAAAAGGGTGCTGAAGCGGTTGGTTTGAAGAACGTAGCTGTTCAGGGTGAGTTCTGTGGAGAAGGCATCCAGAAGAATCCGCTTAAGCTTGTAACTGCCGAATGGTACGTTTTCACATTGAGAGACATGGATCAGGGCAAGAGACTTGGTCTGAAAACAATGCAGGCTTTCTGCGAAGCTGCCGGCCTGAACATGGTTCCTGTAGAAGAAACTGGTGACGATCTTCCTTACAAAACTGTGGAAGAGTTCATTGAAAGGGCTAAAGGAAAGTATACATCCGGAAATCATAAGGAAGGAATTGTTATCAGGCCAATCGAACCTGTCTATAGCAAAATCCTTGAAGGTCCGCTTTCAATGAAGGTGATTAATAACGATTACCTTTTGAAGCAGAAGTAACACAAAAATACCTGTATGAGTGATTCATACAGGTAAAAAACTTAATTATAGGAAAGATATATGAGTGTTGATATTACAGCTCACATCATACTCGAAAATTTAAAAGATGAAGAAAATAAATATTCATACGTTGGTAAATTTGATGCGAATTTCCTTCATGATCATTTAGATATTGATTTCACTTGGCAAGATGAAGCTTCAAAAGAGCTTACAGATGTGTTCTGGAGTTTTCAAAAAGAAAAGCATCAAATTCTGAGCTTATTCGAACTAACAACTGAAAAACTAAAAACTTTCATTGATGATATTGAATCAGATATCGCCCAAATCAAGTTTGATCGAGAAAATGATTATCATATTGTTCATACATCGAAATCAAAAGCAGCTGTAGAAGGAGCAATGAAACGAATAGCATGGACAAAAGGAGCTATTGAATATCGAAGAAAAAAAATTGATGACGTGAATTACTATAAGGTTGGATTGGAATTTGTCTCTGAATTACTTGCGGATTTGGAGTTTGATTATTCTGATTCAAGATATAAAAGGACAAAAGAAGTTCATTGTCTTTTAGAGTATAGATAATTAATCTGGAGTTTTAACATGAAAATCTACATGACAAGTGACCTTCACGTTGATCACTATTTGAATCATCGTGTGAGTCTCGAAAATTATATAAATAATGCTCTCAAACCAGCAGATGTCCTTTGCGTTGCAGGGGACACTTGTGATGATCCAAATCTATTTGTTGAATTTTACAATATGGTTTCTCCTCGTTACAAAAAGATTTTTGTTGTTTTTGGAAATCATGATTTGACAGTTGGGAACTTGTCCTATTTCCGAAATAATCCGTTTACAGAAACTCAGCCAAAACTTGATTTTCTGAAGGCAGAAGTTTCGAAACTGGGGAATGTTTCAATTCTCGATGGTACGGTTGAAGAATTTGAAGGCTTAAAGTTCGGCGGGACAATGGCTTTTAATGATTTTTGCTGGGCTTATAAAATTGATCCAGAGCCGGAAGGAAACATGGCAAAATTTCTTTGTCACTGGAGAGACTGGTTTGATTATCGTCATTGGGAATACATGGGAAATATTCATAAAGATATTCTTGATTCTCAAATGAAAAAACTGGATTACGTGGTTTCCCAAAAACCTGATATCATAATGACTCATTACATTCCGCTATTTTTTGGAGTTGAAGAAATTTATAAAAATGATATTTACACGACTTTTTTCTATTTTAACGGGCAGAAATATCTGAACCAGCTGAAAGATAATTGTATCTGGCTAGCAGGCCATACACACTCTGTTCGTGAAAAAGATTTAGCAGAAGGTGATGGAAGGACAATTCATCTGAAGCTTAATCCTGTTGGCTATCCTGATGAGGATACAGGAAATGCGGAAATGATGGATGAGTTTTTATTGGAGAAATAAATATTATGAAACATATTTTTCATGTGCATACATTTAGATGTAAGCATGGCTCCGAAGAAAATGATGAAGAGTATATCAAAACTGCTTTGTCTTTGGATGCGGACAAAATAACATTTACGGAACACTGTCCATTTCCAGGAAATCCATTTAAGAACAGAATGGATATGGAACAGCTTTCTGAATATATTGAATCTCTAACTTATTTGCAGGAAAAATATCAGAAGCAGATAAAAATTGAGATTGGACTTGAGGTTGAATTTTTATCTTCGATGATAAAATTCTATGAAGAATTAAAACGTTTAAATCTTAAGCCGCTAATAATCGGACAGCATTTTTATCAGCATCCAGATGGAGCATTCAGTTTTGATGATGAAAACAAATCTGATGAATATATCGGATGTTGTAATGCAATGATTGAAGGAATGAAAACTGGTTTATTTGATGTCGTCGCTCATCCAGACAGATTTTTCAGAAGATGCAAAAAATGGACATCTGAGATGACTGATATTTCAAATGAACTGATTGCAACTGCAGCTCAAAATAATATCATACTCGAGAAAAATCTTTCGTCTTATGAAAAACTTATTGAAAAATCTCATTACATCTATTGGAGAAAAGAGTTCTGGGATTTAGTAGATCAGTACAATCATGATGAATCAAATCCTGTAAAGACTATTGTTGGTTTTGATGCACACTCAGCAGAACAAATGGTAAAGCGAATGGATTATGCAAAACTGTTAAAATGAGTACAATAGAACTGATGAATCGCGCAAAGCTTCACGAATCGATAATCAATAATTCTCAGATGACTTTTGCCCGCAGTGGTGGTAACGGCGGCCAGAACGTAAACAAGGTGAACACCAAAGTTCATCTTGTTATTCCCGTTACTTCTCTCGGAGGCCTTACTGATGCAGAACTTATTCGACTTCGTTCTAAACTTTCTGCCATCATCAATAAAGAAGACTGTCTTTTCCTTGATGTGGATGATGAGCGCTACCAGGAACGCAATCGTGAAATTGCACTTTCCCGCCTTGAAAACAGGATTTTGCAGGCTTTAGTAATTCCTAAAAAGCGGATTAAAACAAAGCCGACTCGTGCCAGCAAAGAGCGCAAATTAAAGCTGAAGAAAATCCGCAGTGAGATTAAAAAGAATCGAGGAAAAATCTGGTAATCTAATATGAAGATTTTTCATCTTCATACTTAGGAAGCTTATCTATTTTTTCCTGAATTGATTTTGTAAGAAAATCATCTTTTTTTAAGCCCATTTTGTAGAAGTTTCCTAATTGATGTTCTAGCCTCAATCGAATCTTCATAATATGCAACTGTGTTTGCGCATCATAATTCTCAAGTTTTTTGTCAGTCCAAGTTGCAATTAAAGCATTTTCTTTTTGTTCTTCCTCAACAGATTTAAGACCCTCTTCAAGTTTTTGTTCCAGTTCTTCAACGGATGTAACAATGAATCTAGGTTTCTTATAATCTTTTTGCATACTGTCCACAAGTTCTTTTAAGTAAAGCAACTTTTGATCCGGTGTCATGCAATGCATTTTCATGCTGTAATCGATATAATCTTCATCTTTCATTTAGGCCTCTTTGTTTTTCAATATTTCAAATATTTCATCTTCAAAATGTTGAGTATTAGGAGTTGCACATGATTTCTTTATACCAAGGTTTTCATAATAAGTTGGCTTCGAAAAATAGACTTTGTTTTCAACAATCGATATCAGATTACTGTTATGCTTTAAATCAAAAAGTGGATTGAAATAATAAATCCAGTCAGCCATAGTGAGAGGAATCCTGTCGGAAAGTTTTTTATTGGCAATCACCAGATAGGAAACAAAAAGTAATTTTTTATCCTCTTTAGTCAGAGAAATAGTCAAACATGAAAGTTTTTGAAAGAATTGCTGTGTAATCAAACTTGCTTTGTCATAATCATACGCTGTTGCAAATAAATCTGTAATTTTTTGAATAAAAGAACGATGAGAAACGGCTATTTCATCATATTCATCCTGAAGTCTTACAAAATATTCATCATCGAAAATCTGGCCGCAATTTTTAAGCCTATTGTCATCTAATGCGAATCCTTTTATAAGATATTCCGAAAGGAGTTTAGTTGCCCATTGTCTGAACTTAATTGCATTCTGATTTTGAACTTTGAATCCAACTTGGATAATAATATCAAATGCATAAAAAACTTGCCCATCTATGTGTCTTGAAAAAGTCGTTAGGTCATAATCATCATCTTGGAAAACTTGTGTAATGATATTGTTTATTACCTTTTCATCTTCATCATAAATCTTTGAAATCTGATTGAGACTTGCCCATATTTCATTATCCAAGTAACGAAGGTTTATGTGTTCATTGTTCGAAGAAAGAATGTAAGTAAAATAGTCAGCTATAACGTTTCGGTTTGAAGTCATATTTTCCATTTTAATAATGCAACTGGAGAAAAGATATAAACTGTTAGTTTAAGATTTCTCTGTAACTTAATCATTCGAAAAAAAGATAGTGAAGTAGAGTGAAGTAAAACTTCACTACTTCACTGATAATTTATTTAAAGGCATAAAAAAGCACCGGTCGTTGTTCCAAAGAACTTCAACCGGTGCCCCAGATTTGCAGTTTCCAACTGATATAGAAATAACTGTTGAACTTTTTAAGTTTTTAATTGTTCCTTAATTTTTAAAAAGCCATCGACATTCAAAAAGATAAAACCAAGAATACGGAAAATC
>JAEEGL010789759.1_pt1 | contig 26524 bp, 25 predicted proteins | sample 9134231 | NCBI WGS metagenome assembly JAEEGL01 (sample SAMN16246548, study PRJNA631951) | gut metagenome | biome: gut microbiome; feature: rumen; material: fiber-attached | host: Bos | place: Iran: Karaj | collected 2018-10 | reverse complement strand
GTGCTTGGGCGGGCAGGTCTCGACTTTGCCGGGAATGCCGTTAATGCCTTCATTTAAAAGGTTTTTAAGCGACCATCCGGCGCAGTATCCCGAAAGCATATCCAAGTCGTGGATGTGAAAATCACCGTCGCGGTGAGCTTGTCCGATTTCGGGAGGATAAACATGGCTGAGCCAATAGTTGGCGATAATTTTGCCCGATACATTGAGAATAAGTCCGCCCAAAGAATAACCTTGGTTGGCATTGGCATTTACTCGCCAATCCGCTCTTTGCAAATACTCATTAACCGAGGAGGCAACATCAATTAAAGTTTTGCGGTCGTGGCGCAGAGTCTCGTGCTTCTCGCGGTAAACGACATAGGCACGGTTGGTCTTAAGATAGTTCGCCGAGATAAGCTCCATTTCCACAATGTCTTGGATTTGTTCAATGCCCGGAATTACGCCGCGAGCAAACTTGTGCTTTAAAATCTTTAATACTTGATTCGCTATAAGGCGAGCCTCATCTTCATCAAACTCCTCGGTAGCTTCCCCCGCCTTTTTAATGGCCTTGAATATCTTTTCACCATCAAAGGGCGCTTTGGTGCCATCGCGCTTGATAACAAAGGAAACAGGACTGTCTTTCGTGTCTGTCATAGTCTTTTTTTCTTTCGAATCGTTTGCCGTTTTTTCTTCAGTCATTGTAACTCCGAGATGTTTAATAGAATCTTTAAAAATATTAGTTATAAAAAGCTTTAGAATCAGAGGGTTGCGGGTATCTCCTTGTTTTTTCGGAGTAAACGACCACTATCTCTAGTCGGAAAGCTTGCTGCTAGTAACTATATCTAGTAGGGCCAAAAAATAACAAGATAAAAAATTATCATTTTTTTTTAATTTTTTTTCAGCTTATATCATCTTGAAAAATAAGGGGTTTTGCAAGGGCAAAAGGAAAAATGGGAAATATGCTTTATTTTAGAGCTATTGACACCCTCAATCCCTTTTATTTCCTGCCTTTCATGGTGGTGTGACGATTTAGGCGGCGATGGCGGGGCGATATTTTCTTTGCATGACCGCCAGCGGGCGAATCGGTGGCTTTGCTTGCACGAATCGCGGTTGCTCAACTTATAGTATTTTTAAAGGGAATCAGACTCTATAATTAGTAGGATTCGCATCAGGAAAAAAGTGGTAGATTTCCTTTGTTTCTCTGCTATATTAGTCGTCCACAAACTTTGAAGGCAATAACGATGGTCGAGTCCGATTCGCATAATCATCTTTCGGTTCTTTTTATATCGTCCGAGGCGGCGCCTTATGTAAAGACGGGCGGGCTTGGCGATGTGTCGGGTGCGCTTCCTTTGTATCTTCACAAGGCGGGGGTTAGGGTAAAGACGGTTTTGCCGCTTTATTCCGTTATTAACCGCGACAAATACGGAATTACCAAGCTGTTTGACAATGCTTGTGTGAAGATGGGCAACTGTGAGGAGTTCTATTCGGTCTATTATACGAACAAGCCCGGCGGGAACGATGTCTATTTTATAGAGTTTGATAAGTATTTTAATCGCAAAAGCGTTTATTTTGATGAAAACGGCGATTACGGGGACGGTCCTTTTCGGTATGCCTTTTTGGTGCGTGCGGCGATGCAACTTGCCAAGGATTTGGGCTTTCGGCCCGACATAATCCATGCTAACGACTGGCAAACGGCACTTGCGCCTTATTACCTTAAGTCGGATTATGATCCTTTCTTTGCAGGGACGAAGTCAGTCTTTACCATTCATAACATCGGGTATCAGGGGAACTATCCCGCAGATGCGCTGGCGTATGCAAGGATTTTCCTTAATGATTTTCGCTCGTGGGGATTTGAGGCGTATGGACGGCTTAACCTTATGAAGGGCGGGATTTGCTTTGCCGATAAGATTACGACGGTAAGCCCTAGTTATGCACGCGAGATATTGGGTCCTGTCGGCGGCAACGGTCTTGACGGCTTTTTGAGAGCGCGGCAGGGGGACTTTACGGGTATTCTTAACGGGTGCGATACGGATATATGGAATCCCAAGACGGACAGGCTTATTCCGAAGAACTTTGATGTGCATACCTATAAAAAGGGGAAGGCGGTGAACAAGGCAGAGCTGCAAAAGCGTTTTATGCTTGCCCAAAATCCCGATGTGCCGGTTTTCGGATTCGTGGCGCGGCTGGTTGCGCAAAAAGGGATAGAGCTTCTTGCCCCCGTGGTTGAGAGGATTGTCAACTCTATGGCGTGTCAGCTGGTGTTCTTGGGTAGCGGGGACGAGTGGGCGCAGTGGTACTTTGGTGGGCTCCCCGCAAGATTCGGCGGGCGAATCGGTGCCTATATCGGGTATAGCGAGGAGCTTTCGCATCTTATTGAGGCGGGGTCGGATTTCTTTTTAATGCCTTCGATATACGAGCCGTGCGGGCTTAATCAGATGTATAGCCAGCTTTACGGGACTTTGCCGATTGTTAGGGCGACCGGCGGGCTTGATGATACTGTCAGGAATTATGACGAGCGGACGGGTTACGGCACGGGCTTTAAGTTCTACGATATATCCTGCGATGCCTTATACAATACGGTCGGTTGGGCAAATGCTACCTATTACGACCGCAAGGGTGACATGGATAAGATGATAAAGGAATCCATGCGACTTGATTATTCGTGGGAAAAAGCTGCCGCTCAATATATCGGGCTTTATCAAAGTATGATTTAGCTTAAGATACCTCGACTTGCGCTAATCCTTATTCTTCATCTTCCATAGCCATGCGGCGCCGCGGACACCGCTGGAATCACCGTGCTCGGCGGGCTTTAGGTTGATTGATACATCTTTGCCGAAGATGTTTTTAGCGTACTTGGTTACGAGGGGAGGAACTTTGGTATAGATGTCCTTTATGTTTGATAAGCCTCCGCCCAAAACATAAATGTCGGGGTCAATCATTATCAAAGGAATAAGTAACATGCGGGCAAAGCGGTCGTAAACCTTGTCCATCAGGTCAAGAGCCGCCTTTTCTCCGCTCGCCGCTGCGGTGACGATGTCCTTTACCGAGGTGATGTTCTTACCGGTTAGATTATTATATTCAACTATCAGCTCGGGGCCGGAAAGGTTAGTCTCTATGCCGCCGGTAATGCGGGTTTTGCTGGTGCGCGTCGTTTCCTCGGGCTTTGGAAAAGGAAGGGTTAAATTGCCCCACTCTCCGGTTATGGAGTGGGCGCCGCTTATCAGCTTTTTGTTGATGACAAGCCCCGCACCTATGCCCGATCCGGCGATAATGGCAAAGACATTGTTATAATCTTTGCCCGCGCCGTCATAGCTTTCGGAAAGAGCAAAGCAGTTGGCGTCATTGGCAACGGCTACGGGCAGGTTTACCTTTTGCGATAAATCGTGCGCGAAAGAGGGCTTTACAAAGTCAAAGGTTGTGAAGATGTTTATAGTGCCGTCGGGATAGGCAATTCCGGGAACGCCTACGCCGATATGGGATATTTTGCCGACTGCGGCCTTGGCTTCATTTATCAAATCAACATTTGCCTTTATAAAGTCATCATAATTAAGCGGAGTGTTTACGCGCTTACGAAAAAGCTCGGTGCCGCCGGTGTCGTCAAGAGCTATAATCTCTATTTTGGTGCCGCCGATATCTATGCCTATGCTGGTTGTCATAAAAGCTTCCTTTGGTTAGTATGTTTATTTTGTAGTTGTTTTATAGCATACGGCAGGTTAAAATCAACCGCGATTAGGGAGAGCAATTTTATGAGTAAAGACGAAACAAAAGAAACAAAAATGTCCTTTGAAGAGGCTATGGCGGGCTTGGAAGAAATTATCCGTCAGCTTGAAGGCGGCAAGGTAAAGCTGGAAGATGCGGTGCTCGCTTATGAAAAAGGGGCGCGGCTTCGCAAGATATGCGAGGACAAGCTTGCCGATGCTAAAATGAAAATTGAAAAGGTTGCTTTTGCCGATGACGGAAAGCCGGAAAAGTTGGAAAGCTTTGAAGTATAAGGAATAAGAATGACAAGATTATCCGATGCTATGAAAGAGTGCGGCGTTTTGGTGGAAAACGAGCTGGACAAGCTTATTGTGGTGCCTAATACGCCCGAAAAAAAAGTTGCCGAGGCAATGCGCTATGCGGTTTTGGGCGGAGGCAAGCGGCTTCGTCCTTTCTTGCTTATGGAAGTGGCAGGGCTGTTTAATGTTACGCCGGCGGGAGCTTTGCGCGCGGGTGCGGCTTTGGAAATGGTGCACTGCTATTCGCTCATTCATGATGATTTGCCTTGTATGGATAATGACGATATGCGCAGAGGGAAGCCTTCGTGCCATATTGCTTTCGGTGAAACTACGGCACTTCTTGCCGGCGATGCCTTGCTTACGCGGGCGTTTGATGTGTTGGCAGATGAAAAGACGCACTCGGATCCTGTGGTTCGTTGTCAGCTGGTTACCGAGCTTGCCAGAGCGGCAGGCTTTAACGGTATGATAGGCGGGCAACAGTTGGATATGATGGCAGCCGATGTTGATATGGACTTGGTTGAAATTACCAGATTGCAACAGATGAAGACCGGACGCCTTATATCCTATGCTTGCGAGGCTGGTGCGATTATGGGCAAGGCTCCTTATAACGAGCGGCAGATTTTGCTTGCCTATGCCAAAGATATCGGGCTTGCCTTTCAAATTGCCGATGACATTTTGGATGTTGAAAGTTCGGCAGAGGTTATGGGTAAAAATGTGCGCAAAGATGTTGATGCATCAAAGGCGACTTTTGTTTCTTTCCTTGGGCTTGATGAAGCCAAGAAACAAGCGAGAACTTTGGTCGAGCAGGCGGTATCTTATTTGGATATCTTTGACGCGCGCGCCGATATGTTAAGGGATTTGGCTCGGTTTGTCGTTGAGCGTAAGTCTTAAAGGGTATTCATGGAAAAAAGACTGCATAAACCATCGGAAAAGGAAAAGGAAAAAACTCCTTTGGCAATGAAGCCCGAGAACGAAAACAATTTTCGCAAAGTCGGTGTGCCGCTTATCAAAGTCGTGGACAGTATGGAAAAGCTGCGGAAACTTGATATGCTTGAGCTTCCCTGGCTGGCTGATGATATTCGCCACGAAATTATAAAAGTGATATCAAAAAACGGCGGGCATTTGGGGCCTTCGCTGGGTGTGGTGGATTTAACAATCGCACTTCATTATGTCTTTAATACTCCCGATGATAAACTTATATGGGATGTCGGGCATCAATGCTATGCTCACAAAATCCTTACCGGAAGGTATAAAGAGTTTAGGACTATTCGCAAAGAAGGGGGGCTTTCCGGCTTTACCAAACGCTCCGAGTCCGAGTTTGATCCCTTTGGTGCGGGACATTCTTCCACTTCCATATCTGCGGGTTTGGGTATGGCGGCGGCGCGCGATATCAAAGGAGAAAAGCGCAATGTTATCGCGGTTATCGGCGACGGTTCCATGAGCGCGGGCATGGCTTTTGAAGCGATGAATAACGCCGGCGATATGAACTCAAAGCTGATTGTTATTTTGAACGATAACGATATGTCGATTTCTCCTCCGGTGGGTGCACTTTCCAAGTATCTTGAGGATATAACCGCGTATTTTTCCAAGGTGATTACTTCAAAGCCGTTCATGTCGTTCCGCAAGACGGCCTTTAATCTGGCGGAAAAGTTGCCCGAGCCGATTGCAAAGTTTGCCAGACGGACGGAGACGCATGCAAAGGGGCTTATGACGGGCGGCACTTGGTTTGAAGAGCTTGGTTTTTACTATGTCGGGCCGATTGACGGGCACTCCTTTGACGATATGATACCGGTATTTCAAAATGTGCGGGATAGCGACGAACATCGCGCCTTTCTTATCCATGTGAAAACTAAAAAAGGATATGGTTATAAGCCGGCGGAACAGCTACCGACTAAGTTTCACGGGGTATCAAAGTTTAACATTGAGACGGGCGAGTTTTCTCCTTCGCTTTCGCTTATTCCTTCCTGCACTCAAGGCTTTTCTTTGGTGATAAACAAGCTGGCAAAGGAAGATAAGAATGTGGCGGCGATTACGGCGGCAATGCCTTCGGGGACCGGTCTTGATGCTTTTGCGCTTGATTTCCCAAAACAGTTCTTTGATGTCGGGATTGCCGAGCAGCACGCGGTTACTTTTGCAGCCGGACTTGCTGCCGGCGGGGTGAAGCCCTTTGTCTGCCTTTATTCCAGTTTCTTCCAGCGTGCCTATGATCAGGTCTTGCACGATGTCGTTTTGCAAGGTTTGCCGGTAAGGTTTATGTTGGATAGAGCGGGTTTCGTGGGTGAGGACGGGATTACGCATCACGGGCTTTATGATATTTCGCTGACGATGAATCTGCACGGTGTCGTTGTGATGGTGCCTTCATCTTATGCCGAGGTCTTAAATATGGTAAGGACGGCTTACAGTATTGACGACAAGCCTTCGTTCGTGCGCTATCCGCGCGGGTGTTTGCCCTATATGGAAGAAACCGCCGGTGATTTCGGTGAGGTTTTGGAAATAGGTAAAGCGCGGGTGCTTAAAGAAGCTGCGGACGGAAAGAAAGATGTGGCAATCATAAGTCTCGGCTCGCGACTTAATGATGCTTTGCAGGCGGCGGAAATGATGGGTGAAAAAGGCGTCGGCGTGACGGTTGTTGATGCTCGGTTTGCAAAGCCTTTTGATAAGGAATTGTTCCTAAAGCTCGCGAGGTCTTACAGCGTTGTGATTACGGTTGAGGAGGGAGCCGCGGGAGGCTTTGGTTCTGCTGTTTCGGACTTCTTGGCAAAAGAGGGCGTTCTTGACAGTGGCAAGGTGAAGTTCCGCGCTTTGGCGATTAATGATGATTTTTACAACCATGCCCCTATTCCTCAGCAGCTTAAATATGCGGGGCTTGACGCCGGCGGCATATACGAAAGCGTGATGTTACTGCTTGGGAAAAGCAGCAGTAGTAAGGTTAGGTCGGTGTCCTAAATGACGCTTTAAATATACAATTTTGGAAAATGGCTTGCCTTGTGGACAAAAACATGGTATAAAACCGTTTTTATATGTTAATGTATTTCAAGAGGTGTTTATGCTTGTAAAAAATGAAATAGGGGCCAGCGTTCAAGGTGTTGTGCCGGTCATATTTGATGTTGATGGCAATCTACTTGATACAGAGAGGAATCAATACATTTTTTATCATGATGCTCTTGTAAGTATTTTTAAGCAGCAGCCCGATGTTTTGGCAAAAATCGAACATCATATTCCTTGTAATGAGCAAGGGCAGCTTTGGTATATTCGTAATTTGATGGGTAAACCGAAAGAGCATAAAGCCATTATCTCAAAGTATTTTGCTCCGGTGTCTGATGATGATATGCGGTTTATATCCAGCTATGTGGATTATCGGATTATGGAAGAAACTTCTTCGGATAGTATTTGTCCGGGGGTTGAGGAGATGTTGCAGGAACTATCTGAAAATCCCGCAGTGGAGGTCTATCTTGTCTCCGGTGGCAGCAGGGTTTGCATCCAAGTGGAGCTTGAAAGAAGCGGACTTATTAAGTATGTAAAGCCTGAAAATGTCTATACGGCGGAGACTTATGTCGGTAATAAAAAAGAAAAAGTAAAAGATATAATGCTTGCCCATAATGTTACGCCGGATCTTATGCTTATGTCCGGTGACGGGATTAGGGATATGCAGGCAACGCAAGATGTGTGTGGCGGCATGAAGGTCTACGCTATCGGTAATCTCGGGCTCTCCGGCCAAAGTAAAGACGCAAATGTTGTTAGAGCGCAAAGGGAGATGCTGCTTGCAAATGGAGCGGACGAGGTGGTTACCGTTAATGAATTCAAGGATGCTGTGTTAAAAAAAGTTGATGTGTTGGTCGGTAAGATGCGGCAGAAGCAGCTTGAGAGCCAAAACGCTATGTTCTTGTTTCGTATGTTGGAATGCGGCAAGGAAAACGGCCGATAAGTTGCTTTAAACAATCATATCCAGTATGTTTTGCTCTGTTGCTCTCAGCTCGGAGACTAGGTCTTGGTTTTGGTTGAAAAACTCATCGCCTCTGGCGTAGATGCCGAGGCAAACAGCATCAAAAGGATTATAGGCGAGACCTTGTTTTAAGCGCCTTAGATAATTTTCTTCAAAATCGGTTTCCATACGAAGCTTCCACTTTATGGGGTTGTCCGGCTCGTTAAAGCGCCCCTCTTGTCCCGTGAAGCTGGTGAAAAAGGCCATTACCCTTTTTGCGGGGCTTGCCATTAATTCGCCCCATTTCATGCGGACGAGGGTCTTTGGTTCGGATAGGTCAGGCATAAAGTTAAAGCGCAGGTCCTCGGCAAGTTGATGGGCGTGAATGGTGCGTTTTTCATCATCCATGGCGGCGAAGTAATCGTTTACGGATTCCATATCGTGAGTGTTGAGAACGGCGATATCATTGGGATTGGCGCGGGATAACCTGTATATGTGGTTAGGGTTCTCGGGCTCAATAAATTGAGATACAAGCATACGGCCAAGCCCAAGTATTTTTATTACTTCATCAAGTTGTTCGGGGCGGCTTCCTATGTCTTCAATGTATATTTTATTTAAATCAAAATGATTTTTATTTGCAGTGTTGATGATTATTTCTTTGGCTATACTTGCGAATTCTTGCGTAGTGTGTTTTGTGAACTTCTTGAAAATCGGGTGATCGGGGCTGGAATACAGTCGCCCGCTTTCGTATTTGGAGCTTTTTGATATGATGAAGGGGTTGACCATACCGATGAAATGATCAATGCGCAGACCGCCTTTGTTACGCTTGAAGGTCGTATCAAAAATATGCTCAAGTAATTTACCTGCGATGCCCGGCGAACCGTCTTTATTGAACAATTTATCGGGGTTGATGACGGGAAAGCCCCAGTCGGTCTCATTCTTGTTGAGATTGTCCGGGGGGACGCCCATGGAAAAGCCTTTTAAAAAGATATTCGGATAGGCGTGGCAATACGAGTCGGGGAGTTTCACGGGTATGTCACCTATATATGAAAAAGGTGCATCTTTAATAAAAGTTGACGCAAGATACTCTATAAACAAGTAATAGTCTTGCTCTTTACTGTGATAATACTTTGCATCTATTTCAATATATGGGTTTTCTTTTGTGAAAATACTTAAATCTTTATGTAAAGCTGTAGCGAATTTGTCGCCTTTACTTAAGGCGTGTTGGTAGTTTTTATATATCTCGTGCAGGGCTTTATGATAGTGTTTGCTTACTTCCTTATAATCAATTTGGGTTCCGGATTTTGTCGATTTATATATGTTTTCCAAAGTGCTTTCGGAAAGGAAAGGTGCCTTTTCCAGCGGAATGAAAAAAGGATTATAGCCAAGCGAACCTGTGTAGGGAGAAAAATAAGGAGGGAAGGTTTCGCCGGTGGGGGTAAGCAGAACTTTATCCACTACACCTTCAAAAAAGAAAGCAACCTTTTCCGCGCCTTCACCGTAGGGAGAGCCTATGCCGGTATTTTTTGCCGAGGATAGGGCGGGGAAGCTCACTCCGGGAATGCCGATGGTTACTTCTTTATCCAGCACGCGATAGCCCCTTTTGATAAGAGGCTTGGCTTTGTTCCATTCTTCTAAAAGCAAGGGAGATAGCATCTTTAAGGGGTCCTTTAAGTTAGTTCAATGTGTAGTGGTGAGTGTCGTATCCGCCTGTTTTTAACAATCCGTTCTGCTCAATAAAATCGTTGATGGTTTTTGCCCAAAGGTAGGTGGAATTGCTTGGATCGGGGTAGGGGGAGCCGTTTTGGTATGCGTTATAGACTTCCTTTAAATCGCCGATTTGAAATTGATAATTTACTTCGGCGGCACATAGGCCTTTGTCCTTTAGCGCAGATAAAAGAACGAGCATAATCTCGCGTCCGGCATCTTTACCTTCGGCTTCGCAAGCGGCGATGTAATCTTGTGCCAAGCTATCGCCGGTCAAGGTCCTTGCCGGGTGAGCTATCCCCAAAAAGCCAAAGCCCGAGCGATTCAAGGCGGTGAAAATGTTATCGGGCTCTTGGTTTATTTTTATGCCTTGGGTGTCGTCAAAGGTGAAAATATATTCTCTTATGCGGTTTGCTGCCTCCTCGCCCAGCTTATAATTTATGTATTTGTAAATGCCATAAGGAAGGTAGATGCTGAGCCCCTTTCTTAAAAGGGGAGTTGCAAATAAAAGCTCCTTTTCGCAAAGAGAATCCGTGCCGATTTTGCGATTAATTCCGGCGATGATTTTGGGCAGAGCTTTTATTCTTTCTTGCGACAATGCAGAAAGGATTTTATTTATCCCCTTATCGAAAGGATTAATTGAGTAGCCGATCAGTTCAAAGGGCAGGGGGGCTTTTAGGCGCGTTTTGTCTTTGTAATGCGTGCTGAACTCGCAACCTAAAACTATGCGAAGATTTTTATATTTTTCGGGATTTCGGATAAGAGCTTTTAGCGCGGCAACGGCGCCTTTCGTAGTGTCGTGATCGGTGATTGCGGCAGTGAGAAAAGGCTTATCATCTGCGGGAATATGTTGTGCCGTAAGGTCGGCATATGCACTCATGTAATCAAGCCAATCCTCGGGGGATATTCTGCCGTCCGAAGCATTTGTGTGAGTGTGGAGGTTAAAGCGAAAAGCATCGTCGTGATAATCAGAAAAATGCTTAAAATCGCGAGGGGTGGCTATGGTGAGCAAGTGCTTTAATTCCTCGGCCCCCATAACCGAGAAAAGCTTGTAAGTTTCGCTTTCTTTTAGCCCCAGTTCTTTGGCAAGTGCGCGGTAATACTTTGCGTCCTTGGGATACATTTTAAGGCGGGTCTGAAAAGTCTTTTTTATGTCGTCGTGTGCCATGGTTAAAAGCCCTTTAAAAGTGCGGGTTGTCGTTGTTCTGCAAAGATTGCAAGCGGCGCTTCCCGTGGGAATGTTCCTTTCCTATATCGCAGGTTAGCACGCTTTTTTTGCTGTCGCAAGGAATAGAGCTCTTATCGAGGGGAAAAGTTTTTTGGTTGACTTCTTTGTAAAAAATACTAGCTTGCGTGCGAGAAGTTATTTAAAAAATCCTTGTTTGGAGGTGGTTCTTTTTATGAGCTATATTTATTTGATTTTGGCGATTGTGGTGGAAGTGGCCGCGGTTGTCTTTATGAAAAAGTCCGATGCGCTCACCAGATTTTGGTATGCTTTGGGAGGCTTTCTTTCTTATGCTTTAAGCTTTGCTTTGGCGGGTATGGCGTCGGAAAATCTGGAAGTTGATTTTGTGTATGCGGTGTGGTCTTCGGTCGCTATTTTAGCAATTTTCATTATCGGCTTTGTGTTCTTTGGTGAAAAGGTAAATCGGCTGAAAATCCTTTCCGCCTCGCTGATTATTTTCGGCGTGATAGGTTTTAGTGTGGCAGGTGCGCTTTATTAGGTTGGTTGGGTCGCCATGAGTTATTTGTATTTGTTTTTAGCCGTGCTTTTGGAAGTAATCGCAGTGGTTTTGATGAAAGAGTCGCAAGGCATGTCTGTGGTGGTTTTTGCAATCGGAGGCTTTGCGGCGTATGGTTTAAGCTTTACTTTCGCAGCGTTTGCGGGCAAAAAGCTTGATGTGAGTTTTGTATATGCGACTTGGTCATCTTTGGCGATTATCGCCGTGTTTTTGGTCGGCTTTTTATTCTACGGAGATGTTATTAACTTGTTAAAGATACTTTCGGCCGTGATGATTACTGCGGGAGTTATCGGTTTTAATTTCGCCGGCGCCAAGCACTGATTTCCCCGACCGAAGCATTATCACCGATAAAAAACGCCCCCAAAAAGGGGCGCTTTTTTATTATGGCGGATGGGGAGAGATTGTCCTTCGCTTTGCTTCGTTCATCTGCGCAAGGCTTCTCCTTGCTTGATAGCGAACTCTCGAACCGAGAGTAACGTTCCCTCCCTCCACTTATAATAAAAAAACACCCCAAAAAGGGGTGCTTTTTTATTATGGCGGATGGGGAGAGATTCGAACTCTCGGTAAGCTTTGAGACCTACACACACTTTCCAGGCGTGCGCCTTAAACCACTCGGCCACCCATCCACGGAAAACGAGCGCAGATGATTTAACATTTTGCACAAAAAGTCAAACAGTTTATGAAAACAACTCCAAAACTTCGGGATTGGGGTTGCGCTTGGCATAGTCAAGCACCGTTTTGCCCTTTGAATCCGTAGCTTTCATATCCGCGCCGTATTTGATTATGGCAGTAATTACTCCGGGGTTAAGGTTGTAAGCTGCCGCTAACATCAAAGGCGTTGCTCCGTCCTGCTCATAGGGCTCATCAATGATGGCGCCGTTTTTAACCAAGATGTCGATAACTTCGGGATCCATGTTACTCTTTGCCGCAAAAAGCAAAGGTGTCATACCGTCCTTGGATTTATCGTTTACTTCGGCTTTGTTCTTGATGAGGCAATTCACGACCGCGGGGTTAATAGTGGCTTTTGCCGCCCACATAAGCGGGGTCAAGCCGTTGGGGTCAACCGCGGTGACGCTTGCGCCTTTATTGATTAAAAAGTCGATAATGTCAGGGTTGTGATTACCTTTTGCGGCAAGCATAAGGGTAGTAAGACCCTCTTTGCTTTTACCGTCAAGCTTTGCACCTTTTGCAACAAACAGCTTTAAGACATCAAGATTTTTGTTGTCCCTTGCGGCATACATCAAAGGTGTAAGACCCGAGTTCGATTTTTCTTCCATTAAGGCGCCTTTGCCAATCAAAAAGTCGGCTATGTCCGGGTTGGGATTATTCTTTGCTACCCACATTAAAGCTGTTCTGCCGCGCTTGTCCTTGGCGGTAATGTCCGCTTTAGCATTCAAAAGTGCGTCAATAACATCGACATTTTGGTTATAGGCAGAAGCCCATATCAAAGCGGTTTTGCCCTTATCGTCGGTGTCGTTTATCTTTGCTTTGGCGGCGACCAAGGCTTCAATCACTTCGGGGCGCTTTGCCACTTTAGAGGCGAACATAAGAGGGGATATTCCATTTGCCCCCTTATCATTTATAGAGGCCTTGTGCTTTTCAATAAGCGCCTCAAGGTCGGGTAAAGACGCGCGTTTTATCGTGCGGACAAAGGCCTCGCGGTTGATGACATTTGCCAAAGCACGCAAATCCTCGTCAGAGAAAAGAGCGGCGCCGTCCAAAGGAAGGTAGATGAAAAGGTAGTCCTCTTCGTCATAAACTTCGCAAGTCTTATTGTTGCCGAAGGTCGCGGTGTGGTCATTTCCGGCGAATAAGTCATCCATGGAGCCAAAGGCCATTATGAAGTCATCGTGGTAAGACTTCGGACCGCCGCAAAGCACGATTTTGCTTTTGGCGTCAGATTCTTCGACGATTTTGCGTAGCATGGGGAAGCGTTCGTATTGACACCAAACCCTGTATTGTTCTTTCAGCACAAAGCCGGTGGCCTCAAACATGTCGATGTTCCAAAGATTGTCCTCGTCCTTTTTAAAAGGTATGGGATAAAGGTTGAGCTTGGCGGTTACCGAGTCCGGCTCATACATGTTCTTGTCTGCGCCGCCGAGGTGGCTGAGTATCTTTGATGTGTAGTGATTGTAAGGTCCGGTCATGGGCTTGGCGGGATTATAAGAGGGGAAGTCCTTTACCGGTTCCAAATCGGTCTTGGAGAAGTGGACATCGCTACGGTTGGTGCCCCATTCAACCCCGCAAACAAAAATGCTTGCGTTAATGTTGCCGCCTTCAAATCCCGAATACGATTTTGCCCACTTGGCAAAGGTCGAAGTAGGTTCGCTTTTCAATTCATTTCCCATCTATAATTCTCCTTTTAATAGGGTCGTTTTGCCTGATAAGGCTTATATATAAAACATTAACAAAAAAGAAAAAAGCTATTTCGGAATGTATAACTTTTCCTTTACATATCTAGGACTTTCTTCGGGGCTCATGGGCTTGCCGAATAAGTAACCTTGAATAGAGTCGCAACCGTTGTCCTTAAGGGTCTTTAACTGGCCTTTGGTTTCAACGCCTTCTGCGATTACCTCCAACCCTAAAATGTGTCCGAGCTGGATTATGGCGTTAGTAATTCTGGCGTTGTCGGGGTCCTTTTCCAAATCAATGATGAAGGAGCGGTCGATTTTAAGCTTATCTACGGGGAAGCGGCGAAGATAACTGAGTGACGAGTAGCCTGTGCCAAAGTCGTCAATGGCTATGCGGACGCCGATGTCGGATATCTTTTTAAGGGCTTCGTTCGCCATTTCGGCATTTTGCATGACGACGGATTCGGTAAGCTCCAGCTCCAGATTCTCAGGAGTCACTCCCGTTTCTATCAATGATTTTTCAACAAAGGAGGCAAGATCGGCCTGCCTAAACTGGACTGCGGAAAGGTTGACTGCCATAACGGCATTGGGCAGACCCATTTCACGCCACCTGCGCCATTGCCTCAGCGCTTCGGTGAGCACCCACTCGCCTATGGGCAGGATAAGCCCGGAATCTTCGGCTATAGGGATAAAGCTCACCGGCGGAATAAGTCCCAAAGTGGGATGTTGCCAGCGGATAAGAGCTTCCCAGCCGGAGATTGTGTTGGTTTTTAAATCTATTTGGGGCTGGTAGTTTAGGACAAACTCGTGGTTAGTCAGGGCCTTTCTTAAGTCCCTTTCAAGATTCATGCGATTTTCGGTTTCCTCGTTTATCTTGTGCGAGAAAAAGTAGAAACTGTTAGCGCCCACGACTGCTGCTCGGTGCATCGCCATGTCAGCGTAGTTCATCAGCTTTGCTTCGTCCGTGGTGTCATCGGGATAGGTGGTGACGCCGATATAGCAGCCGAGGTTAATCTCGTGACCGTCCAAATCCTTGGGCTCGCTTATGCTCTTGATAATTTTTTCCGCAAAGGCCGAGATTTCTTCGGTGTCTTTGACCTCGGTGGCAAGGGCGAAGTTGTCGCCGCTAAAGCGCGAAAGAATGTCGCCCGATGATGTCATATAGCTTAAATTGTCCGCTATTTCTCGCAAGATTTTGTCGCCGGCGGCGTGTCCCATAGTGTCGTTGATAATGTTAAAGTTGGATATATCAATGAAAAATACGGCGATTTTGGCGTCCGTGCCTTTTATCAATTCTATCTTTTCTTTTAACATCTTTTCAAAAAGGTTGCGGTTGGGAATGAGCGTGAGAGGATCGTAATTTTGGATTTGATTGATTAAGCCCTCGGCCTCTTTCTTCGCGGTCAAGTCGTCGTGAATAACGACAAAGTGCGATATCTTTCCATTACCGTCAGCCATGGGACTTACGGTTTGTCTTACATTGTAAAGAGCACCGAATTTGTCGCGATTTATAACTTCTCCCGACCACCTCTTGCCCGATTTTATGGTTTTCCAGAAGTTTTTAAAAAACTCTTTCGGAAGTTTGCCGGATTTTAAAATGTGAATATTTTCGTTTAAAAGCTCTTGCCAGGAATAGCCGCTCATATCAAGCAGAGCCTGATTGCTCCAGATGATGTTGCCTTCGGTGTCGGTAATAAATACGCCGTTGGCGGCAGAGGAAATGGCAGTTACCAGCAAGTTAATATGCTCTTGATCCGTAGCCATTTTAAGAATTAAGGCAAAGCGTTCCGCCGCGAACTCCAGCCCGTCCATAATTTCGGGAGAAAGGGGGTCTTTTTTCGTTTGTATCTCAATTATGCCTACGGGTTCTTTGCAAAAAAGCAGAGGGATAGATATGACTTGCGCGCCTTCGTTGGGAGCATCTTTTGCCGCACTGCGAACCGAGGTTTGCAAGTGTTGCAGGCAGAAAGATATGTTAGGCATTTCTTGGTTTATATTGCTCCATCTTATGGATCTGCCTTGAGTGATAGAGTTTGGCACTTCGCCGAAAGTGCCGGTGATTGTCAAATCGCCGTTGGTCTTTCTTACGCCTACCCATGCGGACTCCAAATCCAAAATCTTTACCAAAGCCGAGCAGAGAAAAGGCGCGATTTGCGTCTCACTGTTGCACTGCATTGCGAATACGGTAATTTTTTGGATTAACTTATTGATTTCTTTTTCAATACTCTGAAGCAGAGTGCTCTTTATCGTGCAAACAAAAAAGTCGCTGTCATCTCCGGAGAGCTTTATGGCTACGATTTCAACTGGAAGTTTAACTTTATCTTTAGTGGTAATGTTGGCGTAAACGATGGGATTATCACCCCTAATCTTATCCATTATGGAGAAGCTTTTCTTTTTCCCCCTGGCGGTGGTGCCGTCGGTATTTGCTTCTGCCGGGAAAAAGCGACTTATATTGGCATCAATGATTTTGTCTTCCTTATAGCCGACAAGATTTGCAAAAGCCGCGTTGGCAGAGGATATAACTCCCTGCTGATTCATAATGATAATACCGATTTTCGAATGTGTTAAACGCGTCTGCAATATAAAATCCTTTCACTGTAAAGGCAGTAAAACACGACCTTTCATGGTAGTAAAACTGTTTTTTACAGATAAAGTTCTAATTTTAAGTTAATGTTAGGACATTTTATTTAAAGTCTTTTGAAAAATATTTTGAAAGGGGCAGATTTGCTATGAAAAAGGCTGGAGTTTCTCGCGGGGCACGCGTTTCTTTTGCTACATTGGTGGGCTTTTTGGCAGGTATAGGACTTTGCGCGGGGGCTGTGTTCATGTCGACCTCAAATTATGTTACTTTTCTTAACCTTCCGAGCTTTTTTATTGTAATCGGCGGAACATTCGCGGCGGCCTTTATTTCTTATGAGCCAAAATATGTGTGGGGCGCGTTCAAGGACGGCCTTTCCATATTGTTTGCTCATAGAGAAGGGCAGGCGATACTTAAAAATGAAGTAGGGCGGATTATTCGCTGGGGCTATATCGTCCAGAAAAGCGGGCTTAAAGGTTTGGAAGATGATGCTAAAAGCACGGTTGCCAATGACGCTTTTTTGCTCCAAGGCGTGGATTTGGTTACGGCAGGATATAGCGGGCAAGAGATAAAGAGCATTTTGGCGGCGGCGTTTGAAAGTGAATACAAAAGGGCGCATATGCGGTCCGATGTGCTTAAAACCATGGCGGCGACCGCGCCTGCTTTCGGTATGATAGGAACGCTGGTGGGGCTTATCATTATGCTTTCCAACTTAGATAATCCTTCATCAATAGGTCCGGGAATGGCGGTGGCTTTAATGACTACGCTTTACGGGATTTTGGCGGCAAGGATTTTCTTTTTGCCTGCGGCGACAAAGGTTAACCAGCGCGAGGATATTACTCTGTTTAGGAATATGCTTATTGCCGAGGGGCTTTCCATGTTGGCCGAACGCAAGTCTCCGCGCTATATTCAAGACAGCATGAATGCTTATATTGACGCAAAAGAGCATTTCCTTATCGACAGGGATTTGAAGATAAAAGTCTCTGCGGCGGATAACGAGGAATAAGGAGTGCTTTAAATGGCTTTATTTGCTCCTAAAAAAGACAGTGATATTGATAGTTGGCTTTTGACATACAGCGATATGGTTACGCTCATCTTGTGTTTCTTTGTGCTTTTGGCGGCGATGAGTAATGTGGATATGGTCAAGTTTGAGCAAATAAAAACCAATATGGCGCGAACTATCGGGGATAAAGAAGTCCTTAGCCCTATTGAAACGGTGACTATGGATTTAAAAAAGGATATTGCTTCGTTGGGGATAGAGAATGATGCCTTGGTTTATGATAATGCCGAGGGTGCGGTGCTGGAGTTCTCCTCGCCGTTCTTGTTCGCAAGCGGCGCGGCAAAGATTAAGCCCGAGGCGGTGCCTTTTCTAAAGCGGATTGCGGCGACGCTCAGCGTGGAAAGGTTCTTTGCTTTTACTTACGAAGTGGAAGGGCATACGGACGAAAGTAGCGACGAGCTTTCGGCGTTGGATTTGTCGGCGCTTAGGGCGGCGGCGCTGGCGCAGTTCTTCATAAGCAGGGGAATTGATGCTTCGCGCTTCAGAGTGGTGGGACTCGCCGACACGCGCCCGAAGGTTCCCGATGTGGATAGGGACGGGAGCGAAATCGTGCACAATAAGATTCTTAATCGTCGGCTGGTTGTTAAGATAGAGCCGATGTAGGAGAAACTGCGCCACTGTATGTGGTAAGGCGGGCAGGCGCTAACGGAAGCGGCAATCTTTGGTATAAACCGCGGGGGTGCTCACGGTTTTGAAAATGTTAAGCGGAGCTTTCGCTTGGTTAAAGTTCATTTTACATTGACTGCTTAGCGCGACTTTGTCCGGATTGTGATGAGACGCTTGCTCGGCAAGTCTTCTTCTGGCGGCGCGGTTAATCTCTAAAAGCTCAAGCTTTTCGGCGGGATTGCCCGAGGCGAGGCAGTCTATGGACTTGATATAGGCTTGATACTCGGCGGTTTCGCTCGCAAATATTCTGGGGCGGTTGCGAAGTCCTAAAACGGGCAACTCAACGGACTCTCCGATTTTTAAATGTGCGGTTTGAACGCTATAAATTGTCTCAATAGCATCGTGAAAATCGCGAGCAATGATGCATAAATTGTCCACGGAGTTAGTCCCGCCTCCGCTTATCGGTATGATGTGGTGGCAAGACCAGCCTTTGGGCAAAAGACCGTGGGTCTTTGCCAGAGATACTTCTTTGGTCAGGAAGATATCGTCAAGCAAGCCATAGCAAGCGTAAAGCATAATCATTTCTTTTTGGGCTCTTCGCGACTCCTTACGAATGGAGGCGCTTTCTCTGGGACTTACCTTGGTATAAGTAAAATACTTATCTTCGTAACCGATCATCTTTCCCCCTTTCTATGGTTCGGTTATAAGAATTAATTTTGGGTAGTATAGCAAAAATAAACTAAAAAAGCCATACCCGCGCCCCAAAAAAAAAATATAAAAAAGCCGGAAGATATCCGGCTTTGTTTATAAGCGTTAAAGGCATTGCTACTTTTGGGTAGCGTCGGCCTTTTCTTCTTCCTTTGCTTCTTCAGCTTTTTCAGCCTTTTCAGCTTTTTCGTCTTTGGCTTTAGATGCGGCTTGCTTTGCTGCTTTTTCGGCAGAGGCGGCGGCTTCGGCGGCTTCAGCTTCGGCCTTTGCTTCGGCAGCGAAGAACTCGGCAGCGTGGCGTTCGGCTTCCTCAACCGAGCGAGCGATAGTTACCATAATCTTTTCCTTCACATCAGGGTGAGGAGCTATGGTCACTTCATAGACGCCGATATCCTTTAAAGGTTGATCCAAGACGACATGACGGCGCTCAATCTTGTTACCGCTTTCAATTACGGCATCATAAACATCGCGCGCGGTCACCGAGCCGTATAAGTGTCCGGACTCGGAAGCTTGACGAACGATTTTCACGACCAAGCCCTTTAAAGCTTTGGCAAGCTCGACTGCCGCTTCTTTGTTCTTGGCGTTTAGCTTTATCAGTTCCGCTTTCTGTTTTTCAAAATACTCCAAGTTAGCTTTATTTGAGCGCAAAGCTTTGTTTTGGGGGAGCAGATAGTTACGGGCAAAGCCGTCCTTTACCTTTACCACATCGCCCATTTGTCCCAGCTTCTCAATCCGCTCAAGCAAAATGACTTCCATTGTTATTTCCTTTCCATTTTCTTTTGTATAGAGGTTCTATACATTCTAGATAATTGTTCATATAAACCGATTGCTGCCAGCAATACAAATACTTCAAGCGCACCAAAACCAAAGACAAACGCAAGGGTTAAAAGTGTGTAAAATATAAGCAATAAAATGCCGGCGAATTTCGTTTGTTCAGCCCAGAGGTGAATCCTGCTTAATCCTAATGCACAAAACGGTATTGCCATACAGGCCGCGAGGTTTGCGCTTATGTAGCCGATGTTGCCCGATGCCAAGAAGCCAATGACCGCGCCCGCCACAACTACGCCGAGAGCCCAGTTCTGGACATAAACCTCGGTATAAGAGGGCTTGGGGCGCAAAGCCTTTTGCTTCTTCAGCAAGATGTATTCGGCAATATAAGCCACAAAAACAATCCTTAAAAGCCAAGTTACGGCGATTACTGTCATGAATACCGCAACAATCTTCTCAATCGCTGCCATGGCTGTTCCGGCGTCAATTTGCGAAGGCAAATTCGTGGATACCGCCTTTAGGATTAAGGCTTTTAATCCGGCTTCAATGTCCAGCGCGGGCGCCGGCACCGGTGTAGCAGTGATTTCGGCGGCGGTGTTTGACACGGTCGACGCTATGGCAGTATCAAGCGCCGCTACTATCGCAAGAATAGTCAAAAGGGCAATACCCGCGGTCAGCAGGGAAAGCCAGCTTAACATATATCCTATGGGATACCATACGGTTCCTTTGTTTTGCGTGCGGTGCTTAAGCGCCAAATATACCAGTAAAAGCGATGGAGCTATGTCCCAAGCAAAGTAAATAACCGTCGCTTCGCCAAAGGTTAAAATGGATAAGAGTAAAAGCCCGGCGGCGCTTGCGATTGTCGCACCTATAAAGCCGATGCTTAAACCCGCCATGATAACCGGCAGAGGCGATAAACATAAGCCAATCATCGCAGATAAACCACCTTTCATCATCATTGAAAAGAGGGCTCCTCCTAAAAGGCCTGCTATAATTGACCAGATTATGTTTTTGCTATTCGGCACCAGTTCCTCCGTTCGGCATAAGGGTTAATTAGTCCTCAACATAAGGCAAAAGAGCGATGTAACGAGCGCGCTTGATTGCGGTCGCCAGTTCACGCTGCTTCTTCGCCGAAACCGAAGTTATGCGGCTGGGAATGATTTTGCCGTGCTCTGAGATAAAACGAGAAAGCAATTTGATGTTCTTGTAGTCAATCGCAGGGGCATTCTTTGATGACAAAGGGCAACCTTTGCGATGAGAGCTGAAAGATCTTGAGCTACTTATCATTGTTTTCCTCGCTTTCAATGTTTTCAACAGGTTCAATGTTTTCCATTTCTAAAGTGTCTTCGGAATGGAAACCGGCATCAAAATCAAAGCTTTCGCTCGCGTCATCTTCTTTATAATCGCGAGGCTTTGCCATCATTGCTGACGGGCCTTCTTCCAAAGCTTCAACCTTGACGGTCATGAAACGCAACAGATTTTCGTTGATTCTCATTTGACGCTCCATCTCTTTTACAGCAGAGGAGGGGGCGTCAATGTTCAAGAGAACATAATGTCCCTTGCGATTTTTTTGGATGCGGTAAGCTAATTGCCGCAGTCCCCAGTTTTCGCGTTTGGTTACTTTACCGCCTTCGGCAGATATGATGTCGGCAAAGTTGTCGGCAAGCTTATCAACTTCGTTAGCGGGAATATCCTGACGCGTTATAAAAACGCATTCATAAAAAGGCATAGTAATAATCCTTCCTTTTGGCTTTTCTCAACCCCTAGAGATACCCGATTTTCCCTATGAAAACCGCAAAAGGGGCATAGTCGGTCCGTTACTTCCGACAAGGAAACGGATTCGCGATGATACACACCTTTTCAATAAAATCAAGGTGTTTTTTATCTGCCCTCCCTACATTTTGCTCCTATGAGTTTTGCAGCCACAGGGTTTTGCAGGATTATCACCTTTTTCGCGTTTGGTTCCGCCGAACGCAAAGATTTGCGCTCGGACAGTGATACTGAAAGAGGTATATTATTTAGTTTCCCTCTCATCTCATAGGTAACGATGTTTTGTAACGCCGAGAGAGACTTGAGGTCGTCAATGTTAGCATTTCTTCCCGGACAGACTTTTATTAACAACTGTTCCGATTTAGGAAGTACATCTGCCTTGTATCCTATGGGACTGACAAGCCCTCTATTTACAAGTTTTTGCCAAGTTTCCCGTACGTCTGCCGTACGGACATTTAGCCCGTTAACGGTAAGCATATCATTCACAGGATTTGACAGGTTTACCGCCTTTTTTGCGTTTGGTTCCGCTGAATACAAATTTCTGGGATCGGACAGTGATACTGAAATAGGTGCATTTAGTTCCTTTTCCATCTCATTGGTAATGATGATTTGTAACAACGAGAGAGACTTGAGGTCGTCAATGTTAGCATTTCTTCCCGGACAAACTCTTATTGCCAATTGCTCTGGTTTTGGAACTACGCATATCTGACATTCCTCGGCACGGACAAGTCCTGTATTTGCATACTTTTGCCAAGTTTCCTCTATGTCTGCAAGATATACGTTTTTCCCGTTAACGGTAAGTGTATCATTTAAACTTTTGGTTTGTTTGTTTTCAATATAGTTATACATAGCTAGTTTCCTTTATCTTCTAGAGTTAAAAAAATTAAATTAATCAGTTAAAATGTGTGTAAGAAAAAATTATTTGCCCGCGAGGGCAAAGAAGAAAAAGGAAACAAAGAAAAGGCTAGCACTGATGAGTGCGTTTGAAAGAATAACAGATGATGTTGCTAGTGCATACATTTATTCTTCACCTTTCTTGTGTTGATAGGTGAAGAATAATGCAGTTTTTTGCTTTTGTCAATAATAATTTATAATTATTTTTTGTTTTTTTTAATATTCTATTTAATACCCTTGGACGTGGGCGTTTATTTCTTCGGTGATGCGCCGTTTGCGTTACCTTTTGCCCGGGCTTGATATTATCTGGTGCGGCCGTTCTTCTCTTTGGCAGAGCACCATTCATGAATGCGGTTGCCTATTCCCCTGATAGTGGAGCGGATATACCCGGCTCCGGTTTTGTCCGTGTCGTTTATGCGGTAAATAATGTATTCTCTTCTTATGTTTAAACTCTTATCGGTAAAGATTCTGGCCGGGGAGTAACGAACTAAGAAGTATTTGTCGCCGCGCTTAATTACATAACCGTCGCGTTCCATGATGTCCTTTACGCGAGCATACCAAGGATTGGCAAGGAGCTTTTGCCCCATTTCCGTTTCGTAAAACTCGTTCATTGTCATGACGGCCGCGGATTTCTTTGCTCTTATCTCAAGCTCTTGATGCTCAGCGACGAAAGGAGTGCTGTTTGCGCTTTCTTCTTCCTTATGAGCCGCATAAGAAGCGCCTCCGTGAAAAGAATCTATATCATCACCACTGCTTTGTCCCATTTTTTCCTCCTTTTGTTCAAAGTGCCTTTATGAACATTGCGACCGGTCCGAGGCTATTACTAGTCACGGGTGCGGTTGTTGATTTCTCTGGCGTTGAGATATCCTTGAATGCGGTGTTTTACCCCTCTGACGATAAAGTTCGTTTTTTCATCCTTTTCCTCAGACTTGTCCATTATTGCGCGCTCTGCCTCGTCAAAAATGCTTTTGCCATTTCCGCTTAATACTTCTTGGCGAGAGCCACGGTGAGTGGAGCATTCAAGCCAATGAGAATCGGGTTCAATGAATTTCTTGAATATACCGTTGTCCGTTCTTCTCCGACCGTATCCCACATTAATCAGTGTTTTGGTGTGTAAAGGGTGAGTGAAGCCCGTCCAATAATCTTTTTCATCGATTTCGATACGAGTATCTGTGCGAGGAGTAAAGATTATTTTGTTAAGCCTTTCTTTGTAGTCAAAGCCAAAATAGGTGTGAGACCATATGTCATAATTATCTAACTTCCCGTTTTCCTTTAAGGGGTAAATTATATGATCTGATTCTATTTCCAAATACCTGCGAGGAACAAAACGAGTGTTAAGATGTTTGACCAAAAACCACTTGTCGCCTCGCTTGATCGCGTAACCGTTTTTAGTGATCTCTTCTTTGAATGCAGAATTAAGACGAGAGGAAACCTCTTCCCCAAATTCAGTTTTGCAAAAATCGTCTATTTCAAGGACCAGCACCTTATGTCTTATTGCGAGTCTTTCTATTTGCCAGTCTTCCATTTTTTTCTTCCTTTCTTTGGTTTATGTTGTTTCCGGCTTAAGGATTAGCATTCATGGACGAAGGCATTGATTTTCGCGACAGTAGCCAGACCCTTCTCACGATTTTCTTTGTCAATTTCCTGTTTCTCAAGAAGACAGTTTATCGCAAGCTTTTTCTCATTAAGAATACTTTCGCCCGCGACTTCGTTTATCACCTCTTGGCGAGAGGCGTTATGGGTGAAATATTCAAGCCAATAGGGATCGCAAGAAACGAACTTGGTGAATATATCGTTGTTCGTCGGGAATACTCCTCTTGCCGTATTAAGCTCTGTTTTAATGTTGGGCTTGGGAGTAAAAACGATATCTCCATCTGCTTTCCTGTAGGCAAAACGGGCCGTTATAATGGCTTTTATGGAAGCATCAGTGTTTAATCTGCCATCCTTTTCGATAGGGTAAACGATGCAACCTTTTTCTATATTCAAATACTCGTTAATGTAGGGTTTGTCGGCGGGGTGGTAGTGGACCAAAAAGTAATTGTTGCCCCTTTTGACAGCATAGCCATCGCGAACAGTGTCCAGCTTTATTTTCTTATCATCGGGGTTGGCAAGAACTTTTTGCCCCATTTCCGTCTTGTAGAACTCGTCCATTTCCATGACGGTTACTTCGTGTTCGGCGACGGGTGTTTCATGGTTTCTATTGTCAGAAAGTGCGCCGATTACGCCCATTTCTACTTCATGTACTTTATAAAAATAATCACCTAGGCTCATTTTTTCCTCCTTTGGTTCAAGTTGCTGCCGCGTACATTGCGGCCGGTTCGAGGTTAGGCTTCTCGGAAGAAGCTTGTTATTTCTTTGACAACGCGTCGTTTCTCACAGTAGTTGTTAAGTCCTTTGATACCTTTATTAACTCTTTTGAGAACGGGATTTAGGTTGTTTTCATCTCTTGCAAGTAATAGCGATACATTGCGTTTTGCTATATCCATAAAGCTTGCTCTTGCGGTTCCGTTTAATACTTCCGGGCGAGTGGCATAATGGGTGAAGTATTCAAACCAATGGGTGTCGGGCTTGATGAACTTATCAAATACTCCTAAATCATTGTTGACTTCGTAACGGCCGTTCATAAGGACTTGCGTTTCAATATAATGACGCGGATGAGGAATAATTTTTACACCGTGTTTTTCTTTTTTGTAGCTAAATCTAAGCGTTATTTTTGCAAACCTCATGGGATTGTCACGACTCTCTATATGATTTCCCCTTTTTATCTGATGGATTATGAACTCTCTTTCTATTTTCGGGGTCAAACTCAACTCAATAGGGGTTTCGGGCATGCAGTATTCAACCAAGAAGTAATTGTCCCCTCGCTTAATTGCATAACCGTGATTATCCATATGCTCTTTGTAATCTCTGGTTTCTTCGGTGCGGGACAGGTCGGCAAGGATTTCTTGCCCGAATTCGGTTTTGTAAAACTCGTCCATCTCCATAACGGTTACTTCTTTTTGGCGTGTGCGCTTAATGATGCTCATGTTTTTCTCCTTTGGTTTTTTGTTTTACGGTGCTGTCGTGTGCATTATTTTTGATAATTACTTAATATTCCCGAATGCGGTCTTTTCTTTCTTTGATGACGCGCCATTCGTTGATGAAGTTCTTTGGCTTTTTTACAAGGTTATCTATCTTTTTGATGGTAGGATTTACACCCTGTTCTCTTCTCCAAAGCAGGTTCCATATCTCAAGATCCTTTTTCTCAAGAACATTTTCACCCGCGGTTCCGTTTAATACTTCTTGGCGAGTAGCGTCATGAGTGAAGCATTCAAACCAGTGGGCATCGAGCTCTATGAACTTCTTGAATACATTTTTGTCTTTGCTATAGACATATGGCTTCACATAAACTTGTGTTTCGACACGCAAAGGGTGAGTGAGGCCCGGTCTGTGCCCCTTTCTTCCGATACGAGTATTTGTGCGAGGTGTAAAGATAACTTCGTAATTATTTTTCTTGCAGTCAAACTTGAGAGTTAGTTCCGAGAATATTTCATCGCGAGAGACATTGCCTCGGCTGTTTTCCTTTATGGGGTAAACGATATAGCGTCTTTTTATATCTACGGTCAAATTATCGTTGATGGGAGTCGAGGCTTTGCCGTAGTAAACCAAGAAGTAATTGTTGCCTCGTTTAACGGCGTAGCCCCTGTGATCCACAAGTGCTTTCAGTGACTCGTCATACCATGCCGAAGCAAGGACCTTTTGTCCTATTTCCGTTTCGTAAAACTTATCCATTTCTATGACGGTTACTTCTTTAGATTTGAAAATCTTATCAAGCATGCTTTTTTCCTCCCTTACTGCATAGCTGTCGGTGCTTTTAGCACATGGAAAATATTTTGTCAACAAGAAAATGCGATAATAAAAAACCGACCTAAAGAAAGTCGGTTTTGTTCATATCGAAAGTTCATCTTGTGCACAAAACACCATAAACAAATACCGCCCGAAGAGGACGGCATTGTTTGAGTGTTTGTGTTTATGGTGCCCCTAGCCGGAATCGAACCAGCACTCCCTTGCGAGAAGCAGATTTTGAGTCTGCCGCGTCTACCAGTTCCGCCATAGGGGCTTTTAAAAATGGTAGGGTGCTGATGATACTCAAAGAAAATGTCTAGTCAAGACAAAAAATACTTTCTTTTGATTTTGTTTTGGGCTAAAAGGTAGCCATATTTTTGTGGCACATCAGCGAAAAAGGACATAGAAGATGGAGCAGACTGGCGATTGGCTTATGTATTCCTTCCTGCTGGACGGTAAAGGCGGCGGGAGCTTGCTTTCTATGGATGATTTTAAGGCGTGGAAGCCTGCAAAGGGCGTCTTATGGATGCATATTGACTTGGAAGCCGCGGGGGCAAAAGAATGGCTTACTCAAAAAAGCGGCATTGATGAGCTTATTGTTGAGAATATATTGGAAGAG